>OGXP01000093.1_pt1 | contig 106740 bp, 83 predicted proteins | sample 1576351 | NCBI WGS metagenome assembly OGXP01 (sample SAMEA3541517, study PRJEB24748) | human gut metagenome | biome: human gut; feature: human-associated habitat; material: faeces | place: China | collected 2012
AAACGGAAGCGCAACCGCAGCCCGTCACGGACACAGAAAGAAAGCCCCCGCCGGCGCTCGTCGAGGCCGAGAACAGGCAGGTCAGGTTCCTGGCCGCCCGGATATCGGAGGCCCTCGACGAGGCCGGGGCCCTCGAGGCCGAGACGGCGGCGCTGCTCGAGGGCGACGAGACCTACGCGTGCCTGCTCACCGTGCCCGGCATCGGCCCGAGGACCGCGGCGCAGCTCGCGGTGTCGGTCGACATCGGGAGGTTCCCGGACCACGACCACCTGGCCTCGTACTGCGGCATAGCCCCGAGGGTGAGGAGCTCCGGCACGTCGGTGAGGTCGGTCAGGGCGTCCAGGCGCGGCGACGCGAGGCTCAAGTCCCTGCTGATCTTCTCGTGCAACAGCCTGGTGAGGTCCTCGGGGCGCTACGGCGAGTACTACCGGGCCTGCAGGGCGCGGGGCATGGGGCACGGGCGGGCGCTCAAGGCCGTCGCGAGGAAGCGGCTCAGGGCGATATACGCCGTGATGCGCGACCGGGTGCCCTACCGGGAGTAGCCCCGACGGTTGACAAAACTATAGGAACACCCAATGACTATAAGAACGTCCCCAATGACTAGCTTGTAAAAGGTGAGGCATGCTTGCGACGGGGTTTGTTATTCGTTTGTAAAGCCCCGCCGCGCTTGCGGTAAGGGTCTATCAGATGCCCGTAATAAAGCGCAGCTGACGCGGGCGCTGCCCGATCGAGACCGTATCTTTCCAAACAGCAAAGCGGGCAGGGTGCCCGCGAGTCGCTTGTATGAAAGGAAGATCATGCTCGATCAGGCTTATTCTCGTCGTCAGTTCCTCGGCCTCGCTGGTGGTCTTGCCAGCATCGTCGGTCTCGGTCTCGTTGGTTGCGGCGGCGCAGGCGCAACCGACGCCGCCGACAAGGGTAGCGCCGCTGCTGCCGAGTCCGTCTCGGGCGAGGTAACCTACGACGGCGCCTCCTCGTTCCAGGCTCTCGTCGAGGCTGCTGCCGAGAAGTTTATGGATGCCAACCCCGACGTCTCCGTCTCCGGCTCGGGCAACGGTTCGGGCAAGGGTTTGACCGCTGTTGCCGCCGGCACCGTTGCCATCGGCAACTCCGACGTCTTCGCCGAGACCAAGCTCGAGGCCGACCAGGTCAAGAACCTCGTCGACCACGAGGTCGCCGTCGTGGGCATGGGCCCCGTCGTCTCCAAGAACGTCAAGGTCGACGACCTGTCCCTCGAGCAGCTCAAGGGCATCTTCTCCGGCCAGATCACCAACTGGAAGGAGGTCGGTGGCGACGACGCCAAGATCGTCGTTCTCAACCGCAAGGCCGGCTCCGGCACCCGCGCCACCTTCGAGGCCGCCGTCTTTGGCGACGAGGCCGTCGACTTTAAGGGCGACGCCGAGCTCGACAAGTCCGGCGACGTCCAGACTCAGATGGGCAGCACCGACAACGCCATCTCCTACCTCGACTTCTCGCACTTCGACGACTCCAAGTTCAACGCCATCAAGGTCGAGGGCGTGGAGCCCAAGAGCGCAAACGTCACCGACGACTCCTTCAAGATCTGGGCGACCGAGCACATGTACTGCTCCAAGGACGCCGACGAGGCCACCAAGGCCTTCCTGGAGTTCATGCTTTCCGACGACGTCCAGGGCAAGCTCGTCGAGGAGCAGGGCTTTATCCCCGTCTCTGCCATGAAGGTCGTCAAGGACGCCAGCGGTAAGGTCTCTGCTAAATAAGCAATCGCCCCAGAAAGGTTTGCAATGGCAAAACAGCTGCCAAAGCGCGACCTTGAGAACGTGGGCCTGGGCGTCACGGGCGCGTGCGTAGCGCTCGTGACGCTTGTCGTTGCCACGCTCATCTTTATGGTCGCCCAAAAGGGCCTCTCGGCTTTTGTTAAGGACGGCGTCTCGATCGTTGAGTTCTTCACCGGCACCAAGTGGGACCTGGCTAACACGGCCGAAAACGGTCTGCCCTATACCGGCGCCCCGCCCCTGATCGTCACCTCGTTTGCGGTCATGGTGCTCTCCACGCTCATCGCACTGCCCATCGCCATCGGCTCTGCCATCTTTGCGGTCGAAATCCAGCCTAAGTTTGGCTCCAAGGTCTTTCAACCGCTTATTGAGCTTTTGACCGGTATTCCCTCGGTCGTCTTTGGCCTGATCGGCTTTCATGTGGTCGTCGGCCTTATGAAGAGCGTTTTCCACGTGAGCACGGGCCTGGGCATCCTGCCCGGCGCCATCGTGCTGGCCGTCATGATCCTGCCGACGATGACCACGCTTTCGGTCGATGGCCTGCGCGCCGTGCCCGACAGCTACCGTCAGGGTTCGCTCGCGCTGGGCTACACCCGCTGGCAGACCATCTGGCACGTGGTGCTCAAGTCCGCCATGCCCTCGCTTATGACCGCGGTCATCCTTGGCATGACCCGCGCCTTTGGCGAGACGCTTGCCGTGCGCATGGTTATCGGCGGTATCGAGGCCATGCCGACGTCGCTGCTGTCGCCGGCGTCGACCATCACCACCACGCTCACCACGTCCATGGCGGTCTATGCCGAGGGCTCGGCCCAGGACGACGTCCTGTGGGCGCTCGGTCTGCTGTTGATGGGCATGAGCCTCATCTTTATCCTGATCATCCATCTCATTGGCCGCAAGGGGGCGAAGGCTCGTGGCTAGCACGCGCATCCATATCGACGAGGCGAGACTCGGGCGTGTCCAAAAGCGGGACCGCATCGCCACGGGCGTGCTGACGGCGATCGCCGCCATCGTCATGCTCATCGTCGTCTCCATGGTGGCCTACATCCTGTTCGAGGGCATCTCGACGCTGTTCCAGCCGGGCTTTCTCACGCAGCCTGCGCGCGCCAACGGAACCCAGGGCGGTGTGCTCTACCAGCTGTTCGACTCGTTCTATCTGCTGCTGATCACCCTGATCATCTCGGTGCCCATCAGCCTGGGCGGCGCGGTCTTTTTGGTTGAGTACGCGCCCGATGGGCCTATTCGCGACATCGCCTCGACCGCCATCGAGACGCTGTCCTCGCTGCCCTCCATTGTCGTAGGCATGTTCGGCTTTCTGGTGTTCTCGGTGCAGCTGGGCTGGAAGTACTCCATCATCTCCGGCGCCGTCGCGCTCACCATGTTCAACATCCCCATCCTGGTGCGCGTGATTCAGCAGGCGCTCGAGGACGTGCCGCAGGCCCAGCGCGATGCATGCCTGGCCATGGGCCTCACTCGCTGGGAGGCCACACTGCACATCCTGATTCCCGAGGCCATGCCCGCCATCGTGACCGGCATCGTGCTTTCGGCCGGCCGCGTGTTTGGCGAGGCCGCGGCGCTGCTCTTTACCTCGGGCATGAGCTCGCCGGTTCGCCTGAACTTCTTGAGCTTTAACCTGTCGAGCCCCACCTGCGCCTGGAACGTGTTCCGTCCCGGCGAGTCGCTGGCCGTGCACATCTACAAGATCTATGGCGAGGGCAGCCCCGAGGCCCAGCAGATCGTCTGGGGCACTGCGGCACTGCTGATGATTTGCGTGCTGCTGTTTAACGTAGTCGCCCGTATCGTGGGCAAGCAACTGGCAAGGAGGATGACGGCCGAATGAGCGAGACGAATGCGACGCCCGCAACCGAGGCGGCATCGTCCGACACCCAGGACTTTTTGTCGAGCGTGGGGGAGAGCGAGAAACGTGTTCGCGTGAGCGGCAAGGCCGTGAGCGACGAGGTCGTGCTCTCCACCAAGGACGTCAACGTGTACTATGGCGACCACCATGCGCTGCACAATACGTCGCTCGACTTCCACAAGGGTGAGATCACGGCGCTCATCGGGCCTTCGGGCTGCGGCAAGTCGACCTTCTTGCGCAGCCTCAACCTGATGAATCGCGAGATTCGCGGCTGCCGCGTGGAGGGCGAGATTAACTACCGTGGGCGCAACGTGAACACCAAGGCCGAGAACACCTACGAGCTGCGTCGGTCCATTGGCATGGTGTTTCAGCAGCCCAACCCGTTCCGTAAGTCCATTCGCGACAACATCACGTTTGCGCCCAAGCGCCACGGTATCACCGACCGCGATGAGCTCGACCGCATGGTCGAGGAGAGCCTACGCGGTGCTGCGCTGTGGGACGAGGTCAAGGATAAGCTCGACAAGAGCGCCTATGCGCTTTCGGGCGGTCAGCAGCAGCGCCTGTGCATCGCGCGCACGCTGGCGCTTAACCCCGACGTGATTCTGTTTGACGAGCCCTGCTCGGCGCTCGACCCCATCTCGACGCTGGCGATCGAGGACCTGATGTCGTCGATCGTGGCCGACCGCGCCATCGTTATCGTGACGCACAACATGGAGCAGGCGTCGCGCGTGTCCAATCGCACGGCGTTCTTCTACATGGGCGATATGGTCGAGTACGACGAGACCGACGAGATTTTCCAACGGCCCAAGGATAAGCGGCTGAATGATTACCTCACCGGCATGTTCTCCTAGTCCGGGACGTGCTTGAGGCCCGCGGCGGCTATGGTCGCCACGGGACTGATTGGAGAGGCTGGTCATCTCTTTTGCGAGATGGCCCGCCTTTTTGTGTCGTGTGCGCCCCGCCTTTTCGCTGCTATCATGGACAACGTTGAATTTCTACGAAGGAGCAGGGCATATGGCGATTCTTTTGGGATGCGATTCCGTCAGCCTAGAGTTTCCCACCAAGCATATTTTTAATAGCGTAACGCTCGGCGTGGGCGAGGGCGACCGTATTGGTATTGTCGGCAAAAACGGCGACGGCAAGTCGACGCTGCTGAGTGTACTCGCCGGCACGCTGGAGCCCGACGACGGCCGCGTGACGCATCGCCGCGGCACCACGATCGGCCTGCTCGGCCAAAAGGACAACCTGGTCGATACCGACACCGTGCATCATGCTGTCGTCGGTGACACGCCTGAGTACGAGTGGGCCTCGAGCCCGCGTACACGTCAGATCCTCGCTGGCCTTATTAGCGATGTGCCCTGGGAGGGCATGGTGGGCGAGCTTTCGGGCGGCCAGCGCCGTCGTGTGGACCTCGCGCGCCTGCTGATCGGTGACTACGACGTGCTCATGCTCGACGAGCCCACCAACCACCTGGACATGCGTACCATCAACTGGCTTGCACGCCATCTTAAGGCTCGCTGGCAGCGCGGCCAGGGCGCCATGCTCGTGGTCACGCACGATCGCTGGTTCTTGGACGAGGTCTGCACTAGCATGTGGGAGGTCCACGACGGCCAGGTCGACCCCTTCGAGGGCGGTTACTCCGCATATATCCTTCAGCGCGTGGAGCGCGACCGCATGGCCGCGGTTACCGAGGAGCGCCGTCGCAACATGGCGCGCAAGGAGCTTGCATGGCTGAGCCGTGGCGCCCAGGCCCGTTCCACTAAGCCCAAGTTTCGCGTGGAAGCCGCCCGCGAGCTGATCGCCGACGTGCCGCCCGTGCGCGACGAGCTGGAGCTCAAGCGCCTCGCCGTGAGTCGCCTGGGCAAACAGGTCATCGACGTGATCGACGTGGACGCCGGCTATGCCGATACCGACGGCGCGCCCAAGCAGGTGCTCTCCGATGTGACCTGGCTTATCGGCGCGGGCGACCGCTATGGTCTGCTGGGTGAGAACGGCGCCGGCAAGTCGACCTTGCTCGACGTGATTCAGGGCAAGATCGCGCCCCTGCGCGGCCGCGTGAAGATCGGCCAGACGGTGCGCTTTGGCGTGCTGTCGCAGCAGCTCGAGGAGCTCGAGCCCTACATGGGTGACACGATCCGCGAGGTTCTGAGCAACTATAAGAAGTATTATGTCATCGACGGCAAGGAGACCTCGCCCGAGAAGCTCTGCGAGCGCCTGGGCTTTACGACGCAGCAGCTCTGGAGCCGCATCGGCGATCTTTCGGGCGGCCAGCGCCGTCGCCTGTCGCTGCTGCTGACGATCCTGGACGAGCCCAACGTGCTTATCCTGGACGAGCCCGGCAACGACTTGGATACCGACATGCTGGCGATTGTCGAGGACCTGCTCGACGGCTGGCCGGGCACGCTGATCCTGGTGACGCACGACCGCTTCTTGATGGAGCGCGTGACCGACCAGCAGTGGGCGCTGCTTGACGGTCATCTGACGCATATGCCCGGCGGCGTCGACCAGTACCTGCGCCTGTGCAACGCTACTGCCGAGGGCGAGCCCGTGGGCGCGCCGAGCGCCAAGACCGGCACGTTCGACACCGGCGCCGCAGCGGTTGCAGCCGAAAAGCCCAAGTCGAGCGGCCAGCCCAACGGACTTTCCAATGCCGAGCGCCAGAAGCTCCGCCGCGAGGTGAGCTCGCTCGAGCGCAAGATGGAGACGCAGCGCGCCCGCGTTGAGGAGGCCGAGGCCGCCATGGCCCAGGTCGATCCCACCAACTACACGGCGCTGGGCGAACAGCAGGCAAAGATCGACGAGGCCCATGCCGCCATGGACGAGCTGGAGATGGCGTGGCTCGAGGCGAGCGAAAAGCTCGAGGGCGAGGAGTAGGCGAGGATGATCAAGGCCGCGTTTTTCGATATCGACGGCACGTTGCTGAGCTTTAAGACCCATCGGATTCCGGCGTCGGCGCAGCAGGTGCTCGACAGCTTTCATGAGCAGGGGATTGCGTGCGTGATCGCCACGGGTCGCCCGACCTATCAGATGCCCGATTGGCTGTTCGATCTTGGTTGGGATGCGTACATCACGCTTTCGGGTCAGCACTGTTTTGATGCCAAGGGCGTTTACCGCAGCTGCCCGATCGATTCGGACGACGTCGCGGCGATTGTGGACCAGGTGGCGCAGGGGCGCTATGACTCGCTGTGTATGCAGGGCGAGAACTCGTTTGTGAACCGCCTGTCCGAGCGCGTGGTGACGGCCGGCAGCAACGCGGGGATTGTCTACCACGAGGAACCGTTTGAGCATGCCTTCGATGCGCCGGTCTACCAGTTCTGCGCCTTTGTGGACCCTGCCGACGAACATATCGTGACCGACGCGGTGTCGCATTCTCTCACTACGCGCTGGTGTGATTTGTTCTGCGACATTATCCCTGCCAACGGCGGTAAGGACCTGGGTGTCGCGGCGACGCTGGAACGCCTGGGTGTCGACGCGAGCGAGGCGATTGCCTTTGGCGACGGCGAGAACGACCTGTCGATGTTCTCGGCCGTGGGCACAAGTGTGGCCATGGGCAACGCGCAGGAGACCGTGAAAGCTGCAGCGACCTATGTGACGACCGCCGTGGATGACGACGGCATCTACAACGCCGCCAAGCACTTTGGGCTGATGTAACTGCGGGCCGGCACCCGGCGCCTGGGGACACTCCTTGCGGGGCGTCCCCATTTTGTTTTCGTCCCGCACGTTTTGTGAAACACGGCTAACTTTTAGGCAAAGTAGTAAGACATGGGCAACTTTTGCGGTAAAGTAAATCAAGCAAAAGTATCCAAAGGCTAACTAGAAGCCATCGCGAAAGGCGGCCCATGGCCCTGCGTGAATCCGGAGAAGACTATCTCGAATCGATCTACGTTCTATCGGAACGTCAGGGCATCGTGCGCTCGATCGACGTTGCCGAATACTTGGGCGTAACCAAAGCAAGCGTCTCTAAAGCCATGGCGGCCTTGGAGAGCACCGGCTACGTGGAGATGGGCAAACGCGACGTGCATCTGACGGAACGCGGTCTTGAGGTTGCCCGTCAAATGTGGGAGCGCCACTGCTTTTTCGTGGGGCTGCTGGAGGATGCGGGTGTTTCGGCTGAGGTCGCGTCGCAAGAGGGCTGCCACATGGAGCACTGCCTGAGCGAGGAAAGCTTTGAGAAGCTGAGGGCGATGCTGGGACGGGACGGCGACCGGGACCAGTAGCCCCGCCAACCAAGTCCAACTCAGACAAGGAACCCCGCCAGCAAGCGATGCCCAAGAACCGCCAGCAACGTTACCGCAGGCCGGGACCGGGCTTGGTTTTTGAAAACACTCCGCAGACCAGAAGCGCCCCCGTTCGTAGCTCCGAAGGAGCAGAACGGGGGCGCTTCATTGGTCGAGGACGTTTTCAAAACCAAGCCCGGTCCCGGCCGGAGGGACCACAGGCGCTACAGGTTCTTGACACCCATCGCGCGCATGGCGTTCAGGATAGCGATGATCGCCACGCCTACGTCGCCAAAGACGGCAAGCCACATATTGGCGATACCCAGCGCTGCCAGCACAAGGATCAGCAGCTTAATGCCCAGCGCAAAGATTATGTTCTGCCAAACAATCGACATGGTCTTGCGCGCCACGCGGATCGCGCGGGAAATGTTGGACGGCTTGTCGTCCATCAGCACCACGTCGGCGGCCTCGATCGCGGCGTCGGAGCCCATGGCGCCCATGGCAATGCCCACATCGGCGCGCGTAAGCACAGGAGCGTCGTTGATACCGTCGCCGACAAAGGCGAGCTTGCCCTTGCCACTTTCGGCCGCGAGTAGCGCCTCAACGCGCTCGACCTTGTCGCCCGGCAGGAGCTGCGCGTGGAACTCGTCGAGACCGAGTTGCTTGGCCACAGACGCTGCAACCTCCTCGCGGTCGCCCGTGAGCATGACGGTGCGGTTGATACCGGCGGCATGCAGGTCGCGAATCGTTTGCTCCGCATCGGCCTTAACGGTGTCTGCAATCACGATGTGGCCGGCGTACACGCCGTCAACGAGCACGTGGAGGATCGTGCCGACAACCTCACAGTCCGGTGCTTCAACGCCGGCCGCGGCGAGCATTTTGGCGTTGCCAACGACGACGTGCTTGCCGTCGATGGTTGCCGTCACGCCGTGGCCCGCGTCGTTGGCGGAGTCGCTCACGCGCTTGGGGTCGACCTCGCCCTGGTAGGCGTCGCGCACGGACTGCGCGATGGGGTGATCGGAGAACGACTCAGCAAGGGCTGCGACTTCGAGCAGCGACTGCTCGGTATAGCCAGCCTCGGGGTGCACCGCGACGACTGAGAACGTGCCGTTGGTGAGGGTGCCCGTTTTGTCGAAGACGATGGTGTCCACGTCGGCGAGCGTCTCGAGGTAGTTGGAGCCCTTGATGAGAACGCCCAGCTTGGACGCGCCGCCGATGCCGCCAAAGAAACTCAACGGTACGCTGATCACGAGGGCGCACGGGCAGCTGACGACCAGGAAGGTCAGGCCGCGCAGGATCCAATCGGACCAAGCGCCAGTCACCAGGCCGCCGCCAAGCGCGAGCACCGCGGCAGCGCCAGTGACGGCGGGGGTGTAGACGCGGGCAAAGCGCGTGATGAAGTTCTCGGTGCGCGCCTTCTTTTCGCTGGCATTCTCCACGAGCTCCAGAACACGCGCGACGGTTGACTCGCCAAAGGGCTTGGTGGTGCGCACGTGGATGAGGCCCGTCATGTTGATGCAACCGCTGATGATATCGTCGCCGGTCTTGGCCGGGCGGGGGACCGACTCGCCCGTGAGTGCGGCGGTGTCGAGCTGGGTTTCGCCCTCGACGATGACGCCGTCGATAGGCACGCGCTCGCCGGGCTTGACCACGATCACGGTGCCGACGGCGATGTCATCGGGAAAGACCTGTTCGAGTGTGCCGTCGGCTTGCTCGACGTTAGCGTAGTCGGGCGCGATGTCCATCATGGCACTGATCGACTTGCGGCTCTTGCCCACGGCGTATGCCTGGAACAACTCGCCGACCTGGTAGAACAGCATGACAGCGGCGCCTTCGGCCATGTGCGGGTCGGTGTCGGGGAAGAGCACCATGGCAAACGCGCCGATGGTCGCGACGGCCATGAGGAAGCTCTCGTCGAAGGCCTTGCCGCGGCGGATGTTATTGAATGCCTTTTGCAGTACGTCGTAGCCGGCAATCAAAAACGGCACGAGGAACAGCACAAAGCTGGCGTAGATGTTGCCGGGCTCCCCAAATGCGATAGCGAGGGCGCCGAGCTCGTCGAGGGCATAAACAACGGCAAAAATGCCCAGTGCTACCAGGATGCGGTTGCGCTTATGCTCAAGGGACTCTTTCTTCTTGCGCTTCTTCTTTTTCTTCTTGGGATCGGCGGCTGCCATGATTCAAACCTCCCATTTGAGTGTATGAACACTTGCTCATATAATTTCGCGAGCAAAGGCCGCGGCAAGCGCGGCCTCGCAGGTCAACGTATGCGCGGGTTAGAGAATGATCTCGCAGTCCGGCTCGGCGTCGGCGGTGAACTCAACGACGCGGTCCAGGACCTCGTCGAACTTGGCGTCGTCGGCCTCGAGCGTCAGCTTCTGGGTCATAAAGTTGACCGAAACGGACTTGACGCCCTCGAGCTTGGCAAGTTCGTCCTGAAGCTCGCGCGCGCAGTTGGCGCAATCGATCTCGTCGAGCTTAAACTGCTTTTTCATGGTGGGTTCCTTTCCCTGTGTTAGCGGTCTGGGTGCCGGCCGCGCTGATACCGTGGGTGATTGCTATTCGCAGATATGGCTCATGCCCTGGTTAAGCATGGTGTAGACGTGATCGTCGGCGAGCGAGTAGAGAATGTTGCGGCCGTCGCGGCGGAACTTGACCAGGTGCGACTGCTTAAGCGTGCGCAGCTGGTGCGATACTGCCGACTGCGAGGTTGCGGTCGCCTCGGCGATGTCGGCCACGCAGAGCTCGCGGCCCATGAGGGCATAGAGGATCTTGATGCGTGTGGTGTCGCTGAAGACCTTGAACAGGTCGGCCAGGTCGTACAACAGCTCCTCGTCGGGAAGGTCCTCGGGCGAGCAGGTGGTGGGGACGATCGGCTCGGTGGCCTCGATGCCAGTCTTTGTTTCATCAGCGTGGCTGCTCATTGCAACATCCTTTCATATGAACATGCGCTCATATAAATTACTTCCGATTATATGAGCGCATGTTCATATGTCAATGACGTACAGGTAATTCGTCGCATAAAATGATGGGGAATAGTGGACGAGATTCCGGACTGAGCGGTTTTGATAGCCGATGCCGGGGTGGGTGCCCCCGCGCCGTGCAAAAATTGGAGTATTCTGCAACTATAGGGGGTCCGTTAATCTATTCCAGGCCAAATAAAGCCGCTCAAGAGTTATCCAAGGGCGGTAAACAGACAAGGTCTTCCTCAAATGTTGCCTAACGTTCCCGTTCGATAGCGTTTTTGTTTTTCATTTGGATTAACTTGTGGGTGCTGGAGGGCCGACCCTGCTGAATACTCGCAATTTTGCACATCGCTAGGGTACCCACCTTGTTAGCCGGTCTAGCTTCCGGCCCCGAAGATTCTGCCCTCGGGCGCGAGGCTGCTTATTTGGGCAAATGATGGGCTGTCGGATTCGACAGTCTGCATGTCATCGATTGCCGGAACTTCATTTATTGTCGGGTCATCCAGCGTGATGCCTTCGAGTGTTGCTTTTTCGAGGTCGATTCGTTGACGATCTTCGGAATCCTGGCGAAGCTGCTTCTGAATTCGCTTTTTCTCTTCTATAAACCTTCTGAGCACAAACTGTCTCAGGTCCTCTTGCATGATTTGAAAGTCTTTTGGCAGACGCGAGGGGCGTATGCCCTCTTTCCGTTGGATCGCCTCCATGACCCTAACGAAAGCGCTGGCATGCATAAAGGAATAACGACTGACGGTGATGATTCCGCATCCCATGGACGCAAGCGCATTCTTGCGCTCCTCATCGATGGCGCGGTCTTCTTCCGCGTCATGATAAAACCCGTTGTATTCAATGTCTGTGCGAGATTTCTTTAGATACGCATCCATAAAGAACTTTTTGCGTCTCGTGAGATTCTTTGCGGCAGCGGTGACCTGCACCTCGTAATCGGTCTCAATTCCCTTAATACCAAGCCCTCCTTCGCTTTTAGGCAGCGTTAGCATCATGACAAAGGCCGTTTCCATAGGAGACCGGCATCCGTCGCGCACACATTGGATTGCCTTTCGGGCAAGGGCCAGACCGTCGCATCTGGTAATGGAATTAAAGAACTGTTTTAACCTTTCGGTCGAGGTGAGCGCGAAACGCTCGTTATACGAGGTGGAAGAGCCGGTTCCAAGGGAGTAAGCGCCGCACAATTCAAAGTAGTACTCCACCAGTTCGCGAAAAGGGAGATAGGTGGCGGCCTGAAGTGCGCAAAGCTCAACGCCAACAATGAAGATGCCATCTTTGAGCTCTATAAAGCGTGAGTTCGAGAATCGTTTTGACGAAACGTGGCATTGACAGTTCATTGCATAGCGCGCATTCCTGCGATCAAACACCATTACCTCGAGGCAATCATTTGCGTCGAGGGAAACATCGTGTTTGGTGAGCCATTCTGCGGCTGCGTCAAGGAGCGTTCCGGTGGGACATGATCCGTAAATCGCGGCAGGGTTACAGGGCTCGGTGTCTTTCGCAGACGCCGAATGCGCGGCCTGGTAGACCGCTTTTGCAGTGGTATGTGACAATACGATACTCATGGTATATATCGTGTCAGCTAATGCCGTGTTGATGGCGCTGAGTGGGAAAGTCGTTTTAGGGGCCTAACCAAATGCTGTCCAAAAGCTTGACGCAATTATGGGTTGGCATGCCTAAAATCAATGTTATCGCAGCTTAGCTATAGCATATAAAAACTCAATTGCTGCACATTTGATATCGATGCATCACCATCCGACAACGAATTACGTGTCGGGAATTGGCCGAAATCGTTCAAAATGAGGGTTCAGAATTTGTGATGGCAGATCTATCTGTGGAACGTAGGGCGGCCCCGCTGCGGTGTTTCCCGCTGCGAGGCCGCTCGTGAGCAAGCAGTGTTTGTCGCAGGCGTTGCTATTTCGCGAATAGGTTCTTGAGGTTGAACTCGGCCTGTACCGTGCGGAGCATGAGGTCGGTGTCGTCCAGACCCAGATGCTGCTCGTTGGCGTCGGGCGCGAGGGTGCCGCGACGGCGTGCCCAGTTCTCGAGCGCGGCGGGGGCGGACTCGCGGGGGAGCGAGCGCACGTCGGCGTCCAGGCTGCGGCAGATCTGGCGCGAGTCGATGACGATGATCTTGCCGGCGCGGCGTGCCTCGGCGTAGCCGTCCAGGTGGATCTTGAACCAGCTGTCCTCAAAGGCGGCGTTGTGTGCCATGTACGGGTACTTCTTCATAAGCTTGAGCAGCTGCTTTTGCAGCTCTTTGTTCTCGCGGAACGGCTTTTTGCCGTCGATGTCGTCCCAGGTGATGTGGTGGATATTCGACAACGGCACATCCTCGCCGCGGTAGATGTCGGGCAGGCCGCAGTAGTGTGCCTCGGCGTCATGCGGGACGGCGTCGCTGGTGAGCTCCATGATCTCCCAGCCCACGTTGATGATATAGCCGCGCTCGGGTGCACGGCCGGTGGTCTCGATGTCGATACCGAGCACGGTGCCCTGGATGGGCTTGCGGGCGTAGGCCACGCCGAGCGCGTCGCGGTCGCCGCGGATTTCGCGCATAACGGACGCGGCGGTGCGCTTTTGCATCTTGCCGATGGCGGCGCAGGTGTCGGCATCGGACAGGCCGCGCGAGAGCGTCGCGGGCGTCACGTTGCGCAGACGCGCCTCGCCAATCTGGTCGCACAGGTCGCGGTTGCGGTCGGCCAGGTCGCGCACGGTGGCAAAGTCGAAGCCGGGGTCGCCCTCGGCGGTAAAGTACTCGGTCTCGAGCACCTTGAGGGCCTCCTCGCCCTTCTGGCGCTCGGACTCCATGGCGCCGTGGTCGCCGTAGATAAACATGGGGATAAACGGCTGGCGCTCGTATTCGAGTGCTTGCGATACGTTCATATGCTACTCCTTGGACGGGCCGCGTTGTGCGGCTCGAGGTTACTAAGTTATGGCGAGATGATAGTTTACCATAGGCAACTATTGGCACCGCGCCCGGGACAACTACAATACCCTAGTTGACCGCTAGGACTTTTACAATGCTGCCGAAAGACACGAAAGGTTCCATCCGTCATGGATTTACTGATTGATATTCTGCTCGACGCCGGCAAGGACACGCTGTCGCTGCTGCCGTTTTTGTTGGTGACGTATCTTGCTCTCGAGACACTTGAGCACGTTGCGGGCGACCGCGTCAACGGCGCTATCAAGCGCGCCGGCGCTGCGGGTCCCGTGGTTGGCTCGCTGCTGGGCATGGTGCCGCAGTGCGGATTTTCGGCCATGGCAGCAACGCTGTACGCCGGCCGTGTCGTGACCTTGGGCACGTTGGTGGCGGTGTTCCTTTCGACCTCCGATGAGATGCTGCCGCTGTTGCTTGCCGAGCAGGTTCCCGTGCAGACTATGGCGATGCTTTTGGCTTCGAAAGCGCTGATCGCACTGGTCACGGGTTTTATCGTGGACGCTGCCATTCGCGGCCTGCGCCGTAACGCCCGCGCGCACGCGGCGATTCGCCGTACCGTGCTGGGAACCGCGGCCAACCCGGCCCACGTGAACTGCGCGCACGACGACCACAGCGGCGGTGACATCATCGACGAGGTGGCCGAGGCAGGCGTGAGCGCCGACCACATCCACGAGCTGTGCGAGCGCGACCATTGCGGTTGTGATGAAGACGAGGACGAGCACGAACACGGACATGGCCACGATCACGGTCATGAGGGCGAACATGAACACCATGATGGTCACGGTCACTCTCACTCCCACGAAGGGACGCCTGTCCTGTCGATCATCCGCAGTGCGATCTCGCACACCGTGCAGGTCTCGGTATTCATTTTTCTGGTGACGCTGATTCTGGTCGCCGTGCTCGAGACGTTCGGCGAGTCCGCGATCGAGCAGTTCCTGCGCGGCAACGAGACACTCGCTGTCCTGGGTTCGGCGCTTGTCGGGCTGATTCCCAATTGCTCGGCGAGCGTGGTCATTACACAGCTGTATCTGGAAGGCGCGCTGCAACTGGCGCCGATGCTCGCCGGCACGCTCATTTCCGCCGGCGTGGGTTATCTGGTGCTGTTCCGCACCAACCGCAGCGCCCGCGAAAATGCCGTGTTCCTGATCATGATGTACGTCATCGGCGCTGGCTGGGGCCTCATCCTCTCCGCCGTTGGCCTCTAAGTAGGCCTAAAAAATGGGCTTCAAATAGCCATGCTCAGCGCCTGCGCAATGCGGCGACGCATGGCATTTTGAAGCCCGTTTTTTGTTGAGCCATGGGTTCCGAGCGCTCACACCGCTCAAAACAAAAAGGTAGATTATTAGGCATGTCCCAAAAACCTACCTTGGTTAGTGCAGCAACTCGGTGAGGTTGCGTTTAAAGCGGGCGCGGTCTTCGCTGGTAAATGCTGCCGGACCGCGAGTGCGTCCGCCGGCGCGGCGTACCTTCTTTTCCTCGTGGCGAATAAACAGCTGCATATCGATAGTCGCCTTGTCGTACACGCGCCCGCGCACACCGATGGCGGCGGCATCGCGCCCGAGCACAATGCTCGCCAAGCCAATGTCCTACGTCACGACCACGTCGCCCGCCTGCAGGCGTTCGACAATGGCAAAGTCGGCGCTGTCGGCGCCCACGCTCACGTCGAGCGTCGTGACCCAAAAGCCGCGACGCGCGTGCTCGGCATCGCGCGGGTCGTCGCGGCGAATGTGCCGTTCCAGGTTTTGCGTGCTGTTGCCGGCGATAACAACGGCGACGCCCGCCCGCCGCGCGCAGTCAATCGACTCGCGCGTGACCGGGCAGGCGTCGGCATCAATAAAGAGCGTTCGCGGCATCTAGTGCACCAGTTTGCCAAATTGAATAGCGCGAACAATCAGCGTTACGCCAAACACCAGCAGCGCGGCGCCGCTAAAGATGACGAGCATCTTGGCCGACCACAGCGGATAGATAAACACGAACATGCCGGCGATGATGGAAAGTGCGCCGCTCAGGATAGCGAGGGCGCGGTTGGACGAAAGCTCGGACTCCAGAATGGACATGACACCTTCGACAATCCAGCCAAAGCCGGCCACGATAACCACCATCGTGGTGAGCGTCGCGGTCGAGAAGGCCTGGTTGCGCAGGATTATGACGCCGCCCAGGATAATGAGCAGGTTGGAGATGATGCTCGTAACGCGCCAGCCGGTGGGCAGCAGCGGCTCGAAAACAGCGGTAAACAGCCTGATCGCGGCCGTGATCACAAAGTAGATGCCCAAGACGGTCGTCAGGAAGACGAGGGATTTGGCGGGCGCAAACAGCAGTGCGATGCCGGCGACGAGCGCCAAGACGCCCGTGATGGCGTAAATCCAGCGCACGGCCTTGACGGCCTTGCCTGCCATGCTTTTCTCGTCAAATCCAAACGCGCTCGATTGCTTGTCATCGTTCTTAAAGATGCCCATGATGTCTCCTTTCCGTGCGGCGTAAGCCGTAGCTCTTGCAACCAGTATCGCCCAAGGGCGCCGTCGCGTGGGGCGGGAAGGGCGAATGGGAGCCTCATCTTCCCGAATTGTTACCTTTGTTCCCGTTTGGATGCGGAATATTCAACAGGTGTGGAACATTGCGCCGCTGTGTGTAATTGCCTACGTTTTAGGTTAGATTTTCTTAAGAACAACTGGCTTTTATTGGGGGTCTTATGAACGAAGCTGTTCCCGCGGCGCCGGTAAGCGCAGAATCGATGGCAAAGCAGGGTTGCGAAAAGCTTGGCCTGGACACGTTTGACGCGCTGGTCCGCCGCGCCCGTACGTGCCGCCGTTTTGACGAGTCCATGCGCGTGCCGCGCGAGTTTTTGCTCGAGCTGGCGGAACTGGCGCACCTGGCTCCCTGCGGCGCCAATGCTCAGCGTCTGCGTTTTCATGTGGTGAGCGGTGCCGAGGATTGCGCGCGTGTATTTGATGAGCTTGCATGGGCCGGCGCGCTTAAGGATTGGTCGGGTCCTGCCGAGGGCGAGCGTCCGACCGGCTACATCGCGATTCTTGCCGAGCGCGCTGTTCCGGGTAAGCCCGCCGCGCCCATCACCGAGGTCGACACGGGCATTGCCGCGCAGACGATGATGCTCGCCGCTCGCAGCGCCACGCCCGAGGTGGCAGCCTGCATGTTCAAGGCCTTTACGCCCCACGCGATCGATGCTATGGGGCTCGATAACGACAAGTATGAGCTCAAGCTGATCATGGCTTTTGGCGTGCCGGCCGAGACGCAGATGATCGATGCGATCGATTCCAACCCCGACGGCTCAATTAATTACTGGCGTGACGATGCGCAGGTGCACCACGTACCCAAGCGCCCGCTCGCCGACGTGCTGGTGTAGCTGAGCGTCACCGCGGCGTGATCAGACGGTAAACCACCACAAAGGTGCCTGTCCCCTTTGTGGTGGTACGAGGGGAGAGCGTGTGGCAGATCTGTATTTGGTGCGGCATGGGCAGACTGAGCTCAATGTGCAGAGCATTTTGCAGGGCTGGCACGATTCGCCGCTTACGGCGCGCGGGCGCGAGCAGGCGCTGACGGCGCGTACGGCGTTTGCGGCGCGTGGCGTGGCCTTTGATCATGTGTATTCCTCGCCGTTGGGCCGGGCGCGGCATACGGCCGAGCTTATCGTTGGCGAGGGCCGTTCCATTGAGCTGGTCAATGACCTGCGCGAGTGGCATTTTGGCTCGCTGGAGGGCACATCAAATCGCGAGATGCCGCCTCAGCCCTGGGGCGATTATCCGGTGGCCTTTGGCGGCGAGTCGGAAGTGCAGCTTCAGTCGCGCATGGTCGCGGCGCTGTCCCGTATTATGGCCCGGCCGCAGCACGACTGCGTGCTGGCGGTTTCCCACGGCTCAGCCTGCCAGGAGTTTCTTGAGTATGTGACTGGCGGGGGAGAGCTACCCGACAACGGTGCCGTGCTTCATTTTGGCTATTGCGACGGGGCGTTTTCGCTCTTGGGTTGGTAACGAACGAAAGGACCCCTATGAATAAAGATCTGTATCTGGTCCGTCATGGACAGACGATATTCAACCTTAAGCGTATCATTCAGGGGTGGAGTGACTCGCCGCTTACGCAGTTGGGTTGCGACCAGGCGGCGCGCGCCGGCATGTTTTTACGTGCGCGCGGCATTGAGCCCGATCATGCCTACACCTCCACGCTTCATCGCACCGAGCAGACTATCGCCAACTTGTGGCCGGGCTTGGCGTACGAGCGCCTGGACGGCCTGCGTGAGTGGTTCTTTGGCGACTTTGAGGCCGAGCGCGTGATGCTTATGCCCGAGCGCCCGTGGCGCGACTTCTATCGGCAGTTTGGCGGCGAGGGCCAGATCCAGGTGCGCACGCGCATGGTGGCGACGCTGACCGATCTTATGCAGCGTCCGGACCATACGTGCGTGCTCGCGGTAAGTCATGGCTCAGCTATCAAGGAGTTTTTGGATCACGTGAGGGGAGCGGCGGCCGATGAACGCGATCGCGTTCCGGGCAACTGCTCGGTGCTGCACTTTGCGTTTGACGATGCGGCCGATACGTTTGAACTGGTCGAAGTCTTTACGCAGGAAGACTACGCGCGCGAGCTGGGGCTAGAGCCGCTCGTGGCGGCGGCAGGTCCGCAGCGTGGATAACGCTGACGTTGCGGCCCGGTTTACCGGCGTAATTGTTTGATGCGAAAAGGGCGGAGGTGCATGCGTTTGCTGCATCTCCGCCCCTTGTTTGTTTGGATGCTGGGTTTTCCAGCTTAGCGTTTGAGTTCGCTAGAACCGTGAGACCTGGTGAGTGAGCAGACCCGTCGGAACCTGCGGCGCGCTGCCGCTGACCTGCGCGGCGGGGAAGAGCACGGCAACGGTAAAGTTGAACGGCTCCTTGCCGGTGTACGTTCCGGCGGCACGGGCCTCATCGGCTAGCAGCTGCGACGCCCCGGTCAGAGCGGCGGCGTAGGCGGGGTCGTCGGCCAGTGCCGGCTCCGGTGCTTGGTCGAGCATAGCGCGGATGGCCCCGACGGCGTCCTCGCGCTTGACCTCCCACACGCGATGTGTGATGCCCGCGGGATCGGTGACGGCGTAGAGCGATGCGCCCTCTTTGGCAGCGCTCAAAATGATATCCATGACGGGCGACGCCTCGTAGGCGAGCGACACGGGGCGCGGCTGAACTTTGAGTTCGGCGATCGCGTGCGCAGCGGCGGCCACGTCAGCGCTGGCATCGCCCTTGCCGCCCGCAAGTACCCTCGTCGGGCAAATCGCCACGACACCCGTCGCGCGACCCAGCTCTCCCGAACACTCGTACACGTAATACGCCGCGCCTGGATCCTTGAGCATTAGGCCGTCAGCAATGGCGCCGCGCAGGGCGTCGTTGCCGCTCAGGATACCGCCCATCGCAGGCAGCGCCTCGAGCACGCGGTCCTGAGCCGGGCGGATGCAGGGAAACGGAAGAGCTTTCATGGACGGTCCTAACGCGCGAGTCGGTTTGTTCGCGGCTTATTATGCCCCAACTTGGCCGCTTGCGTCCCAGAGCGTGTTATCGGCAAGCGCGATGAGCACGTTTTGGCAGCGAACGATATCGGCATGGGACACATACTCGTTGGGCTTGTGCGCGAGCGCCAACGAGCCGGGGCCGTAGCTCATACAATTGCGGTTGCCTGTCTTGCCGGCAATGACGGCGGTATCGGTGTAGCCGGTAAAGAAGCCGACGGTCGTGTCCGCGTCCGTTACGTCATCGGCGGCACGCTTGAGCGCTGCTAGAAGGGGAGAGTTCGGGTTGCGCTCGATGGCGGGGCGGTCGCCCGTCACGGTGTAGCTGCCATGGCAACCGGGAACGGTGGCTTCGGCGACGGCGATGACATGCTCGACCATATTGATTGCGGCGGCCGTATCGGTCGGCGGGGTCAGGCGCATGTCGACCCAAACTTTGGCGCGGTCGGGTACGACGTAGGGGCGATATCCGCCCTCGATTTGGCCAAACGTGATGGTCGAAGGCCCCAGCTCATCGTGCGCGGGCAGCGCCGCAAACGCGCGACGAAGCGAACACACGACCTCGGCCATGGCGGCGACGGCATCCGCGCCCTTCCAAGGCTGGCTCGCATGCGCCGTCACGCCAGCCATTTCAATCTCGAACCACGTACGCCCCTTGTGCGCCACCTGGATCTGCCCGTCGGTGGGCTCGGTGTCCAGCACCCATTCGCGCGAGCCGACCCAGCCGGCATTGATGGCCGCCTCGGAGCCGCGCATAAAGTCTTCCTCGTCGACCGAGCAGATGAGCGAAAAGCCGCGGCGTGGCAGCGCGCCATCCGCCGCCACGCGCTCGAGCGTATGGACCAGTGCGGCAATGGCGCAGGCCAGGCCACCCTTCATATCGCAGGCACCGCGGCCATAGAGTTTATCGTCGCGCACAACCGCCCCAAGCGGTGCGATGTCTGCGTCCCAGCCATCGCCCAAGGTGACGGTATCCATGTGGCAGATATAGACCAGCCGCGGCTCGTCGCTTTGGCCCGGCACGGTGACTTTAAGGTTGCGGCGCCCGGGCAGCACTTCGAGCTCCTCAATCTGCACGGCATCGAGCGCAGAACTATCAAGTTGTGCCAGCTGCTGCTCAATGAGCCTCTTAATGAAGCGCTCAATTTCATCCTCATACGCGCCCGGGTCTGAGCTGTCGATCCGCACGAGTCCTTGCGTAAGCCGCCAGGCAAAGTCCTCATCAACCATATGCAACCTCACAATCAGTTTGCTTTCCAAACCGATTGTAAGCCTCCTGAGAGATCCGCGACGTGGGCGTGGCAGTATTTACCGTTCGCAGGCCGAGCCAGCGCGTTTGCCGTCCGAGCGGGTTCACAAGCGACGCAGCGGGTACGTACCCTTCATGGACGACATGCTGTGCGACATATCTGCCTTTCGGTATCACCGGATACCTCCACAGGTCTTGGCAATAATGCCGGACCTGCCCGATTCTGCGGACGATCCGCGCAGGGAGCACCTATGTGAGCATCCGCTCGTCACGCATTTCCTGGGCACCCCGTTACACGTGTTGGCGCAGGGCAGCTGCGGACGTAAGGGCGATCGCATTGTCAGGCATGTTTGGAACGGGGAGAGGCCGTTTGATTCCGTGCGGCAGACGGAGTTTGGCCTCGATGTTGCGTCCCCACTCTTTACCCTGCTGACTCTGGCTTCCTCGGTCTCAAACGAGCGTCTAATCATGTGCATGTATGAGATGTGCGGCACCTTTGCCGTGTGCAAGATTGCGCCTCAGGTAAAGTCGGCACTTGAGCAGGCATATGGGAGCCGATGGAGTGACGCACGGTCGGGCTGGGAAAACGTAAAGGATGTCTCGGGGAATCCAACGGACTTGTGGAAACGACCTCCCTTGATCGAGCTCTCTGAGCTTACAGAGTTCGTCGATAAGGTCCGGGGGCTCCGCGGCGCTAAAACGTTCATACGAGCCGCGAAATGCATTACGGGGGTGGCAGCATCGCCGCTCGAGGTCCAGGCTTCGATGCTGTTTGGCCTTACGAGGTTGCGCGGCGGCGAAGGGCTGAGCCTTACCAATAACGTTGAGATTCGTATGACGCGCAGCGCCCGCCTGATTTCGGGGCTTGATAGGCGCTATGCCGATATCCTGCTGGCAAATAAGGACGGCAGTCGAGAGTGTCTGGTTGAATGCCAAGGTAAAGCCATTCACGGATCCATTGAATCCAAGATCTCGGACTCCGATCGAACGACGGCCTTGCAAGCCATGGGATATCCCGTCGTTCTGATGACCTATGGTCAGCTGGCCGACTTCGATGCCTTCCGCGTGGTGATGGAGCTCATCATGTCCTATCTCGATGTGCCGCTGAAAGACAAGACGCCGCGACAGCAGGAGCTCGAACGGCGGCTTCGTGAGGAGATTTTTATCGATTGGGCGGGAATGTAGTCGCGCGGTGGGTAAACGGTAGCGCGAGCTAGAGTTCTGGTCGCAAAAAGGCTTCAATTTTGCCTTGGAGGGACCCTAAAAATGCTATCTAGAATAAGTTGTTTCGGAAAATAGACAGTCAACTTACATTCGGCACATAGAGACCGATTTTTACCTACTAAAGTCCCTGATAAAGCTGTTTATCAAAGCGGGCGTGCTTAGCGACTGGAGCCTCACTATCGATTATCTGAAAAAACTTGTTCTGGGTATCATTTTAAAGACGTCCGGAGCAACAAAATCGCCCCCCGTTTCGTGAAAACGGGGGGCGAATGGGCTTCGTGGTCTGTCTGGCAGGCTTGGCACCGGCGCTATTTAATCACGCGCACGCGATACATCGACGGAATCTGCTTGAGCGCCTCGATCGTGCTGCCGTCCAGGTGCTCATCGGTGTCGAACATGGTGTAGGCGTTCTCGCCAGCGGACTCGTTGGTCATGCGCTGCACATTGGCGTTGTCCTTGGCGAGAATGGCCGTGATCTGGCCGATCATGTTGGGCACGTTGGCATGCAGGCAGGCAATACGGCTTGCGGCGCGCGCCTTGCCCATGCTGCAGGCGGGGTAGTTGACGCTGTGCGCGATGTTGCCGTTTTCCAGGTAATCCTTGAGCTCGCTGATGGCCATGTCGGCGCAGTTGGCCTCGGCCTCGCCGGTGCCGGCGCCCGAATGCGTGGTGATAAACGTATTGGGCATCTTGACGGTCTTGGGCGTGGCAAAGTCGCAGCTAAACCAGCTGAGCTTGCCCTCGCGCAGGGCGGCGTCGACGGCGTCCTCGTCAATGATGGTCTCGCGCGCGTAGTTGATGAGCACGGCGTCGGGCGCCAGCAGGTTAATCTGCTCGGTGCTGATCATACCGATGGTGTCGGCCTTGCTGGGCACGTGCACGGTGAGGTAGTCGCAGCCGCGGCACAGATCCTCGAGCGTGCCCACGCGCTGCACCTCGCGGCTCAGCACCCACGCGTGCTCGACGGAAATGAACGGATCGTAGCCGTAAACGTCCATGCCCAGGTCGACACAGGCGTTGGCGACCTTGGAGCCTACGTTGCCCAGGCCGATGACGCCGATGCGCTTGCCCTTGAGCTCGCGGCCCACAAAGGCCTTCTTGGCTTTTTCGGCATCGACCTGGATCTCGGGGTCGTCGGCGTTGTCGCGCACCCAGTTCATCGACTGTACCACGCCGCGGCTCGAGAGCACCAGCATGCCTAGGACGAGCTCCTTGACGGCGTTGCTGTTGGCGCCGGGGGAGTTAAAGACAACGACGCCCTTCTTGGCGTACTCCTCGACGGGAATGTTGTTGACGCCGGCGCCGCAGCGGGCGATGGCGCGAATGCCCTCGGGCAGCTCGTAGCCGTGCAGGTCGGTCGAGCGCATCAGGATGGCGTCGGCCTCCTCGGCGGTGCTTACAAACTCGTAGCCCTCGCCAAACTCGACTTTGCCGTCTTTAGTGATGTCGTCGATGGTCTTAATCTTACGCATGGAAAAACTCCTTAGCAGGTTTTGATCTAAGCAGGGTAGTTTGAAGTGGCTGGTCGGCCCGCGCGTTGCGGGCTAGTTAGATCGCGGGCTCAAACTATGCTGCGCTTCGAAGTCCTTCATGTACGAGGCCAGCGCCTGCACGTCTTCCATGGTGACGGCGTTGTACACGCTGGCGCGCATGCCGCCCACCAGGCGATGGCCCTTGACGTTTTGAATCTGGTGCTCGGCCGCGCCTGCGACAAAGGCGGCGTCGAGGTCGGCATCGCCGGTGCGGAACGTGACGTTGGCGATGGAGCGGCTGTCGGCCTGCGTGGTGCCATGGAACAGTTCGCTTTGCTCGAGCAGGTTATAGAGCAGGTTGGCTTTGGCCCAGTTGCGCTCGGCCATGGCGGCAAGTCCGCCGGTCTGCTCAACCCAACGGAACACCTTGCCGCACACGTAGATGCCAAAGGTGTTGGGCGTGTTGAGCATGGAGTCCTTGGCGGCTTGGGTCTTAAGGTCCATGTACTGCGGCGTCTGCGCATAGGCCGGGCCTTCGGCGATAAGGTCGTCGCGCACGATGACCACGGTCACGCCCGCGGCGCCGGCGTTTTTCTGCGCGCCGGCGTAGATGAGCCCGTAGCGCTCAACGTCGAGCGGCTGCGACAGAAAGCAGCTCGAGACATCGGCGACCAGCGGCACGTCGCCGCAAGCGGGCAGCTCGTGGTACATGGTGCCAAAGATGGTGTTGTTCTGGCAGATGTAGACGTAGTCGAGCCCGTCGCCCGCAGCCTCGGCGGCAATACGCGCGTTGATGTCGGCCATGTCGGGGATGCGGTCGAAATTGGTGCCCTCGGAGCTCGCGAGCAGCACGGCCTCGCCGTACTTGGCGGCCTCCTTGTACGCCTTGTTGGCAAAGTTGCCGGTCACGACGTAGCCGGCGCGGCCGCGGCGCATGAGGTTCATGGGGATGCCCGCAAACTGCAGCGTGGCGCCGCCCTGCAAAAACAGGACACGGTAGTTGTCAGGGATGCTCAGCAGGCGGCGCAGGGTTGCCTCGGCGTCGTCGATGATCTGCTGGTACATACTAGATCGATGGCTCATCTCGAGCACGGACATGCCGCAACCGCGGTAGTCCATCATCTCGTCGGCGATCTCGGCGAGCACGCTGGTGGGCAGCGCGGCCGGGCCAGCTGAGAAGTTGTGCACACGTGCCATCTTCTAGGTCCCCCTCGTAGTCGTTTGAACGTTCGGGATACTTTAGCACAGTGCAGCGCCAGGTGCGACCGCATCACGGTAAAACTCGAGTGCGCCGCTATGATTTACAGGATGGTTACATGGGGGAGGGGCCTTACTCCTCCGGCAGGTCTAGGTCTGCGAGCGACCGCATCAGGCTTTCCAGGCGCTTGATCTCTTCGTCGCAAATTAGCTACCCCTGGCCGCTACGACGCCAGTGTGGCGATGACGGCTTCGTCGCCGGCGTATATTAGGGTGTCGCCGTCGGGGATGATGGTTTGGCCGTCGCGCTTGAGCATCACCACGATAAACGGGTGCTTGCCCTGCGGCACGTCGCGCAGGCGCTGACCGGCCAGGCGACCGTGGGGCGTCACGGTGACCTCGCGCAGCGTAACCTCGGCACGCTCTTCGAACGTTGGGGCTGCCATCACCAGAAGGTCGCCTTCCTCGATGACGGTATCGCCGTTGGGCAGTACCGGGTGCGCCCCGTCGCGCAGCACCAAGACCACTAGCATGTCCGTCGCGCTGCCAATATCGGCGAGCGAGCGCCCGGCAAACGGATGGCCAGCGCCCACCTTGAGCTTTACAAACGACATGCCGTCCTCGTCGTGGTAGTCGTTAAAGGTGCGGCGCACGTCGCCGGCCGCATCGATCATATCGAGTTTCTTCGCCACCGCCGGCAGTAGCGAACCCTGCACCACAATGCTCGATACGGCAATCACAAACACCAGGTCAAATAGGTCGTGTCCGCCGGGAACGCCGGCCACCACAGCAAAGAGGCTAAAGACGACCGAAGCCGCGCCGCGCAAGCCCGCCCAGCTTACGAGCGCAACCTGGCGAGGGCTCGTCTTAAAGGGCGCCAGCAGCAGACCGACGGCGATGGGGCGGCTCGCAAAGAGCATAAACGCCATGAGCGCCAGGCCGGGTAGCAGCATTTGCGGCAGGCGCGCGGGCGTGACGAGCAGGCCGAGCAAGAAGAAGATCGTCATCTCGGCCATCTCGGTAAGGGTGTCAAAGAAGTGCGCCATCTCGACCTTGCCGGTGATGTCGCTCGCGCCCAGCACAATGCCTGCCAGGTATACGGCCAAAAAGCCGTTGCCGCCCAGGTAGCTCGGCAGTGCGTAGGCGACGATCGCCACGGCGAACAAAAAGATAGTCTGCGCGCCCTCGGCCGTTGCGTGTGCGCGCTCAATCAGGCGGCTGGATATCCAGCCGATGGCAAGGCCCAGCCCCACGCCCAGGATGATCTGCTTGGCCAGCAGCACGAGAATGTCGATGTTGCCACCCGCCGCGAGGGTGGCGAGTACCGCGGTGAGCATGTAGGCGACGGGGTCGTTGGAGCCCGATTCGACCTCGAGCAGCGAGTCGGTGCCGCCCTTTAGCGACAGGTTGTGCTCGCGCAGCACGCTAAAGACGCTCGCCGCGTCGGTCGACGCCACGACCGAGCCCAGCAGCAGGCCGCCGATCCAGTCGAAGCCCAGTGCGAAGTGTGCGAACACGCCAGTGATGCCGGCGGTGGCGATAACGCCGAGCGTGCTCAGCAGCACAGCGGGCGCGGCGACGGGTTTGGCACGGTCGATGTTGGTGTTAAAGCCGCCGTAGAACATGATGAACAGCAGCGCCGTGCTGCAGACGGTTTCGGTGAGCGCGTAGTCGCTAAAGTCGATGTGCGCCGGACCGTTGACGCCGAGCAGCATGCCGAGCGCAATAAAGATGAGGAGGGTGGGGAAGGGGAGTTTTTTGCCGACGGGTTTGATGGTCAGGCACAAAATGATGACGAGGCCGATAAAGAGAAGTATCTGGTTCATGGATAGTGTCCGCTCCTGGGTGGTTGGCGTGGCACGGTCAGTTGTCTGCGGTTATTTGTACCCAAAGGTGGTGGGTTTATGGGGGCGGATTACGGGCGTGCGCGATATCGTCATAGACGGCTGCCGTCTTTGCCTCTGCTCGGAAACCCTTTCCAGCTTTATTGCAACGGAGTACAATGGGTAACGTTTAAGTTCAACTTGAAGTTTTAGTTGCGGCGCCGGGCTTAGACCGCAATGCAAGGAGAGGCGTACCATGGCGATCTATGTGACATCTGATGCTCACGGGCACGTGCGTGCGCTTGACGAGGCCCTGTCTAAGATCTCGTTGACGTCCGACGACACGCTGTACGTGCTGGGCGACATGATCGATCGCGGGCCCGATCCGGTCGGCGTTATTAAGCTCGTGCGCTCGCTGCCCAACGCCCACGTGCTCAAGGGCAATCACGAGCAGATCATGCTCGATGCCATCATTGGCCAGGACCCGCTCGATGCCGAGACCTGGGATATCAACGGTGGCTGGACGACGAGCGAGCAGCTCAACGACATGGAATTTGAGGCATACGAGGAGCTCGTGCGATGGATGGCCGCGCTGCCGCTCTACGCGGTGGCCGAGACCGAGGAGCGCCCGTACCTGCTGGTGCATGCCGGCATCCAGACCGAGGCGGCGCGCGCGTTTTTGCTTGAGCATGGTGTCGATTGCGGTGACGGCAGGGGAGCGGTCGATGCCGATAGCGAGCTGCTGCGGCAAATGCTCGCCGTGCAGTCGTCCGATGACCTGCTGTGGATTCGTCACGGCTATTGGGATGCGCCGACGGGACTGCTTTCTGCCGAGGGCGAGGGCCCGGTCGTGGTGAGCGGCCACACGCCCACGGTGTCGCTTGGGCGCTATTGCGAGGTTGGCGGCCTGGCGGGGCTCGATGAGGAGTCGGGCCGCGGGCAGATTGTGCGCCTGGGTGGCGAGGATACCGCCGGCGTGCCCGATCGCATCGATATCGACTGCGCCGCCGCCACCGGCTCCGAGTTCGGCCGCGTCGGTATCCTGCGCCTTGATGACGGCGCCGAGTTCTATGCGAACATCAACCCAGGCGAATAATCGGTGCAAAGGGTAGCTAATTTGGGACGGAGCTTTTTTGACTACTTTCGGAGAATAGCGCCTTCTTGCTCGGTAAGCGCGAGAAATGAGGAGCGTCTGCGTCCTCGGCAGTGCGAAAATGCTCGAAAAACCATCGCAACGGAGTCAAACGACGTTGCGACGGTTCTTTTTTGGCTGCCCGCTGGCTAAGTGAGTAGACTTTTTTGGAAATGCCGAGCAGCCGGCAAATTTGCCTCAACAAAACCGCAGGTCACTGACTTGTGTTTTGCCGGTGTGGTCAGGGATTCGGCAAAAGTCTACTCACTTAGTTTTGCGTGTCACAAATCGTCCGCAACGAGACCCCCCATTGCGCCAATTAGGCGCCGTACGGGTTGCGGTCGCGCTCGATGCGTTGGCGGATGTGGGCGTATTCGATAATCAGCAGCACCAGGAGTAGGGCCATGATGGCTAGGTAGCTCACCACGGCGCCCATCAGACCCAGCAGGTTGATCAGGATCACCGGCAGCACTACGCTTACGGCGAAGCAGATCAGGTAGATTTTGGTGACGTCGCCGGCATGGCGCAGCACCGTGATGATGGCGTAGATAAAGTCGATGGCCGCGGTGACGCCGCCGGCGACAACCATCAGCAGTGCCAGCGTGCGGTAGCGCTCAAAATTGAGGCCGTACATAAAGCTCATGAGGGGAATACCGGGACCTGCCATAAATGCGGCGCACACGCCGGTGATGACCGCGATCAGCGCCATAACGGCAACAATAATCAGGTCAAAGCGACGACGCTTGCGAGGATTAGCCCAAATGCTCGACAAGCGCAGGAGCTGCGGTTTATAGATAAATCCAATGCTCAGCAAAATAGCCTGCGCCGGAAAGAACAGGGCATTAAAGTACAGCTGATATTTGTATGCCAGCGTGCCTTCCATCACAAACTTGGGCATGCTCTCAATAAGGTTGAACAGGAACAGTGCACCAAAGAGCGGGGCGCACTGGACAAACAGGTGGCCGACCTCGCGCAGGCTCACGTGGCGCGATTTTTCGGTCTCGAGCAGGGCAAGCGGCGCGGTGACCAGCACGAGCGAGGCGATGGCGGTGACACCCATGGCCATGGCCGCGATGGGCATGCTGCGCGTGAGGAACAGTGCCACGCTAAAGACCGCGATGACGCCGGCGGAACGCAGCGTTTGGCTCATGCCGGCCAAATAGAGCTTGTCGGCCTGCTGCAGGCGGCCCTCGTACACGTCGGCGATGCCGTCGATCACCTTATAGAGGTAGACGCCCAGGCCGATCGTGGCCATCTGCGCATCGTAGCCGCGGGCGCTGCTGTATACCAGGCCGCATGCCAGCGCGAGCGCTCCGCAGAGCCAGCGGTTGAGCTGGTAAGAGGCAAAGGACGTCTTTTCGTCGATGTCCGAGACCTGGAAATTGCGCACGCCGTAGTTGCACGCGATCATGATGAGCGTGCCGGTGACAAAGGCGATGGAGAATTTGCCAGCCTCCTCGGCGCCCGCGAGCTGTGTGGACACGATGGTGAGCAACGGAAACGCCATGCCCCACACGGCGGTGCCCAGGGTATTCCAAAGGTAGTCGCGACGGGTGGCGTGATCTTCGTACTCGGCTTCTTGCGTGGAGAAGCCGCCGCCGTAGACGGCTCCGAGCAGGCGGTTCCACCAGGCATTGACCATGCGGTGGATGGGGCCGGGCTGGCGATTGCGCTCGCGGCGACGGCGTGTGGCCTGGCTGCTGTCGGGACCGCCGGCGTTACGCTGGCTTAGCTCTTGGATTCGTGCGAGCTCCTCGGCGGTGTGCGATGCGGGGAACAGGCCGTTCTCGATGCGTCCGCCCTGCCCGTGCGCCCCGTCCGATACGGTGGGGTCGGCGACGCCATTGCGGCGGGCGATGGCGCGGCGAATGCTATCGATGGGCGTGATGCTCAAAGCGGAGTCCTTTCTATTGCTGCGCTCTAGTATAGACGCGACGGTGTTCGTTCGTGTTTTTGAACAGGTTGTTCGATAATTTCGGCGGCGCCATTCAGTAGACGGCATTTGGGGACGTTCCTTATGTGCCGGCACTTTGGGAACGTCCCTAAGTGCCGGCATCCGGGGTCGCTCCTTGGTTGTTGCCTGTTCAAGAGTGTCCCTAACGACTAGGCCGCTTGCGTGCGATTTTTGACCGTTGGGCGGGCGCTTCGCCGTTGCCGCAAAAACGTTTTTGCATATCGGGTACAACGGGCTTTACGTGAGTAAAGTGCGCGCCTCGTCCACGTGTCGCGCTTTTAAAGGAGGCCCCATGCCAGGTGTTACCCCTGCAGAAGTTCTGTCCAACTTTGGCATTACGCTGGTCGAAGATCCTGCCGAGAACCAGCCCCGCCTGCTGGTCGACCTGCCGGCAGCCGAGCTCGTCGAGCACGCCATCCGTCGCAACGAAGGTCGTATGGCCTCCAACGGCGCGCTGGTGATCGAGACGGGGGAGCGCACTGGCCGCTCGCCTAATGACCGCTTTATCGTTGACACCCCCGATGTTCACGACAAGATTGCCTGGGGTGCCGTCAACCGCCCGCTGTCTGTCGAGAGCTACGAGGCCATCAAGGCCGGCATCGTCGACTATCTCAACGAGCGCGACGTGTTCGTCACTCGCGGTATGGCCGGTGCCGACCGCAACCATACGCGTCGTCTGCTTGTCGCCTGCGAGCGTGCCAGCCAGGCGCTCTTTATTAAGCAGATGCTCGCCCGCCCGCTTGCCCGTGAAATCGCACGCACCGGCGAGCCGGACTTCTGCGTGCTCGCCGCGCCGGGCTACCAGTGCGATCCCGCCATCAAGGGCCTCAACTCTAGCGCCGCCGTGGTCATTAACTTCCAGGAGCGCGTGATTCTGGTCGCCGGCACCGGCTACTCCGGCGAGATCAAAAAGTCCATTTTCAGCGTCATGAATTACCTGCTGCCCGTCGAGGACGACGTGCTGCCCATGCATTGCTCGGCCAGTATGGACCCCGTCACGCATGAGACCGCCGTGTTCTTTGGCCTCTCCGGCACCGGCAAGACCACGCTTTCGGCCAACCCCACGCGCCTGCTGATCGGCGACGACGAACACGGTTGGTCCGACATGGGCATCTTCAACATCGAGGGTGGCTGCTACGCCAAATGCGAGGGCCTGGACGCGTTCCACGAGCCTGAGATCTTCAACGCCGTCCGCTTTGGCGCGATCTGCGAAAACGTGGTGCTCGACGAGAACCGCAAGCCCAACTACGACGACATCTCGATCACGCACAACACGCGCGTGGCATACCCTGTGGAGCACATTCCCAACGCGTGGACCAAGGGCATGGGCACCACTCCAAGCGTCGTGCTCTTCCTGACCTGCGATGCCTTTGGCGTGCTGCCGCCCATCTCGCGCCTGACGGCCGACTCCGCCATGTATCACTTTGTGACGGGCTTTACGGCCAAGATCCCCGGCACCGAGGTCGGCGTCACCGAGCCCACGCCCACGTTCTCTTCGCTGTTTGGCGAGCCGTTTATGCCGCTCGACCCCATGGTCTATGCCAAGATGCTCGGTGAGCGCATCGCCGACGGCCGCACGCGTGTGTACCTGGTCAACACCGGCTGGATCGGCGGCGGCTACGGCGTGGGTCATCGCATCGAGCTTGCCTACACGCGCGCCCTGGTGGCCCGCGCCCTCGACGGTACCATCGAGGACAGCGAGTTCGTGCACGACGACATCTTTAACGTCGACATTCCCACCACGTGCCACGGCGTACCCGACGGCATCCTGGTGCCGCGCCAGTATTGGCAGAGTACCGCTCGCTACGACGAGGCCGCGCACAACTTGGCCGTGATGTTCGAGGAGAACTTCGAGAAGAAGTACTCGCACCTGCCCGAATCCGTCAAGGCCGCCGGTCCGCATGCTCAGGTGCACGCCGACGCCCGTCATCGCGGCCACGGCCTGCTGGGACTTCGCCACTAGCGTCGCCTCAGACCCAAAACCACCATAAAGGGGACAGGCACCTTTGTGGTGGTTTTACTCGCGCGGATGACTCGGGTTACAATACGCCTGACATATCGCTCCCTTCTCCGGATGGGGGCAGCGTAAGCGCTCTTGTGGCGGCACCGTAGGACTTTGAAGGTGGCCGTCGTAAGGGCGCTTTTTGTTTAGGCACCCGGGCTCGGGCGCATGCTATGAAGGGAGAGCACATGAAGAGCTTTATTGCCGAGGATTCGTTTTGGGAGCTATTTCCGCAGGCGGCTGTCGGTGTTGTGGTCGTAAAGGGCATGAAGCCCGCGGCTCAGATTCCTCAAGAGGACGTGGACGCGATTGCGGCGTTGCTCGACCGCGCCAATATCGACGCGGAGCGTCATCTGACCAGCGATACTATCAGCGAGAACGCACCGGTCAAGGCATGGCGCGAGGCTTATCGGCTGTTCAAGACCAAAAAGGGCGCGCGTTGCTCAATTGAGAACCTGCTCAAGCGCGTGCTCAAGGGCAAACCGGTGGGCCACATTACGCCCGCGGTGGACATCTACAACACGGTGTCGCTGACCTACGCGCTGCCCGTTGGCGGCGAGGACCTGCATGCGATTGAGGGGGATCTTTGCTTGAAGGTGACTGACGGCGGCGATGCGTTCCTGCCACTTGGCGAGGAAACGGATGACCCGACGCTGCCCGGCGAGCTCGCCTACATCGATGATGCGGGCGCCGTATGCCGCTGCTGGAACTGGCGCGATGGCGTTCGCACGGCGCTGTCCGACGATTCGGCCGATGCATTCCTGGCGATTGAGTGCGTGGAGCCCGAGCGGATGGGGGATTGCCAGGCTGCCGTTGATCGTCTCGCCGAGTTGCTCGAGCGCTATCTGGGAGCGACGGTTGTCGTTAAGACGCTTGTGACCCGCGACAATCCCTGCGTGGAACTGTAACGACGCCTGCGGATCATGTTCGCCGGTCAAAACCACTACAAAGGTGCCTGTCCCCTTTGTGGTGGTTTTTATGTTGATGGGTTAACAAATGGGATATTTGGGTATGGGTGTTGCCTCGTGCGGCTAAGATGTTTACCCGTTAGCATCATGTAAGCGAAAGGCGGTCGTCTCCCATGCAGCAGAACGACGAGACACGTTTCGAGGACTTTGTCGGACTGATCAGCGGGCTCTACAAGGAGATCCAGCGCATTAAGACATCCGAGGGCGCAAGGCTGGGCCTCAAGGGCTCCGACGTTATGTGCTTGTACTATCTTGAGCGCAGCAAGGACGGCCTGACTGGCGCTGACCTGGCTCGCATGGCAGGCGTGACCCGTGCCGCCGTCTCGCGCACGCTCGCGCATCTGGAGGAGGGCGGCTACGTCGAGGTCGACGACTCGGGTGATGCGGCCGTTAAGTATCGTGCCCCGGTGCGCCTGACCGCTCTGGGCGGCGAGAGCATGAGCGAGGCGGACCGCATCATTCGCGAGGTGCTCGACACCACCGGTAAGGCTATGGGTGTGGAGCAGCGCGAGCAGATGTATGCGTCGCTGCGTACGATTCTCAACACCCTGCGTGAGATCTAAGGCCGCCAAGGCATTTGCTTCCCATTAAAAACTGCATAGTCCCGTTTGAGCGCGTGAGCCGTGCCGGGACTTTGTTGTCAAAATTCCCTGCGCGAGACCTGCGCAAGAAAGGATTCGCTATGTCCGTCCGCATTATTACCGATTCCGCAAGCGATATGTCACCGGCTGAGCACCCCGCTCTGCGTGTTCTGCCGTTGTCCGTCACCTTTGGCACCGATGTGTACATGGATGGCGTCGACATCGATCACCAGCGCTTTTACGAGATGCTCGTGGAGCGCGATGAGCTGCCCAAGACCGGCCAGGTCAACCCGTACGCGTTTTCGCAGGCGATTGCCGAGGCGCGTGAGGCCGGCGACGAGGCCGTGATTATTACCGTGGGTGCCAAGCTTTCGGGCACCAACCAGAGTGCTCGTACGGCACTTGCCGAGGCGCCGGGAGGCGACGTGTTCGTCGTGGACAGCAATAACGTGACCTTGGGCGAGCGTGTGCTGGTCGAGTATGCGCTGCGCCTGGTGGACGAGGGCCAGGGAGCGGCTCAGATTGCGGCGGCTGTCGAGGCCGTGTGCGACCGCGTGGTGGTTATTGGTCTGCTCGAGACGCTGGAGTACCTGGTGCGCGGCGGTCGCCTGTCTGTTGCGGCCGGTGCCGTGGGTACGCTGCTCAACGTAAAGCCCGTGGTGGCTGCCGAGGACGGTCTGATCGTGCAGCTGGGCAAGGCGCGCGGTTCCAAGAACGGACGTAACCTGCTCAACCAGAAGGTCGAAAAGGCGGGCGGCATCGACTTTTCCATGCCGCTGGCGCTCGGCTATACGGGCCTTTCGGATGCGGTGCTCAAGAAGTATATCGAGGACAGCGCGGCACTGTGGGCTGGCCACACCGAGGGCGAACTGCCCGTTCACACCATCGGCGCCACCATCGGCACCCATGTAGGCCCCGGCGCCGTAGCCGTAGCCTTCTTCCAGCCCGTTAACTAGCCCACCTGCCAAAACCACCACAAAGGGGACAGGCACCTTTGTGGTGGTTTATGCTATTCCGGGTGGAAGGGAGCGAGCAATGGCGTCTGAGGGCTTTTTTGAGCGGGTGTACGAGGTGGTCGAGCAGATTCCCGAGGGGATGGTCGCCACATATGGTCAGGTGGCACTGCTTGCTGGACGTCCACGAAGTGCGCGGTACGTGGGGTATGCCCTGCATGGCAATCCACGCCCCGGCGAGATTCCCTGTCACCGCGTGGTGTTTGCCGATGGCCGCATATGCGATGGTTTTGCTTTTGGCGGTCCCGATGCTCAACGTGAGCTTTTGCTAGGGGAGGGTGTGGCGTTTAAGGGCGACATGCACGTCGACTTGGCCGCCTGTCGCTGGCCTGCAGGGCTCTAGCGGCTCTGCCGTGGCTTAAACCACCACAAAGGTGCCTATCCCCTTTGTGGTGGTTTTGGCAGGTTTACCGAGGTTAACTTATGGAGAAGGTATGGCGGCGCGGTTTGTCGCAGCAAAGTAAACCACGGTGAACTATATTGTTTTCAGCAACGGAGCAGGCAATAGGCGATGAAAAAGCCTGCCCTGTTGAGTTTGATTCGCATTCCTCCCCTCTGTGCGATTCAACGGTGTACTTCGGGAACAGGCCCGCTGGCAACTATCTGCCAGCGGGCCTGTTCCTGTTTCGGTGAGGATTTAGCCTCACCGTCTATGTTGTGCGAAGGCGCTTTGCCTAGTACACCATGCCCATGGCGTCCTGAACCTCGGCCAGGGTCTGCTCGGCAATCTCGTTGGCGCGACGGTTGCCCTCGTGCAGCACGTCCTTCACATAGTCCAGATCGTTCTCATAGCGCTGACGACGCTCGCGGATCGGCGCGAAGTACTCGTTGACGGCCTCGGTCACGTACTTCTTGAGCTGGCCGGAGCCGCCCATGCCAATCTCCTCGGCAATCTCGACCTCGGAACGGCCAGTGCAGATGGCGGCCGTCGAAAGCAGGCCGGACACGCCGGGGCGGTTCTCGGGATCGAACGTGATCATGCGCTCGGAGTCGGTCTGGCTCTTCTTGATGCGCTTGGCCGTCTCCTCGGCGGTCATCGAAATGTTGATGGCGTTGCCGTAGCTCTTGCTCATCTTGCGACCGTCCAGGCCGGGCAGCAGCGGGGTCTCGGACAGCAGCGCGTCGACCTCGGGGAACACCTTGCCGTAGCGGTTGTTAAAGCGGCGGGCGATGGTGCGGGTGAGCTCGATGTGCGGCAGCTGGTCGCGACCGACGGGCACCACATTGCCCTTGCAGAACAGGATGTCGCAGGCCTGATGCACCGGATAGGTGAGCAGAAGGCCGGTGAGCTCGTGGCCCGAGGCCTCCATCTCGGCCTTGACCGTGGGGTTGCGCGCCAGCTCGGCCTCGGAGACCAGCGACAGGAACGGCAGCATGAGCTGGTTGGCTGCGGGCACGGCGGAGTGCGCGTAGATCATGGTCTTGTCGGGGTCGATGCCGCAGGCAAGGTAGTCCATGACCATGTTGTACACGTTGTCCTGGATGTGCTCGGTCGTATCGCGGTCAGTGATGACTTGGTAGTCGGCGATGAGCACGTTGGTCTTGGCGCCCATGTTCTGCAGCTCAACACGGCCCTTGAGGGTGCCGAAGTAGTGACCCAGATGCAGACGGCCGGTGGGGCGGTCGCCGGTGAGCATGGTGAACTTGTCGGGCGTCTTGGCCAGGCCCTCGCGAATGGCGTTGCTCTTTTGCAGCGCGACTTCGTAGCTGTTCTCGTTTGGCATAATTGCTCCTAACGTATGTTCATGGGTCAAGATGATAACGCGTTTATTGGAGGGGCGGGTCGTAAGTAGGCGAGGGGCGGGAGATCGGCGGCATGTGCGATGGGCGCGGCATGGCTGTGCGTTTGGCCGGCGGCGCCTGGACGCTTCCTCGGCAGCTTACCCTAGAGCTTGTGGTGGCGCTCTTCCTTACGTTCCTCGGCTGCCTGCTCCTCCTGCTTAAAGGCGGGATCGTCGGGGGTGACGAGCTCGTCCGCGTGCGTGCGCTTGTTGTAATGGTGGCGTAGCACGGGTTCAAACAGGTGCAGGTGCTTGGCGAAGGCCGCCGAGCCAATGGCGAGCACGGTAAAGATGAGCACGCGCATGGGCACTTCGACCTGGTTAATCGCGGCGGCGCCGGCCGAAAGCATAATGCACCAGGCGTAGATGAGGAGCACGGCCTGCTTTTGGTTGTAGCCCTCTTGAATGAGACGGTGGTGGATGTGGCCCTTATCGGCCTGCCCGATGCTAATGTGGGCGCGCTTGCGGCGCACGATGGCGCTAAACGTGTCGATGATGGGCACGCCGGCAACGATGAGCGGGATGATAAGCGAGGTGAGCGCGGCGGTGCGGCTCACGTTGAGCAGCGAGATGGAGCCCAGCGCAAAGCCCAGAAGCAGCGATCCCGAGTCGCCCAAGAAGATGCTTGCGGGGTTGAAGTTGTAGCGCAAAAAGGCCAGGCAGGCGCCAAAGAGCGCAATGGAGAGCGCGGCGGCGTCGATGCGCCCCGAGAGAACGGCCATCGAAAACATGGTGAACGACGCGATGCCGCAGATGCCCGTGGCCAAGCCGTCGAGGCCGTCGATGAGGTTAATGATGTTGGTGAATGCCACCAGATAGATCACGGTGATGGGGTAGGCGAGCCATCCGAGCATGATTTCGCCGGGGGCAAACGGGTTGACGATGACGCCGATCCGCAAGCCGCCGATACAGGCGATAAGCGCGGCGAGGACCTGTCCGGCTAGCTTTTGCTTGGGCTTGAGCTGGAAGACGTCGTCGATAGCGCCGGTCGCAAAGATGACGGTAAAAGAAAGCGCAAGTATGGGGTAGCTGATGTGCAGACGGGGGTGCGGCACCAGGACGGGCGGCCAGCCTAGGTGCCAGGTGCCTAGGATTTGCACAATGCAGGCAACGACCAGGCCCAAAAACACCGCCGTTCCGCCCAAACGCGGGATGGGCTTGGTGTTGATGCGGCGCTTAGAAGGATAGTCGACGGCGTCGAGCTTAATTGCCAAGCGCTTGACCAGGGGCACCGTGAGGAAGGTCGTGATAAAGGCCGCCGCTGCCACGCATAGATACGGTATGTAGCTCGGGGATGAAGCCATGAATCTAAAAACCGCCAAGCGTCGAAGGAAAAGGTCAAAGGTTGCTACGCAAAAAGGCATAGCTGACCCATGATACTCGACCGAGGGGGTGCGGAGGTTTGCACCGTGCGATTATCACGCGCTTACCAGATATTGGGATGTTGGTGGGGATTCTGCTGGATGCCGCTGAGCGTCCATGTGGGGTCTGCAGCGGCGGTATTCAGAAAAATCGGCAAAAGAAAACCACCCCCCACGTTACGAAAATGAACCCACCTAAAACAGGTGGGTGCCCTCATCGACTGTTCCAGCGTCCTTAACAACGAAGGATACCTGTACTAGGTACGACTGTGTGGGCTCCCTAAATAAACGCGACGGTTCACCCAGTTGCTCCGCGGGGGGCGGAATACCTACATCATAAAGCGGCACTTTGTCGATTCCAGTCTTGACATTATAAAAATCGTGTCGGACGATTACGGCGCCTTGGGCTCGAGCCGTCTGTGCGGTTGGTCCCTTTACGTTTGAGCTGCTGAATCATTGTTTTGGAGCATGTTTTTATGCCGACGTCGTTGACCGAACTTTTTTCGCCCGCCTGCCATTTGTGTCCGCGCCGTTGCGGTGCGGCGCGCGACGAGGGCGCGCGTGGCGTGTGCGGCGCCGACAACACGCTTAAGGTCGCCCGCGCGGCGCTCCATATGTGGGAGGAGCCGCCCATTTCGGGCGAGGCCGGCTCGGGTACGATTTTCTTTAGCGGCTGTTCGCTCAAATGTATCTATTGTCAGAACCACGAGATCTCAACGGGCAATTTCGGTCTTGAGATTTCGCCCGAGCGTTTGGTCGAGATTATGCTGGAGCTGCAGGACCAGGGCGCCAATAACATCAACCTGGTGACGGCGACGCACTATGCGCACCTGTTGCCTGCCGCGATTGCCGCGGCACGGACGCGCGGGTTGGTCATCCCAATTGTCTACAACACGAGTGGTTACGAGCGCGCGAGTGCCGTGGCGGCGCTGGGCGACCTGGTCGACGTGTGGCTTACGGACTTTAAATATGCCGATGCCGGGCTTGCGCAGTCGCTTTCTCATATTAAGGACTACCCGCGCGTGGCCGTGTCGGGTCTGGCCCAGATGGCGCGCGAGATTGAGCGCCGCGGGGGAGAGCTGGTAGACGAGGACGGGCTCATGAGGCGCGGCATAATCGTGCGTCATCTGGTGCTGCCGGGGCATGCGGACGATTCGTGCCGCGTGTTGGACCTGGTGTGGCAGACGGTGGGCGACGTGCCGATCTCGGTCATGAACCAGTACACGCCCAATGCCCTCATGCGCGAACAAGGCGGCGACCTGGCGCGCGCCGTGACGCGCGAGGAGTACGAGCAGGTGCTCGACCATGCCGACGACCTGGGCTTTACGACGATGTTTTGGCAAGAAGGCGGCGCGGTAGACGAGAGCTTCACCCCGGCCTTCGACACCACCGGCGTCCTCACCAGCGCAGAGTAGCGCGTTCGCCGATGATTTTTCTGGGACGGGGATTAAAAAATCATCGAGAGGATCGCCTGCTCGAAAAGTTGTCAAAATAGCCGCGTCCCAAAAAGACTGGGTATTGGGCGTTGACAGTTGGCGAGCCGTAGGTAAAATATCAACTTGTCTTGGGGACGTAGCTCAGTTGGGAGAGCGCTGCCGTCGCATGGCAGAGGCCGAGGGTTCGACTCCCTTCGTCTCCACCCTTGGATTTGATAAGCCGCTGACATTGTGTCGGCGGCTTTTTTTAAAAGAAAGGGCTGTACCATGGCCAAGCTTGAGTCCCAACCACTGTCTGCCGAGGAACGCGCCGAGTTGGAAGAGCTCCGCGCCGAGAAAGCTCGTCGCGAGGCCCAGGAAGAGGCACGCCGCGAGCGTGAGGAGCTGGCCGCCCTGCGTGCCGAGCGTGCGAAGGCCGAGGAGGCCGCCGCGAACGTCGCCCCCGCGCCCAAGCCCGCCGCCGCGAAGCCCGCGCCCACCGCACCTAAACCTCAGCCTAAAAAGGTGGCTCATCCCAAGCCGGCCGAGCCCAAGCCGAGCCGTGACGAGATGACCTTTGCCCAGCGCATGGTTACCTCCAAGGAGCCTACGGGCGAGAACGAGATCCCTGGCATGGCGCCGGCTCAAAAAATCATCATTGTCCTTGCCCTCATCGCGTTTGTCATCTTTATGGGCTACACGATCCTGACCAGCATGGGCCTGCTCTAGCCCATTCGCGTTGGGTGCCATGCCCGAACACTCTGCCCTTTTCCAACCCTCAACCTCTGCACAACGCATCCGAAAGGTCGCCCCATGGCTTTGACCGACATCTCGCATCCCACCGACATTGCAATGCTCACCGATCTGTACGAGCTCACTATGGCCCAGGGCCTGTGGGAGAGCGGCAAGGCCAATGAGCAGGGTTGTTTTACCGCGTTTTACCGCGACCATCCTTTTGGCAGCGCCTATGCCGTCATGTGCGGCACCGCCGAACTGCCCGAGCTGGTCGAGAATCTGCGCTTTACGCCCGAGGACATCGACTACCTCGCCTCGCTCCAGGCCCCGGCCGGCGGCGCGATGTTCAAGCCTGGATTCCTCGACTACCTGCGCGATTTTCGTGCGCATGTAAACATCGACGCCGTGCCCGAGGGCGAGCTCGTCTTTCCGCGCGAGCCCATGGTTCGCGTCACCGGCCCCGCGCTGGAGTGCCAGCTGCTTGAGACGGCGCTGCTCAACATCGTTGGGTTCCAGACGCTTGTCGCCACCAAGACGGCGCGCGTGGTGCTGGCGGCGGACGGCCGTCCCGTTGCCGAGTTTGGCCTACGCCGCGCTCAGGGTCCCGATGGCGGCTTGGCCGTCGCGCGCGCGAGCTACGTTGCCGGCTGCTCCTCTACGTCCAATGTGCTCGCCGGCCGCCGCTACGGTATTCCCGTCTTTGGCACGCATGCGCACAGCTGGGTGATGAGCTTCGATTCCGAGCTCGAGGCCTTCCGCGCCTTTGCCAAGTCGAGCCCCAAGAACTGTACGCTGCTCATCGACACCTATGACGTGCGCGAGGGCTGTGAACATGCCATTACGGTTGCCAAGGAGATGGAAGCGGTGGGCGAGCGCCTGTCGGCCATTCGCATCGACTCCGGCGACCTCGCCAAGCTCTCCAAGTATGTGCGCGGCCGTTTTGATGCCGAGGGCCTGCCCTATGTGGGGATCTCGGTTTCTAACGATTTGGATGAGTACACGATTCAGTCGCTGCTCGACCAGGGCGCGCCCATCGACAGCTTTGGCGTGGGTACCAAGCTTGCGACCTGCTATGACCAGCCGGCGCTGGGCGGCGTGTACAAGCTTTCCGCCCGCCGTGCGAGCGAGGCAGATCCATGGACGCCGGTGGTCAAGCTCTCTGAGCAGCCATACAAGCGCACGATCCCGGGTGTGCAACGCGTGCGCCGTTATTACGACGGCTTTGGCGGCCCGGTCTGCGACATGATCTACGACGAGGACCATCTGGCGGGGGAGGGCGCCACGCGCGGCAATACCCTTGTGGCCGTGAACGATGCCGCCCTGGTGACCGACGTGTCCGAACTTGAGTATCGCGAGCTGCTGGTGCCGATCGTGCGCGATGGCAGTGCGGTGGCTCCACGTGAGAGCATCCAGGACGCGCGCGAGCGCCGTGCTTGGGCGCTCGACCATCTGGACGCAGCTTTCAAGCGCTTCCTTTACCCGCAGACCTATGTGGTGGGTATGGAGCAGGGCCTGGCTCAGGTGCGCGACGAGCTCGTGCGTAAGAACATGGCCGCGGCCTCTGCCTTTCCCTGGGCTCACTAATTCCTTGGGCGGTAGGGGCGAGTCACGCTTCCCTTGCCGCCGGCTCGGCCGTTCGCTGAACAGTTGATTGGTTTGACGTATGACGACTTCTTATAAAACGATGGTGGTAAAGATCGGTTCGTCCACGGTGGTGGGCGCCGACGGCAAGGTCAACCGCGCCTTTATCGGCGGGCTTGCCGATCAGGCCGCAGCGCTGCGCGAGCTTGGCTGGCGCCTGGTCGTGGTGAGCTCGGGCGCCATTGCCTGCGGCTATCCCGTGATGGGCTTCGACCGTAAGCCGGTCGGTGACCTGCCGAGCCTGCAGGCCTGCGCCTCGGCCGGTCAGTGCATCATCTCGTCGGCCTACGACGAGGAGTTCCATGCGCGCGACCTGCTCACCTCGCTCGTGCTGCTCACGCGTCACGACACGGCGCGCCGCACGTCCTACCTGCACGCGCGCGACGCCCTGCTGCGCCTTGTGGAGCTGGGTGTGGTGCCGGTCGTCAACGAGAACGATACCGTCACCGTCGATGAGATCAAGTTTGGCGACAACGACACGCTGGCGGCGCTTGTGAGCTGCCTGGTTTCTGCCGATCTGTGCGTGACGCTCTCGGACATCGATGGCCTCTACACCGCCAATCCGCACGAGGATCCCACGGCCGAGTTCGTCCCGGTCGTGCATAAGATCGACGCCAAGATCATCGCCTCGGCGGGCGATTCTTCCACATCGGTGGGCACGGGCGGCATGATTACCAAGATTCGCGCGAGCCGCATTCTCATGACGGCGGGCATTCAGAGCGTGATTTGCTCGGGCGAGGAGCCCGATGCGCTCGTGCGTCTGGCCCGCTGCGAGAGCGTGGGTACGCTGTTCGATCCGCCGGCGGAGCGCCTGGACATTGCACCCCGCAAGCTGTGGATTGCACTGGGCGACAAGGCGCACGGCTCGGTGACGGTTGATGACGGCGCCGCGAAGGCGCTGGTCAGCCGCGGATCGTCGCTGCTCGCGGTGGGTATTCGCGAGGTCGATGGCCAGTTTGCCGAGGGCGATGTGCTCGACGTGTGCGACCCGAGCGGCATGGTTGTCGCCCGCGGTATCGCCGAGGCCGATTCGGACGTGCTGGAGCTTGCCGCCGGCCGCCGCCAGGACCAGATTGCCAGCAACCGCCTGCTCGCAGACCTGGCCGAGAAGCCCGCAATCCATAGGGACAACTTGATTGTATTTGCTTAGGCCTCGACGCCGGGCGCCTTCGATCTGCAATGCACGTGGGGCGAAATTACCAGGGTAACTTTGCCCCGCCGCGCTTATGTCCGAGCTGGTCGCCACGAAAACGGCCCATCTACTACGTTTAATAGGCTATCGGTGACCATGCCAAGAATTGCAAAAAGAAAACCGCAGGTAGAACGCCTGCGGTTTTCTTTTTTTATGGCATCTGGTTGGGCCATGCGGGTGAAACGTAGTAGATGGGCCGCTTTCGTGGCGAAGGACATCATCCGGCACTTGGGGACGTTTCTATTGTGCCGGCAGGTGGGGACACTCCTTTGCTAGAAGATTCGGCGCAGGTCTCCGCGGTTGAGGGACTCGTCGAAGAGGTGCTTGAATACCACACTGCCGTGCAGGCCGTCGTGCTCGAACTCGTTGGTTACCCAGGCGTGCGAGTTGCCCACGCGGCTGAGCGTATCGAGCTGCAGGCCCGAGTCCACGTACATGTCATCGAAGTACACCGCGGCCTGGAGCGGCACCTCGTTGCAGGCCAGGCGCTGCGGGTCGTAGATCTTGTCCCAGCTGGTGTCCTCCATCAGCAGATCCATCGCGGGCTTGAAGGGCTTAAGTTCGGGCATCTGCTCAAACATCCACGGGAACATGGCCTCGCCGGTAAACATGAGCGGGCGCGCGAGTGTGTCGAACTCGGTACGATGGGCTTTCTCTTCTGCCGCGGCCCAGCGAATGGGCATGGTGTCGCCGTCGGCGTAGATGAACTCCTGAAGCGTCCAGTACAGCGGATTCGCGCGCGTGTTGGTGCGCTCGAAGGCGCACATCAAAAAGCTATCGGATACTGAGGCACCGCAGCTCAGCGTGCCGTCGCCGTCAACAAAAGCGTGGTCGATAATCCAATGCATGCGCTCAAAGCTCGGCTTCATGCCAAAGTCGCTGCCCATAAGCTGCAGGCGCTCCACCGTCATCGGCGAGCCGTCGGGTAGCACAGGCTTCTGCTCCTCAAGCGCATCGGCCAGCGCCGCCACGCGCTCGACGTCGGCGGGGTAGCGGTCGTAATACTGCCGCGTCTTGGCGGCCATGCGCGGGAAGGTGTGCGCGTAGACCTCGCTGGCGCTCGCCGGGACGTGGGGGATGCCACCGCAGGTAAAGCTCGCCGCCACGCCCTCGGGGAAGAGCGACAGGTAGCTCAGCGTCAAAAAGCCGCCGTAGCTCTGCCCCAGTGTGACCCAGGGCTTGCCGCCAAAGCCCACCAGGCGCAGGTACTCAAAATCGCGCACGATGGAGCTGGCAAGATGGCGCTTGAGGAAATCCGCCTGCGAGCGTGCTGTATCGGCGCCGGCGGCCGTTGCGCGATCACCCAGTGCCTTGATCGTGCGTCCGTCCACGCAGCTACTGCGTCCGGTGCCGCGCTGGTCGGGAAGGACCACGCGGAAGTGCTTGACGGCCTCCTCGATCCAGCCGTCGCTTGTGGGAGACAGCGGACGCGGGCTCTCGCCGCCGGGGCCGCCCTGCAAAAACAGGAGCAGTGGCAGATCGTCGTTGATGCGGTCGGGCGCGCAAACCACACGGTAGAAGAGCTTGATGCTCTCGGGCGCGCCGGCGATGGGTGTCGGTATAGCGCCGCGGCGCATGGTGCTGCCGACGGCCAGGAGCATCGGCTCCAGGCCGCGCCAGTCGAGGGGGACGTCGATGCTGTGGTCCTCGACATACAGGCCGGGGACGTGGTACGAAGTGATGAGGGCCATGTGAGTCTTCCGTTCGTTGCGGTGTTTCGGGTTGACCAATTCTACCGCCGCGGGCGAGGCCATGCGCAAATCGGCTACCATGGTTGCAAACTTCTAGGAGAAAGGGCCGCCCATGTCGGTCGATATAGCCACGTATGTCCACGATCTTGCCGTTGCCGCTAAGGCAGCGTCGGCCTCGCTTGCCACGGCGAGCGACGAGCAGCGCCAGGAGGCCGTGCGCGCCATGGCCGCAGCGCTGCGCAACGGTATCGACTCCATCGTCGCCGCCAACGAGCTCGATATGTCCGCCGCGCGCGATGCGGGGACCTCGGCGGGGCTCCTCGACCGTCTGCTGCTGACGCCCGAGCGCGTTGAGGGTATGGTCGCCGGCCTGGAGAAGCTCGCCGAGCTGCCCGATTCTGTCGGCCGCGTGCTCGACCACCGCGTGCTCGCAAGCGGCGTGGACCTCACCCGCGTGAGCGTGCCGTTGGGCCTGGTCGCCATGGTGTACGAGGCGCGCCCCAACGTGACGGCCGACGCCGCGGGCATCTGCATCCGCACCGGCAACGCCTGCATTCTGCGCGGCGGCTCGCTGGCCTATCACTCGTGTGCCATGATTGCCGAACTGCTGGCCGATGCGCTCGAGGCCAAGGGCTTCCCGCGCGAGGCCGTGTCGATGATCGAGTCTACCGACCGCGAGGCCACCGGCGAGCTCATGAAGCTCCGCGGCGTCGTCGATGTGCTCATTCCGCGTGGCGGTGCGGGCCTGATCCAGCGCTGCGTGCGCGAGTCGCTCGTTCCGGTGATCGAGACGGGCACGGGTAACTGCCACATCTACGTGCATGAATCCGCCGACTTCGATAAAGCGCTCAATATTATCGTCAACGCTAAGACGCAGCGCGTGGGCGTGTGCAATGCCGCCGAGTCGCTGCTGGTCGACCATGCTGTGGCCAATGTGTTTTTGCCTGCGGTCGTTGCCGTGCTGCACGACCACGGCGTGCTCATTCACGGCGACGAGGCCACGTGCGCCGCATGCGCCGACGCCGGGCTTGCCGAGGGCGATGACTACGTTGCCGCGACTGAGGAGGACTGGGGTCGCGAGTATCTGGCGCTCGAGATGAGCGTGAAGGTCGTGGCGAACGAGGACGAGGCCATCGCGCACATCAACCGCTACGGCACGATGCACTCCGAGGCCATCGTTGCAGAGGACACGGATGCTTGCGAGCGCTTCCTGGACGAGGTCGATGCCTCGGCCGTGTATGCCAACGCCAGCACGCGCTTTACCGACGGCGGCGAGTTTGGCCTGGGCGCCGAGATTGGCATCTCGACCCAAAAGCTCCACGCCCGCGGCCCCTTTGCCGCCGAGGCCCTCACCACCTACAAATACAAGCTCCGAGGCACCGGCCAGGTCCGCCCCTAACGCCCGCGCAAACAAAAACCACCACAAAGGTGCCTGTCCCCTTTGTGATGGTTTTGGAATTAAGCCTGAAAGGTGTCGCGGTCGGGGGCGAAGGACTGCATGGCCGCGATGGTGCGGTCAAAGAGCTCGGGGAGCTCCCAGCCCAACATCTCGGCGCCCTGCGAAATCACGTCGCGCGAGCAGCCGGCGGCAAAGCGCTTGTCCTTGAACTTCTTCTTGAGCGACTTGGTCGTAAAGTCCATAACGCTCTTGCTCGGGCGCATGATGACTGCAGCGCCGATCAGGCCGGTGAGCTCATCGCAGGCAAACAGGATCTTTTCCATCTGCAGCTCGGGTTTGGGCAGCGAGGTGTTGAAGTCCGACGTGTGCGTCTGGATGGCGCGAATGAGCTCGGGAGACGCACCTTCGCCCTCAAGAATCTCGGCAGCATAGATGGTGTGGTTCATGGGGTCGTCCTCATGCTCCTCCCAATCCAGGTCGTGCAGCAGACCGACGATGCCCCAAAACTCCTCGTTCTCGGGGTCGAACTCGCGCGCAAAGTAGCGCATAGTGCCCTCGACCGTCTCGCCATGGGTGATGTGGAACGGGTCCTTGTTGTGTTCGTTGAGCAGTTCGAACGCGCGGTCGCGGGTGATTCCGGCGGTAAGCGGCTCTGCCATAAGAGACTCCTTGTGCTCGTGGGTATCAATAAGAATGAATACTACTAGAACGACTAGAACGAAAAAACCACCACAAAGGTGCCTGTCCCCTTTGTGGTGGTTTTTGGCGCGGATGGGTTAGTTGAGGGCGGCTTGGGCTAGGCGGGCTTCGGCGGCCTCCTCGGTGACGCCCAATGCCACGGCGAACTCCTCGATGGAGCGGCGCTTGGCTTCCTTGAGTACACGCATATAGTAAGAGCTGGGCTTTTTATCGGCTTCCTCGGCCTGGCGAATGCGGTGCATCATGGTCTTTGCCACGCGGACCGTCTCGGGCGCGCCCAGCTTGAGCTGCTGCTTAAAGTGTGTCTCTTCAAGCGAGCTGTTGCGCTCGGTAAAGGTGTCGCACTCCAGCTCGTCATAGTGGCTCAGCAGATGCTCGGCATCTTGCTGAGAGATGGCGGCATGCAGACGGTCGGCCTGCGCCACGGGGTACATAAGGATCGTCTGCGCATGCCCCTGCTTGGCCTCGAGCAACAACATGGGCTGCGGCGTGTCGTCCCTAAAACCGACGACGGTGCAGACTCCCTGACCCGGATGAATGACGTGTTGACCGATTGAGAACATGCTACCTCCAACTTATACGAATTTACGTATGTCTAGAATAACACGCTGACGTGCGCAAATCCTCACTTTATGCAGGAAAAGCACACAACTCTGATAGGTAAGAGTATTCGATAAAAGACACAGCTCATTCACACCTTTATGCATTTTCAACGCGTGCATAATCTGCAGGCAGACCGGCATCTTTGAGTGACTCCATGCAAGCTGTAGTCAATTTTGTGCATATGCAATTTCGATTGGCTTTACCCTGCGACAGTGCCCCTCGCTTGTGATAGAGTGCTACAAACTCTGGCTTTTGCCCTACGAGTGACCAAGAGCTCGGGGGCTTTAACACAAGGAGGATCTATGCCCGAGAAGATTGAAGAGCTGGTACGCGCTGCGCTTGCTGCGGCCCAGGAGGCCGGCGACCTTTCCGCATTTGAACTTGACGATTGCGCTATCGAGCGACCGGCTGACACTTCTCATGGCGAGTGGACCTCTACCATGGCCCTGAAGTCCGCCAAGCTGGCCCACTGCGCCCCGCGCAAGATCGCCGAGGCCATCGTTGCCCATATGCCCGAGGATCCCGCGATCGAGAAGGTTGAGATCGCAGGCCCCGGTTTCATCAACTTCTACCTCTCCGTTGCCGTCAAGAATGCCATCTTTGGCGAGGCTCGCGAGAAGGGCATGGACTTCGCTAAGTCCAACGTCGGTGGTGGCCTGAAGACCCAGGTCGAGTTCGTTTCCGCCAACCCCGTCGGCCCCATGCACATCGGCCACGGCCGCTGGGCCGCGCTGGGCGATTCGCTCTGCCGCGTTATGGACCACGCCGGCTATGAGATCCAGCGTGAGTTCTACATCAATGACCACGGCTCTCAGATGAACACCTTCGGCAACTCCATCAGCACGCGCTATATGCAGCTTGCCGACATCATCGCCAAGCAGGGCGTTGATATCGACGAGGCTCACAAGCTGCTGATCGCCGACCGTGACGCCTTTGTTGCCGACGAGAACGACGAGCACCCCGAGACCCATCCGTATCAGGACAACTTTGCCGAGACCTTGGGCAAGGACTCTTACGGCGGCGACTACATCATCGACGAGGCCGCCGAGTTCTGGCGCACCGACGGCGATAAGTGGGTCAACGCCGATCCTCAGGAGCGCATGGAGAGCTTCCGCGAGCGCGGCTATGTAAAGATGGTCGATAACATGCGCGACCTCTGCCACGCCGTCAACTGCGACTTCGATCGTTGGTACTCCGAGCGCTCGCTGTACGTGAAGGACACCGAGGGCGAGACCGCCGGCACCTCCGCCGTCGACCGCGCTTTTGAGAAGCTCGACAAGATGGGCTACCTCTACACCAAGGACGGCGCCCTGTGGTTCCGCTCCACCGATCTGGGCGACGACAAGGACCGCGTCCTGATCAAGTCCGACGGCGAGTACACCTACTTCGCCTCCGACGTCGCCTATCACTGGGATAAGTTCCAGCGCGTCGATCACGTCATCGACATCTGGGGCGCCGACCACCACGGTTACATCGAGCGCGTACGCTGCGTCTGCGACGCTCTTGGCTATCCCGGCAAGTTTGAGGTTCTGCTGGGCCAGCTCGTCAACCTGCTGCGTAACGGCAAGCCCGTCCGTATGTCCAAGCGCAAGGGCACCATGGTGACCCTGCAGGAGCTCGTCGACGAGGTCGGCTCCGATGCCGCTCGCTACACGCTCATCTCCAAGAGCTCCAACCAGATGGTCGACTTCGACATCGAGGCCGTTAAGAAGCGCGACAACTCCAACCCGGTCTATTACGTGCAGTACGCTCACGCCCGCGTGTGCTCCATCCTGCGCCGTGCCGCCGACGTTACCGCCGAGCAGGCCGACGAGATGGGCATGAAGGCCGTTGCCGCCAAGGCCATCGGTGAGAACGTCGATTACTCGCTGCTGACCGACCCGACCGAGCTCGCCCTTTCGCGCAAGCTCAACGAGCTCACCGACCTGATCGCCAGCTGTGCTCGCGACCGCGCTCCGTTCCGTCTGACCCACTTTGCCGAGGAGCTCGCCGGCGACTTCCACAGCTTCTACGCTGCCTGCCAGGTTCTGCCGAGCGAGGGCCGTCCCGTCGACCCCGAGCTTTCGCGCGCCCGTCTGGCAGCTTGCGACGCTGTCCGCGTGACGCTCGCCCTGGTGCTTACCCTCATTGGCGTTTCCGCGCCCGAGCAGATGTAATCTGCGGGTCATTTGACCGTGTAGGTTTGGTTTAACTGAGCCCTATAAGCCCGATCCCCTACGGAGGTCGGGCTTTTTTCGCAAACGCCGACGTATTGATGAATTTGGAACTGCTGGAAATACGAAACTATGCCGGTTTACTACGATGAATTGAGGAATTCTAACCACGCCGGCGTTTTGCTAAAAAGTGCAAGGCGTCTACCTGCGGTTTTAGTTCAACAAGTTTCGGAGTGGTCGCGGTTGAGCGATTCATCGTAGTAAACCGCCATAGTTTTGGCGGAGGCAGTCAGATTTGTGGGTGGCAAACAAAGAGTGTCCCTTTTGACTAATCGTTTAAGAACGTCCCCCCCAATGACTAAGTTGCAGGTGGCGGCGGTTGTGTTACACTAACGCTGCGTAGTTGACGCAATCATCTCGATACAGATCAATGATGTCCGTCGTTTTGAACGGAACTAGACTGTTTAGCCGCCCTGAAGGTTTATGCAGGGAGCATGTGATCACAGGGCTTGAAAAGAAAGTTGAGCAAACACTGTGTCTGATCAACAGCAAGAAAACGAAATAACGACGACGCAGGCCGCTCCCGCTGCACCGGTTGCGTCGGACCAGGTCGCGGCGCCCGCGCAAGCCTCGGCTCCTGAGACGCCTAAGGCTGCTTCGACGCCTATGCCTGTAGCGGCTGAGAAGGCCGTGCCTGCAACTGGTGAGGAGGCTGCTCCGGCAAAGCCCAAGCGCACGCGCCGCACGGCCAAGCCTGCCGCTGACGGCGAGGAGGTCACCAAGCCAAAGCGCCGTACCACGCGCACGACGCGCGCCAAGCTCACCGTTGCAGCTGACTCCTCGGCGCCGATTTCCGATGAGGTCGCGCAGGCACGTGCGTTGGCGCAGATTAGCGAGGCTCAGGTGGTGCGCGCCCGCCGTCGTGCTGCCGAGCGCGAGGCCGCGGCTCTGACCGAGCTTGCAGCTCCGTCTGTGCCCGAGACGCCTGCCGCCACCGAGACTCCTGTCGCCGACCAGCCGACCGAGAAGCCGGTACCGCGCACACGCCGTCGCACGGCTGCTAAGGCCGAGCAGGTTGCTGAACAGGTAACCCCCGAGCTCGCTGAGGCTTCGGTCCGTTCCGCGGCAGGGGAGGGCACATCGCCTGTTGAGCCCGCTGCGCCTGTCGAGGCCAGCGAAGTTCCCGTTGTCGATCCGGCTTTGCGCCCGCACCGCCGCGGTCGCAAGCCCAAGGCCTTTGTCGAGGCCGAGAAGGCCGCAGCCGCAGCCGCCGCCGCTCGGGATGCTGCGGCGACCGCCAAGTCCTCAACTGCTGCCGATGCGCCCGTCCAGGATGCTACGACTTCCAAGGCCGTTTCTGCCGATGCCGAGCCCGCCGACGTCCGTCCCGGTCGCAGCCGTCGCACTGCTGCTAAGCGCACGTCCAAGGCTAAGGCTGCCAAGAAGGGTGCGTCCGAGGATTCCGCCGAGACGACCGCCGATGCATCGACTGATGCCGTCGAGCCCCAGGACGTCGAACGGCCTGCATCCGAGAAGCCCAAGCGCGCTCGCAAGAAGTCCGTTAAGGCTAAGGCCGCCAAGCAGCAGGTTGATGTCGAAGCGCAGGTTGATTCTGGCGCCGAGGCCAATGACGCCGCTGCGGCCAATGTTGACACCGCCGCAACCGATGGTGCCGCCCCCGCCGAGGGCGAAGACGGCGCTCGCCCCAACCGTCGCCAGCACAAGCGCAACGAGGAGCGCAACGAGCGCAAGGACGAGCGCAACAACGACCGTCGCAACCGCCAGCGCGATCGCAAGCAACGCAACAAGGAGCGTAATGCCGCTCCCACCGAGCCCACGCTTTCGCGCGAGGGGCTCGCTGCCATGAAGGTCGCCGAACTTCGCGAGAAGGCCAAGGAGTTCGAGATCGAGACGACCGGCAAGAAGAAAGCCGAGCTCGTCGAGGAGATCTACGTCACCGCCGCGAAGGCCGAGGGCTTCCGCGACATCAAGGGAATTCTGCAGATTCGCCCGGACAGCTCCGGCATCATCCACGCCCATGGCTACATGAAGTCCAACGACGACGCCTTCGTGCCCGCCTACCTCATCCGCTCCGCGCGCCTGCGCACGGGCGACGTCATCGAGGGCTCGCTGCGTCCTTCGCGTGGCGGCGACAAGCGCGCCGGCCTCGCCAAAATCACGACCGTCAACGGTCTGGACCCCGAGCAGATTCGCAACCGCCCCAAGTTCGGCGACCTTACCCCGGTCTATCCCAATGAGCCGCTGCGCATGGAGCACGGCAAGGATTCCATCACCGGTCGCGCCATCGACATCGTGTCGCCGATTGGCAAGGGCCAGCGCGGCCTGATCGTGTCCCCGCCCAAGGCCGGCAAGACCACGATCCTCAAGAAGATCTGCCAGTCCATCTCGATTAACAACCCCGAGGTGCACCTCATCTGCCTGCTCGTCGACGAGCGCCCCGAAGAGGTCACCGATATGCAGCGTTCCATCAAGGGTGAGGTTGTGGCGTCGACCTTCGATATGCCTGCCGACAACCACACTCGCGTGGCAGAGCTCGTCATCGAGCGCGCCAAGCGCATCGTAGAGCTGGGTGGCGACGTCGTGGTGGTGCTCGACTCCATCACGCGCCTCGCCCGCGCCTACAACTTGGCGGCGCCCGCCTCAGGCCGCATCCTTTCGGGCGGCGTCGATTCGGCGGCACTGTATCCGCCCAAGCGCTTCCTAGGCGCAGCCCGCAATATCGAGAACGGTGGCTCGCTCACCATCCTGGCCTCTGCCCTCATCGACACCGGTTCCAAGATGGACGAGGTCATCTTTGAGGAGTTCAAGGGCACCGGCAACATGGAGCTTAAGCTCGACCGCGACCTGGCCGACCGCCGCATCTTCCCGGCTATCGACCCCGTTGCCTCCGGTACGCGTAACGAGGATCTGTTGGTCGACGAGCAGATGCGTCCGTTTGTCTTTGGTCTGCGTCGCATTCTTGCCGGCATGAACAACACCGAGCGCGCGGCCGCATCGTTTATTAAGGGTCTTAAGGGCACCAACACGAACCAGGAGTTCCTGGTGCGTTCGGCCAAAAAACACAGCGACTACGAGCAGACGTTCTAGGTTGTCATCCACACGCAACGATAGTCATCAATGCGATAAAGGGTCGGGGCTTTGAGCCTCGGCCCTTTTCTATAGCGCCGCTCCGCGCTTATTTTTGACCGTAAGACCGACGAGCAGCAGGTTTCCCGTTTCAATCCGACATCGTCACTTGCAATCGACAGGACGGTTTCGCATAATAACTTTTAAGCTTCGCGACGGAAAACGCAGATGAAACGAACCATATACCGTTGCTTTGGGGCATAGCCCCGCTTCATCTTCTCTCGCGCAGCCAACTGAATGATGCGATTTGGGTGCTGGAAGATGGGGAGAGCTCATGGCTTCTTCTGATGCAACACAACGAGCAGTCCTTGCCGGACTTTCGTGCGGGATCGGCCTTGCCGCTCCCGTGGTTATGTATGCCGCGACGCTGCCATTTTCGTCGGTGAACGAGACGGTCGTGGCGGGTGCGGTTCCCTTCGCCGTGGGCGCGGTGGCGGGCGTGGGTATCTATGCCGCCTCGCTGGGTATCTCCGAGTACCGTGTGCAGCGTGAAGAGCGTCTGTTCCAGCCCGATGCCATGGGCGGTGCCGCCAATCTCAATCAGCATCAAAGCGAGTTCAAGACCGCCTCGATTCCAGCTCAGCAGCAGGATGCGACTCCTTACGCTGCGACTTCTGCTTCTCAGGCTCAGTCGGAGCAGTCTAACTCGGCATTCCTTTCCGGCCTGACTGGTGCGTTCCAGCGCCGTCATGCCGACGATGGTGTTCCTACCATTGCTCGTGCCGCAGATGCTATGGACGAGGCCGAGGCTTGGTCCATGATCGACAGCATGCTCGACGACGATTCGCCGGTTAGCTGCGACCCTGCGCGCTCGCGCGACGTCTATCAAGTCGCCATCGACGAGCTCACCAACGGCGGGCAGACCGGCTCCTTCAATCGCGACGACATCGCCGCCGCGGCGCGTGCCGTGTCGGGCTCCCAGGCCGCCCCTGCGGGCAGCACGGCGGCTTTTGTGGCACTCGTTGCCAACGCGGCAGCCAATAACGCCTACAGCGCTACCTCGGCGGACGCGAACGTTTCTGCCGATAATTCGTACGTTGATGAAGCCATGACCGCGGACGAGGAGGCCGTTGCCGCCCGCCGTGCCGCCGAAAGCTCGCTTTGGGGCGCTCCTGCCCAGCAGCAGGCGGCTGAGGCTGCGCCGTACAACGCAAACCTCGCCAGCATGCCTATCATTTCCGGTGCCGCGGACATCGATCTCGATGACCTCGATGAGCCTGCAGCCATCACCGCATCGATTGATGCCCAAGATCGCATCGACACCGGCGACCTTCCGGACGCCTCGCTCGAGGTTGATGTCCCCATGGCCGATTACTCGGGCCACGAGGACATGTGGGCCGCCGCCACCGCGATTCTGGATGAGATTGACGAGCCTGCTCCTGTTGCAGCCCCCGCTCCCGTCGCTGCCCCTCAGCCTGCTGCCCCCGCCTATGTCGGCCGTCACAGCGCTGTGTTCCCCGAGGATACTGCCCGTATCTCGCGCGAGAGCATCGAGCGGGCCGAGGCTATTGCCGCCGGCATTATGGAAAACCGTCGTCACGAGCGCGTCAATCAGATCCTCGAGGAAGAGATCGAGCGCCTGCAGTCCTCTACCGCCAAGCGTACGGGCCGTGCCTATCTGAGCGTTATCGAGGGCGGTACCGCCAGCTTCGCGCCGCTCCGCGCGGAGGCATAACTTCTGCATGGTTAAGATCAATCGAAAATGGGCGGTCGTGACCTGCCTGATGGCGCTCTTGATCTGGGGCAATTCGCTGGTTCCCGGCTCGGGGTCGGGCTCGCTGAGCCTAACAGTCATGGAAGCTATCCGCGGTTTCCTGCACGGCGTGGGACTTCCATATGCATGGGTGACCAACTTTGTTGTTCGCAAGTGCGCGCATTTTACCGAGTATATGGTGCTCGGTATCTTGGCAACGCACGCCTTTGATTTTGAGGGCCGGCGCACCTTTGACGTGCTGCTGCCCACGGCGGTGTTCCTGCTGCTGATTCCCTCGATCGACGAGACGATTCAGCTCTTTGTGCCGGGACGCGCCGGCATGATCACCGATGTGATGATCGACTGCTGTGGTGCGGCAACGGGCGTTGTGCTCCGATATCTCTTACGGTCGCTGATGCGCGCCAAAAAAGCCGCCTAGGACGTATTGTTTGGTCCTAGGCGGCCTTTTTTATTTGAGGGCTTATATGAGGCGTGGTGGCGTCGTTCCGTAGGTCGGATTTGCCGGGCGCGCCACGCCCTGTGGGTGCGTCTGCTACTGAAGCGCCTGTGCGCCCAGGGCCAGGCAGCCCATAATGCCCTGCTTGCCCTCGAGGCTGTTGTTGACGATGTAGTTATCGATGTCGGCCATCTCGGGCGTGACGATGTAGCCGTTGAGCATCTCGGCGCACTTCTTGCGTGCGAGCGGCACGATGGGGGTGTGATCGGCCACGCCGCCACCGATGACGTTCTTCTGCGGTGCGTAGCACAGGATGTAGGTCATGAGCGCCTGCGCCAGATAGCCGGCGAGCAGGTCCATGGCCTCCGGGTCATCGGCCATCTCTCCGGCGCTCTTGCCACCCCAGCGCTTTTTAACGCCGGGACCGGCGATGAGGCCCTCGAGGCAGTTGTCGTGGAAGGGACAGCCGCTGTGCTCGCCAATGGTGTCGCGCGGGTCGTGAGTGACCAGGATGTGGCCGGCCTCGGGATGCATTTAGTGCCGGGCCGTCCTTACCCGCGCGGTTTGATTTTATCACGCAGGAACTTGAGGTTCTCCAGTGCTGCGTTGAGCGTCTCGTCTCGCTTGGCAAAGTGGAAGCGGATGAGGTGGTTGACGGGCTCGCGGAAGAAGCTGGAGCCCGGAACGGCGCCCACGCCCACCTTGGAGGCCAGATCCTCGCAGAAGTTGAGGTCGCTGTCATAGCCAAACTCAGAGATGTCCATCATCACGTAGTAGGCGCCCTGCGGCACGTTGTGCGTGAGGCCGATGCTGTCGAGTCCCTGACAGAATAGGTCGCGCTTGGCGGTGTAGAGGTCGAGGACCTCCTGGTAATAGCTGTCGTCGAAGTTGAGGGCGGTGACGACGGCTTCCTGCAGGGGAGCGGCGGCGCCTACGGTGAGGAAGTCGTGGACCTTCTTGATGCGCTCGGTGATCTGGGCTGGGGCAATGGTGTAGCCCAGACGCCAGCCGGTGATGGAGTACGTCTTAGACAGTGAGCTGCAGCTGATGGTGCGCTCAAACATGCCGGGCAGCGTGGCCATGTACACGTGCTCGTGGGGCGCGTAGACGATGTGTTCGTAGACTTCGTCGGTGATGCAGTAGGCGTCGTACTTTTTGCAGAGGTCGGCGATAAAGGTGAGCTCCTCGCGGGTAAAGACCTTGCCGCAGGGGTTGGACGGGTTGCACAGGACGATCGCCTTGGGATCGTTGTCGCGGAAGGCTGCCTCGAGCGTCTCGCGGTCAAAGTCGAATGTGGGCGGGTTGAGCGGCACGTAGATGGGCTCGGCGCCCGAAAGGATCGTGTCGGCGCCGTAGTTTTCGTAGAACGGCGAGAAAATGACGACCTTGTCGCCGGGGTTCGTGACCGTCATCATGGCGGCCATCATGGCCTCGGTGGAGCCGCAAGTGACTACGATATTCTCGTTGGGTTTCACCGGCATGCCCATAAAGTGCTCCTGCTTGGCGGCGAGCGCCTCGCGCATGGCCTGGGAGCCCCAGGTGATGGAGTACTGGTGGTAAAGCGGCTTGGGGTCGGCGGCGATGGTGCTCAGGCTATTGAGCAGCTGCGCCGGGGGATCGAAGTCAGGGAAGCCCTGCGAGAGATTGACAGCGCCGTACTTATTGGAGATGCGTGTCATGCGGCGGATGAGCGAATCGGTAAACGTTGCCGTACGGTTGGAGAGTTCTTTCATGCCGGTCCTTTCGAGCATTTGCAGTGGGGCAAGCTTACTCCTATGAAACCGGTGGGAATTGCTCGAAACGCGCTTGAAAAACTCTTTTCAAAATTCTTGAAAATTGGGGCTTGCATCGCGTGGCGTTCCTTGCAATAATAGTCGAGCGCGAAGCGCACAGGACACGGTGGGTGTAGCTCAGTTGGCTAGAGCGACGGGTTGTGGTCCCGTAGGTCGAGGGTTCGAGTCCCTTTACCCACCCCAGTTCTTGCTTCGTGTTGATATCGGGTCGTTAGCTCAGTTGGTAGAGCAGGGGACTCTTAATCCCAAGGTCCAGGGTTCGACCCCCTGACGGCCCACCACACGATATCTCCTCTAAAGTCCGCCACAACGGACTTTAGCTTTGGGTCGTTAGCTCAGTTGGTAGAGCAGGAGACTCTTAATCCCAAGGTCCAGGGTTCGACCCCCTGACGGCCCACCCAAAGATGATTAAGACGGTCAACGAAGGTTGGCCGTCTTTTTTGTTGACCTCGCTTGGGGTCGAACCCGAAAGGGCACAGCCGCTTTCACAGATCGAGTCTGCCCTGGGGATCAGTAAAACCGGCGCGTCTGCACGGCGAAGTACGCCTGTGCGAGCGCGATTTCTTGCTTGTTTGAATCTCCGTTCTGGGCGATTAAATAGCATGCATAGCGCGTAAGCTTGTAGTCTTTAACCGCGCGAGCGGCGACACCGGCAGTTATCATTTTCGTGGTGTCACGAAAATGGGAATCAACTGGAGTTTTATTTGTTTCGCACGAGACTTTTGCCCTCTTAACAACTTCGGCGAAGTTCTCCCATCGAGTGTATCCCATGGGTTCCATTAAATCGCGTGCGAGCCAATACTCAACGCCGTCTTCCACATTGGCGTAGCTATCAAGTTCGACACGCCACTTCTCGATATCACTACTGTCCATATCTCCTCCTCGCTGATCTATTGTCTATGCGCGCTTTGCCCGCTCTGTACTCAGAATAAGGATACGCTGCCGTGCGGACACGAATGGGCCCCGTGCCACTTCGAGGTCACGGGGCCCATAGATATCGATTAGTTGTGCTCTGCTCTAGATAGGTGTCCAGTTTAATTCGATCGATAGTGCGAACCCAGGCTTTCGGTCCGCTTGCGCATGGCTTTGACCATCTCCGTTGCCAGCTGATTCTGCGATTGCAGGCGGGCGAGGGCTGCGATCTCGCTGTCATTGGCATGCGGCTTGCTCAGCGCCGTTGCCTCGTCTTTCAGGCTTTCAAGCTGTTGCAGGGCCTTGGATAGACCTGCTTCGGTCCTGTTGATCATGCAATAGGTGCTCATCGTGTGCTTAAGGCTGTGTGTCAGGCGTTCGGCATCTGTTGTGGCAATGCCATACTGAGGGAGGGCGATATCCATCGGAGCGGCCGCCTCGGGAGCGTCCAGCGCTGCTTGGGCTGCCGATGCGCCCGCGATGCGCCCAAACACGATGCCATTGGCACTCGACAAGCCGCCGATGCGGTCGGCGCCGTGCATGCCGCCTGTTGCCTCACCGCAGGCGTAGAGGCCTTCAACGCCCGTGTACGCGGTCTTGTCGATTTTGATACCGCCGTTGGCGGCGTGGGCATACATCGCCACGCGCATCTCGTCGGTCGGCGCGATGCCGTGCTCGTCTTGTAGCCAGGTGGCAAAGGTCTGCACAAACTCGGGGACGTCCTCGCGGGGGAAGTCGTAGTGGAGCGCCATGCCTTCGGCGCCTGCTTGATCGATGGCAAGATCGATAGCGCGAGAATCCAGACGCGAAGTGAAGGGACCATATCCGGAGCGCTGCTCAAGTAGATCGTCCAGCTTGTCGGCCTCAATATCGACTGGCTGGTCAACATGTGCGTAGCGCCAGGTTTTCTCGTTAAAGACCAAGTTGCGCCTGGGCTCGATGAAGCCTGGCATCATTTGCATGAACTCTATATTAGTGAGGGATGCACCGTGCGCTAGCGCGATGGCCTGCGAGGAGCTGAGCACGTCGGCCGAAGTGAGGCTGCGCTCGAACAGGCCGCCTGTGCCGCCGGCGGCGATAATCGTAGCCTTTGCCGCAATGGAAACGATGCGTTCGCGTGTAAGGTCGTAGAGCAAGGCGCCGTTAATCCTACCGGTCGAGTCTTCAAGAAGGTCGATAAGCTCATGGCGGGGGAGCAGGCGAATGCCGAGCGACTCGATCCGGGTCGTCAGAGCGTCCTCAAGGGGCTTGCGGGTGAGGCCGCGCCACATGCGCGTCTTGTGGTCAAAGCAGGGGATAAACTGCTTTTGCTGAGCGCTTTCGGCGCTTTGCGGACGCTGAAGCTCAACGCCCAAGTCTTGCTCGAGCCATTCAATTGCCTGGGGAATGCCGTGGACGAACGTCTGGACGAGTTCGGGGTCGGCAACGCCGCCGCCGACGGCCTGGATGGTGTCGATAAGGTTCTGTTCGTCGCCTTCGTCGACGGGACCAATAAGGCCGAGGCCCCAGGTGCCCGGGAAGAAGCTCGATCCACTCATAGTCTTTCCGTCGCTTGCCACAGTGACGGTTGCACCCGTGCGTGCCGCTTCGATGGCGGCGCAAAGGCCCGCAATGCCAGATCCAATTACCAGTACGTCAGTCGATTCCATCGGATTCCTTTCTCGTCCGGCGCATTGTCGCACGGGTGATCGGCAATGGGGCCGCAAAGACTCGGCAAATCGGTAAAGGGCAAATATGGCAGGTGGGCGTCATGGACGCTCTGGCGCTCCGTCTCATCACATCTCGTATTTCGCCCCAACTGATATATCGGCATTAGCTACCCTGCGACAGCGCAAACAAAAAGAGCCGCCACCTTAAAAGGTAGCGGCTCTAAAGCTCAACTATATGAGCATCGCGCGGGCGCGATTAGGCCTTGAGGGCCTCCTCGACGGCGACAGCGCAGGCGACGGTGGCACCGACCATGGGGTTATTGCCCATGCCGATGAGACCCATCATGTCGACGTGCGCAGGCACGGAGGAAGAACCGGCGAACTGGGCGTCGGAGTGCATGCGGCCCATGGTGTCGGTCATGCCGTAAGAGGCAGGGCCGGCGCCCATGTTGTCCGGGTGCAGGGTACGGCCAGTGCCGCCACCAGAAGCGACGGAGAAGTACTTCTTGCCAGCCTCGAGGCGCTCCTTCTTGTAGGTGCCAGCGACGGGGTGCTGGAAGCGCGTGGGGTTGGTGGAGTTACCGGTGATCGAGATGTCGACGTTCTCGTGCCACATGATGGCAACGCCCTCGCGGACATCGTCGGAGCCGTAGCAGTTAACGGCAGCGCGGGGACCATCGGAGTAGGGGATGGTCTCGACGACCTTGAGCTCGCCCGTGTAGTAGTCGAACTGGGTCTTTACATAAGTGAAGCCGTTGATGCGGGCGATGATCTGGGCGGCGTCCTTGCCCAGACCGTTGAGGATAACGCGCAGCGGCTTCTTGCGAGCCTTGTTGGCGTTCAGAGCCAGGCCGATAGCGCCCTCGGCGGCAGCGAAGGATTCGTGGCCGGCCAGGAAGGCAAAGCACTCGGTGTCGTCGGAGAGCAGCATAGCGCCCAGGTTGCCGTGGCCCAGACCGACCTTGCGGTCCTCGGCGACGGAGCCGGGAACGGTGAAGGCCTGGATGCCCTCGCCGATGATGGCGGCAGCCTCAGAAGCGGTCTTGGCGCCACGCTTGACAGCGAGAGCGCAACCGAGGGTGTAGGCCCACTCGGCGTTCTGGAAGGCGATGGACTGGGTGTTGTTGACGATCTCACGCGGGTTGAAGCCCTTGTCGGTGCAGATCTGCAGAGCTTCCTCGAGGGAGGCGATGCCGTTGTCGGCGAGGCACTTGTTGATCTTGTCAGCGCGGCGCTCGTAACCTTCGAACGTAACAGTCATAGTTATTTCCCTCCCTTTCTACTCGTGAACCGGGAACACGCTGGCGACGGAGTGAGTCTCCTCGTCGGTGCGCGGGTCGATGTACTTGGCAGCGTTCTCCCACTGACCATAGTGGCCCATAGCGCCAGCGATGGCCTCCTCGGGGGTCTTGCCGGCCTTGACGGCGTCGGTGAACTTGCCGAGGTTCAGGAACTCGAAAGCGATGATCTCGTTCTTGTCGTTGAGAGCCATGCGGGTGACGTAGCCCTGAGCGAGCTCGAGGTAACGAGCGCCCTTGGCCTTGGTGCCGAACATGGTGCCGACCTGAGAGCGAAGGCCCTTGCCGAGGTCGTCGAGGGAGGCGCCCACGGGCAGGCCGCCCTCGGAGAACGCGGTCTGGCTGCGGCCGTAAACGATCTGCAGGAAGATCTCGCGCATAGCAACGTTGATGGCGTCGCAGACGAGGTCGGTGTTGAGGGCCTCGAGGATGGTCTTACCGGGAAGGATCTCGGAAGCCATGGCGGCAGAGTGGGTCATGCCCGAGCAGCCGATGGTCTCAACGAGGGCCTCCTCGATGATGCCGTCCTTGACGTTCAGCGTGAGCTTGCAGGCGCCCTGCTGAGGTGCGCACCAACCCACACCGTGCGTAAGACCGGAGATGTCGGAAATCTCCTTAGCCTGGACCCACTTGCCCTCCTCGGGGATGGGTGCGGGGCCGTGGTATGCACCCTTGGCAACGGGGCACATGTTCTCCACTTCCTGTGAGTACTGCATGCCTCTCCTCTCTATCGTGTTGGCGTCCCGTCTGGGGGTCGTGGCTGGCGATTGCCGGGCGACCCTTCGAAAGGGACATGACATGCAGCCCCTATAATACCGCGAAATGCACGGAATATTCGGTGAACGGCTCAGTTTTCGTAGCGAGAAGTCCGGAAGTTTTAATTGAAACGGTTTAACCCTATGTTCTGTGGTCGCGAACTTCCGTAGAGGGGGTCCGTCTTGGGCAAGCTTTTGGTCAGCTCTTGTAAGCGTTGCAGGGGCTGACCTGTTGCAACGGTGCCGTTCGCCGCCTATTTACTGCCTTTGGCCGCGCGAGTGTATTGTTTTGCGTGGATGTTTTGATGGCACGCTTCAATCGTGCTGTATTGGATGGCAATCAGATCCCGGCGAAGGGAGCGCCATGCAGCGCGTTTGGAGAACGGTTACCGGCTTTTACCATGTCTGTGCTCGCGGTACGGGCAAGCAGCTCATCTTCGAGGGCGATGAAGACCGGTGGGAGTTTTTGGAGCTGATGCGCGAGTGCTGCCGCGAGGCGGGCGTGACGGTTATCGCCTGGTGCCTTATGGGCAATCACGTGCATTTGGTGCTGGCAGATTACGAGGACGCGATGAGCGCGGCGATGCACCGGCTGCTTTTGACGTGCGCGCGGCGGTTCAATAAACGCACGGGGCGCACAGGTCATCTGTTCCAGAACCGTTTTGACCGGCGCTCGCTCGATACCGACCGTTATCTAATGGCCGCCATTCGCTATGTTCACGCTAATCCGCAGGAGGCGGGTATCGCCCTGATCGAGCGCTATCCGTGGAGCAGCTTTGCCGAGTATCTGCGAGCGTATGACAACGATGCGACGAGGGGATTTTCGGACCCTTCTTGTGTGCTCGAGCTCTTTGAGTCTGCCAAGGGGTTTCTGGATTATTCTCTGTCGATGCCCGATGGTTCCGATCCGGTGATTCACGATATGGATGAGACGGAGTGGGAGCGGCGTGCGTTTGCCGATAAGATGGCGAAGCGCCTGGGCGTTCCGCTCAATGAGCTCAAGACCGTAGCACCCGCGCGGCGAGACGGAATCATTTTCGCCCTGCACGATGGCGGCTACACGGTGCGCGAGATTGAACGGTATACGGGCATCAGCAAGAGTACCGTCTCTCGTATCGTGCGCGCTTATGCGCGAGTGAAGGCTCAGGCTGAGGGCTCGGAATAGAAAATGGCCGAACCACTCTTGTCAAGCGATTCGGCCAACAAAATTTTTAAGATTTGGGACAAATACTACTGATTATTTTGTCCCGTGAGCATGCCGTCGAGGGTGCGCCAGGCGAGCTCGGCGCACTTGACGCGGGCGGGCATGTGCGAGATGTCCTGGAGCTGGGCGGCTTCGTCCAGGTCTTCCAGGTCCTCCTCGGAGAGCTTCTCGCCGCGGATCATGGCGAGGAAGAGCTCTGCCAGGTGGCGAGCTTCCTCGACGGTCTCGCCGGTGATGAGGTCGGCCATGATGTCGGCACTGGCCTGGCTGATGGCGCAGCCGTGACCGGTAAAGGAGGCCTCCTCGATCACGTTGTTCTCGACACGCAGCTGCAAGGTGAGCTCGTCTCCGCAGCTAGGGTTGATGCCGTCGTGCTCGTGCGTGGGAGCATCCATCTCGTACTTATAGTCGGGGTGCGAGTTGTGCTCCATAAATGTGGTGGAGGTGTACAGATTACCCATTGAATGTGCTCCAAACGTGATGCAGGCCGGCGATGAACTTGTCGATGTCGGCCTTGTCGTTGTAGAAGGCCACGCTGGCGCGGCAGCAGGCAAGGTTCTCGACGCCCAGCCAGGTGAGCAGCGGCTGCGCGCAGTGGTGACCGGCGCGGATGCAGACGCCGTCCATGTCCATGATGCTCGCTACGTCGTGCGGGTGGATGCCCTTGACATTAAAGCTCACGACGCCGTGGTGGTTATCCCAATAGATTGAGCCGATGATCTGGACAAAGTCGAGCTGCATGAGCTCGCCCATCAGGTAGTGGACGAGTGCCTGCTCGCGTGCCTGGATGTTTTCGTAGCCCACCGTGTTGACGAGGTAGTCGAGGGCGGCGCCTGTGGCGAAGATGCCGGCGGCGTCCTGCGTGCCGGCCTCGAACTTCTCGGGGACGGGAGCCCAGACGGCGTCCTGCTCAGTAACCGAGTTGATCATCTCACCGCCGGTAAGCATGGGCGGCATGGCGTTGAGCAGGTCCATCTTGCCCCACAGCACGCCGATGCCCATGGGGCCCATGGCCTTGTGCGCGCTAAAGGCAAAGAAGTCGGCGCCCAGATCGGCCACATTGACTGGCATGTGCGGCAGCGACTGTGCGCCGTCGACGACCAGATAGCCGCCGTACTTGTGCACGAGCTTGCCGAGATTCTTGACCGGGTTCTCGACGCCCAGCACGTTAGAGACCTGACCCACGGCCAGGATCTTGGTCTTGGGGCCCACCTTGGCCAGAACCTCCTCGGTCGTGAGCTGGCCGGTCTTGGTGGGGTAGAGGTAGACGAGCTTGGCACCGGTCCCGCGGCAGACCTGCTGCCACGGAATCAGGTTGGAGTGGTGCTCCATGATGGTGATGACGACCTCGTCGCCCGGTTCGAGCACTGTGGGCGCAAAGCTCTTGGCGACCAGGTTGAGCGACTCGCTCGTGTTGCGGGTGAAGACGATCTCGTTGGCGTTGGGGGCGCCGATGAGGTCGGCGATCTGTTGGCGGACCTTCGCGATGGCGTCGGTGGCCTCGACGGACAGCGAGTACAGGCCGCGCAGAGGGTTGGCGTTCATGCGCTGGTAGAAGTCGCGTTCGGCGTCGAGCACACAGGCAGGGCGCTGCGCGGTGGCGGCGCTATCGAGGAAGGCGATCTCGGGGTGCTGCTGGAACAGCGGGAACTGGCCCTTGTAGGGGTTGGTCTCGATATCTACGGTGGGCCAGCCGCGCGAAGCCTCGTCGCTGGCGTCGAGCTCCATAGGCTCCGGTGCGGTACAGGTGTCACATTTAACGTGCTCGGTATCGATCATGCGAGCTCCTCCTCAAAGTTATCGATCAGGTTGTTGCCCAGGCGGACGACGGCGGCGCGGGTGCGCTCGTCGGTGGCGGAAAGCGCAGCGTCCTCCAGCTTGGCGCGGATGAACAGGTCCTCGGCTGCGTTTTGGTCAAGGCCGCGGCAGGCGAGGTAGAACAGCTGCTCGTCGCGGACGTGGCCGATGGTGGCGCCGTGGTTGCCGGCGACGTCGTCCTCGTCGCAGAGGATGACGGGAACGGTTTTGTTGTCGACGCCCTTGTTAGCCAAGAGCACCGTCTCGCGCTCGGTGCCGGTTGCACCCTTGCAGCCGTGCACGAGGTCGATGGTGCCGCGGTAGACCTTCTTGGACGTGCCGGTCAGCACGCCGTTGGCGTCGATTTCGCACTCGGTCTTGCGACCGCGGTGGCGCAGCTCGTAGTTAAAGTCGCGCACCTGCTCGCGGGCGCCCAGGTAATCGGTATCGATGGTCACCTTGGCGGTATCGCCCAGCAGGTCGCCGGCAAGGCCGGTGGCGCTGGCGCCGGCACCCAGGACAGTGTGCTGCACGTTGACGCGCGCGCCCTCGTCTAGGAACAGGCCGGTGTCGTCGAGTGCGATCCAGCTGTCGTCGAGTGTCTGCGTGCAGGTCACGTTGACGGTGGCGTACTCGTGGGCGCACACACGCAGCACGGAGCCCACGACGCCCTCGCCGGCAACGGGGGAGTCCAGGGCTAGGGCGAGGTCGAGCGTTGCCTGCGGGCGGGCGACGACGTCGATGGCGGCAATCGCAGCCGCTGCGTCGACGCCACTCACGCGCACGGTAACGGCGGCGTGCTGGTAGGCGGGAACATCGATGACGATGCGCTTGGTGGCGTGCTCGGTCAGATACGCATAGGCAGCCTCGCCCATGCCGGTCTCGAAGGCCTCGGCAGGGGAGAGCTCCTCCTCGAGCTTGATGGCGCCGGCCTGGTAGACAGAGGTGGCGGGCACGTCGAGCTCGGTCTCGGGCGTGATGCGGGCACGGTCGGCAGCGTCGCCGGGGGCGGAGGCGCGGCGCTCGGGGAAGCGCTCGGCCATGGCGTCCATGGCGGCGTCGAAGGCGTCGGCCGAGCCGGCAAGCTGCTCGTCCAAGCCCTCGACCTCAACGGCCTCGGCGGGTGCGGCGGCAAGTTCGGCCGAAAGCTCGAGCTTAGTCTGGTTCATCTTGAGCCAGCCCCAAGTTGCAGCAGGCATCGCATTGACCTGCTCGAGCGTGGTGGCAGCGGTGTTCGTGGTCTGTTTCATTATCCGATCGCTCCTTCCATCTCGAGCTTGATCAGGTTGTTCATCTCGACGGCGTACTCCAGCGGCAGCTCCTTGGAGACCGGGTTGGCAAAGCCGTTGACGATCATGGTGCGGGCCTCTTCCTCCGAGATACCGCGGCTCATCAGGTAGAACACCTTGTCGTCGCCGATGCGGCCGATGGTGGCCTCGTGGCCGATATCGACGTTCTTGGCGCGGATGTCCATGGCCGGAATAGTGTCGGAGCGGCTCTGGTCGTCGAGCATCAGCGACTGGCAGCTCACGGTTGCCTTGGAGCCCTCGGCCTTGGGTGTCGCCACAATAGAGCTGCGGAAGGTCTGAATGCCGCCACTCTTGGAGATGCCCTTGGTCTCGACGGTTGCCGAGGTCTCGGGCGCGTTGAGCACGACCTTGCAGCCGGTATCCAGGTTCTGGCCGGCGCCGGCAAAGGTAATGCCGGTAAAGCTCGAGCGGGCGCGACGGCCGTTGAGCACGCTCATGGGGTAGAGGTAGCCCACGTGGCTGCCGAAGGAGCCACTGATCCACTCGATGTCGCCGTCCTCGTCCACGCGCGCACGCTTGGTGTTGAGGTTGTACATGTTCTTGGACCAGTTCTCGATAGTCGAGTAGCGCAGGTGCGCACGCTTGCCCACAAAGAGCTCGACGGCGCCGGCGTGGAGGTTGGCCACGTTGTACTTGGGCGCGGAGCAACCCTCAATAAAGTGCAGGTCGGCATCGTCCTCGACGATGATGAGCGTGTGCTCAAACTGGCCGGCACCCTTGGCGTTAAGGCGGAAGTAGCTCTGCAGCGGGAAGTCGAGCTTGGTGCCCTTGGGCACGTAGACAAACGAGCCGCCCGACCATACGGCGCCGTGCAGGGCCGCAAACTTGTGGTCGGTGGGCGGGATGAGCGTCATAAACTTCTCGTGGATGAGCGGCTCCCACTGCGGGTCGTGCAGGGCCTCCTCGATGCCGGAATAGACGATACCCATCTTGGACGCGGTGTCCTGCATGTTGTGGTAGACCAGCTCGGAGTCGTACTGCGCGCCGACGCCCGCCAGGTAGCTGCGCTCGGCCTCGGGGATGCCCAGGCGCTCAAAGGTGTTCTTGATGTCGTCGGGCACCGACTCCCAGTCGTGCTTTTGGTCGGTGTTGGGCTTGACGTAGGTGACGATGTTGTCCATGTCCAGGCCCTCGATGGAGGGGCCCCACGTCGGATCGGGGAAGCGGTTGAAGATCTCGAGGGACTTGAGGCGCAGGTTGAGCATCCACTGCGGTTCGTCCTTCTTGGCGCTGATCTCGCGCACGATGTCGGGCGTGATGCCGGCGTCGAGGCGCTCGAATCCCTCCTCGCCATAGGTGAAGTCGTAGAGGCTGCGGTCGATGTCCGCGACCTCGGTGCGGTTCTTGGTCATTACGTTGCCCCTTTACGCCTGCTGCTCGGCAGCGGCGGCCTCGGCCTGGGCGCGCTGCTCGGCGGCCTCGCGCTCGAAGGTCTCAAAGCCGTTCTTGTCGATCCAGGGGATGAGCGAGGCGTCGTCCTCGCGCACGATATGACCCTTGACCATAACGTGGACGCGGTCGACATCCAAGTGCTCCAGGATGCGCGTGTTGTGCGTGATGATGAGCATGGAGCCGTCGCAGCTCTTGCGGTAGGCGTCCATGCCGTGGCTGACGGTGGAAAGCGCGTCGACGTCCAGGCCTGAGTCGGTCTCGTCCAGAATGGCGAGCTTGGGCTGCAGCAGCAGAAGCTGGAGCATCTCGACCTTCTTCTTCTCGCCGCCCGAGAAGCCCACGCCCAGCTCGCGGTTGAGATAGGCGGTATCCATGTTGAGCTCGGCCGCGAGCTCCTTGACGCGGTGGCGGAACTCCTTGCCCTTCATCTCCAGACCGGGGCGGCCGGCGATGCTGGCGCGCAAAAAGCTCGACAGCGGCACGCCCGGGATCTCGACCGGGGCCTGAAAGCTCAGGAACAGGCCGGCACGCGAGCGCTTGTCGGTGGTGAGCTCGGTGATGTCCTGGCCGTCAAAGATGATGCGGCCGTCGTTGACGGTGTAGACGGGGTCGCCCATGACCAGGTGACCAAGGGTGGACTTACCCGCGCCGTTGGGGCCCATCAGCACGTGGGTCTCGCCGGCGGCGACTTGCAGGTTGACGTTGTGGAGGATGGTCTTCTCGTCCACGGAGGCAGTCAGACCTTCGATGGAAAGCAGCGGATTTGTGCTCATGCTGTCCCTCTCTGTATATGGTGTACTCATAGGTGTACTAAACCCTAGGAATCTTCTCGGAATAAAGTTACTATGGGTTCGGCGTTAGTCAAGGGAAAACCCGACTAATCCACTCGACTTTTCAAATTCTGGGACAAAATAACCTGTTGTGTTTGTCCCACTTACTTAAGATTTGGGACAAACAAACCTGGTTATGTTGTCCCAGATGCGATGGGAGGGTAGGTATGCTCATTTCTTCCAAGGGCCGCTATGCCCTCCGACTGATGATCTATATCGCAGCGCTTGGTGACGCCGAGGGCAAGATCGCCCTGCGCGAGGTCGCCGACCGCGAGCGTATCTCGCAAAAGTATTTGGAGCAGCTGGTTCGTCCGCTTATGAAAGCGGGCCTACTTAAGAGCGTGCGCGGCAAGGGCGGCGGCTACATGATGGCCAAGGACCCGGCCGAGGTGCGTGCCGGCGACATCCTGCGCGCCGTCGAGGGCAGCACGGCTCCGGTGGCGTGCGATGGCATCGACAACAGCTGCGCCCGCAGCGATCTCTGCTCGACCGTCAAATTCTGGCGCGGTCTGGACGACGTGATCGAAAAGTACGTCGACGGCGTGTCGTTGGCTGACCTTGCTGCCGTCCCCGAGATCAACTTCGACATTAAGCTGTAGGGCTGCAAATGACATCTCTCGACAAGGTGTATAAGCAAATTGAAGTTTTTGCTCGGGAATGTGACGCCGAGAAGGTTGTGCTGTTTGGTTCCCGCGCTCGAGGTGACAACTTGCCTAAGAGCGATATTGACATCGCCGTAGCAGGTTGCCGGGATTTCGGCCGGTTGTTATATTTGATCGAGGAGCGCCTTGATACTCTTTTAGATGTAGATGTCGTCAATCTCGACGAGTCCTTATCGCGTCAATTGCTCGATGAAATTGCCAGGGATGGTGTGATTCTGTATGAAAAAATATGAGAACTTTGTCAGCGCCTTGGCGAATCTTGAGGATGCGCCCAATCAGGATCTCAACAATGATTTTGTTCAGAGTGGTTTGATTAATAAGTTCAATCTTCAATTTGAACTGAGCTGGAAGCTCCTTAAGCGTCTGCTCGAGTATGAGGGCGCCACGCTTGCCGCGTCGGGGTCTCCTCGTGCCATCTTGAAGGAGTCCTACCGATTCTACGACTTTATTGATGAGGCGGCCTGGCTAGATATGCTCAAAGACCGCAATACGAACGTCCATATCTATGACAACAAGCTCGCTCAAGATTTGATTCAGCGCATCTTGAACGTATATATTCCCGCTTTTTGTCAGTTGAGGGACGGGCTGATGGAGCGATACGGCGAGCTTCTGATGGCGCCCGACGACCAGTTTGTTTAATTCCTTAAGATTTCGCGGAGGGTTGTTGCCGTTTACCGAGGGGTTGTTGTGCAACAACGGGCGAGCTGCAACACTTATTTCTATCTTTGCAAACTGCACTTTAACTACACCAATGCAGGGAGGATCTTATGCAGCCCAAGCATTCTGCTATTGTCGCGGGCCTGACGCTGGCGCTTTCGTTTGGCGCCGTTACCGCACCCGCACCCGCTGCCGCCGAGGAGCCCACACCGGGCGTTGCCTCGGATGCGACCGATATCGATAAGGGTCTCTATACCCAGCAGTCCTTCTCGGGCGTGCTGAGGTCGGTCCAGAGCGTTTCGTTTGTTAACGTGACCCCCGAGATGAAGTACTTTACCAAGTACGAGAGCCATGGCAACTATAACCAGGGCTTTTCGTATGGCGACGGCTATAACGCGCTGGGTTATTACCAGTTCGACCGTCGATGGTCGCTCATTCCGTTTATGAAGCAGGCCTACAACTACAACCCCGAAAAATACAGCATGCTCAAGGATGCGATTGATCGCGGCAGCGAGATTTCCAACACGAGCAATGCCATGTACGAGAACGGCCAGCTCACCGAGTTGGGCCGTATTGCGCAGGAGGCTTTCCAAGGTGCTTATAACACCGACCCTGTTGAGTTCTCGGCTCTGCAGGATGCGTATGCGTACAACTCGTACTATGCGGTGACCGAGGCGTGGCTCAAGAGCGGCCTGGGCATTGATATTTCGGGCCGTGCCGATTGCGTTAAGGGCATGGTGTGGAGCATCACCAACATGTGCGGCACCGGTGGTTGCAGGGACTTCTTCCGTTGGGCAAACCTTTCTAACAGTATGACTGATCGCGAGTTTGTGACGGCGCTTTCCAACAGTGTGGTCAATAACGTGGCGACCAAGTATTCGAGCCAGCCCCAGTATCATGAGGGCTGGAAGAACCGCTACCGCAACGAGCTGAAGGACTGTTTGGTTTATATCGCCGAGGACGAGGCCGCTGCCGCTGCGACGCCCGTGCAGCCCGAACCTACGCCGGCGCCCTCGCCGACGCCTGATTCGAATGACGACTCGAGCGACGATGCCAACGATGACAGGATGGATGCGCCCTCGACCGGTGCTGACGGTGATGGCTCTGCTGGTGGCACTACCAACAACGGCTCTACCTCGAACGGTTCCGATTCAAACGGCTCTGCTGCGGGCGATTCGTCTTCAAGCTCTGCCGGCAATACGGACAGCGACGCTTCTGGTTCGACCGGCGCTGGCACCTCTAACTCATCCACCGGCTCGAGCGATTCGTCCGTTGGCACCGGCTCTAACAACGGCTCCGGCTCTGACGCAACCCCTGGTTCCGATGCTTCCAAGGATGACTCGAATAAGGCGCCGGACGTTCCCGTTGCTTCGCCGGACAAGAAGCCTTCTTTCTCCGAGCAGCTTGGCTCTACGCTGGGCTCTTCGCTGATGGCTGGCGTCAATAACGGCTCGACCCAGAACAAGGGCAACTCTGATCAGGTTTCCACGGAAAAGATCGAAGCCGCAAAGGGCGACTCCAAGGACAAGGCTTCCGAGAAGACCGAATCCGATAAGGGTTCTAGCTCTGAGGAGAAGAGCGACAAGTCCGAACAGAAGAAGGACGAGGATAAGAAGTCTGAATCTGAGGAGAAGGACAAGAGCAAGGCCGAGGGCGAAAAGAAACAGTCCGAAGACGACGACAAGAGCGGTGCTGACAACCAGGTCCAAGAGCAAAATGACTCCAAAACGGTGACCACCACGACCACGACGACTACAACTACCAAGTCCTCGGGCGGCAACATGCCCAAGACGGGCGATCTGATTGTGATGGCGAGCCTTGCCAGCGCGAGCTTGGCCACACTGGGCGCTACGTCTATCGTAAGTGGTAAGCATAAGCTCGATCAGCAGAAGAAGGCTTCTGGGGAGGACGGCTCGGAGGAGTAATCTTCTAGATCGTTTTCTATAAGAGTTTGAGACGGGGTCCGGTGCGGCGGCATCGGGCCCCGTTTTTGTTGTGCAACGATTTGTTATGCCCCCTCGGGGGTCTGTTGCTACCGTTGCCCGAAACGTTTGCATGTCGATATTGTTGCGCTCTACCCGCTCGCTACAATGGGCATCGTGCTGCGTTAGAAGGAGAGTTTACGGTGTCTGAACAGGCGAATTATGGTGTTGCTCATGCGTTTGGCGCACGGTTGCTTAGTTATGCGGATAACGCAGCTCTGCCGGTTGATGTACACGACTTTTCCGATGCAATCAATCGGTGTTTACTCGTCGATAAGACTATGTTTATTGCCGATATATTGGACAGCGAAGCGCCTGTTGCGCTTTGTTGTCGGCCCAAGGGTTTTGGCAAGAGCATGAACCTATCGATGCTCAAATGCTATTTGGAACGACCTGATCACCGGCGGCCGGACCGAAGTCCGTTCGTCGGCACCCAGATTTGGCAGGCGGGTGGCGGTCGCTATCGTGATGAGTACGCGCGCTATCCGGTCATCATGCTCGACTTTTCAGCTGCCGCTGTGAGGCGCGACGCTGATGCTGCGGCGGCTATTCGCAGCGCTGTCGCGCACGAGTGCGCTCGATTGCTGCCGCTGTTTGCCGCGCCTGATTTGTCAAGACGTGAGGTTCGTCTTATCGAGAGGGCGGCGCGTGGGGTGGCCAGCGATAAGGAGATCGATGCGGCGATTAGCGTGCTTATTAAGCTGCTCCAGACAGCTTTCGATGAGCAGGTTGTTCTTCTGATAGACGACTACGACGTGGTATGTCCAAAGCGCTTGGACGCCAAGGACGACGGTAGCGTGGATTCCCTAGAGTCGCTCAGCCGAATGTTGTTCGACACCATTGCCGACGCCGGCGACTCGTTGCGATTGACGTGTCTGATGGGCGAGCGCCCCGGTCCTGCCGAGCTTGCGTTGTCCCAGCGTGGGGTTTCCTATCGATCGGCGACGCCACTGTCGAGTTGGTGTGATCGATGGTTCGGTTTTTCGGACGACGAAGTCCAGGTGCTGTTGGATTGCGTCGGTCGCAACGGCTGTCTGGATGACGCGCGTGAGTGGCTCGAGGGCTATCTGTTTGGTGGTTTTTATTGCTCGAGCCCGGAGCGCGTGGTGGACTACGCACATCGCGGTTGCGTCGCGCCTGTTCGGGCAGATCTGTATGGTTACGCTGACCGTCTGAGCGCATGCGTCGGTGACTGGAATCTCATGCGCCTGTCCGCATTGTTCGATTTGCTTGAGCCGCATGGGTTTATTGAGGCGCCAGTGCATGTGCATGCCGAGGTGGCCGATGTCGCCAAGCCCGAAGATATCTGGACAGCGCTGTATCTGTCTGGATTTCTTACGACGGACATGACGGGGCATTCGGAGGACGGCGCGTGCCTTCGTTCCCTGCGTCTGCCTAACAACGAAGTGCGTCAGGCGCTCCGTCTTGTAATTCTGGAATGGTTTGAGTGCGCCGTTGAGGACGTTGGAGTTATCGACTCGTTCCATGACGGGCTGTGTCGAGGAGACGAGGACACTGTAAAGCAAGCTTTGAGCTGTGCTATCGGCGATCTGGGCATCGATGTGGGCCAATCAGATATGCCGACAGCCTATCATCTGGCGCTTCAGGGGCTCTGCTTTGGACTGCCCGGCTATTGCAATCCCAGCTCCAAGCGAAGTGGCGTCTCGGATCGCTGGGATATCCAGGTGATTCCCACCGGTCGGGTGTTTGACGTGGCCGACACGCTCGGCATGCTCGATGAGCGACCGCTCATTACGGTCAACATGTTGTACGACCCTGGCGTCGATGCCCTGGGCCTGAAACTGTTGGCGGTTCAGGCGCTGCTCGACATAGAGCGCGACGGCATCGATGATATCCGCGTGCCGCGCCCCGCCGTCGGGCGCATGCGTTGGGGCTTTGGCTTTGACGGTCAGCGTGTGTCCGTGGTGTGTCAACGACTGTAGCGGCGGGCGAAAGCCCTTTACTACTCGGCGTCCTTCAGGGGCGGCATGGGCTTCCAGTTGGGATCCTTAACGATCTTGCGGGCGTCCTTCATGCCGCGGCGCAGCGCCGGAATGCCGGTCTTAAAGCATTTGTCGACTGCTGCCAGACGAATGAACTCCTTGCAGAAGGTCGCGGCATTGCCCAGACGGAACAGCATGGGGTGGTAGTCACCGTAGATCTGCATATAGCGAGCGAGGAAGCCTCGGTTGCGCATGATGTAGTAGCGGTTGGTGTCGCTCGTGGAGTTGAGCTGTCGTTTGCCGGCGATATCCCAGTTGGAGACGGCGCGGGCGCGCTTGAGCACCACGTCGGCAACCACGGCGGCGGGGAAGTGCTGGCTGGCCACGTAGCCGTAGCAGGCATCGTCGCCGTAGATAAAGAAGCGCGCGTCGGGCAGGCCAATCTTGTCGACCACGCGGCGCGAGAACATGCCGCCCTCAAAGCACAGTTGGTTCATGGTGCGGTAGCCCTCGGGCCCCAAGTCCCACTTGGCGATGGGGTTAGGGATGCCGAGCGAAAGGATGAGCTGGTACTGCCAAAAGAAAGCGCCGCCGTCAAAGTCCAGGCGCGATCCCTGGATAACGTCGTAGCGGTCGGTCCACTTGGCAAGACGCTCGATGCCTTCGGGGATGACGAGCACGTCGTCGTCCATGACCCAGAACCACTGGGCGCCCAGGTCGTATGCGCATTTAGTGCCGGCGGAGAAGCCGCCCGCACCGCCGCCGTTTTCGAGCTGCGGGGCGTAAATGACGCGGTCGGTGCCGCCCTGCGCGTCGGGCTGCTCGGTGTCGATACCCCACAGGTTGGCGAGGCGCTCGTTAAATGCGGTGCACATGGCCTCGGTCTCGCGCGAATTCTCGTTATCGACAATCACGATGCGCCAGGGCGTTGCCGTGAGCTCGGTCATGGAGTCGAACAAGTTGGCCAGGAGTTCCTGGCGCTTGTACGTGACGACAACGATGGCGAGCTTATCGATGGGGGCGGGAAGGGTTGAAGGCATGGGGCAATATATCCTTTCACGCGCGGCGCGCGAGCGCTGCGCGGAAGCTATCGAATACGTCCTTGGGACTGTCCTATTGTAAAGGCTCGGCGCACCTTGACGGCAAGCTTTGAATAAAACGCAGGAACCTGCCACGGGCCCGCCGCATGACGTGCGGCTACTTTGCCCGCAAGAGGCTCCATAGATTATATAAACGCCCGCTGGCGCGCTGACCCTTTGATACCATGAAACGACAGGTATTTCCTAAGGAGCACATTTGTCTACTAACGCCTCTGGCAGCCCTGTTCTGTCGCTGCTTATTCCCATTTACAATGTTCAGCGCTACCTGCGCGAGTGTCTCGATTCCGCCCTGGCGCAGACGCTCAAGGATATTGAGATCATCTGCATTAACGACGGGTCGACCGACAACTCGCCCGCGATTATCCGCGAGTATATGGAGCGCGATGGGCGTGTCAAGATGATCGACAAGGCCAACAGCGGCTACGGCGACTCGATGAACCACGGTCTGGAGATGGCGCGTGGCAAGTACGTTGGCATCTTGGAGTCCGATGACTTTATGGCGCCCGACGCACTCGAAAAGCTTGTCTCGGCCGCCGATACCAATAATGCCGACTTTGCGAAGGCGAACTTTGATTTCTACTGGTCTAAGCCCGAGGAGCGCCGTTCGCTGCACGAGATGTTTAGACCTCAGGATTGCGGCAGGCCGGTGCACCCGAGCGATACGACGCAGTTCTTTAAGCAAAAGCCGTCGATTTGGTCGGCTGTGTACCGTCGCGATTTTCTTGAGCGCAACGGCATCAAGTTCTTGCCGACTCCGGGGGCATCCTTTCAGGACACGTCATTTGCCTTTAAGGTGATCGCGTGCGCCGATAAGGCTGTTTACCTGCACGATGCCGTGTTGTCGTATCGCCAGGACAACGAGAATTCCTCGGTCAATTCTTCGGCTAAGGTCTTTTGCGTCAATACCGAGTATGCCGAGATTGAGCGTTGGATTCGAGAGGATTATGCCTGCGACCACGCAAGCGGCGATGTCGCGCGCATGCTCAAGTTCAATCAGCTCATTAAGTACGATTCGTATATGTGGAACTACGTGCGCTTGGCGCCTAAGTTCTATAAGGAGTTCCTGATGCAGATGGCCAAGGAATTTCAGGCGGCCTTGGACGCGGGGGAGTTTTCGCTTGACGACCTCAAGCCGTGGAAGCGCGCGAATCTCGCTGCCATCCTCAAAGATCCTGAGGGCTGGGTTGACGAGCATCCGAGTTTTGCGACGGATGGTGCCTTGGGGCGTGCTAAGTATTACGCCTCGGTTGGAGGCCCAGGCGTGGTCGCCGCCTTCCTCATCGAATCGCTGAGGGGGTAGGTCGGCATGGGAGAGGCCTCGGGTCCTAAAGCTACCATTGTCGTCCCCGTTTACAACTCTGCGCGCTCCATTCAGCGATGCCTCGATTCGCTGCTGGCTCAGTCCGAGCGCTCGATTCAGGTTGTCTGCGTCAACGACGGTTCGACTGATGATTCGTTGAACGTGTTGCGCCAGATCGCGCAGGCCGACGATCGCGTACTGGTGATTGACCAGGAAAACGCGGGCGTCTCGTGTGCTCGAAATGCCGGTATCGATGCCGCCGAGGGCGAGACCGTCTTTTTTGTGGACGCCGACGATTACATCGATGTCCAGACGGTCGAGCGTGTGCTGCATGCCATGGAGTCTGCAGATGCCGAGGCCGCCGTTTTTGGCGGCGTCTGTGAACCTGCCGATGCTGCCCCCAAACGCGTCCATCAACTCATGAGCCCCAAAGCTGGTACCTTCGGCGCCCGTGATTCCCAACTGCTGTTCCATTCGAATGCGCAGCCCTATGCCTGCCGTGCGGCTTTTTCGCGCGAGCTGCTTAATCGCGAAGGCATTCGCTTCGCCCCCGGTTTGGCTTTGGGCGAGGACGTCGTCTTCCAATTTGCGGCTTATGCGCTTGCCCGCAAGACCGTTGTCATGCCGGACAAGTTCTACCACTACGTGATGGAGAGCGAATCGGCGACGCACGAGTTCAACAGTGCCGAGGCTCGCGCCAAAAAGCTTGACGCCCACATGAGGATGCTCGAGGAGGTCTTGGAGGACTGGTCGGCCTACGGTCTTTTGGACCTGTGTCCCGGTGAGCTGATAACTTGGTTTTTGGACCTCATTGTGTTCGACCTGGCGCGCTTGGATGCCGATGACTTCCATCGCGTGGCGGCTCGCGTCAACATGGATCTCACGACGTTTTTGGGAACGGAGTGGGCGGATATGCCTGCTAAGGGCGCCGTTCGCCGTGTTGCCCACAAGCTCGTTGCGGCGACCACGGGCGTTTCGATGGCAGACGCCACGCTGTTTTATCTTTCGACTCGCGGTCTCAAAGCCTGCCTGGAGCGCTTTCTCTAATTCCAAGCGCTGCCGCCCGCCGCAACTCGGCTGCTAAAATAACCCTGTTACACGCTATTCAACAGGAGGTTCTCTTGCAGAACTCTGATACCCCTAAAGTTTCGCTGCTTGTTCCCATCTGCAATGTTGAGCGCTACCTGCGCGAGTGCCTCGATTCCGCCGTGGCGCAGACGCTCAAGGACATCGAGATCATCTGCATCAACGACGGCTCCACCGATAGCTCGCCAGATATCATCCGCGAGTACATGGAGCGCGACCCCCGTGTAAAGATGATCGACAAGGCCAACAGCGGCTACGGCGACTCGATGAACCGCGGCCTGGAGATGGCGCGCGGCGAGTACGTGGGCATCCTTGAGTCCGACGACTTTATGTTTGAGGATTCGCTCCAAAAGCTGGTCGCCAAGGCCGATGCCGAGCATGCCGATGTGGTAAAGGGCGACTTTTACCTGTATTGGTCCACGCCCAGCGAGCGCCGTGAGCTGTTTGGGATCATCGACGAGCATATGACGGGCGCCGCGTATCGCCCCGTCGATCGTCCGGGCATCTTCTACCGCAAACCTTCCATTTGGTCGGCTATCTATCGGCGCGAGTTCCTCAACGACAATCAGATTCGGTTCCTTCCCACGCCGGGTGCTTCGTATCAGGATGCGGGTTTTAACTTTAAGGTCTGGGCATGCGCCGAGCGTGCCGCGTTTATCGCGGACCCCATTTTGTGCTATCGCCAGGATAACGAGAAGAGCTCTGTTAATTCGCCCAACAAGGTGTTTTGCGTGTGCGACGAATATGCCGAGATGCAGCGCTTTTTGGATGAACGCCCCGAGCTTAAGGCTCAGCTTCAGGGCATTTTAATGCGCATGAAGGTCGATACGTACCGTTGGAATGATGAGCGCCTGGTCGATGAACTGCGCGAGCAGTTTTGGGAGAAGGCCTCTCCCGAGCTCAAGGCCGACTGGGACGCCGGTCGCTTTGACCTGTCGCTGTTCGATCCGCGTGGCGAGACCGACTTGCGCCTGATGGTCAAGTCGCCCCGCGCCTATATTGATTCGCGCTTTGGCTTTAAAAAGCCGGGCAAGATCAATACGTTTAAGCACTACTTTAAGATTGGCGGGCTGCCGCTGGTCTGGCGCGTGCTGACGTATCAGCGCACCTACGGTGATAATCCGCACCCCGATGACGTTCCGGTCGCACAGTAGGAGCACTTGACTATGGCTACCCCCAAGATTTCCGTTGTCGTTCCCATCTATAACGTGGAGGAGTGCCTGGCCTGGTGCCTGGACTCCCTGCTTGCGCAGGACATGCCCGATTGGGAAGGCGTGCTGGTCAACGACGGCTCGCCGGACGGTTCGCGCGATATTGCGGCTGCCTATTGCGAAAAGGACGCGCGCTTTAAGCTTGTCGATAAGCCCAACGGTGGCCTGTCGAGCGCGCGCAATGCAGGTATCGCCGCGTCCACGGCTCCTATCATCGCGTTCTTAGATTCCGACGATCGCTTTACGCCCGATGCATGCCGCGTGATCGTCGATGCCTTTGAGCGCGAGGGCTGCGACGTTTTGACCTTTGGCGCGAATCCGTATCCGCTGGAGGCGGGGTATCCGTGGCTTAACTATGTGCTGAGCCCGCGTGATGTGTCGTTTGTGGGCTATAGCTCCGACCTGCTGTTTAAGGAAGCGTCTCGCCCCTTTGCATGGCGTACCGCCTGCAAGCGCGAGTTTTTGCTGGGCAACGGGATCGTGTTTGACGAAACCGTTAAATATGGCGAGGATCAGGTCTTCGATTTTGCCGTGTACGGTCGCTCGCGCAAGACCGCGCTTATCTCGAACAAGCTGTATGACTACCGCGTGGCGCGCAAGGGTTCGCTCATGGACACCATGCGCTACGACGACGAGACACGTCTGCTGGAGCACGTGAAGATTTACTCCGCGGTGCTGGCTGACTGGCAGCGCGACGGTCTCGATGTCCGGCATGCCGATGACCTGGCATATTTCCTGTGCGATCTGGTGCTGTACGACGCGCTCAGGTTGCTGGGCTCGGACTGCGGCAAGGTGTTTGCTGCCGTCGCCGCGGCTCTTGCCGGTTCTGCCGTGGGCAGCGATGCTGTGCTCGCACAATGCGCTCCTTCTGTTTCTGCTATGGTGCGTGCGGCGCTTACCAGCAAGGCCCCCAATGCCCGTGAGTGCAAAAAGCTCATGTTCGATTACGACGTCTTGAGGTTTGGGCGTCTGGGTGCCTGCAAGCGCATGGCAGCGAACGCCCTGGGAAAGCGAGAAGTGTAGATGAGTATCAAGCGTTTGGCACTTTGCCGCAGTCAGGGCCGTCTGTTTGTGCTGCTTCGTTTTGCCGGTCAGGATGTCGCCGCGCTTATTGAGCGGGAGGGTTCTCAAGCGTTTGCCCATGCGACGACGAGCGGTTCTTCTGTGCCGTCGCTGGCGTTCCCGGTCGATCATGGCCGTGTACTGGCGCTTTGCCCTTCCGTTTCCGATTACGAGCGCGAGCTCGCCGTCTTGGTGCTTCCCTTTTTGGACGGCTCTACGATTGACGTCACATTTGCATCCGGTGACCAAAGGTTGGGCTCCATTCGCCTCGATAGCCGCGTGGCCAAGCTGGAATCCAAGATTAACTACAAAGCTAAGCCTGCGCTGTGTGCGCTTATCCGCGATGCGCAGCGTGGCGAACACTGCGGCCTCTACGAGATCGATGCCATTCGCTATTTGCCGGCAGACGCCGGCGCGGTGTGGCGCTATGAGGTTACCTGGGCGGGAGACCCCCAGTGCGCACCTGAGCTCCAGATCTTCGATACGCATATGAATGCCATCGATGTCACCGTGCATGTGTTCGAATCGCAGGTCAATGTGCCGCAGCAGAACGGATGCCGTGTCAATAAAACGTATCTGAGCGTAGAGATGCCTCAGGATATACGAGATTTTGTCGCGATTGTGAGCGATCCCACAGAGCGGATCCAGAACGGGTTTTGCGCTATGGATGGTCGCCTGTACAACGGCATGGTCGACGATAGCTGGAACCGCATGAAGGACGCGCGTGCAGACGACGCAGCTTATCGGCGTTGGTTTGAGCAACATCGCGCAAAGCCGGCCGATTTGGTGTGCCAGCGTGTCGCTTCGGCGGCCTTTGCCTATAGGCCGCTTGTGAGCATTGTGGTGCCGTGCTACAAGACTGATCGGGTCTACCTGCGCGAGCTGCTGGACTCGGTGCTAGCCCAGAGCTATGACAACTGGGAATTGCTCCTTATGGACGCCTCGCCCGAATGGGACGCGGTGGCCGCCCTTGCGGCAGGCGCTCACGACGAGCGCGTTCGTCGCATCGAGCTTCCCGGCAACGGCGGCATTGTGCTCAACACCAACGCTGGTATTGAGCAAGCGACGGGCGACTACATCGCGTTCTTGGACCACGATGACATCCTGGAACCGGACGCGTTATTCCACTATGTTGCCGCGCTGAACAAGGTTGCCGAGGGCGAGCGTCCCCAGGTCCTGTTCTGCGACGAGGACATGTTCCAGAAAACGGGGGAGTGGGGCCAGCCGGTCTTTAAGACGCGGCTCAACGTCGACCTGCTCTATAGCCATAACTGCGTGACGCATTTTCTGATGGTGGAGAAGGCGCTTATCGATCGCATTGGCATGTCTCCGGAAGATGTTGCGGGTGCCCAGGACTACGACCTGACGCTCCGCTGCCTTGCGGCGGGCGCACGGTTTGAACATGTTGCGCACGTGCTGTATCACTGGCGCGTGCATCCGGGATCGACCGCCGATGGTTCTGCCGATAGCAAGCCGTATGCCATCGAGGCCGGGCGCCTTGCGCTGCAGCGCTACTTTGATTCGTTGGGCGTTCACGGGACGGTCGAGGAGACCGAGACGCCGTTTGTCTACCGCATGCGCTATGCGCTGCCGGAGCCTGCGCCGCTGGTGAGCATTGTGATTCCCACCAAGGATCACATTGAGACGCTCGACGCCTGTGTAATGTCGATCGCCCAGAGAGTCACGTATGCCAATTACGAGATTGTCTTGGTGGAGAACAACAGCGAAGCCCCGGAGACGTTTGCGTATTACGAAACCCTGCCAGAGCGCGTGGCTGCAGCATCTGAAGGCAAGGGCATCGCGCGCGTTGTGTACTGGCCGGGCGAGTTCAATTACTCTCAGATCATTAATTTTGGCGTGGAGCATGCCAAGGGCGATTACCTTCTGCTGCTGAACAACGACACCGAGGTCATAAGCCCCTACTTTATCGAAGAGATGATGGGCTATATGCAGCGTCCCGATGCGGGCGTGGTGGGCGCCAAGCTCTACTTTGCCGATCATCTGGTGCAGCACGCGGGCATTGTGGTTGGCGTGCGTGGCGCACTTGCCCATGCCAACCAGGACTTCTCGGCAAAGCGCGAGGGCTATCTTGCCCGCGCTGTGCGCCCGGGCAACTTTAGCGCCGTAACGGGTGCCTGCCAGATGGTGCGACGCGACGTATTTGAGCGCGTCGGCGGCTACAACGAGGAATTCGCCGTTGGCTTTAACGACGCAGACTATTGCCTGCGCGTATGGGAGGCGGGCTACCGCACCATCTATACGCCCTATGCCGAGCTGTATCACTACGAGTTCACCTCGCGTGGCAGGGAAGAGGCCAACGAGGAAAAGCTGCGCCGCTGGAAGCGCGAGCAAGCGCTGTTCATGCAGCGCTGGCCTGAGTTTTTCTTGACGGGCGATCCATGGTTGGGGCCGAACCTATCTGCCGAGAGCGAGTACTTCTCGCTATAGTGCGAGGTGATGTGGAAATCCAGCATAGGGCGGCGGCGTGCCATGATGTATTTGCATGAGCGTCCGGCTGTTTATTAGGTATTTACAGTTAGGATAAAATTAGATTTGTTATTTCATCAAATACGCTGGAGAGCGCAATGAATAGTCCTATTCGTCAACAAGATATGTGCGATCAAAAGCCTTGGCTTACTCCTTGGGAACAAGTCTCCCATCTTAAGAGCAAGGGTGTCCGTTTCCGCTATATGAGCGAGGCAGAGGCGGTCGAGTATCTGACGAAGAACAACAATTACTTTCGCTTGCGCTCGTACCGCACCGGATTTCCAAAGGTTTCTGATGGAAAACGCAAGGGTGAATATGTCAACTTAGATTTCAAGATGCTTGTTGACCTTTCGATTATTGATATGTTGCTTCGAAACGAGATGATTTCGCTCACTCTTGATATTGAGCACTTCTGCAAAGTTGACTTGCTGGGCAGGATAGAGCAGCATGCCGAGGACGGTTACGAAATCGTTCAAGACTATTTAAGCGAGCAGGATACATTTGATAGCAAGGGGAATGTGACCAACTGGGTCAAAAAAGAGATTTCACGTTGTGAGTCGAGTGCCTATTCTGCAGGCATTCTTGCAAAATACAGTGGTTTTAATATGCCTGTCTGGGCCTTTCTGGAAGTTATTACCTTTGGCGCCTTTAATTCATTCATTTTGTTTTGCGCCAAACGGTTTGACGATGATGAGCTTCGCGATAGGTTTTATTTGCTTCGCGTGGCAAAAGATCTCCGCAACGCGTGTGCTCACAATAGTTGCATTCTTAATGGTCTTGCTTCGGGTGAGAATGCCCGAAGGGCAAATAACGGTGTTATGAAGGCATTGAGCAAAATAGATGGGATTGGCTCTTATCAGCGTAAGGCAAGGATGAGCAATGAGCGAATACGCCAGATTGTCACAACGCTATATCTGCACAAAGAGGTGTCGTCTAAAGGCGTTATTAAGCACAAAGCACAATCGCTTTCCAAGTTTATTTCTAGGGCAAATCGCAACATCAACTACTATAAAGGTGCGGAGGTCATAACTTCCTCCTTCTCGTTTTTGTCGAAAGTGATCGGCGCATGGTATTTCTGTGACGCTGAAGATATGCCTTCTTGCGATTCCTAGGCATCTGGTGCAAAATATTTCCCACTTCGAAAAGCGGTTCGGCCGTTTTGCAAGGGGGCTTCTCTTTATGGGACGCCCTCTATTTTTTTATGCCGCGCAAATCGGAAGATATTACGTTTTCGGCTACTGCTTTTTTCAATCCCCAACGGTTGTAGATCAATACCTACCGCTCGCACTTGTTGCTTAACAAATGGCGAGGTTGGTGGGCTAAGTTAGTGACAGTGTTTTGTTGGAGGAGGGCAAATGCCCTATGCCGAGCTGTGCCACTACGAGTTCACCTCGGGCGGCAGGGAAGAGGTCAATGAAGAAAAACTGCGCCGCTGGAAGCGCGAGCAGGCGCTGTTCATGCAGCGCTCGCCGGAGCTCTTCCTCAACGGTGATCCGTGGTTGGGGCCGAACCTATCTGCCGAGAGCGAGTACTTCTCGCTTTAGTGCGAAGTAATGCCAAGTTCCGGCAAAGTATCCTCAAGAGCTGCAAGAGCGGTGGGGTTCAAGTACTCCTCGTTCAAGCGGCTCTTATCATATCGAAAACGTGCGTCAGGAGTTCTCCCTTAGGCATTTTGCGGCTATAGGGACAAGGTCGAACATCGTGTGAACGACATCACCCGTGTTTGCAACGGTTGCCGTGAACTTGCCGTTTCCAAAATCCATCAGATGGTAGAGGTTGATTGTCAGATCATGCTGTGCGGCGATTCTCAGAATCCAGTAAGCGCAATTGTCGCCACAGGTTGTGGCGTTGTATATGTTCTGAGGCATGAAGTGCATGAGCAGCAGCGTCTTGGTGCCTCCCGACAGCCTTTCAGGAGGGATGATGCCTAAGATCTTGGTGTTTATTGCGCCGGGTCCAACCACGCCGCCCTTATCAATGGATTTAATAATTCTCTGCGCAAAAGCATCTTGAAACCATTCGGGCGAATAGACGTTATCGAAGTAAACCGACGTATTATAGATAACGTTTTCCATATCACCATAGTGAATTGTTAGCACGCTGGCCCCTTCGACTTACTGGTTTAGCATTTGGTAAGATTGATTGTATCGCAGCGTATGAGACTTACGATATTTGCTGGTAACGCATGTGATTGATAACTATTGATAAACAAGTCTTGTATTCAGTGCCTGTTTTGTTTGTCCGTGCTTGAACCCAAGTTGCTTTGAAGGCCTATATTTTAGAAAATAGTCCACGAGCTAAGCTTCGTGTGGCGGCACGTAAAAGCTGTAGTGTGCTTGGGCAGGTAAAAAGTCCAAGACGATTAGATATCCGAGAGGATATCGAGCCCGCACCGGGGAGATAAGGTGAGTCCGCGCCGGGGACTATAATTCCGGCGACAACTAGGTTTCCGTGAGGATGCCGCGGCTGACAGCCAGCAGAAAACCGCCTCTTTGATTATCAGCCGGGGTTATCTCGGCTTTTTTGATTGGGACGGTTGTTATATTGCTGAATCTTTAAGGGACGAAGATTGTTTTTCAAAGGCCCACGATGTGCATCTGGTCACTCATATCTTTTCGAGACGGTACGATAAGAAGCTATATGATTCTCTCTTGTTTAAAGATGGTGAGTTCGATGATTCCCAGATTCCAAGAACTATTAGGTCTCTCCTAGATCCCTCTCTTCTGCTCATTAGAAGATTCAAAGACGCGTGCGAGCGTTGCTTACTGGTGTTTGATTCATGAAGATCACGCTCTGCTTTTCTTGAATGCGTTAGCCAGGTTTCACTGTCGATGAAGCCCCAGACGCCTCTGATGCAAGCGAAACATTGGGGCATTTTGCTGTATTTCGCGGCTGTGTACATGCTTTCGTCGTCCGCCACGTGCTTAAACGAATTGCGTGTTTCAGTGGATTTTCGTGTCACTTGCACTTGCGCTGTTTGGGGCGCTGCCAATTGCTTCAAAAACTAGAGCTAACACTGTGTCCATGGAAGGACGAAAAAACAAAAGTTTGCTGAGAATGTAACCTGCTTTTTATAAGAGCAGGTTTCTGTCTGCCTTTATAACAATTCCCGCGCTTCGAATAACTGGACTTCCGATGCAGAGGGGATTGTAAGATAATCTTCTCTTAGTAACATTATTTGTGACGGGGGATTCGATATGAAAAAGGCATTGCGTGCCTCAACAGCTTTTTCTCTTGCTGGTCTTTTGGCCATTTCACCCTTGATAGGTCCTGTGACTGCTGTCTACGCTGTGAGCAACGTCCCGTCTGCGGACGCTGCCGTGGACGTTGCGACTGCAGACGATGATGGCGTGGCCTCGCGTGATGCGGGTTCTGTCGATGTCGACGCTGCTGAGGATTCATCGCCGGCAACGAACGTTGACGAATTGGCTGATAAGGATTTTGGCGTTGATGTATCTGAGAACCATCAGCAGGCTGAACCGGTCGATTCCTCTTTCCAATATGTATATCTTGCCTACCCGAGTCTTCCCGGCGGGACTGATCAAGTTGTCGCCTTTGCTACTCCCGATGACGGCGACACCCTTGCTTCCGCAATGCTTAACTATGTAAGTGCCAATGGAGTACAGGGAACCACGGTTGCATCTGAATCAGCTGGTAATTCGGCTGCTTTTGTATTTGGCTCGACGTTGAAATCCAATACTTATTTTTTGACTTCGATAACCTACGTTTTGCAGGGTGATGGCACTGAACATGTAGTGGATCTCTCTGACAGGAATTATTCGTTTACGGTTGTTGATAGCTCCGTGAGCTCCGAGGGCACTTCTGTTTACTATGCGGACGGCGATGGTAATGCCGTTGAGGCCCAGTCGATTCAACAGGCATTGGAATGCGCTGATTCGCCTGATGGCATATCTACCTACGCTGAGCGCTCCGCGCGCAATGTTGGGGTGATTGCACTTGATGCCGGTCATGGCGGAGTTGATTCCGGCGCGCAGGGAAATGGCAAGAGTGAAGCCGACCTTACCTGGAAGATCATGGCAGCCTGCAAAAATAAACTTGAAGCTTACGGCTTTAAGATCGTTCTTGCGCGCGAGCAGTCTGGCTACTATCCCAGCAATGATTATCTTTATCGCGTACAGCGCTGCATTGATCAGGGCGCGCAGGCCTTTGTTAGCTTTCATATCAACTCTGGGTCTTCTGGAGCTCACGGCGCAGAAGTTTATGCTCCTACCGCAAATGGCACCGACTACACGCAGGTCTCTGTTGAGCTTGCCAACAAGGTCATGAACAACCTTGCTGCTATGGGACTAACATGCCGCGGCGTATTTCAAATGGAGGTAGGCGACGAGTTCGCCGTTATCCGCTGCGCTCGCGAGCAGGGAATTCCAGGTATTCTTATCGAACATGGCTTTATCTCGAATTACGGTGATGTGGTCAACTATTTCTCGGACGATGGTTGCCGCCGTCTTGGCGAGGCTGACGCTGCCGCAATCATCGCGCAGTTCCCGCATCCCTACTCCGTCAATGGAATTTCCTTCTCGGAAGAACTGGGGCATGCGGGGTCAACGGTAAAAATCGGTGTAAATGTTAGCGGCAAGACTGATGGCCTTAGATATAAGTTTGTTTGGCATAGGGCTGGGTCTGATTGGAGTGATTCCAATTGGGGTGTAATCGGTCAAGACTTAACTTCGCCGTCGATTTCTTGGACCCTGCCCCAGGCTGGTGAATATGAGATCTATGCTGATGTCATTGACTCCAATGGGTATGTGACTAGCACTTCTAAATACAAAGTTGTTAATTGGTCTCTTGAGTCGCTCGAAGTCTCGGGCGACGCCCGCTGCGGCAAGCCGGTCAAGCTGCAGGCCAAGGTGTCCGGCGACGCCTCCGGCCTCAAGTACAAGTTCGTCTGGGAGAAGGGCGGCTGGGCCAAGTGGGGCGTCGCCCAGCAGCCCTCCGCTTCCTCCTCCTGCGAGTGGACCCCGACCGAGCCGGGCGAGTACACCGTCTACCTCGACGTGATCGACGGCTCCGCCGAGAGGCACCTGACCCGCAAGGTCACGGTCGGCGAGCGCTACTCCGTCGAGTCGCTCGAAGTCTCGGGCGACGCCCGCTGCGGCAAGCCGGTCAAGCTGCAGGCCAAGGTGTCCGGCGACGCCTCCGGCCTCAAGTACAAGTTCGTCTGGGAGAAGGGCGGCTGGGCCAAGTGGGGCGTCGCCCAGCAGCCCTCCGCTTCCTCCTCCTGCGAGTGGACCCCGACCGAGCCGGGCGAGTACACCGTCTACCTCGACGTGATCGACGGCTCCGCCGAGAGGCACCTGACCCGCAAGGTCACGGTGGAGGGTACTCCAATTATGGGAAGTCTGCAGACTTCAGTTGATGCTATGGTGAACTTATATGAATCAACAGGACATACATATCCCTCAGACGAATTTGTTTCAAAGGGAGCACCTACTATTCGTGATTTTTGTTCATTAATTGTCGAAGCCGCTGTTTCTGAAGGGGTTCGTCCGGAAGTTGTTTTTGCTCAGGCTATGCTTGAGACTGGATGGTTGCAATTTGGAGGTTCCGTAAAGCCGAATCAGTGCAATTTCGCCGGACTGGGCGCCGTCAATCAACAATCGGGAGGCGCTAGATTTGACGATGTATATCAGGGCTTGCTTGCCCAAGTCCAGCATCTTAAAGGATATGCTACTGGTGCGGCGTTGAATAACACTTGTGTGGATCCTCGATATGAAGTCCTTCAGTCTAAGGGTTTTCTCGGAGTTGCGCCATATTTGGAAGATTTAAATGGCCGCTGGGCTGTTCCGGGTGACACGTATGGTCAGAATATTGCGCGCATTATTTCTTTAATTGGCTAATATCAATATGAATTCTCTAGGTCGACTGCGCTGGTTGTAGTCGACCTTACTTGTATGGTAAATCTTGGCCTTAAATTGTTACTTGCTAGCAATATTATGTTGGAGTGAACTATCGGGGAGGTTCTATATGCATTTCTTTAGAAGTAAGGCTGTCCGTGTCGCTTTTTTCTTCTTTTATTTCTGTTTGGCCGTAACTCCTTGCTTTGGTTTGAGTGAAGCGGGCCTGTCTCCATCACAGATTGAAGATTCAACACGGGCCGATGATTTAAGTGCAACTTCGCCGGTTTCAGAGGACTACTCTGTCGACGGCCTCTCGGCAAAGGCGTCCGATGGAGGGTCTCCTCTCCTGGGCGACCGCTGCTCGCTCGGCCTGACCGCGTCCGGCAACTCGGGCTCGGTCCGCTATAAGTTCGTCTGGGAGCAGGGCGGCTGGTCCAGGTGGGGCACCATCCGCCAGCTCGGGCCCGAGGCCTCCTGCGATTGGGTGCCGGAGGTCGCCGGCGACGTCAACATCTTGGTCGACGCCGTCGATTCGGCCGGCAACGTGAGGACCTGGAGGTTCCCCGTCAGGGTGGATGCCTGTCGCCTTTCCGTGAGCGGCGGGGATACGCTCGAGTGGAGCGGCGGAATGAAGGTCAATATCTCCGCCGCGGCGGCTCCCGGCGCAAAGATTAAATTCCTTTGGGAACGGGGCTCATGGTCCAAGTGGGGCGTCATCCAGGCAGCATCTGAGTCCGCCGCCTGTACCTGGACGCCCCCGTCTTCCGGCTCCTATACTCTCTATGCCGACGTCACGGTCGGCGGGCTCACGTCGACGTCAAGACTCCCCGTTCGCATCTCAGAGGACTACTCTGTCGACGGCCTCTCGGCAAAGGCGTCCGATGGAGGGTCTCCTCTCCTGGGCGACCGCTGCTCGCTCGGCCTGACCGCGTCCGGCAACTCGGGCTCGGTCCGCTATAAGTTCGTCTGGGAGCAGGGCGGCTGGTCCAGGTGGGGCACCATCCGCCAGCTCGGGCCCGAGGCCTCCTGCGATTGGGTGCCGGAGGTCGCCGGCGACGTCAACATCTTGGTCGACGCCGTCGATTCGGCCGGCAACGTGAGGACCTGGAGGTTCCCCGTCAGGGTGGAGAGAAATCTATCTAACTTCACTTCAATAGATTTGAAATCTGATTCATCCAATTTGTGCGTAGGGGATACGCTTTCAATTACACCTCGGATTACCATCCGAAAGAATAATCAGATTTCATACAAATATGTTTGGATGCGGAACAACTGGGCTGAATGGGGTGTGATTGACTCCGGCAGAGGTAAATCCTCAATTGACTGGAGAGTCGATAAATCTGGCGCTGTCACCGTTTTTGTTGATGTTATTGATGAGGCCAACGATCAGACGATGACCTCGAAGACTGAATGCTCGATTGGCTCCGAGAAGTGGAATTACGAGTCCTTGAGTTCTTCTGCAACGCTTGTCAGGCCTAATGAAAGCACTGAGATCGATGCCAGATGCTCGGGTGATACTAATTACTTACAGTATAAGTTCGTCTGGAATAAGAATAATTGGGCTGACTGGGGCGTTGCTCAACAGGGCACAAGTTCACACTTGCAATGGGATCCAAAAGACGCCGGAGACTATGAATTGATCTGTGACGTTTCGGGGTCAGATGGAGTTGTCCAAACAAAAAGAACAATCATTAGCTGTTGGGATTTCTCGAGGATTACTGCAATTTCGACTGATGGCAATAATTCTTGGGGAGTTCGAGCTGATTTGGGAACGCTTGCAGCTGAAAAATCTGGGCAATTTCAGTTTAAATTTGTTTGGGCCAAGTCCGACTGGAGTAAATGGGGTGTTCTAAAAGAATTTTCCAGTGTGAATGACGCTTATTTCAATCCCTCTGCACTTGGATTGCAAGATGGTTATTACGATCTTTACTGCGATGTCTTGCTTCCTGATGGCACTCTCCAGTCGAAGTCGACTCAGATTTACTACAGCCCATTTGGCAGCTCAACGGTTTTGGGGGTTAGTCGTATTGGACTCGTCACTTGGCTTACGTCGCATCAATTTGATGGCTATTATTTAGGAACGAGATATTCCGGTGGCTTCTCCTATGATAGTTGCCTTTACCCAAAAGGTGCCCCGAGATGGGATGGCTATACTGGCATGAATTGCACTGGCTTCGTGGCTCATGCTTATGCTGCGGTTGGTGGCGATGTCAATCGTATTGCGCAGAATAATAATCACTCTCCTTGGGCTGGGGGGCCAGGCGGTGGCGGCTATATTAACGCTTGGAGATGGTATGGCTATGCTCGAGATTTGGGATGCAAAATGTATGAGTTCCGTACTGTCCAAGATATGCTAAATAGTGGTTATGCTCAAAAGGGAGATATTATCTTCTTTAAGACTGACGGATCAATCGACTGTCATATTGGGTTCTTCTGGGGAGATAATCCGCATGACAATGAAATGTGGCATCAAATTCTGCCTGGGAATTTAATCGGACCCTGCTTTAACAATGCGAACAAAGGAGAGGTTCGGCAATCGGTTGTTCTGATTAAATAGTGCTTTAATTTCTGAATGGTATTTGAAGCAACTAATTGTGAAACGGTGATTCTGATAAGTAGCGCAAGCAGAAGACTTACTGGCATAATAATTACATATGGTTATATACTGGCTCAGGCTTTAGTCGGCTTTGTATATGTTCCGATGTTGTTGCAAAACATTGGACAAGACGAATACGGACTCTATCAATTGATAGGTTCTATCATGTCTTATATAGTTTCCATTAATGGGATTTTGTCTGCCGGTGTTGGGCGTTTTTATTGCAAGTATATGGCAGAGGGCAAAAATGACTTAATGGAGAATACTCTCGCAATAGCTAGGCGTCTGTACTGGGTCCTATCTGTGTTCGTGATGCTAATAAGTTGCGTTCTCGCCGTGGTTGTTCGGTTTGTATATTCAGCCAGTTTTACAAACTCACAGCTTGATGAGTGTTCCGCAATGCTTGTTGTATTAGGGATCAACACAATTGTTATCATGAACAACACTATTAGCGTTGCGGCGATAACTGCTAATGAAAGGTTCGTTTTTTTGAAGGGCTCGCAATTGGCCGCCCTAATAGCTCAGCCTTTCATTGTGTATGGACTTACGACAATTTTTAAGAATGCATTAGCCGTATGTTTAGTTGTGCTTGTTACAAATGTGTTGTGCGCGGTGAGCCAGCGTTTGTTTGCTAAATATAATCTGCATATTAGTTTCAGATATCATGGCTGGGACATGAAACTGGCTAAAGGATTGCTATTTTTTAGCGGCGCGATTGTATTGGTGACGATTGCTGACCAGATTTTCTGGAAAACCGATCAATTAATTGTCGGCTATTATTTTGGTGCTGCCGCCGTTGCGGTATATTCTGTTGGATCTCAAATCTACACGATTTATATGACAATCGGTACGGCAGCCTCTTCAGTTTTTCTTCCTCGAGTTTCAGAACTGTATTGCCAGAATAAGGATATGTCTGAAATTTCGGATCTCTTCATTAAAGTCGGTCGCATTTCCTTTATCGTCTGCGGATTTGTTCTTAGTTTATTTATTGTTCTGGGGAAAGATTTCATCATTATTTGGGCTGGTAAGGACTATATAGACGCTTTCTATATCGCCTTGATCGTAATGGTTCCATTTACCATTGACTTAATTCAGAACCTGGGACTTACCATAATGCAGGTTGCGAATGTTTACCTGTATAGGGGGTATATGTATCTTGCGATTGCGCTTGTCAACGTGGTCGTGACGATTATATTGCTCAAGCTTATGGGCATAGTGGGCGCAGCAGTTTCAACAGCCATCGCTATGGTTATAGGTAACGGTTTCTGTATGAATTGGTATTACTCTGAAAAGCTTGGGTTGAACATAAAGAAATTTTGGCTTGAAATTGCCAAACTTTCCGTCTTGGTTATTGTCGGTACGGGGGCTTTGCTGCTGCTCTATAACCTAATTAAAAGCCTTTTATCTGGCCTTGTGGTGGTTTTGGTGTCAGCAATAATTTATTTCTTTATCTATTTCTTCTTGGTTTTGATGTTTGGGCTAAACGAATCCGAAAAGACGAGCATATCTGCATTTATCAAGCGATAATCTGCGACGCTTATTAAGCAGAATAGCCTAATGTACTTTCATTACTTTTATGACCAACCGGCTTGCCTGACATTTGATTATCGAAGGCTAAGTCGGTTGGTTTTACTACTCGGTGCCAGGAAAAATGAGCGATGACAACAGGGCGATTAGCTCAAGATTTTCAGTATCAATAGTTTTAGCTGTTCACAACAGCGTATTACTACTCGAGATAACAAATAGTGCTTATTCTTTGCCGCAAGGAACAGTAAATAGCTGTCAGGTCTGTAGGTGCTGCAAGGGACATCAGCTTTAATTGAGGGATTAAATAAGGCCTCTGAAATTGAAACAAAGTTACGTTTTTTGGTCTCATTATTGTCACTGAGCTCGTTGATCGATAGGAGATAAAGATACTGTTCCGTTCTTGTTTTCCATGCCAGCCTTTCTGTTTCTTCTCCCCAACGAGCAGCGATTTTCACTAGGCTTGAGGTGACGAAGGTTAAATCTGAAAGCTGTTTTTCCTTATAGCTGTGTGTTGCACTTTGTCCGTTTTGACAATTGTAATAATACAGCGCATCACTTATTTGTAAAACCGATCTGGCTGAATCGACTATGGGTATCATTTGCAGAAAATCTTCTGCAAAATCGATTCTCTTTGTATCGGTATTGCTTAAATCGTCAATCAGACAGTTTCTTTTGATTGCCTTTCCCCAAATTGAATTGAGCTTCCCTCGTGCCAAACATTTTCTGACTTCGGCGAGATCGTCACCTTCATAGATGCCAGACGGAAGGGCGGGATTGATAAACGGATCGTTTGAATAGTCTGGGTTTCTTGTATAGCTGAAACAGATTATGTCTGGATTGCACTTATCGATTTCGCGAGCAAGAATAGATAGGGTATCGAAGCGCAAAGAATCATCCGCATCAACAAAGACCAGGTAATCTCCGGCGCTTATCTCCGCGCCTTTTCGCCTGGCCTCATATACGCCCATATTATTTTGTCTAACGTAATGAGTATTGTTGTGAGATTCACAAAACACTTTGCAGACACTTTCAGTAGCGTCTGCTGATCCATCATTGATGAGAATAATTTCATAGCCATCATATGTTTGTTGGTAGATGGATGATAGCGTTTCCGGCAAACTGGATGCCGCATTATATGCAGGGATAATAATTGAAAACAGCATTTAGTCCCTTTCCGTATTGGAAGAACAAGATGGTTAGTTAGAAAGCCCGTTTACAATGTCCCTGTATAAAATAAATTGACGCTTGGCAATGGCCTTCCATTGAAAGTGTTCAATTGCATACTTTCTAGCTGCATTTGCAAGTTTACAACGAAGTTCATCGTCATTGAACAGGGTGAGAATTGCGTTAGAAATGGCTTCGAGATCAGATTCTACACCGATTCCAATTCCTTTATTGTTCGCTGTTTCTTTCCATGTGGTTCCCTCGGTAACAATAATTGGGAGGCCATATGCTAGTGCTTCCAAAACAGACGTCGGGAAACCTTCAGTGCGTGAAAGTTGGATATAAAACTGCGATTGGAGAAAAGCGTCCGCTTTAGATTGACCATTAACTGGACCATTTAATAAAACAATATCGGATACTTGATTGTCGGCAATAAGTAGTTCCAGTTTGGCCATAGACCCATCTTCGTCTGGACCGTAGATGTAGATTTTAGCTCCGAGCCCTCTTAGCTCATCAGCAATTAGCGGCAAACTTTTGATCAGTAGATCAAGACCTTTGACCTCTATATCTAGGCGGCCAATAAAAAGCGCGATGCGGCTGTCTAAGTTTGAGGCTTTGGCTTTTGGGATGCTAACACCATTTGGAATAATGCTTGCTTTCCTATGTTTAAAGCCGTTTGAACTCATCGCCTCTTTTTCCGATAGAAAATGGATACAATCAGCATTGCGGATAAAGGCGTTATAGAAGAAAACATTAAGCAATTGTTTAGCTAAATGATGCTGTTCTTGCGCCACATATGTTAGAGACCCATGTGGCGTGATGATGTATGGGACCGCACGTCTTCTGAGCCAATGGCTTAGTTTAATGTGATCCGGCCTATATATCTCATGAAATATTACGAGTGACGGATTGCAAAACGGTTCAGGAAGTTTTTCTATGCATGACTGATGGAAGACGGGATATTTCGCATCTTTAGGCCTGTAGTTTGTAAGATTTAATAGAGCTATATTCATGTCCTTTATTTCTGACTGCTCATTTAGGTATTGAGGCACCACTGTAGACACGCCAGAAGCGAAATCACTTGTAATATATGCCACATGAAGGACTATTAAACTATCGGTAGTTTTCATTAGCGTTTGCTCCCGCAGCGGTGTTGGAGGTTTTAGTTGACAGATTCACAGTTGGTTTCAGTGCTCATGCCTTGTTATAGGGAGAGCGCCAAAGATTTTACTGAGGCACTAGTGTCTATTTTAAAGCAGACCTACCATCGAATCGAGGTGGTTGTTGTTTTTGATAATCCAGATGACAACACACTTTACGATATTGCTCAAAACTATAGCTCTCATGACAGCAGGATTTGCCTCGTGAGAAATGAACGCAATCTTGGTCTTGCTGCATCTTTGGAAAAGGCGTTCAAGGTCTCACGCGGTCAGTATATCTGCCGAATGGACTCAGATGACATTTCTGAGGCGCAGCGCATTGAACGGCAGTTGTCGTATCTTGAAGAACATGAGCTTGACCTAGTGGGTTCTTATTTGAACGCCATTGACGAAGACGGTAGTCAATTATATCTCGTTGATTCAATTCCAAGTTCGGGTGAAGGCGTTAGGCGTTCTCTTATGATTAGAAATTGCGTACCTCATCCGAGTTGGTTTGGAAGAAGGTCTGTATTTGAAATGGGGTATCGGTCTGTTCCGCTAGCAGAAGATTATGACTTGCTGTTGCGTGCCGAGCTGGAAGGGTTCACTATTGGAAATGTTCCAGAGCCGCTCATTCGATACAGAATGACTGTTAATAGCATTTCGCGTAGCAATTTGTATAAACAGTTCGTTGTTTCTCAGTGTTTACGTTCAGCTTTCAAAGAGGGTCGATCACTGGATGTCGATAAGATTGATACAATCGTCGCCGAGCGGTTCGATCGGCGCCGAGCTGAGAACTATCTAAAGGCAAATACATTATTTAATAATGGGTTGAGAAGTATTCATTCTGGTAATCGAGCAAAAGGTATTTCCCAATTGCTTCAAATCCCATTTTGCTCTAAGTCGTATTTAATGAATGTCATTAATATGGCGCGTGTGGTTACAATTAAAACTTTTGAGAAAACCTCGTAGTTGTGCACCTACGCTTAGAGAGACATGGCGTAACCATGCAGTTCACACTCGGAAGATTGCTAGCTTTGAAATCTAGGACGAGGTTTGTTGCGGGGGCTCTCGATGCCGTGTGTACCATTCGTGGTTGATTCCCGATCTAAGCTGAACACGCTGCGCAGATAGTCCGTACCCGCGGCTAGCCGAACGCCCCCGCGGCCCCCATGGACCCCGGGGATTCCGTTTCCCCAGTTGAAGGAACGGTGGATATGTGTTCGATAGGTCCGGTGACCATTCTCCGCCCTCAGTTTGGCATCTCTTTCCAGACTCAGCCGGACGGTCGGTCCGCCTATTCCGTTTTGCCTTTAGGCTAGGCCAGCGAGGCGTCGCGCCTCTCTGCGCGCGCCCTCTCGATGAGGCTCGGCGTCAGTTCGAGTCTTCCGATGGGCACGTCCTCCAGGCTGTAGGCGTCTAGCGCCGCCTCCGCATCGCCGCCGAGCATCACCCTGGAGGCGCGCGGGCGTCCAGCTCCTGCTTCTTCTGGACCGTGTCCCTTTCGTGTCTGGTGAGCCTGCCGTAGACACTCGGGGTAGCCTTCTCGGAACCCTTTTTCTTCTTTCCGGACATGCCGTCCTTCGAGCTCCCGGGGCCAACCGGTTCGGCTCTCAGGGTAACGGGTTCCCACATTCATCCGTACATGTACGGATGAATGTGGGAAGTGTTCGGATTAAGTTGATAATCAAGGGTGCACCATTCGTTGTGTCTATTTAACCATTTGTATATCTCTCGCTATAATAATGAGAAAAACTAGAGATCGGTTTATGTGTATATGACTCCCAAAACTCTTATCGCTATTCCTGCTTATAATGAGGAGGAATGCATAGAAAAGACGATATGCGAGCTCAGGCAAATTGCACCTGAGTTTGATTTTGTTGTTATCAATGATGGGTCTCGAGATCGAACGCTAGCTATCTGCAAGAATCTTGGTTGTGACATCATTGATATGCCCATTAACTGTGGTTTGACCGTTGGGTTTCAGACGGCTGCGCGTTATGCGGTTGATCATGGATATGACTATATGGTTCAGTTTGATGCTGACGGCCAGCATTGTCCAGAATATATAAAGGTCCTTGTTGATAGGGCTCAATCTGATGGATCAGATATTGTCATTGGCTCTAGGTTTGTAAGCGTGCGCAAAGACAAGACGCTTCGCATGATCGGCTCGCGTATGATTACGGTGCTAATAAAGATTCTGACAGGCAAGAGAATCAGTGACCCCACGTCTGGATTTAGGCTATTTGGGCGGGATATTCTTAAGAAATACTATTACGACAATACCTTAAATCCGGAACCAGAATCTCTCGCTCTCTTTTTGAAGCAAGGGTATTCCATTTCAGAGGTACAGGTTAAGATGCGCGAGCGTCAAGGTGGCGAGAGCTATCTTAACCCTGTTAGGTCTATGCAGTATATGGTTCGTGTTTTCGTTACGCTCCTTGTCGTTCAGTGGTTTAGGTGATCCATTTGCCGGTCTCTCTTCGTATTTTGCTTCTTGTTTGCGCTGTTTTGGTATTCGTGTTTGTATTGCGCAAATTAAAAAAATCCCAAATGCAAGTTTTGGATTCTCTGTTTTGGCTGCTATTCAGCGTCAGTTTTGTAATTTTGGGCGTTTTTCCACAAGTTGCAATGTGGCTTTCGAGTCTATTTGGTTTCATGTCGGCTTCTAACTTCGTGTTTCTTTACGTTATTGCCGTTCTTGTGGTCCGTGATTTCTGCAATTCTCTTCGTCTCTCTCGACAGGAAGAGCGTTTAAACTCGCTTGTTCAGGCTGTTGCGTTAAGTAGGGAGAAGGAAAAGTAGGCTATGCGTTTCGCTTTGGCGTATAAATCATCTGGATGTGAATTTCCCTACTTATATTACTTTCAACAGTTGTGAACAGTGCTTGGTGCCCATACTTGTCATCCAGATGACTGGGAACGATTCTTCGAGGGCCCTTGCAGCTTGATTTGGATAAAGGTGAATTAGCTCCGTGTTGTCTCGATGCGTAAACCAAAAGCAAATAATGAAAGCCGTCTTCGTTGCTCTTCTCTTTATTGTCGAGCTTCTGTGCATGAAGCACTTTTATGTGAACCACTCTGTCTCACAGCTGTTTGTTTTAGTGCTCTATTGCGTCGTTGTAGATGTTGCCATTTGGCAATCATATTGTGTCTTCCTTTCCTCAGATGATGAAAAAAAGCGTGGCAACTGTCCTGGTCGCTGCGCTCAATTATTAGTCCTGTTGCTTGCGGCATTTGCTGTGGCGGTCATCTGGGAGGGCTGCACCGTTCTTGGCTCGCCGGCTTCTCATTTCTCGAATATTGCTGACTGGAATAAAAAGCGGCTCATTTTCTTTTTTCTAATTTTCTATTGCGCAATACTCTATTTATTCCAAAGCGGCTTTTCTCTGAAAGCGTTGTTCCATTCTGTTTCGGCGAGGGTCAAGGCTACCGACTACGTTTCCCTGCTGATTATCGCATTCTTTATTGTTTTTGGCTGCTCTACGATTGCATTCGTGAATGGGTTCATTAATGCTGTTGTTTATTTCCTGCTGGTAATCATAACTTCGGTTTTCACGGCTTGCTCGGGCATTCGAAAGGGAAACTCTGCCCTTCCCGTCACTTTCTTTATCGCTGCATTCTCAATTGGTGTGTTCCTTGTGGTGAGCACTCCGATAACGACGGGTATTTCATGGGATGATCAAATTCACTATTCCAATGCCCTTTCGACATCTTATTTATTTGAAACTCAAAAAACTGATACGGATATTTACTTTACTGACGAAGCGGTCCGTCGTGCGCAGGGCTATGAAGAGCCCTCTCTTTCCCATTTTGATCGAGCGGAAATTCTTGAGCATGCTAGGGAGCTGAATAGCTCCTATAGATCTGATATCGCTTCTGGTCATGTGCAAGTTAACAAGCATGAAGAATTCGTTTATACGCTTAGCAGCATTGGGTATATTCCCTCGGCAATTGGTCTTTGGCTCGCTCGCCTTCTGCATTTCGATTTTTCTTCTATGATTCAATTCGCTCGGATTTGCAATTTATTTAGTTACTGTCTTGCAATTGCCATTGCAATCAAGGTTACGCCCTCGAAAAAGGGACTATTTGCTTTTGTGGGAATGCTGCCAACCTCGATCTTTCTTGCGTCGTGTTTCTCATATGATGCATGGCTCATTTCGTTTACCATTCTCGGTTTTGCTTATTTTTTGAGGTATGCATGGGGTGATTTAAATGAATTTACAGTTCGCAATATATCACTCGCATTTTTATTTACCTTTTTAGGACTCGCAGTCAAAGCTGTGTATTTTCCGATAATCGGTCTTTTCTTTATGGTTCCGCGAAATCGTTTTGTTAGCTCGAAACAACGAGTTCATTACTATGCTGCCGTGTTTGTTTTGGGCTTGATTGCTTTTGCCTCCTTTGCGCTTCCGTTCTTGTTTTCAACGGCTAGCGGATCCAACGTTGGCGATATGCGAGGCGGCTCCGATGTCAACTCTGGTCAGCAAATCGCTTTCATTCTCGCCGATCCATTGCGCTACGCTGAAATACTCGCCAATTATTTTTCAACTTATTATTTAAATCCGATAACCTCTTCTGGATATGCATTGAACTTTGCATACCTTGGATCGCTTGCTGCTCAGATTTCTGTAAATGCAATCCGTGGGTTGGTTCAGGTACTTCCAGCTGTTTGCCTATTATTGTTTGGGCTTTTTTCGGCAGATTCGATTAGCGTTAAGCATATTGGTCTCGCACAATTTCTTTGGGCCTCATTTGTGTTTTTGTTTACGGTGATTTTGGTGGCAACTGCACTTTATGTGTCTTTTACTCCCGTTGGATTGGGGACAGTTAATGGTTGCCAGAGTCGCTACCTTTTGCCACTTCTGGTTCCGTGCCTATCGTTTATTCTTAACCAGAGCCGCTTGGTCTTTGGGGACAGTAAACGATTCATATTGATATGCCTCGTATTCCCTTTTGCTTTGGCTACGATTTGCGAGTTTGTTTTAGTTGTTGGAAAGTGTTGCTGATATGGGCATAGTTTTTAATACCGAATTTAACAATAAGCTAAATTGCCGTGGCGACGGCAAACTATATATACTGTATGAAGCCGCATCCGTTTTCCCGGATGCCGTGGAGTCGCAATCACCCAATGGGCAAATTCTGCCCGCAAGAATCATCCCTTTTTCAGAGACTGAATTTATTGTTGTCCTTGCCGATTTTGGTGTCGACCAATCTCTTTCTTTCTTTAGCGGAGATAAAATAATTTATCAGCGTCGCATCAATCCTGGCAAGTTTTCGATTGAGTCGAAAGTTAACGGCTTGCTGCACGCGGAGCATTGTGGACGATTTCGCAATATTGACCGTTCTGGCGTGCATGCGCTCGCTTCTATCCAAATTGAGAGCTTTATTCCCTGCGTTGATGGCGTAATCGTTAGAGGTGTTCTTTCGGGTACTGATTGCCTTGAGGGTGATCGTATTATCGCTTTTAATGAAGAAGCCTGCGTTGTTGGGGAATCTTTGTTATTTAATAACTTAATAGCCGATGCGAATCCTTGTTTAACAAATTTCTCGCTTCATATTCCTGAGGTCGGGGATAGCCTGTGCATTTGCATGCACAGGGCTTCTGGTCATCTGGATACGTTTATCAATCTAAAGAAAGATATGCTCAAGGAGCTTTTGGATGAGGTCGATCGGAACCATGTGTCCGCATTCGATCAACCCCGTTATTTGTCCTGGTTTTCTGGGCGCAGATTGACTGGATCCGATTCGCGGGTACAAGCGCAAATAAAATTTGCATACCAGCCCTTGTTTTCAATCATCGTTCCTCTATATAAGACTCCCTTGAATTTCTTCAGGGATATGGCTGATTCTGTCATTGCTCAGACGTATTCGAATTGGGAACTCATCCTGGTTAACTCTACGCCAGATTACGAGGGCCTTAGCGACTTGGTCTCCGAGTATGTGACTGCAGACTCTAGAATTATAGTGACTAATCTTGAGGGCAATCTAGGTATCACTGAGAACACCAATGTCGGAATCAAGATGGCCAAGGGAGACTACCTCTGCTTTTTCGATCATGATGATGTTCTCGAACCGAATATCTTGTTTGAGTACGCCTGTGCTTTAAATCAAAATGCTGAAATCAATCTTCTTTATTGTGATGAAGATAAGCTATTGCCTGACGGGTCCTTGGCTCATCCTACTTTTAAGCCGGATTTTAGTCTTGATATGGCTCGTGACAACAATTATATTTGCCACCTTCTTACTGTTAAAAGGGCATGTTTAGACAGAATTGACCTTTCTAACAGCGAGTTGGATGGCGCCCAAGACCATGCCATGGTGCTGAAGATTGCCGAACTTGGTGGGACGATCCATCACGTTCCTAAAATCTTGTATCACTGGAGAATAAGCGAGAATTCGACTGCGGGTAATTCCGATAGTAAGCCCTATGCAACCCTTGCTGGAATAAAAGCGGTTCAGGAGCACCTTGATAGATGCGGTATCAAGGCGACTGTGGTCAACTCTCATAATCGTGCTTTTAGATATAGCCCTATTTATGATGTTTCTTCATCTGAGTCCTGTTCATTAATCGTTACCACCCGCGGCAATTCTTCGGTTCTTTCGACTCTTGTATCTTCAATCAATGACACCGATTTTGATGATCTTGAAGTTGTTTTCGTGTGCTCGCAGGATGCGGAAGCTGCTGTTCAGCAATCGATCTCTGGACTTCGTTGTCGCTATATCGTTCACGCGCTTGATGACCCGTTTAATATATCTACATGGAGAAATGCCGGTGCTCTTGCCGCGCATGGCGAGCAACTCGTCTTTGTTCATGACGATATTCAGGCACTAGACTCCTTGTGGTTAAAGACTCTCGTTGGTTTTTCCCAACGAGAGGATGTTGGCGTTGTTGGAACAATGACGTGCGATCTTGACGGCATTGTGCAACAGGCAGGCCTGTCTTATGTTGGAGAATCAATCGTCAACCTATCGCAAGGCATTCATCGCTCTTCTCCTGGCTATATCTATATGCCATTGACCGTGAGGGATGTATCGGCGGTGAGTGGAGTCTGCTTAGCTATTTCACGCGAACATTTTAATCGTCTGGGTGGTTTTGACGAGTCGTATCTTCTTGACTATTCGGATGTTGATATTTGCTTCAAGTCTTCTCAGGCTGGGTTAAAGGTGATCTATACACCAGAGGCATGTCTCTACCATTTGGCATGTGTTGACAAATCCCTTGATAGTAAATCTCGCTCTCATAAGCATTTTGAGGATAAGGCACGATTGCTGCATAACTGGTCCGAACGATTCTCTGAGGGGGATCCATGGTTCTCCGTTAACTTTTCTCGAGATCCCAAGCGCGCAGCGTTATATAAGTTCGATCCTTTTGACTACGAAGCGATTTGAGTGCTTTAAATGAAACAAATTGCCTGGATAATATCTCCGCCGGCAAAGGGTTCTGGCGGCTTTCGAACCATCTGCAGCAAGGCTTCCTTTCTAGATTCTCGTGGATATGAGAACTACTTTTACATTATGCCGGGCTGTGAAGCATACAAAAGTGCTCATAGAGTTCAGGCCGAAATAAAGGATTGGTTTGATTATTCGCCTAAAGAAGTTCTTGTGGCACCGAGTGTGCCCGAGGATTTTTTTGCAGTAATCGCCACCGCTTGGAATACGGCGCACTTTGCATCTATGCAGAAGTGCGCCCATAAGTTCTACTTCATTCAGGATTTTGAACCTTGGTTCTATCCGATGGGGGAGATGTATCTAAATGCCGAAGCAAGTTATCGTTATGAACTAAACCCCATAACGATAGGCAGATGGCTTTCTAAAAAAGTTGAACCCTATTATTCGCATGAAGTCCCATATTGTGATTTTGGCGTTAGCGATATATATACTGCGCAGGAACAAAATCTAAGCAGAGAGTATGCCGTCTGTGCTATCTATCAATCCAATAAGGATCGACGTTTGTCTGGCATGTTGCTTGATGCAATTAAATTGCTTCTCAAGCTCGACGATGCAGTTGTCGTTTATTTATACGGCGAAGACGCAATGCCTCCCATTCATGATCCACGCGTACGCGGCCTCGGCATCTTGACTGCTGATGAATGCGCCTCGCTTTATGCCAAGTGTGTTGCCGGCGTATCGTTGAGCGTGACTAATCCCTCTCGCCTGCCTTTCGAAATGCTTGCATCGAAGCTCTCGGTAATTGAAATAAACCGTGAGAATAACCTACTCGACTTTCCGGAGGGCACCATCCACCTCGCTGAGCCCTCTGCTTGTGGCATTGCTTCTTCTATTCTTGAGGCTCTTTCAGGCTCAAAATGCGATTCGCCTAATAGATTTAGCTGTACGTCGATTAAGCGTGAAAATGAAATGTTCTTCGAGGCCTTTACGCGTTATCTGAATGAAGAGCCATCCTTGGCTAGCGGGAAGTCCGCCTTCGGGAATGTGCCAAAAACTGAAGAACAAAGTAAGGTCTTCTTGCTCAGCGATCGTCTTGCTGATGCTCGATTGCTATCGTCTGCCATGTCTCAAACGCTTATCCAAGCTTCTTCTGTTGATTTGACTGTGCGTTTTGAGTCGTCTTTGATGCCTGCGGATGTTCGCGCAGTTGTTTGGCGCGCCCTTGATCAGTCTGATATTCGCTGGATTAGTCTTGAATCTAGGGACGGCCATTTTGCGGGGCATGTTCCGCTGTTTTTAAATGATGATGAAGAGGCCTATCTTCGCATTCATATATACTCTTTTGCGGAAGACGGCAAAAATCCGCTTTGCGTCGCCGAGCTAAGCCAACTTGTCTGTCTTTCGCCTTCTCGCAACGCTCATCCTGTTGTTCGTTCGGTTGAAAGTGGCGCATGCAGCGTGTCTGCCGTTTTTAACCTATCTGATGAATATTGTGAACCGTGTCAGCCTTCTGCATCGACGGGTGTCGTTGGCGGTCACGTTGCTCTACTCAAACGTTTATTTCGGAGAAACTAATGGCGCGCTTTAACCAATGGACTCAGCTACTTAAAGCCTCTGCGACATCACGCAGGCACGATGAAAAATCCGATGGTGTTAAGCAGGAACGCTATCTCCTTTTGGATACGGCTATGGGAAGCGAGAACTCTGGTGACCATGTGATCATGGATGCCTGTGGCTGTATCGCGGATCAAATCTTTGGTGCTGCGTTGCCCCATGTGGCAACGCACTATTATTCCAAAGAGCTTGAAATGTATCCTGAACACGTAAAGCTGTTGTGCGGCACAAATATTCTGTATACGCATATGGCTGATCAGCAGCAATGGGCGCTTGCCAAGCGGTTGGGCAATAATAGAAACGTTGTTTTGTTCGGCGTGGGCATGTCTGACATTGGGGTGGACGATGCGATCGACGCCTATACAAAGAAGTTCTATAAAACCTTGCTATCCGATGAATATCTTCATAGTGTTCGAGATGAAATGACTAAGAAGAGGCTTAACTCTATTGGCATAGAGAATGTTCTTAATACCGCATGTCCGACCATGTGGCCGTTAACCCCATCTAAGCAACTTGAGATTTCCTCTAAGCGTTCTAAAAACGTTGTTACGTCAATTACCGATTATTGTTTCGATGCGGAACGTGACCGTAAGATGCTGGAATTGCTGTCGTCGGAATACGAAAAGGTAACGATCTGGGTTCAAGGAAGCCATGATGTTGATTGGTGTCTTGATCAAATAGCCGATCTGACGCAATTTAATGTTATTGGCCCCAATATCGAAGACCTTAATCGTGTAATTGAAACCGAGGAATTTGATTATGTGGGGACGCGTCTCCATGCGGGCATTCGCTGTTTAAATGGAGGACATCGCTCCCTAATCATTGCAATTGATAATCGAGCCCGTCAGATCGGTGAGGATACGGGGCTTCCCGTTCTTGAACGCGAGGACGGCTATCTCCTTAAAATAGCTGATTGGATAAACCATCCCGTTAAAACTGAGATTAATCTTCCCTGGACGAGCATCGATAAATGGAAGAAACAGTTTAATTAGCTGTATTCCTTGGCTATTGCTTTCCCTGTTTCTTATCGTGTGATGCCTTTGGCGTTTCCCCGATTATCCAACCCATATTTGTGACTCGAATTAGATTCGTCAACATATAGGCGACTGATCCAAATCCAATCAGGTTAATTGCTGCCATCGCCATTGGGGCTATGTTGGGCCAGTAGGTAAAAGAAATGTAAACCAGTGGAGAATGAAAAAGATATATTCCCATACTGTTTTTGCTAATCTTTTCGGTTAGTAGGTTTGCCTTTTGGGGGATGACGCAATAAATTGATGCAACCGCCATGCATGTAAGGGCGGTGGAAGCAATGGGGGGCACAACTTGTTTTAGTAAGTTTACAAGGAATAATAGTATTAGGACTATTGATAGGCTTTTACGCCTTTTATAACTCTCGAACCATTTGTTTGCTTCCAAGTAGTGGATTGTTAGGCCAAGCGCAAACCATATCGCATTTGCTTCTGCCAAATTGATATACCTGTTCGCTGATGGTATTCCAAAATGGTAAAGATAAATTGAAGCGCCGAAAACTATCGGAACCTTAAAACTTGTTAGAGGGCTCTTTTCGAGTATTTGAAAGATGCACGACGTGGTTGCTGTAATGAAAAAAAGAGTCGGGAGAAACCAAAGGTGACCGTTGTCTTCGCCCAACAGAATTGATTTAAAGATGATGTGCGATATAGTTTGGCCATTGTAATAGGGATACTTAACGAGCATCCTGATGGGGAAGAGCCAACATATTCCAATCATGATATAGGGGATAATTAAGCGTTGAGCTTTTTTAATGATCTGACTTATAAAATCGCTTGATCGATTCCAGCTCCATAAAAAACAAAAGCCAGATAACGAAAAGAACAAGGGCATCTGGATTCCGTTTATTAAGAATTTGAGATTATCCAACAGAATTGATTTTTGTTCAGTTGGATAATATCCCCACGCACTTGAATACAGAATAATGCTGTGGCCTAGGACTACAAGGAATATTGCAAGGGCCCTCACGTTCGTTATGTCGTCTCTACGGGTTGTGTCCTTGCGGTTGTTCATCAATTGCTTCTTTCGTTAATATTGAGAAGGATTAACTTAATAGAATATCAAACTCTTACTAACCGCTCGATTTATAACTATTTTCGATTGTAGAGGACGGAATATATGAAAGGCATCATCCTCGCCGGCGGGTCCGGCACGCGCCTGTACCCGCTCACGCTCGTGACCTCCAAGCAGCTGCTGCCGGTCTACGACAAGCCCATGATCTACTACCCGCTGTCCACCCTCATGCTGGCGGGCATCCGGGACATCCTGGTCATCTCCACGCCGACGGACCTCCCCAACTTCGAGCGCCTGCTCGGGGACGGCTCGCGCTACGGCGTGAACCTCTCCTACGCCGAGCAGCCGAGCCCCGACGGCCTGGCGCAGGCCTTCACCATCGGCGAGGAGTTCATTAACGGCGAGCCGTGCGCCCTGGTGCTGGGCGACAACATCTTCTACGGCAACGGCCTGTCGCGCCACCTGACGCGAGCCGTCCAGAACGCAGAGTCGGGCAGGGCCACGGTCTTCGGCTACCACGTGGACGACCCGGAGCGCTTCGGCGTCGTGGAGTTCGACGCACAGGGGAGGGCCGTCTCCATCGAGGAGAAGCCCGCCGAGCCCAAGAGCTCCTACGCCGTCACCGGCCTGTACTTCTACCCGGGCGACGTCGCCGCCAAGGCCCACGAGGTCAAGCCGTCGGCCCGCGGCGAGCTGGAGATCACCGACCTTAACCGGATGTACCTGGAGGAGGGGACGCTGTCCGTGGTGACCCTGGGCCGCGGCTACGCGTGGCTGGACACCGGCACCATGGAGAGCCTGCACGAGGCCGCTGAGTTCGTTCGCGCCGTGGAGCACTCCCAGGACCTGCCCGTGTCCGTGCCCGAGGAGATCGCCTGGGAGAACGGCTGGATCACGACCGCCGAGCTGGAGGAGGCAGCCAAGGCCTACGGCAAGTCGGTCTACGGCCGGCACCTGAAGAAGGTCGCCGCCGGCGAGATCGTCAACAGCCCGCGCGAGTATTAGCGCCGGCTTGTTTTCTTTTAGGGGCCACCGTTTATCTGGTGGCCCTTTTCGTTATGATTACGTTGACCATAAAGACAATATGATTGGGAGTGGATGTGTTAAGCGTCTACTTTGGCGATATGCCAGAAGCGATTTACAACACAGCGACATATTTCAAAAACTCTTACCGGTCTTCTTGGATTACGGATCCCTATGCAGTCTCGATAATTAAAGATGTCGATCGATCGGATGTTGTCTCCGAAAACCTCATCGAAAGCCCTGTGCTTGGGTCCATTTCCCCACTCCAGCTTTCTGGTGGCGTGAAAACGCTGCTGCTTATGAGATTTGATCGTAAGCATATTTTTAACGCTTCTACCTGTGGTGATAACTGTGCCAAGTGGATTCTCGATATGGCGAAAGACCGCAAGCTCGTTGTGAATCTCTATCATGTGATGGACTTTGGCCGCGAGGATTTTAAAATTAAAGTCGTGAATAGCGGCCGAATCGTTCACAACATGGCCGAATTGATTCACGAGTCGATTCCGTATCTGTAGGTGCTGCTTATGAACGGTTCGCATCTCGTTAAGATTTCCCGCCGCAGGGGAACCAAGTACACATTTACCATCAAGCGGAACATCACTATTGTGCGTGGCGATAGCGGCACGGGTAAGACGACACTGTTTGACATGGTCGCAGACTACATGCGAACGGGCGAGCAGTCGGGTGTTTCCTTGCAATGCGATTGTCCCTGTGTCGCCCTGACCGATTATGATTGGCGAAACCAGCTTTCGTCCGTTCATGACTCGATTGTATTTGTCGATGAGGGCTTAAAAGAGATTCATTCTGATGAGTTTGCCCATCATGTGCTGTATTCCTCGAATTATTTCGTGCTGATCTCAAGGGCTGATTTCCCTAATCTTCCGTATAGCGTGGATGAGATTTACAAGATTAAGACGAGCGGAAAATACCATTCTTTCGTCCCTGTTTATCAAGATCGTGGGAATCATCGTTATGCTATTTCCCGGTCGGCGCCAAAACAGGACTTTTCTATCCTTCTATGCGAGGACAGTAAGTCTGGTTTCCAGTTCTTTGAACGGCATTTCGCTGACAGTGAGCTTTCCTGTGCTTCTGCCATGACGAACAGCGCGATTTTGGGCTGGTTGGATCAGCATCTCGACGATCGCGTGTTTGTTGTTGCGGACGGAGCGGCATTTGGGTGCTATGCGGACCGTGTCCTTAAGCTGCAAGACATTCACCGCGATGCTGTTACGGTTTGTCTTCCCGAGTCGTTTGAGTGGCTTCTGCTGAGCTCCGGCGTAATTTCAGGGTTAGATGCCAAAGCGGTTTTGCAAGAGCCGGAAGCGTTTGCAGACAGTGAGAAGTTTAAAAGCTGGGAGGACTTCTTCTATAAGTACTTACGCGATAAAACTGGGAATTCGGTCTTCCGGTATGACAAAGACAGCATTCCGGAAGCTTTTTGTGGGGGAAGTAATTCTGCGAAGGTTATGGCTCTTATCGCATGCCGAAATGTCCGATAGTTTTGTTGAATAGTGTCGCGGCGTCACTTCCTGCGGCATACTAAAGAAGCTGTACTTGCTTCAGATTGGATTTTCATGTCTGAGATTTTTGAACCTAAGAACATCATCGTCACGGGCGGCTGCGGCTTCATCGGCAGCAACTTCGTGCACTACGTGGTGAAGAACCACCCCGAGGTACACGTCACCGTCCTGGACAAGCTGACCTACGCCGGCAACCCCGAGAACATCGCCGGGCTGCCCGCGGACCGCGTGGAGCTCGTCGTGGGCGACATCTGCGACGCCGAGCTTTTGGACCGCATCGTCCCAGGCCACGACGCCATCGTGCACTACGCCGCGGAGTCCCACAACGACAACTCCATCGCCGACCCCGAGCCGTTCCTGCGCACCAACGTGGAGGGCACCTTCCGCCTGCTGGAGGCCGTGAGGAAGTACGGCATCCGCTACCACCACGTCTCCACCGACGAGGTCTACGGCGACCTCGCGCTCGACGACCCGGCGAAGTTCACCGAGGAGACGCCGTACCACCCGTCCTCGCCGTACTCGAGCACCAAGGCTTCCTCCGACATGCTCGTGCGCGCCTGGGCCCGCACCTACGGGCTTCGCACCACGATCTCCAACTGCTCCAACAACTACGGCCCCTACCAGCACGTGGAGAAGTT
>OGXP01000095.1_pt1 | contig 105229 bp, 83 predicted proteins | sample 1576351 | NCBI WGS metagenome assembly OGXP01 (sample SAMEA3541517, study PRJEB24748) | human gut metagenome | biome: human gut; feature: human-associated habitat; material: faeces | place: China | collected 2012
ATCCGGAAGGCACATTTGATGTAATCCTGATGGATATCATGATGCCTGAAATGAATGGTTATGAAGCAGCAAAAGCAATCAGGGCAATGAATGACAGACCGGATGGAAAAAACATTCCTATTATAGCAATGACAGCTAATTCATTTGCAGAAGATGTTCAGGCATCACTGGATGCAGGAATGAACGCACATTTGTCAAAGCCGATTGTGATTGATGAAGTTATAAAAACGATTTTAAGGTATGTATATAATTGATTCGCAGAGGTTCATGAATTAGTGGAATACAATTGACAGGAGGACTAAAATATGACAATGCAAGAGTGTTACGAAGCTATTGGAGGAAACTATGAAGCTGTCTTGGGACGCCTTCACAGCGAAGCACTGATTCGGAGATTTGCATTAAAGTTCCTTGAAGATCAGAGTTATATACAGTTAAAACAGGCATTGGAAAATAAAAATTATGAAGATGCTTTTCGCGGTGCACACACACTGAAAGGGGTGTGTCAGAATCTTTCTTTTGACCGTCTGTATGAGGTTAGTCATGAGTTGACAGAACTTTTGAGAGATAGAACCGGAGAGCAGCCGGGGATACCGGAAGCAATGGAAAAAGTAACAGAAGTATATGAGATGACAATTGAAGAAATAAAGAAGGGGCTGTAGTATTAAGTAATGCGACATGACTTTCTGCCTTGAATCAAGTGCTTGGAACATCATAAAAATGAGTGGATAAAGGAAACAAAATGTCGATTCACCAATAATTGGCCAAAGCGAACGTGGGAAAACTCCACCGCTCCCAGCGCATGACCGATTCGCTTCGGTGCTTCCGGCTCTGCTTCCATCTCCGGCTCATCCAGCAGCTCATATACCCGCTCCATGGAGGCCAGCGCCGATTGCAGAGAGTTTGTCATATAGGAAAGCTCTGTGATCGGTTCGCTGGACATGTTCATGTACTGGAAAAAGGCCTGGAACGTGCCGGGGGTCAGGCTGCCTTTTATAAGCATCCCACCGCCGAGGATCGCAATCCATGTGTCTGCCCTCCACGGCAATGTTGATCTTGTCGGCGGTGATGGTAGGGATCAGCAAAGCGCCTGCCGCATTCGCCAGCGTGACAAGTAGGATGAATACACACTTGCCGCGATAGGGGTTGAGAAATAGCAACAGATTTTTGAAAGATGAATCACGCTTTCCACAGACTATGGAGGTTGCAATAAGCGTAGACCGCTTCGACTTCATCGCCCTCGCAGAGAGCGAAGCAGACCTCCGGCTTTTCGCCGGGATGCAGTTCCTTGCGCTGATTGCCTTGCTTGGTCTGGAGAGATACCCATTCGATGTAGTGCTCCGGCAGCATAGGATGCTCCAAGGAGCCGACCTTGACATGGACGATGCCGTTTTCTACCGTCCAGACGGGAACATGCTTCTCCACGGCGGCGTCGGTGGTGCCGGGAACGATCTCGCTCATCGGCTCGCCGCAGCAGATGACGGGAACGCCCGTGTCCTTGACCTTGGCAATGATGTTACCGCAATGCTTGCAAATGTAAAACTTCTGCTCCATGATGATTCTCCTTTTCTTTCTTTAATAATTTTCCGCGTGGATCTCAAAATAGCTCTGGGGATGATTGCAGGCAGGGCAGACTTCCGGCGCTTTCTCACCGATCACAATGTGGCCGCAGTTGCGGCACTCCCATACCTTGACCTCACTCTTTGCAAAGACCTCCGCCATCTCCACATTGTGCAGCAGGGCACGGTAGCGCTCCTCATGGTGCTTTTCAATAGCGGCAACCAGACGGAAGCGCTGCGCCAGTTCATGAAAGCCTTCTTCATCGGCGGTTTTGGCAAAGCCGTCGTACATATCCGTCCACTCGTAGTTCTCGCCCTCAGCGGCAGAGAGAAGATTTTCAGAGGTATCGCCAATGCCGTTCAGTTCTTTGAACCACAGCTTAGCATGTTCCTTTTCGTTGTCAGCGGTTTTAAGGAACAACGCCGCGATCTGCTCATAGCCTTCCTTCTTGGCCTTGGATGCAAAATAGGTGTACTTGTTGCGTGCCTCGGACTCACCGGCAAAGGCAGCCATCAGATTTTTTTCGGTTTGAGTACCTGCGTATTTCGTTTCTTTCATGATCGATTCTCCTTTCGGTTTTCTGCTTTCATTATATTAGAATTATGATTTCACTCTGTGACAAAGTCACATCTATTTCAAACGATTTAGTCTGTTCTTATCCCGCAACGTGATCGCGCCTCGTCTTAGTTCTACGAGCCCGTCCTCCGAGAAGCTTTTGAGCATCCGCGCCACCGCCTCCCGCGCCGAGCTGATGTGCTGGGCGATCTGCTCATGGGTCATGCGTATCGTGTCGGAGTCAGTACGTTCCGCTTCGGCAAGGAGAAACTCTGCCAGCCGCCGATCCAATCCCTTGAACATGATCTGCTGCATCGCCCACATCACATCAGAAAAGCGTTTCCATTTCGTGTTCGGTCAAGGATGACCAGAACGGAAGCTGTGTCAGTGTTCGTTCCATATCAATGGCAGCTATGCTTGCCGCAGCCGTGGTTACCGCAGGTGTGACCTTTCTCGCCGTGCTCATGGTCATGGTGATCACAATGAACATTGGGGTCATAGCCCAGATTTCCGCTGAGCAATGCGCTCACCGCTGCATCAGCGTCCCCGCTGACACCGCCGTAGAGCTTGATGCCCGCTTCGGCCAGAGCTGCCTGGGCACCGCCGCCGATGCCCCCGCAAATCAAAGTGTCCACGCCGTTCTGCATCAGGAAGCCTGCCAGTGCGCCGTGACCGCTGCCGTTGGTATCAACAACTTCCGCATGAGTGATTTTGCCGTCTGTAGCTTCATAAAGCTTGAACTGTTCGGTATGGCCGAAATGCTGAAAAATTTGACCGTTTTCATAGGTAACTGCAATTTTCATAATGGAATCTCCTTTGCATTTTTTGTTGGATTTTTCTGTGTTGGCTCTCTGCATCCGGCACCAACGGCCGCAGTGGGCTGCCTCCTGCCCTCCGCAGATGCGGTAGTTTCCTCCGGTGATGTGCAGCGGTTTTCCGTGGACAAGACACGCTGCGATCTTGCGCCGTGCGACTTCGTAAATCTCCTGCACGGTAGAGCGTGAAATGTCCATTTGCACGGCACACTGTTCGTGGGTTTGCTGCTCCAAGTCAACCAGACGAATGACCTCGTATTCGTCCAGCGTCAGCAGGATCGGCTCGGTATTCTCGCACCCATTGGGGCAGAAGGTATCAACTTGTGGTGCGCCACAAATCCGACGGCACCGTGACGGTCTTGGCATGGACGCGTTCCTCCTTTTGTTTTCGGTATATACCGATTATAACACCTCGCACAGAAAAATCAATACAGATTTTTTAAAAGCCGCTGTAATGCTTATCAGAATCTCAAATATAAATATGGAAATCGACATTTTTGGTGCAGAGGATATTCAAATCTCCAAGCTGTGTGTCGGATGCATGAGTTTCGGCAAGGCATTGACCAGAATCCCGCGGATGGCAGCCGGAAATGCAGCGCCGTCCCAATCAGCGGCTTTTCTGTTTCCGGTATTCCGTTGGGGTTAATTGGTAGCGTTTTTTGAATAATCTGCAAAAATAGTCAACGTTATGAAAACCTGTCTCAGAAGAAATGAGACTGACTTTTTTCTCGGTTTTTGAAAGCAACTGACCGGCCTGTTTTAAACGGTAGTTAATGAGATAGTTAACCGGCGTTATATGTAAATATTTCCGAAACAGATTCAAAGCGGTACTTTTACTGACCATTGCCTGTTCTGCAATGTCATCCAATGAGATACTCCGTGAGTAATTTAGATGGATAAATTGCAGCATGAGCTGTAACCGGGCTTGAGAAGCGGTTGAATGATCCTTGTGTTCTTCCTGATATGAAATGTCTGTGTTTTCAAATATTTCCAGCCAGAGATTCTGAAGGAGAGAACTGGTAAGGAGTTCTTTGGATAAAACGGAATCCTGTGCAGAAATAATTTGCCGCATGATAGATAAAACCTTTGCTTGCCAGCATACTTTTTTATGAAATACGAGAAATGGCAATGAGGAAGAAATGATCGGCAGAATATATTTCTGATAAATCAGGCTGTCGCAAGGGGCAATAAAAGAAGGCATAAATACAAAATTGGGAATGAGGGCTTTTGAGGGAGAATAAAGGCGATGGAGTACCTTTGTATTAATGAATATGCCATTTCCTTCGGTTAAATGAAATTGGTCTTCTCCAATCCACAAAGTAACGGTTCCGGATTCAATATAAATAAACTCCAATTCAGTATGCCAGTGCCATTCGATACAGTTGAAATCAAAAACGGACAGATCTTCATAGTAAAACTGGAAAGGATAGAGAGTGCTTCCGTGCTGAGCTGTCTCCATCAAATCTTCACCTGTAATGATTTTGGTATAGGTTGTATTTATATTCATAGAAACCCCACTCTTTGAAACATACTTTACGATATTATACAATAAATTTCGGAAATAAATCAATGAAAATAAAGATGTTATGTTATATAATTCAATAAAAAACGAGGAGTGATGACCATGCCAAATTACCGGAAAACAAAAATAGCCTGTTATATGGGATTTATTACACAGGCAATTGCAGCTAATTTTGCCCCATTGTTATTTTTGAAATTTCATAATGATTATCAGATTGCACTTGGAAAAATCGCGTTGATTTCTACCTGCTTTTTCCTTACACAGTTGTTGGTAGACCTGTTTTGTGCAAAGTTTGTGGACAAAATAGGGTATCGCATCTGTATTGTTACTTCTGAGGTATGTTCCGCAGCAGGATTGGTTGGTCTGGCTTTTTTGCCGGAGCTTTTGCCGGAACCGCTTGTTGGAATTATCCTGAGTGTGATTGTATATGCAGTCGGAAGTGGTCTGATTGAAGTGCTTTGCAGCCCGATCGTGGAGGCGTGTCCATTTGATAACAAAGAGGCAACGATGAGTCTGCTTCACTCTTTTTATTGTTGGGGAGCAGTGGGAACGATTGTGATCTCTACACTGTTTTTTGCGGTGTTTGGCATGGACAGCTGGAAATGGCTGGCTGTCTTATGGGCGCTTGTTCCGGCCATAAATATCTATAATTTTGCAACCTGTCCGATCGAGCATTTGGTAGATGAGGGGGAAGGAATGGGAATAAAAGAACTGTTTCGAAAACCTCTTTTCTGGCTTTCCATATGCTTGATGATTTGCTCCGGTGCATCAGAACTGGCTATGGCACAATGGGCATCTGCTTATGCGGAAGCTGCTCTGGGGCTGTCAAAGACAGTTGGTGACCTGGCCGGTCCCTGCATGTTTGCTGTTACAATGGGGATCAGTCGTATAATTTTCGGAAAATATGGTGATAAAATGGATCTGATGAAATTTATGATCGGATCTGGAATTTTATGTGTGATATGCTACCTGCTTGTTTCTGTATCGTTGAATCCGATATCAGGTTTGATTGGATGTATTATCTGTGGCTTTTCTGTTGGGATTATGTGGCCCGGCACAATCAGTATTTCATCAGAAAGATTTCCGGCAGGTGGAACGGCTATGTTTGCTTTGCTTGCTATGGCGGGGGACCTGGGTGGAAGCATAGGTCCGGGGATTGTTGGACGTGTTACACAAAGTGCAGGAGACAATATTCGTGCAGGTATGGGAGTTGGGCTATTGTTCCCGGTTATTTTATTAATCGTGCTTTTTATTTTTGCAAGGCAAAAAAATAATAAATGAAAGCTTTTTATAATTCATTACATAGAAGTAATAAGTCAGAAAACTGCCCAAAGAGTGATGGACTCAATTACAAAATATATTGAATCTAAGCTACTTCTAAAAGTAAATCGCAAGAAAAGTAAAATAGGAAGACCAATAGAGATAAAATACTTGGGATTCACATTTTACAATCAATTCAAAGCCAAGAAGTATAAAGCCAAAGCTCATGAAAAGTCAGTACAAAAGGTAGTAAGAAAATGGAATGACCAAAGGCAAACAGGAAGTGCCAGAAGATGATGCCCTTGACTTTTCTCCAAAAAAGTTTTACTATCAAACTACTGTTAGATAGTATTAAAAACTAGATATCGGGGTAATGTAAAAAAGAAGTGGTTTGAAAGTTGAAGAAAGGCAGGGGCGATCAGGACATGAATAAGAAAGCATGGAAAGCGGGTGCGGTATCGGCACTGGCAGTTGGAGCGGGGCTGGCGGCAGCGGCGTCGAAGCGGAAAAAGGCAGGAAAAGTGGTTAAGTCGGCTTCGGATTACCGGAATACGGAACGCGGCAGCCAGGAGAAAAACAGCAAGGGAATTTATTATTCGAAGGGAAATTATGAGGCATTTGCGCGCCCGGAGAAACCGGCGGGAATCGAGGGCAAATCGGCTTATATCGTCGGAAGTGGATTGGCTTCTCTGGCGGCGGCGTGTTTTCTTGTGAGAGACGCACAGATGCCGGGAGAAAATATCCATATTCTGGAGGCGATGGAGGTAGCAGGCGGTGCATGTGACGGTATTCAGGATCCGACCCGTGGATATGTGATGCGCGGCGGCCGCGAGATGGAGGATCATTTTGAGTGCTTGTGGGATCTGTTCCGCAGCATCCCGTCCCTGGAGGTGCCGGGGGCATCAGTTCTCGATGAATATTACTGGCTGAATAAACATGATCCGAACTACTCGCTCTGCCGTGCGACGGTCAACCGAGGCGAGGATGCACACACGGACGGCAAATTCCGCTTGAGCCAGAAAGGCAGCATGGAGATCATGAAGCTGTTCTTCACGAAGGATGAGGATCTGTATGACAAATCCATTGAGGATGTGTTTGATAATGAGGTGTTTGATTCGGATTTCTGGCTGTACTGGAGAACAATGTTTGCGTTTGAAAATTGGCACAGTGCATTAGAGATGAAACGCTATTTTCAGCGTTTTATCCACCACATTGGCGGACTTCCGGATTTCTCGGCACTTAAATTTACGCGTTACAACCAGTATGAGTCGCTGATTCTGCCGATGCAGAAATATCTGGAGACGGCAGGCGTCCAGATCCAGTTTGGCACCGAGGTTACGAATGTGCGGTTTGACATCCAGGGTGAGAAAAAGGTTGCGAAGGCGATCGAGTACGTGAAGGGCGGCGAGAAGAAGGAAATCGCGTTGACTGAGGATGATTTTGTCTTTATTACGAACGGAAGCTGTACTGAGGGAACGATCTACGGCGACCAGAATCAGGCACCGGTAGAAGGTGCGGAAGTGCGTACCAGCGGCTGCTGGAGTCTGTGGCGTCAGATTGCTGCGCAGGATCCGGCATTTGGACATCCGGAGAAATTCTGCTCGGATATCCAGAAGACGAACTGGGAGTCTGCGACGGTCACGACTTCGGATGAGACAATCATTTCCCAGATCCGCAAGATTTGCCGCAGGGATCCGAGAAGTGGACGCGTCGTAACAGGCGGTATCGTGAGCTGCCGTGATTCAAGCTGGCTGCTCAGCTGGACGATCAACCGTCAGGGACAGTTCAAAGCGCAGGATAAGGACGAGATCTGCGTCTGGGTATACAGTTTATTTACGGATGTACCGGGCGATTATGTGAAGAAGCCGATGCGCGCCTGCACGGGCAAGGAGATCACCGAAGAATGGCTGTACCATCTCGGAATCCCGGAGGATCAGATCGAGGAACTGGCTGAGAACCATGCGAACTGTACGCCGACGATGATGCCGTATATTACAGCATTCTTTATGCCGCGGCGTGCCGGAGACCGCCCGGACGTTATCCCGGATGGATGTGTCAATGCGGCATTTCTGGGGCAGTTTGCGGAGACCCCGCGTGATACTATTTTCACGACCGAGTATTCCGTCCGCACCGCGATGGAAGCGGTGTATGGCTTGTGCGGCGTAGACCGCGGCGTACCGGAGGTATGGGGAAGTGTCTACGATATCCGCGAGCTTCTGGACAGCACGGTCAAGCTGATGGATGGCAGATCGCCGCTGGAAATGAAGCTGCCGATGCCGCTTGAAGCACTCAAAAAGCCGGTTCTCCGGAAGATTGACAAGACGGTGGTTGGAAAGCTGCTGCGCGATCACGGCGTGCTGAAAGACTGGATGGTGTAAGAGACTGAGGAACGCAGGTGTTACTGGACACGTATGCATGAACAGTAACACGCAGGTAAATATGGCTGCGTTAGATAAAGGAAGACAGGCTGTCACAAACAGAAGGCCCCGGACGGAAATCGTTCGTTTGGCATTCGTGTGGCAGCCTTTTTTTGTGTAACAGGAAATTGTCGTGAGGCACATTCTTTTTCACTTGCCCGTTTTTCTCTGACATGATACAATAAAGATTGGCGTAAATGTAGAAAATTTGAGAAGAAAACGATTTTGAAAAGGATCGTTTGATAGATGTGAGGGAAAATAGATGGATTATTTACTTTGTATCCCGGCGCGGGAGACAAATACGAGAGAGAATTGTGAGAAAATACATAATGTTCTGGCGCGCATGTCCGATACCTACAAACTGCGGATTGTACCGGAACCGGTTAAGAATAAGCAGTTTCCATGTCCACCGTATTACAAGAAATACCGGATCTACAAGCCGGTAAAGGAACGCGATACGAACGGAGAGGCATATCTGGAAAAAGAAGAGGAAGAGATGCTCTTGAGTTCCTGCAAGACGGAGGAAGAGCAGGAACTGATGAAAAGCTGTATCTATGCGTACCAGTATTCGGCGGCGATCGTACTTAAAAGCTTCCGGGAGAAGGAAAAGAAAAATAAGATGCAGGTTCGACCTCTTTCGGAGCGGACACAGGCGCCAAGAGGCGTAAGTGGTCCGAATAGGGGAACACGTCTGGAAACACCGGAAAAAGCCGAAAAGCCGGAACAGGAGCGCAGCGCACAAGAACGTCCGTCTGGCAGTGACAGACCGGAACGATCGGAGAGAAGCTATCGGAACCGTACAGCGGATCGTGCTGCTGAGGGGAATACTGAGCGCACGCAGGGCAGAGAAAGAGCTTGCTCAGAGAGAGAGAGGGCAGCGCGTGTTTCGGGAGCCGAGAGAGCAGCGGACAGACGTAGCGGAAACCGCGCGGTGCCGGAAAATGAGAAACGGGAAGACCGCCCGGCTTCTGGAAGACGGGAGCGGTTTGAGCGCCGTCCACCGCGCAGAGGAGAACGACCAGAAGTGGAGAAAAATGAGGTCGTGAGAGATCCGGCGCAGGGCGAAATTCCGTTCCGCGCTTACATGGAGACAGGCAGCCTCCCGGCGTTCCGGGATACGGCAGCAACGGTGCCTGTACAGCCGATACAGCGGAAGAAAGAAGGTTATATGCCGATGGAGCGCAAACCGGCCGCGCAGACGCAGGAGCCGGAACCACAGGTGTAAGGTATGTGACCGAAACAGAACGATAAAATTAAATCATAGAATTTATAGAATGGCATCGAAACAATAAGAGTTCCGATGCCATTTGAGCATCAAACAGGACTATGCTTTCCATTTCTTTATTCCAACCATTCAGTTCTAATCCCCCCTATTTTCCGCATATGAATAAATGCAGTCTGTGAAAAGTACAGAACAGGGACAGAAAAAGGGGGAAATGCGCATGTATGAGAACCGGACGGTGGAAGAGGTGTGCAGGGAGTTTTCGGTCGATTTGCGGACAGGCTTATCGGCAGCGGAAGTGGAGGTGCGGCAGCGCCATTATGGGGAAAATGAGCTGCGGGAAGCACCACCGCGGAGTCTGATTGTGCGCATCGGGGCACAGCTTTGCGACTCCCTGATTTTTGTGTTGTTTGCGGCAGCCGGGATCTCCCTGCTTTTGGGCGAGTACGGCGATGCGGGGGTAATTCTGGCGGTTGTCGTATTAAATGCCACGGTGGGCGTGATTCAGGAGGGGAAGGCGGAGAAAGCGCTCGAATCCTTAAAACGGATGACGCAGCTGGAGGCGGTTGTGATCCGGGAAGGAAAAGAGCGGGAGATTGCCGCGCGGGAGCTGGTGCCGGGGGATCTGGTCGTGCTCGATGCCGGGCGGCAGGTTCCAGCCGACCTGCGTCTTACCGAGACAGCTGAAATGCGGGCAGAAGAATCAGCGCTGACCGGCGAATCGCGGGCGGTTGAGAAAAACAGCCATTTTTTAGCCGCCGGTGCGCTTCCGGTGGCAGAGCGTAAAAATGAGACATTTATGACTTCTTACGTGACGGCAGGGCGGGGAAAGGGAATTGTCATCGCCACCGGCATGAATACGGAGGTAGGGCGGATTGCTTCTCTGATCCGCGAGGCGCCGGAGGAGGAGACACCGTTGCAAAAAAGGCTGTCGGATCTGGGGAAACTATTGAGTATTCTTACGATCGGGCTGTGCGTTTTATTATTTGCCCTCGCCGTCTGGCAGAAGCGCGACGTGATGGAAATGCTGCTCACTGCGATTTCCCTGGCGGTAGCTGCCGTGCCGGAGGGGCTTCCGACGACGGTGACGATTGTGCTGGCGCTGGGAGTGACGAAAATGGCGCGGGCTGGCACGATCGTGCGCCGTCTTCCGTCCGTGGAAACACTGGGGGCAGTCAGCGTGGTCTGCTCAGATAAAACGGGGACGCTGACGAAAAATGAGATGACGGTGACGACATGTTATGTAAATCGACAGGAGTATACGGAACAGGAATTGGCGCGCTCTAAGGAAAGAGAAGTGGGAAAACGGCTTCTGGAGGTATTTGCGCTGTGCAGCGATGCCGGGGAGACGGTGGGGGATGCCACCGAGCGGGCGCTGTACGGATTTTGTGAAAATTGTGGTGTTTCTCCGGAGCATCTGCGTCGGAGATATCCGCGGAAAGGGGAGATTCCCTTTGATTCGGATCGGAAGAGAATGACGACGGTGCATGAGCAGGGAGAAAACTGGATTTCTTGTGTAAAAGGGGCGCCGGATGTGATTCTTAAAAGGTGTCGTTATGAGATGGAAGAGGACAAAATTGTGCCGCTGACCAGGGAGAGGCGGACAGAGATTGAGACGGAGATCACGCGTATGTCCGCGCGTGCCCTGCGAGTACTCGCGGGGGCGTATAGGGAGCTTCAAACAGGAAAAATGCCGGATGGAAAGTGGGAGAAACAGGTGGGACAGCTGGAGCAGAACCTGGTATTTCTGGGTCTGGCAGGCATGATGGATCCGCCGAGGGAGGCAGCAGCCGGGGCAGTTGAGGCATTTCGCAGGGCATCTGTGCGGACGGTCATGATCACTGGAGATCATGCAGACACGGCGCTTGCGATCGCCAGGCAGCTGGGGATTGCCAAACGGCGGGAAGAATGCATGACGGGGGCGCAGCTGGAAACGCTGGATGAGGGAGCTCTGGAGGAACGAATCGGTTCTGTATCAGTCTTTGCACGGGTGTCGCCGGAACATAAAGTCCGGATTGTGCGGGCTTTAAAACGCGCCGGGTGCGTGACGGCGATGACCGGGGACGGCGTAAATGATGCGCCGGCGCTTAAATCAGCCGATATCGGGATCGCGATGGGAAAAGGCGGAACCGATGTGGCGCGGCAGGCGGCGGATATGATTTTGACGGATGATAATTTTGCGACGATCGAGAGGGCAATTGAGGAAGGGCGCGGCATCTATGAAAATATACGAAAATCTATACTGTTTCTGCTTTCCTCCAATCTGGGGGAGATTTTAACCATGTTTGCCGCCGTTGCTATCGGAATACCGGCGCCGCTGGGAGCCGGGCACATCCTTTGGATCAATCTGATTACGGACTCGCTTCCGGCGCTGGCACTCGGCATGGATGGAAACGACCGGGAGAACTTGATGCGTCAGCCGCCGCGCCGGACGGGCGAGTCGCTGTTTGCCGGAGGCGGGTGGTTCTGCATGGTATTTTACGGGTCTCTGATTGCAGCAGTCACGCTGGGGGCATTTTTCAGCAGACAGGAGCTTTTGCGGGCACAGACGTATGCATTTACCGTTCTGGGGCTGTCGGAGCTCTTTCATGCGGTCGGCATGCGCTCGCTTACGGGCTCGGCATTTTCACGCAGTCTTGGGAAAAATCCGCTGATGCTTGCGGCAGTCCTTGTGGGGATTCTGATGCAGGTTGCGGTGACGGAGATTCCTTTTTTGATGAAACTCCTTCACACGGTGCGGCTGCGCCCGGCAGAGTGGCTGGCGCTTCTCCTGTTATCCGCCACGCCGCTGTTAGTGCATGAACTTCTAGCATTTCTTTTTCGGAAACGGCATTGATATAGCGAAAATGCAGTTTACAGATAGGCATTTTTGAAGCCACGGAAAAATCCGTTACTGGGCATGTGTGCGTGAACAGTAACACGCGGTAGGAGATTGGGCAGATTTCGAAAACAGGCTTGTTCTTTTGGACAAAAAAACTTATAATAAAATGGAGTCCAAGCTGATTTTGTCAGAAAAGTATAAAAAGTTGCTGTCCGCAGACTGGCATTATTGAAGCCTGAGGTGCCGCATGAAATTAGAATGGCAGCAATCATAGATACATAGGAAGATGAGGGAAGAGATGAGGGAGAAACAGACGAGAGAGGACGCCTCCGGCGTTCGAAAGAAACCGGCAGCTTCATCCGCACGATCTTCGGGCAGGCGGGGCACCGCAAAGAAAAGCGGGAAAATCGATGTCGGCAAGCGAAAGAAAGCGGGCAAAAATAACAGCTGGAGCGGTGGGCGGATCGTGTTCCATGCGATGGCAAGGATCTTTGGAACCATGTTCAAGACGCTTCTGGTGTGTCTGGTACTGCTGGTGATTGGCGGTGCCGGATTTGGAGCATATAAGCTGATTCCGCTCTATGAGGACTATAAAAGCCAGATAGAGGGAGTGGTGGAAAACAGTACGCTGGATACATTCCGTTTGCAGGAGGCAAGTTATATTTATGATTCCAACGGTAATGTGCTGGCGAAGCTGACGGGAGACGAGGATTCCAGTTATTTGAAGTATGACCAGATACCGCAGAATGCAGTCAACGCATTTGTGGCGATCGAGGATCGGACGTTCTGGGAAAATCCAGGCATTGATATAAAAGGTATTTTCCGTGTCGCAGTCAATTACTTTTTGACTGAGGGAGCAGAAAAGCACGGCGCGAGTACGATCACCCAGCAGTTAGCGAGAAACCGTTTTCTGACCCGCGAGGTGTCGATGGAGCGGAAGATCAAGGAGATGCTGATTTCCTTAGATCTGACGAAGAAATACACCAAAGAGCAGATTATGGAGTTCTATATCAATGATATCAGCTTCGCGAACACGTACTACGGGCTTCAGGCGGCTGCAAGAGGTTATTTTGGCAAGGATGCGGATGAACTGTCCTTGAGCCAGACGGCATATTTGTGTGCGATTCCGAACTCGCCGACGTATTACAACCCGTACCGTCATCCGGAAAATGCGCTGACACGCCGCGATAAGATTCTGGAAGATATGCTGAGTATGGGATTTATTACGGAGAAAGCGTGCAAAGAGGCAAAGGCGGAGGAGATCACGGTCAACCGCCAGAGAGTGCCGCTGCACAACTATGAGACGACGTATGCGATCGACTGTGCGATTCGCTATCTGATGCGCCGTGACGGCTTTGAATTCCAGTATGGATTCCGCAGCGACGAGGCTTACAAAGAGTACAATGCCAATTACAACGAGGTGTACAACCAGGAGCGCGATGCGCTCTACACGGGCGGCTATAACCTTTATACCTCGTTGGATCCGGACAAGCAGACGATCCTGCAGGATGCATTAGATGGAGTTTTGTCCTTTGATGGCAATACATCCGAAAACGGCGTTTACAAGCTGCAAGGCGCGTCCACCGTTATTGACAACAAGACGAACCGCGTCGTGGCGATTGTGGGTGGACGTAGTCAGGAGACGGATACCTACACATTAAACCGTGCGTTCCAGAGCCCGAGACAGCCGGGAAGTTCTATCAAACCGTTGATCGTGTATACACCGGCACTGGAAAATGGTTACACATCGGAAACAAAGATTCCGAATATCGATATTGACGCGGCGAAGCAGAAGGGCGTGGATGTGAAGTCCCTTTCCGGCGAGAGGCTGGAGCTTCGAAATGCGGTCGAGCGAAGTAAAAATGGTGTGGCATGGTATATCTATGATGATATCACACCGGATGTCGGCATGGCATATTTAACCCAGATGCGCTTCGCGAGCGTGCAGGCGGCGGACTATTATCCGGCGACCTCCCTGGGCGGCTTTACCACCGGTATGACGACCGAGGAGATGGCGGGCGCTTATGCAGCGCTGTCAGACCGGGGACAGTACCGCGAACCGACCTGTATTATCAAGATGATCAATAACCAGGGCGAAGATATTTTTGAAGATTATGAATCGGTTCAGGTTTACCAGGAGAGCAGCGCCGTGATGATGACCGATATTTTAAAGGGAGTTGTCACAAAAGGTACGGCGGCATCGATGGGGTGGAGCGGCAATATAGAGGCGGCCGGAAAGACCGGTACGACCAACGGCAGCCGTGACGGCTGGTTCTGCGGCATGACGCCATATTATACGATGACGGTCTGGGTTGGCTACGACCAGCAGAAGACACTTTCCAGCCTGTACGGCGGCACGTATCCGGCGAAGATCTGGAAAAATGCGATGGAAAAGATGGTAGAGGGGCTTCCGGCGGCGTCCTTTGATACCCCGGAGACGGACAATGGACGCGGAGAAGGAACCTATCTGGCAGGTCATCCGGATGCATTTGAAATCACAACCAGCGGATATACCGCGGCGAATTTCAGAAGGGATCATTTGCTCTCGGATGAGGCGGCGAAGCTTCTGGAGTCTGCAAAGAGCGGCGATTCCGGCCGCAGCAGCAAGGAGTTAAAAGAAGACGCCAGCGCCAAGATCGAGCAGATCAAGAGCGAATCCATCAAAGAGCGGATGCAGCGGATCCACAAGACGGGTACGGCAGGAAAACGGTATTCAGCCCCGGCGGTGGTGCCGGAAACACCTGCCGAGACAGTTGAAGATCCGGCAGAATCTAGCACGACGATCGTGCCGGCAGGACCGGGCAGCGACATCGGACCAGGACACGGTCCGGCGCAGGAACCGGCAGTGGGTCCGGCGGCGGAGATTGGGCAGTAAAGAATTGAAAATGAGAAGAGTCATTTGATGCAGAGACATTAAATGGCTCTTCTTTGTTTTGTAGAAAAGAATTGTTCTATGAAATCTGTTCAAGATTTATGTGGAATCAATGGCGGAAGAATATTTGAATGAGAATAAAATTGACCGATTGTTTATGCAATAAGGGAAATATGGGGGAAAATGGATTGGAAATGTACAATACAATGAAATAAAACATGATAAAAGATCAATACGATTTAAAGTTCGTCAAATAAAATCAGAAAACGACTTGAAAATAAAAAAATAAAGTGCTAATATATCAGTAAGATATCTGAGATATATTAAAGAAAACAAAGTGCATGTACTAATAAAAGATTAAAAAAGAAAGGAAGGAAAAAGAGTATGGGCGACAAAATCAGATTTGGTATTATCGGCGGCGGTATGGCAGGTCCGTTAAATGCAGGAGCACTTCGGGATATCCCGGAAGCAGAGGTTGTTGCATTCTGTGACGTGAAAGAGGATGTGGCAAAGGAATTCAGCAAAGAGTACAATATTCCGTCTTATTACACGGATTATAAAGAGATGCTGAAACGAGATGATATCGATGCTGTCTGTGTAGTAACACCTCCATTCCTGCATGAGCAGATGGTTGTGGACTGTGCGAAGGCTGGCAAACACGTAATGTGTGAGAAACCAATTTCTGTCGATTGTAATGCAGCTGACAGGATGATTGCAGCATGTAAAGAAGCGGGCGTTAAATTTGGTGTTATCTTTATGTACCGTTTCATGGATCAGGCTCAGCTGATCAAGAAAGCGCTGGATGAAGGCAAGCTTGGTAAACTTCTTTCGGTTGATTGTTCTGGAAAATGCTTCCGAAGCGATGAATACTATGCTTCCGGTGCATGGAGAGGTACATGGAAAGGTGAGGGCGGCGGTTCCCTGATTAGCCAGACCGTTCATTTTATTGACTTAATGCTTTATTTAGTCGGCGATGTAGAGAGACTGACTGGTAATTATATGACAACCCTGCATCCGGATATTGAAGTAGATGACGTAGCCAACGCAATATTCAAATTTAAGAATGGGGCGTTGGGAAGCCTGGTAAGTAGTAGTGCAGTCCGTCCGGGTTATCCGCGTCACATCGAAATCCATGGTGAAAAAGGTACGATCAAGATTGTGGAAGAAGAGATCGTAGAATGGAAAGTAGAAGGCATGAACGAGGATGATTACCTGACCAAGGTAAAAGTTGACTCTGGTGATACAGCAACGGGTGCTGGCTATGTGGCAACCGAAAATCACAGAAGACAGCTTACTGATTTCATCCATGCGATCAAAGAAGATCGTGAGCCGATGGTAGACGGCGTAGAGGGAAGAAGAACACTTGAATTTATCCGTGCGATTTATCAGTCGAGCGACCTTGGTAAAGAAGTGCATTTCCCGATCCAGGAAGATGAAAAATACGGAAAGAAGACAGCTTGGTAATAAGGAGGTATAGATTATGGAAAAGAAGATGTATACAGAGACGTTGGAAAAGGTTCGCAATGATTATGCGGTTCGCAATATTGATAAATTAGAGGCAGCGATCAAAGCCGGTGATATGGAAAAAGCGCTGGAGCTGCACAAATTAAATGTAGAGAAAAAGACAGGATTTCACCATTTCGCAGTCCGCTGGGTAAATCAGACATTACGCAATTTCAAGAAATGGGCACCGGATGAGGCGATCTTTGAATGTATGGAAGACTATGCATTATGGTGCTATCCGCCATGTCTGCAGGACTGGATGGAGAAATATAAAGCGGGTCAGGCTACATATAAAGATTTCCCAATGGAAGATTTCCTGGAGAACCGTGCAGTATTATGGTCTGCTCTTCATGATAACGGCGATCAGATTTGGGAAGAGGATGAGGAGAAGATTACCTTTACACTTCCGCGTTGTAACAGCGGCGGCTGGCTGGTAACCGAATGTCAAGACAAGGTACAGACTTTAGATAAACCGGATCCAAGAGCTTATAATAAGGAAGGATTCCAGTGCTACTGCCTGAACTGTACAACCATGTGGGAGTTTGGTTGGTACAAATGGTTTGGATGGCCATTATTCATTATGGATGTGCCGACTATCGGCAGTGACGGTAAGTGCGTGATGGTTATGTACAAAGATCCGAAAGATATCCCGGATTCTTACTATGAGAAACGCGGCTTAGAGAGAAAGATCTAATAAAAAACCGGCGGCAGTTTCACCGGCTGCCGCCTTTGTAAAAACTATCCAGGAAAGGGGGATACATTATGAAAGAAAAGGGGAACCCACTTCTCCAGATAATTCGAAATGTAAATGATGCGGTAGTAGTTGTTCTTTTCCTTGCGATGACAATTACAGTTATTATTCAGGTTTTTTTTCGTTTTGTAATACAGAGTCCTCTTAGATGGACCGAAGAATTAGCGAGATATCTGATGATATGGCTGGTATTGATGGCATCGGCGATTGCGATGAGAAATCGTTCTCACCTTCAGGTAGATGTTCTGACATCTGCACTTCCGCAAAAGCCGAAACGCATTTTGACCGCGATTGTAGATCTTTTAACGATTGTTTTCTTATGTATTATGACATATTTCGGGTTCAAAGTAGTACAGTCTACGACGGCTCAGACGTCTCCGGCGATGCAGATTCCGATGGCTTTGATTTACGCGGCATTCCCAACCGGTGGAGTTTTGATGATTATGGAACAGCTCCTTACCTTTATCGAACGCTTAAAAAACAAGAATGCACCGGAAGAACCGAGAGAATTTATAGATTAGTAAAGGAGGCTGCGATATGTTAGGATTTTTATTTATCTGTATTTTGTGTCTGTTTCTAATCGGAGCCCCTATTTTTGTTGCACTCGGAATGGGAACGACACTTTCGATTATGCTTGAGGGAAATTTCCCATTGGTTCTGGTACCGCAGAGAATGTTTGCGGGTCTTGACAGCTGGCCGATCATGGCGATTCCGATGTTCATGCTGGCAGGAAATCTGATGGATCAGGGCGGTATGTCCAAACGGATTGTAGATTTTGCAAGTGCGTCGATCGGCTTTGTAAAAGGAAGTCTGGCGATGGTAGCCGTACTGGCATCCATGATTTTCGCGGCAATTTCCGGTTCAGCAACGGCTGGAACAGCAGCAATCGGTTCGATCATGACGCCTGCATTTAAAGAAAAAGGCTATAACATGAGTTTCGTAACGGTTCTGCTCTCAGCAGCAGGAAGTATCGGACCGATTATTCCGCCAAGTATCTTAATGGTTCTGATTGGATATTCCACAGGTGCATCTGTTGGTCAGTTATTCCTCGGAGGCGCTATTCCTGGAGTTATGATTGGTGTGGCACTGATGGTCTACTCCTATATTCACGCTTCCAGGGGCGGAGATGCATATATCCAGACAACCAAGTTTGATCCGAAAGAAGTACGGAGAACGATGTTTTCTGCACTTCCTGGTTTAGGACTTCCGATTATCATTATCGGTGGTATCATCAGCGGTATCTTTTCTGCAACTGAAGCAGCGGCTGTGGCGGTTGTCTATGGCTTCCTGGTAGGTATGTTTATTTACAAAGAAATTACATTGAAAGATTTACCTGGTATTTTTGTTAAGTCCGCGCAGACAGCGGCTGGCATCATGATTATCACAGGCTGCGCTTATATCTTTGCATGGTTTATCACAGCAAAACAGCTGCCGCAGCTCTTAATCCAGGTTATGAATACATTCATCACAAGTAAGACTGCATTCCTTATTTTCTTAAATATTGCGCTGTTCTTAGTTGGAATGTTTATGGAAAGTTTCTCTGCAATTATCGTTTTAATGCCGATCTTATTCCCGGTAGCAACCGCTTATGGAATCGACCCGATTCACTTTGGTGTTATTGTCTGCATCAACCTGGCGATTGGATACGTAACACCGCCTTATGGAGCAACTTTATTCGTTGCCTGTGGATTGACCGGCAAGAGTGTAAGAGAGGTATTCCCGTTTGTAATTCCTACGATTCTTGCAATGTTAGTTGTACTGATTATTGTTACATATCTCCCGCAGACCTATTTATGGCTGCCGCAGTTAATGGGATAAGAAGATGAAATGAAAGGAGGATTTATTGATATGAAGAAAAATGTGAAACGGTTTGTAAGCATGACGATGGCGATGCTGGTGGCAGCTGGCTCTCTGGCAGGATGTGGAGGAGGCGGCAGCGCTTCCACAGGAGAGTCCGCAAAGGCAGCGGCTAATACAGGCGGTTCATCCGGTGGTGCGGTGACCGTAAAGGTTTCCTTATCACAGGCAGCAACCGAACCTCCGGTAAAAGCAGCGGAATATTTTAAAGAGATTGTGGAAGAGCGATCCAATGGCGAAATTAAAGTAGAAATATATCCGGATAACCAGCTTGGCAATGAGCGAGATGTCATTGAGGGTATGCAGCTTGGCACCGTAGAGATGGCGATGACGTCGGTAGCGCCGTTCTCCAGCTTTGTTCCATCTGTTAATATATTCTGCCTTCCGTTCCTCTGGAGAGATAAGGAACATATGTATTCCGTTCTGGACTCTGACGAGATTGGAATGTCCTATAGCGGTGACTGTGAGGAGAAAGGCTTCCATCTGATGGGCTTCCTGGATTTGGGAACCAGACATATCATGACAACGCAGAAGACGATCAACAGTATCGAGGATTTAAAGAATCTCAAGATCCGGACCATGGAAAATCAGGTACAGCTGGATTCCTTTACCGCATTCGGCGCAAGCCCGCTGCCGATGGCATACGGCGAATTATACACAGCGCTGCAGCAGAACATTATTGACGGTGCAGAAGCGGCCAATACAAACTATTATTCCAAGAAGTTTTATGAGGCAGCGCCGCACTGGGCAATGGTTGGATGGACCAACGACTTAGGTATCTGCGTAGTTGCTAAGAATTTCTATGATTCTCTTTCGGACGAGCACAAACAGATTATCGATGAGTGCACCAAAGAAATGATCGATAAAGAGAGAGAACTTTATACAGCATCTGAGGATGAGTGCTTGGAACTGTTAAAGGGAGAGGGCATCGAAATCACAGAGCCGGATCGCGAACCATTTATCGAGGCAGCCCAGAGCGTATATGATCAGTGGGGCGATAAAGTAGGCGGAAGAGATAAAATTGACGCAATCGTTAATTTTGGAAAATAAAATGTGTTCAGTGACAGAGAAAGGCAAAGGTGTATATGGGATTTGATTATCAAAGTTTTTTGAATGACAAGATTTTTGAAGAATTAAACAAGATAAAAGCCTTTTCTCCGGAGGTTATTGAGCAGGAAGCGGCGGCGCGAAAAAAACCGGGATTTCCGCATGATAAGCTGGTATTTGCGGCAGCGGATCACAATGCCAGAATGATCAATGAGTACAAAGGAAATCCGATTGGTTTAAGTAATAGGCGGGAGTATTTATCCCGCCTGGTGCGGATGCTGCAGAGTGATCAGATTGATGGAATCGAGGCGACACCGGATATTATTGAAGATTTATTTATCCTCAATAAGTTGCAGCGGGAACGTGGAGAAAAGGCGTTTCTGGATGGGAAGATGCTGGTTGGCACTGTGAACCGGGGCGGTCTGAAAAATACGGTATGGGAGATGGACGATATGCCGTCCTGTTATACAGTCGATCGCCTAGTGAAACTTCGGATGGACGGTGTAAAGTTTATGATCCGTCTGAATCCGATGGATGAGCGAAGCAAATATACGGTTCGGTACTGTGCAGAAGCTGTCAATGCAGCAGAGTCAGCTGGTCTTCCAATTTTTATCGAGGCGCTGTATGTAGAAACGACGGAAACGGGGTTTACGATGAAGACGGATTCAGAGAGTCTGTGTAAGGTAGTCGGCGTGGTAGGCGCTCTTGGCTGCCGTGCATCCGGCAAATGGATTGAAGTTCCGCTGAATCATGAATATGCAGTTCCGACGGCGGCGACCACCTGTCCGGTGCTGGTAGTTCCAGACGAGGTAAAGAGTGAGCCGATTGAGGTTGTAGAAGAGTACACGAAAGAGATCGGAATCAGCAGCAATATCCGCGGAATCTTGCTGGGACGAAATGTTATGTACAATGAATCGGATCCGCTTCCAATCGCGGAAGCGATCGCGGATATCTGGCATAAGGGCGGCAACGCGGAAGAAAATTACAAGCGATGCGTCGAAAAATTATAAAAAAAATAGGGCATATCAGGTTACTGGGCATGTATGCGTGAACAGTAACTATATCAGAAACGGGGTATATACAAAAGTCTAATTGAATTTGATCCTTATTTGCGCTATTATAAAAATAAGCATTCCTGTAGACTAAAAGAAGTTGGATGCAAATCACAGATTTGTTCTACAAGAAAGATGAGGGAAACAATGCGAGTTAGTGATGTGGCATACGAGAAGATTAAGATGATGATTATTACAGCCAGACTTCGCCCCGGACAGACATTAGTAGAGGCTGAATTGATGGAAGAGCTGGGGATGGGACGAACTCCCATCCGTGAGGCACTGAATCGACTGGCATGGGAAAACTTTGTGAAAATTGTCCCGAGACAATGTATTATGGTAAATGAGATTTCCTTATATGAAGTGGAATCGATTTATCAGATGAGATTTGCTCTGTCTCCACTTGAATCAGAGCTTGCTGCTATGAATCGGACGGAAGAAGATTTAAAGCGGCTGAAAGACAGCCTGGAAGTCCTGAGAGAGGAGACAGATGCGGAAGAAAGAGTTCTTTTGGATCGAGCATTTCATAGAATTATTTCTTCTATGACTAGGAATCCGTTTCTTGAGCGGGAGATGAATAATTACCAGGATTTGAGTATTCGTCTTCTGTTTTTAAACCGGATTAATTTATCTTCGATTGATGATATGGATATTGGACATCATGAGGAAATTTATCGTTGTCTTCAGGAGAGAGATGTAGATAAATTGATATCGGTTCAGAAAGCGCATGTTCAGGCATTTAAAGAAAAATTTATCCGCTGAGAGCGGGAACTTCCCTTCGCTGAAAGGCGAAGGGAAATATAAGCCACATAAGATATATTTGAAGTATATTACTAACTCGGACTTTAAGTTGAAAGGAGACCAGCTATGAAAAAAATTGCTTTTATTGGAAGTGGAACTATGGGTACAGCTCTTGCAACGGCAGCCTGCAAGGGAATTGATCCATCGGAAGTTGTGATTACAGATGTGGTTACAGAAAAAGGACAGAAATTAGCGGACGAGCTGGGATGCAACTTTGTTGAGACCAATGGAGAAGCGATCAAGGCAGCTCATTATGTTGTGTTCTGTGTAAAACCGCAGTTTTTAAAGAGTGTTCTGGAAGAGGTGAAACCGGTCTTTGCGGCATGTGCAGAAGAAGGGCAGGAAAAAATTATCGTTTCGATTGTAGCGGGTGTTGAGGTTTCAACCTATATGAAAGAATTAGAGTTAGAAGGAAAGAATGTTCCGGTTATCCGTATTCTCCCGAATACAGCCTGCTTGATTGGAAAAGGTTTTATCCTGATCGAACAGGGCGACAGCTACACGAAGGAACAGGAGGACGAATTCCGGTATATTCTACGTGAAGCCGGTGGACTTGACAGCCTTCCGGCCTCCCAGTTTGTGGCAGGCACGGTATTAACATCTACATCCCCGGCGTTTATCGCAATGTTTGCTAATTCTCTGGCAGACGGCGGCGTTTACAATGGTCTTTTACGTTATCAGGCGAGAAGATATGCACTGGAAGGAATCCTTGGAACCGTGCAGCTGTTTTTACAGAGCGAAAAGCATCTTGAGAATTTAAAAGATGATGTGTGTTCTCCGGCTGGTCCGGCGATGATCGGTGTGAAGACACTGGAAGACCGTGGGTTCCGCAGCAGCGTGATCAATGCGGTTGTCGATGCTTATAAACGATTTGATGAAATTGGAAAATTAAAATAATCGTTGCATCATCCTGAAAAAGCCCCCCTTTATATTTTTATACCACCTTAGCAGCCGGTCGGTTTCCCTGATGAAGAGAAGCCGGCCGGTTTTCCATTAACTGCTTGGGATATCTGGTTTTGATAAGTGTTGTTTCCGGTACTGTGCTGGTGTGCAGCCAATGATCCGTTTGAATGTGGCGATGTAATTGCTGACCTGGTTGTATCCGACCAGTCCGGCAATCTGTGAGATGGGCAGATCGCGGTGAAGGAGGGAAACACTGGTCTGGATGCGGTAATTAGTTAAATATCCATAGGGAGTTGTGTGAAGAATATTTTGAAAAATCCGGCAGCATTCTCCGACGCTGATATTGGCTGATGCAGCCAGGTCTGAGAGCTGTAAATCATCTGCGTAATGTGCATAGATGAACAGGAGAATGGATTGCAGGCGCTGCTGGCGCAGGAGGTTAATAGAGGTAGAATTCCCACTGCTGTGAAAATTGGAAATCAACAGATTCCACATCGAGGTAATCTTAATGCAGATAGAATATTCATTGCCTTTAACCTGATTGGAAAGAAATAAATCGGTTATTTTTTTGTGCAGTCCGATCAACTCTTTCTGCCATTCGGATTCCGGGTGAATAGAGAAAGCGGAGAATTTCCCGCCGGCGGTATAGGGCAGGACGTAGTCCTGATCCATGCGGCTTCCAGGAAAAAAGGCAAGAAGGCGGTAAGGAAAATTGAGGCTCGCATAGGAGCCGTCTTCCGACATCTGTGTGACGGCATGAATCAGGGAGGTGTTGACGAAAATCAGATCTCCAGCCTGTCCGGGCAGAGAAAGATTATCTACCTGCATTGTCAATGTTCCGCTTAGTACGAGGGTAAACTGCAGCTCATCATGCCAGTGGAAGTCGCGCAGCCAGCGTCCCGGCGGCTGCATGGAATGAATATCAGAATAGTAGACATTGACCGGAAAATCTTGATCTTGATAGTGGTTGATTTCCTGTAACTGGGAAGTAGATTTCAAAGGATCCCTTCTTTCTATAAAAATTCAATATGTTAAGATTTTGGTATTTTTAGTTATTGATATTGTACCATTTCCACATAAGAATTGCTATACTTTTAAACGAAAAGAGATTTATAGCAGGTGCTAAAAAAATAAATCCCACAGAATGGGAATGTGAGTAAAAAATAGGAGGAAATCAGATGGCAGCAATCGAAAGAAAACCATACATGGATCGGATTGACCGATTAAAACAGAGAGTATTAAAGACCAAGCCAGAGATGGATCTGGAAAATGCAATTATCCTGACAAAGGGCTTCCAGGAATCAGAGGGACAGCCGCTGTGCATCCGGAAAGCATATGCATTTAAGAAACAGTGCCTGGAGAAAACTGTAAAAATCTGGGGGGATGAGCTGATTGTCGGCAATGCCGGAAGCAAGCAGCGCGGCGGTATTTTAAGTGTCGATACCTGCTGGTCGGTTCTGGATGAGGAGCTGGATACCATCAGTACCCGTCCATATGACCCATTCTATCTGCGCCCAGAGGATCGGAAGGCATTTGAGGAGATCATCCGCCCGTACTGGAAGGGACGTTCCACGTATGAGCAGTGGCTGGTACAATGCCCAGATTTTGCGGCAACCTTACGTGACTGCGGCGCTCTTTACATCAACCGTAAATCGGTTCGTGGCTGGGGCGAGACGACTGCGGGTTATTCCAGAGTCATTAAAGAAGGCATGGAGGGAATCAAGGCGCATATCCATAAAGTGCTTGATACACTTGATATTACCCGTCCGGGTGACTATGAGAAGATTGAATACCTGAAAGCGATGGAGCTGGCAGCTGACGGTATCTCCGCATTGGGACACCGCTATGCGGCAGAGGCGAGAAAGCTGGCAGAGGCAGAGCCGGATGAGAAGCGCAGAAAAGAACTGTTACAGATTGCAGGGACCTGCGATCAGGTTCCGGAAAAACCGGCGCGTACCTTCCGCGAGGCGATTCAGTCGATGTATATTTACCAGACCTGTATTTTCATGGAGCAGAATGCAGCAAGCTACAACCCGGGACGTATGGATCAATATCTTTACCCATTTTATAAGGCAGATATCGAGGCTGGCCGTTTGACAGAGGAAGAGGCGCAGGAACTTTTGGACTGCTTATGGGTTAAATTCTCTGAGCAGTGCCTGTTCCAGGATCAGGTAACCGCACAGTTTTCCGCCGGTTACCCAATGTTCCAGAACGTATGCTGCGGCGGTGTGGATGAGCGCGGCATGGACGCAGTCAATGACGTGTCGTACCTGATTTTGCAGGCAACCGCAGAAGTACAGTTATATCAGCCATCCCTGTCTGTCCGCTACAATATGGCGAAGAATCCGAGCAGCTTCTTAAAGAAGATTGCAGAGGTTATCAAGCTTGGAACCGGTTTCCCGGCATTTCACAACGATGAAGTTGGTATCGAGATGCTCCTGAACAAGGGAATCCCGTTAAAAGAAGCATATAACTGGAATCCATGCGGCTGTGTAGAGACGAACCTGGAAGGAAAACAGAGATGCTACACCGCATATGCAGACTTCAACTTAGGTTCTGCGGTTGAATTTGCCCTGTTAAACGGCAAGAGCCGTAAATATGGCATTCAGGCATCTGAGGCGACCGGCGATCCGACTGCCTTTAATACCTACGAAGAGTTTGAAGAGGCAGTCAAAGAGCAGATCCGCTATGAACTTCGCGGAACCGTGGCTTCCAGCCATGTATGCGATGACATTGGCTTCCAGAGGGTCGTTCCGGCACTTTCCCTTTCCTTCTATGAGTGCGTAGAGAATGCGAAAGATTACGCATGGGGCGGTGCGAAATATAACCTTGGAAATGGTATTGATGCGATCGGCGTAGCAGACCTGATCAACAGCCTGATTGCAGTAAAGAAACTTGTATTTGATGAGAAAAAAGTAACGATGCAGCGTCTTCTGGATGCACTGGATGCAAACTTTGTGGGTTATGAGGATGTCAAGAAGATGTGTGATGAAGCTCCGAAGTACGGCAATGATGACGACGAAGTAAACGAGCTGACCGGTGATATGTTCTGTTTTATCGCGGACTATATTGAGTCGTTCCACAGCAAATTCGGCAAGATGACGCCAGGTATTCTTCCGGTATCTGGAAATACTCCGTTTGGTCTGGAGGTCGGTGCACTTCCGTCCGGACGTCTGGCTTGGAAACCGTTAGCAGACGGCGTATCTCCGAACCAGGGAACCGATACCGAGGGCATGGGCGCTGTATTGAAATCCATTTCCCACATTCCGCATGGCCGTTTCAATCAGGGAACCCTGCTGAATGTAAAGATGGATACGGTATTCCGCGACAGCCCGAACTCGACAAAAGAACTGATGAACTACCTGCGGAGTCTCTGCTCCCTGGGCGTATTCCACACACAGTTCAATGTCATCGATACGGAGACCTTAAAAGAAGCACAGAAGCATCCGGAGGATTACAACGGACTGCTGGTACGTGTAGCTGGTTATACAGCATATTTTACAGAGCTTGGAAAAGAAGTACAGGACGATATCATTTCCAGAACTTCACATTCCAATATCTGCTAGGAAAAAGAGTGAAATCTGCCGTGTTTCATAAAAAATACGGCAAATCAGCTACCGGGGATGTGCATCATGCGCGGTGGCGGGCAGCAGGCAAGGTGTACTTGACAGGAGGAACAGCGTATGGAATTAAAAGCAAATATTCTTCGGATTGAGCGGTTATCCCTCTCCGATGGGAAGGGAATGCGGACGGTTGTATTTTTTAAGGGCTGTCCCCTGCGCTGTGCCTGGTGTTCGACACCGGAGTCACAGTCGGGGCAGCGGGAAGTCTACTATATGAAAGAGCGCTGCACCGGATGCGGTGCCTGCATCCAGGTCTGTCCGGAACAGGCACTTCGCCGGAGCGAAAAAACGGGAGAGATCGTGAGGGATTACAGCCGCTGTAAACAGTGCTTTCAGTGTGTGGATGCCTGCAATTACCGGGCACAGCAGATCTATGGCAAGGAGATGACCGTAAAAGAGGTAATGCGCGAGATCCAGAAGGATGAGATGTTTTTCTTCTATTCTGGTGGTGGCGTGACACTTTCAGGAGGTGATCTGTTCTGTCAGACGGATTTTGCGGAAGCACTGCTGGAGGCCTGTGATGATGCCTGTATCAATGCGGCGGCAGAGTTAGATATGTTTACTTCGTTTGAAAATGTCAAACGGATCGTGCCGCATCTGCAGATGTTTTATGTGGATGTGAAAACCATGGATCCGGAAAAGCATAAGAAATGGACGGGGCAGGACAATGCCTGTATTCTGGAAAATATCCGCAAATCCGATGCGATCTGCGCGCCGCATTCGATTCATGTCCGTGTGCCGCTGGTAGAAGGAGTCAATGATGATGTGGAAAATATTCGGAAAACGGCGCAGTTATGCCAGGAACTTAAAAATTGTCAGGAATTGGAATTTCTGCCATATCATAGACTGGGGCTTCATGCATACCGGCAGCTGGGGAGAAAATATCAGTTAGAAGAACATACGTCGATGAGTCGTTGGGATGTGTATCAGAAAATGGAATTTCTGTGCGAAACGGATTGGACATTTGATATAGCGATATCGGGATTGGAGGTGTATAAAGCTGGAATAGGAAAAACGGGAGTAACAGAGGAGGTGTTAAAAGCGTAAAATACGATAAAAATTAGTATTGGATAAAAATGGATAATGGGAAAATGCGTACCGTGTAAGATAAGGTTGGTTGGTGAAAAATAGTCTTGCACGGTACGTTTATTTCTATGAATTTTCTATGAATTTCAATTTTCCTCTGGACAAATAAGATGAGTTAGTGTATACTAACTTCATCAGCAGTTAGACAGAGCTAACTTTCGGAGGATAAAATATGAGTGTTGTAATTGTAGGTGGTCATGACCGCATGGTCAGCCAGTACGTGAAAATCTGCAAATCATTTAACTGTAAGGCAAAGGTATTTACACAGATGACGGCGGATTTCGGCAAACAGATCGGAGCGCCGGATCTGCTTGTACTCTTTACAAGCACCGTTTCCCATAAAATGATTCGGACGGCGGTTGATGGTGCAAAGGGAAGCCGGACAGAAGTTGTCCGCTGCCACACCAGCAGCAAAACCGCGTTGGAAGAAATTTTGCAGGAACACTGTGCAGCTTGCTGACGTATTTAAAGGCGAAGCCACGGCAAATTCCGTTACTGGGCACGTATGCGTGAACAGTAACTCCGTCGGTTTCTGGAAACGATAGATTGATTTCGATATGGTTTGAAATATTCTTCCAAATATGGTATTCTAGTATATAGTATTATGGTAACTGGTCGGCAGTTTGGGAAGACTATTCTGCGGGAGACGGGAAGGCACGAAGCCAGGCCGGTTATGTGTTAGAAGTTTGGAGGGAATCACTTTGAAAATACAGCAGTCAGCAGAGGATTATCTGGAAACGATTCTTATGTTAAGCTATCGCAAGCCGATGATCCGTTCGATCGATGTAGTCAATGAGCTGGGGTATTCAAAACCAAGCGTCAGCGTTGCGATGAAGAATCTTCGTGAAAACGGTTATATTTCGATGGATCATGAGGGATATATCACTCTGGAGCCGTCGGGACGGAAGATCGCGGAGATGATTTATGAGCGTCATACATTACTGACAAAGCTTTTGGTAGCGTTGGATGTGCCAAGAGAGGTGGCAGTGGAAGATGCCTGCCGCATTGAACATGTGATCAGCCCGCAGAGTTTTGAGGCAATCAAAGAATTTGCAGCCGCGCATCTGGCAAAGCTCGAGAAAGCAAACCGGACAGATGAGCCGGAAAAATAGATGGCTGTTTAAGATTCGGACAGTTATATTCTCATCATAAATTTATAATTGCAGAGGACACGGAAGAGAGACCGCACGCGTGAACGTGGCGGTCTCTTTTTTCATAGGAAATTACGTCCTATGAAACAAAAAAACGCTTCGCGGGATTTGCACTCGCGTGAAGAAGCTTTTCTCAAATAAAAGCGATCAGGCGTTGAGCATCTGTACCGAAAAATCATTAAAAGTACCCAGAACCGCCAGTGTGTAGCTGTAACCGCTGCGAAGCCGGATATTTGTGTTGACGATGGCGAATCCCGGATTGGTCCGGCGGTAGACGGTCAGCTGGTAGATGCCGGGGATGATGTGCATGTAGCGCGTATAATTCATGTAATCCAGATCGGATACGACCAGACGTCCGTTCAGGTATATATCGATGGGTTCGCGGATGGAGGCGGCATTGTAGAAACGCAGGTGCGCGATCTCCGATGAGGTGGAAAAGAACGGCGAGAGAATGCCCCAGGTCCAGAGCGCGCCATTTGGAGATGGCTTCCAGTTGGAACCGCCGCAGTTTATGCAGCCACCGGTGTTCGGGCTGCCATGATTATTGGACGGCAGGGTGGGCATCACATCCCCGTATGGTCCGAAGCCCGGAGATACCTGAAGATCATTGGATGAGCTGTCCGGATATGTTAAGATAACAGGAGGCTGAGAACTAAATCCAGACTGTGCCGTATCACTGGTTCCAGCTGCTGCCGCATCCGTCTCCGGTGCCGCCGCCGGAGTCGTGTCAGCATCCCCCTCAGGCACTGCTGCTGCATCGTAGTTGTATGTTTCCATAAAAAGATACCTCTTTTCATATTGGCTATATTGCAGTATATGAAGAAGAAAAAAGGAGAGTTACTATTTGCAGGCAGGAATTTTCTGGACTGAAAATCCTGTTCGATACTGTAGAAAAGTGTATTTTGCCGATCTGGAATGCGGAGCATCGGCAAAATTCAGTTATAGTTTACATGATTTTGTGAAAGGTCAAGAATGAAGAAAATAAAAAAGAGACTCGAATCTCGAATCTCTTTCCAGTGACCTGTCCGGGAATCGAACCCGGGTTTACGCCGTGAGAGGGCGTCGTCTTGACCGCTTGACCAACAGGCCGTATGTTTTATAATAGAATCGAGGCGACGTGATTCGAACACGCGACCTCTGCGTCCCGAACGCAGCGCTCTACCAAACTGAGCCACGCCTCGATATGATTTTCTCGCTTTTGAAGCGGTGCTCATCAGCGACTCCTATATACTATCACGCCTTCAAAAAAAATGCAAGCGTTTTTTTGAAAAAAATTGAAAAAGTTTTAAAAAATTGAAAAAACCCTTTAAAATCAATATTTTCACGCTTTTAACTTATATTTCGAAATTATTATGAATAACGTAAGAAAGCGAAAGGATGATTAAAGTCTTGCTAAGGATGCGCCGAAACTCTTTTCATTTTGGATAAAAAGAATAAAATGGGGAACAAAGCATAGTGAGCTTGCATTGAAAAATGAATGAGTCAGGAGGAATTAAGTATGAACATCATCGCAGCCATCTTATTTGGAATATATGGAGTGATCGGAGGCGTGAGTACCGTCGTATGTACCGTGAGCATTCCGGGTATCATTATTTGGAAAATTTACCGGAAAACGAAATATCATAAGGCGCTGACGGATTAAGTAAAATAAGGGTAACTGTTCAGTAGGTCTGTGCATTTACTGCGCTGACCGTACGAAAACATGGGCTAGCAGGCAAAAATCCCATTGCCGTAGGCAATTTTTAATGGATTTTTGCGCGTGACTGTGAAGGTACTGAACAGTTACAAATAAGAATTATAAAAAAGGGTCTTGCAGGTGAAAGATTTTCTATCTGCAAGACCCTTTTTTGCTTAAAATCAATGTAATTATCGGACAATATAGACATCGGCGCTTCTCTTTCCATACTGCAGTGCCTGACTGTGGGAATTGAAGAAGATGTCCAGTTTGTTTCCGCGGATGCCGCTGCCGCTGTCCTCAACGGTATAGACAACGCCGTTGATGCGGAGTTTAGTTCCGAGCGGGAATACGCGCAAGTCGGCGGAAATGGTATGTCCTGCCTGCGGAATGGTGCCGGATTTAGTGCGGTTCTTTCCACCACGGCAGCATCTGCGGCAGCTGCAGTAAGCAGTTGTCGTAAAACGTCCGGCGTAGATTTCAGCAGGTGCCTCTGCTTCCTGTGCCTCGGCAGCAGCATTTGTGTCAGTATTTTCAGTCATTGCAGCTTCGCCAGCGTTCTCTGCCTCCACTTGTGCAGACTCATTTGAAAATGCAGCGACTTCTGCCTCGGAAGCGTTCGTGTCAGCCGCTTCTTCCGCAGCAGCGTTTGTCTGCTTTCTAATCAGCTCCGGATCGGAAGCCGGACCAGATGGTGTCTGGGCTGCTTCGGTGGAAATGCCGTTTGTTTCTTCACCGGCTGCCGCATCTATTTGGGAGACAAGCTCAGTTCCGGCATCTGTGGCTGCCAGTGTATTCATGGTGCCTGCCATGAGACAGACCAGGCTCATTGCCGTTGTGGCAAGTCCGCGCCGCATGGTGTTCATCATATTCATCAAATAAAAACCTCTCATTTCAATTTAGATTCATTTGTCTCATCGCAACGATTGTGTATCTCACAAATATTGCAATGCGTTTACAAATGTTATAATTTGTTACTATTATATTACAAAAATGTTAAATGTCAAGCCGGAGAGCCTGAAATAGGGCTCTGGGAGCGGTCGGAGGTTCGACAAGTCGAAAGCTTGTTCGGACGCAAACAGGAAAGCGGGTGAGTGAGTTTCTACCTATAGAAAGTGTGAAAATCAGCGTGCCTAAAAACAGGGTATGCAGAATGAAAAATTTTATTCGAAAAAAGAAGAAAAAATTTTTTTTAAAAACCGAAAAAAATCATTGACAAATACTTGCGTAAGTAATATAGTATGAACTGTAGATATTAGCACTCTGATAGATTGAGTGCTAACAAAAAACTTCCAGAGCGGGTTTAAGAGACCGGCGGAAGCGGATGCACGGAAGGAGAGATTGGATGGAACTGGATGAGAGAAAAGAAAAGATTTTGAAAGCGATTATCCAGAACTATCTGGAGACCGGAGAGCCGGTTGGTTCCAGAACGATCTCCAAGTATTCCGATTTGAAACTCAGTTCGGCGACGATTCGAAATGAGATGTCGGATCTGGAAGAACTGGGATATATCATTCAGCCGCACACATCGGCAGGCCGGATTCCTTCAGATAAAGGATATCGTTTCTATGTGGATCAGTTGATTCATGAGAAAGAGACGGAGGTCACGCAGGTGCGTGATATGGTCATCCAGAGAGTGGATCGGGTGGAGCTTCTGTTAAAGCAGATGGCAAAGCTTTTGGCGAGCAATACGAATTATGCGACGCTGATCAGCGGACCGCAGTATCACCAGACGAAGATCAAGTTTATACAGCTTTCCAGAGTGGAAGCCGGGAAACTCCTGATTGTCACTGTTTTAGAAGGCAACATTATCAAGAACTCGATTGTGGCACTCGATGCGGAGCTGACTGATGAGGACATCCTGAATCTGAATATTCTTTTAAATAGCGGTCTCAACGGATTGACGATGGAGCAGATTAATCTGGATGTCATTACCCGGATGAAAGGGCAGGCAGGCGAGCGCAGCCACATCGTGGATGTGGTACTAAGCGAGGTGGCCGAGGCGATTCGTTCCGGCGAGGAAGATTTACAGATTTACACCGAAGGTACGACGAACATTTTCAAATATCCGGAACTGAGCGATGGTGCGAAAGCCAGCCAGCTCATCGGGACACTGGAGCAGAAAGACCTCTGGAGAGAGATTCTTACCGAGGACGATGCGGACAGCGATAAGAAAAATGAGATTCAGGTCTACATCGGAAGTGAGACACAGGTGCAGTCGATGAAGGACTGCAGTATCGTTACTGCCAATTATGAATTGGGGGACGGACTTCGGGGAACGATAGGAATCGTTGGACCGAAACGAATGGATTATGACAAAGTTGTATCGACCCTGCGCTCATTAAAGAGCCAGCTCGATCAGACATTCAATCATAAAGATACCGAGTAGCACGGATGTGCAAAATAAAGAGGTGAGAGACATGGCAAAGACAGAGATAGATTCCAAAGCAGCCGAGGCAGCAAATGAGGAGCAGGTAAAAGAAACAGAAACCCAGGCAGAAGCTGAGGTAGTGAAGGAAAAGGAAGCTTCTTCGGAAGACGCACAAGCGCCGGAGGGAGAAAAAGAGAAAAAAGGATTTTTCTCCAAAAAGAAGGATAAGAAAGATGAGCAGATCGAGGAGCTGACGGATCGCCTGAAGCGCACGATGGCTGAATTTGACAATTTCCGAAAACGAACGGAGAAAGAAAAATCAGCGATGTATGAGATTGGCGCAAAGGACATCATCGAGAAGATTCTCCCGGTGGTGGACAATTTCGAGCGTGGTTTGGCGACCATCCCGGAGGGCGAAGAAAAAAGTGCTTTCGCCGAGGGCATGGATAAGGTTTACAAGCAGCTCGTAAAAACACTGGGTGATGCAGGTGTAAAGCCAATCGAAGCGGTTGGTCAGCCATTTGATCCGAACTTCCACAATGCAGTGATGCATATTGAGGATGAAAACCTGGGTGAGAATGTGGTAGCCGAGGAGTTCCAGAAAGGCTATGTATACCGCGACAGCGTGGTTCGCCACAGCATGGTAAAAGTGGCAAATTAAAATAGGTAACACGTAAACAGCTGGCACCCAGAATTCGGTGCTGGTGGTTGATTTGATATAATATAGACAGACAGGCGGCAGAATTTAACTCCCATGGGGAGAAAGAGAACTGCCAGAAAAAGATAATTTCAGGAGGAAATAACTATGAGCAAGATTATCGGTATTGACTTAGGTACAACAAACAGTTGTGTAGCCGTTATGGAAGGTGGTAAACCGGTTGTTATCGCAAATACAGAAGGTATCCGTACCACACCGTCCGTTGTGGCATTTACAAAGACAGGCGAGAGACTGGTCGGCGAGCCGGCAAAGCGTCAGGCAGTTACCAACGCTGAGAAGACCATTTCTTCTATCAAGAGACACATGGGCAGCGACTACAAAGTAACCATTGATGACAAGAAATATACGCCGCAGGAGATTTCCGCGATGATTCTGCAGAAGCTGAAAGCAGATGCAGAGAGCTACTTGGGCGAGAAGGTAAACGAGGCAGTTATTACTGTTCCGGCTTACTTCAACGACGCACAGCGTCAGGCAACCAAGGATGCAGGTAAGATCGCTGGTCTGGATGTAAAGAGAATTATCAACGAGCCGACGGCAGCAGCGCTTGCGTATGGCCTTGATAATGAGAAAGAGCAGAAGATCATGGTATATGATTTAGGTGGCGGTACATTCGATGTTTCCATCATCGAGATCGGTGACGGCGTTATCGAGGTTCTGGCAACCAACGGCGATACACATCTGGGCGGCGATGATTTCGATAACCGTATTACCCAGTGGATGATCGACGAGTTCAAGAAAGCAGAGGGTGTAGACCTTTCCGCTGATAAGATGGCGCTTCAGAGACTGAAAGAAGCAGCTGAGAAAGCGAAAAAAGAGCTTTCTTCCGCAACTACAACCAATATCAACCTTCCGTTCATCACTGCAACCAGCGAGGGACCGAAGCATCTGGATATGAACCTGACCAGAGCTAAATTTGATGAACTGACCAGAGACTTAATCGAGAGAACCGCAATTCCGGTACAGAACGCACTGAAAGATGCTGGTATCACTGCTTCTGAGTTAAGCAAAGTACTTCTGGTAGGTGGTTCCACACGTATGCTGGCAGCACAGGAAGAAGTAAAACGTCTGACTGGTAAAGAGCCGAGCAAATCCTTAAACCCGGATGAGTGCGTAGCAATCGGTGCAGCTATCCAGGGTGGTAAGCTGGCTGGCGATGCCGGTGCCGGTGATATCCTTCTTCTGGATGTAACTCCGCTGTCACTGTCCATCGAGACTATGGGTGGCGTAGCAACCAGACTGATTGAGAGAAATACCACAATCCCGACCAAGAAGAGCCAGATCTTCTCTACCGCAGCTGATAACCAGACCGCTGTTGATATCCACGTTGTACAGGGCGAGAGACAGTTCGCAAAGGACAACAAGACACTGGGAACCTTCCGTCTGGATGGCATTCTTCCGGCAAGAAGAGGTGTTCCGCAGATTGAGGTTACTTTCGATATTGATGCAAACGGTATCGTAAATGTATCTGCAAAAGACCTTGGTACAGGCAAAGAGCAGCACATCACGATTACCTCTGGTTCCAATATGTCCGATTCCGATATCGATAAGGCAGTCAAAGAGGCAGCTGAGTACGAGGCACAGGATAAGAAGAGAAAAGAGGGCATCGATGCAAGAAATGAAGCTGACTCCATGGTATTCCAGACCGAGAAAGCTCTGCAGGATGTAGGCGATAAGATCGATGCAAACGATAAAGCAGCCGTAGAAGCTGACTTAAATGCACTGAAAGAAGCTATCAACAAAGCTCCGATCGACCAGATGACCGATGCACAGATTGATGAAATCAAGGCTGGTAAGGAAAAACTGATGAACAGCGCACAGGCACTCTTCAGCAAGGTTTACGAGCAGGCACAGGCAGCTGGCGCAGCAGGAGCACAGGGCGGTGCTCAGGGTGCAGCTGATGCAGGAAGTGCACCGCACGACGATAATGTAGTTGACGGCGACTTTAAAGAGGTATAATATAATAGGCAGCCATTTTTCAAAGAAAAATGAGCGGATTACGAATGCTTTTGAGGATTGCGGGAGCAGGTAGTGCGGAGCAATCCGGGGCATCGGGGTATCAATAGAAAAACGCAGTGAGGGGCTGTCGCAGGAATCTGCGGCAGACCCCCATTTGTAGGTTGTGGGGTAACTGTTCAGTAGGTCTGCGCATTTACTGCGCGTGACTGTGAAGGTACTGAACAGTTACGTTTTGGGAAGATAAATAGATACGATAGAAACTCTGCCGGATGCGGTCAAATGTACCGGCGGATTTTGGGAAGGAAGAGCTGAAATGGCAGAGAGTAAGAGAGATTACTATGAGGTCTTAGGCGTCCCGAAGGATGCGGACGATGCGACACTCAAAAAAGCATACAGAACCCTGGCCAAAAAGTATCATCCGGATGCAAATCCGGGCGATCAGGCGGCAGCCGATAAATTTAAGGAGGCATCGGAGGCCTACAGCGTACTGAGTGATCCGGAGAAGAGACGTCAGTATGATCAGTTCGGCCATGCGGCTTTTGACGGCGGTGCAGGCGGCGCTGGCGGATTCGGTGGTTTTGATTTCAACGGCGGCGATATGGGAGACATTTTCGGAGATATCTTCGGAGATATTTTTGGCGGCGGACGCAGCCGCGGCGGCAGAAGCAACGGACCGATGCGCGGCGCAGATGTGCGTACCAGTGTGCGGATTACTTTTGAAGAAGCGATCTTCGGCTGTGAAAAAGAGCTGGAGTTAAACTTAAAGGAAACCTGTGAGAAATGTCATGGAACGGGTGCAAAACCGGGAACCCAGCCGCAGACCTGTCCGAAATGTAACGGTAAAGGCAAGATCATGTACACGCAGCAGTCGTTCTTTGGTCAGATTCAGAATGTACAGACCTGTCCGGATTGTAACGGAACCGGAAAGATAATCAAGGATAAATGCCCGGATTGCTACGGAACCGGCTATGTAGCGAAGAGAAAGAAGATCAAAGTGACGATCCCGGCAGGTATCGACAACGGTCAGATGCTGCGTGACCGCGGCAATGGCGAACCGGGTACCAACGGCGGTCCGCGCGGAGATCTGCTGGTAGAAGTAGTGGTATCCCAGCACCCGATCTTCAAGCGTCAGGATACAACGATCTACTCAACCGTGCCGATCTCCTTCGTGAAAGCAGCACTCGGTGGTCCGATCCGCATCAAGACGGTGGACGGCGAGGTAGAGTATGAGGTCAAACCGGGAACCCAGACAGATACGAGAGTCCGTCTGAAAGGAAAAGGTGTTCCGTCTCTGCGTAATCGCAACGTGCGCGGCGACCATTTCGTGACGCTGGTGGTACAGGTTCCGGAGCGCATGACCGAGGCACAGAAGGAAGCGCTTCGCAAGTTTGACGATGCCATGAACGGAATTGCACCGGAGGGCGAGAAACATAAGAAGAAAGGACTGTTCGGAAAGCTGGAGAAATAGAATACGGACAGGACAAAAATAGAAAAGAGCTGTCGGGCTGACATAAAAATGCGGCTCGGCAGCTCTTTGTTTCTGTTTCATAGAAAATTACGTCCCATTACGCGTTCTGTAACAGAATATAGTTACTGTTCACGCATACGTGCCCAGTAACGGAATTTGCCGTGGCTTCGCATTTAAATACGGCAAATTCCTGCTGCCACCACGTTTTCTTACGGCACTTTCGGTTCCAAAAGTGTCTACCCGTGAACAGAAACGTAACAGAATATACCAGAAAATGACAGAGTTTTGTAAGTTGACTTCCGTTTAAAACTTATATACAATAGGACGATGGAGGACCAGCAACACAGATGGCATGGATTTTTGCCGGAAAAATATGCCAAATGATAAAATCATTCCTTGAATGGCAGGTCCTTCCGGGAATAGGAACCCGTATTGGATTTTTAAAGGGAGAATAGGAAGATGACAGATAGAAACGGGAATTTGAATAAAAATTCACGTTCCGGCAGCCGCGAAGATGGGCGGGAACCGGTGAGACGAAATACGGCGATGAATAGCCGGGAGATTGTACTGGAAGATGAAGATTATCTGGATGAGCCGGATGAGGACTATTTGGATGATGATTATTTCGACCGGGATATGGAAGAACGGATCCTGAGAGAAGCGGAGTTGGATATGGAAAACATACACCAGCCAGAGAGTCAGGATCAGAACCGGTGGGAAGAGCCGGAACGCCTGCCGGAGAAAGAGCCGGAGGAGACAGCCAGTCGAAAGCGCAGCCGCGCCCGTGGAAATCAGAGCGCGGGCACAGGGCGGGAGGCAGCCCATGCGGCGCCGCAGCGGGGACAGGATTCCGGAAGGACGGCATCCTGGACGGAAACTACCCCGGAAAAGGCAGCTCTGAAAGCTGAGCATAGAAAAACAACCGGTAAAAAGACGGCATGGATCGCTGCCTGCACGGCGGGCATTCTGCTCGTGGCAGCCGGAGGTGTCTATGCGGGAATGTCCCAGAAATATAAGACTCGTTTCTTTCCGAATACGCAGATCAACGGTGTTGACGCGTCTGGAAAGACAGCGGCAGAGGTGCAGGAACTGATTGCGGAAGGTGTGAATGGTTACACACTGACGATTACTGAGAGAAATAATCAGACAGAAACCATTGCCGGAACCGATATCAAGCTGCATGCGGAGTTTGACGGCAGTCTGGAAAAGATGGTAGCGGCGCAGAACCCGTTCGCATGGCTGTGGCATATGAAACAGGAAGAATATACGATCGGAACGATGGTGGCGTATGACGATGCGGCGCTGGAAAGCCAGATCCGGAATTTATCGTGTTTAGACCCGGAGAAAGCGGTAGAACCGGTCAATGCAAAGATTTCTGAGTATGTGTCCGGACAGGGATATTCGATTGAGCCCGAACAGGAAGGAACGGCAGTCGAGGCGGAGAAGCTGACACAGGCGGTAACGGGTGCGATCGAGAATCTGCAGGATCATTTATCGCTGGAGGAAGCAGATGTCTATAAGAAGCCGACGGTATTGAAAGACGATGCATCTCTGGCAGAACAGCTGGATAAGATGAATAAATACGCGAAAATGAGCGTGACATACCAGTTTGGCGATTCGACGGAGACCTTAAATGGAGATCAGATTCATGGGTGGCTGATTGCCAATGCAGACGGAAGTGTTTCGGTAGATTCCTCCAAGGTGTCGGAGTACGTGTCTGAGATGGCGAAAGCACACAATACTTCAAACAAAGCGAAAACATTGAAAACATCGTATGGTTCCACGATTCAGGTAAGCGGCGGAACGTATGGCTGGAAGATCAACCAGGCGGCAGAGACGGAAGCGCTGGCAGCGATCATTGCCTCCGGCGAGAGTACGACGCGTGAGCCGGAGTATTCCCAGAAGGCGGCGAGCCATGGGGCAAATGACTACGGCGATACTTACGTGGAGATCAACCTGACCGGACAGCACCTTTTCTTCTATAAAGAAGGAAAGCTGGTGGTAGAGTCGGATTTCGTATCTGGAAACCTGGCGAAAGGCTGGGGAACCCCGGCAGGCTCGTATCCGCTGGCATATAAGCAGAAAAATGCGGTCCTGAAGGGTGAGAATTACCGGACGCCGGTTAATTACTGGATGCCGTTCAATAATGGTATCGGTATGCATGATGCGAAGTGGAGAAGCAGTTTTGGCGGTGCGATTTACAAGACGGGCGGTTCCCACGGCTGTATCAACCTGCCGCCGAGTGTTGCAAAGACAATCTTTGACAATATTTCGGCAGGAACTCCGGTGATCTGCTACAATCTGCCTGGTACGGAGAAGAGTACGACGAGCGGTACGGCAAAACCGGCGGAGACGAAGCCGGCAGAGACCACGGCGCCAGCAGAAACACCAGCTCCGGCAGAGACGCAGGCGCCAGCACCGGCAGAAACACAGGCACCGGGTCCGGCATCGACCACAGCGCCGACGCAGGCGGAGACGAAAGCGCCGGAGACTGCGGCACCGACCCAGGCAGGACCGGGAGGTCCTTCGGGGGATAATGGTGGAAATATTGCAGTGGGACCAGGAGCATAGGAAGAAACGGGAATAAAATCGAGAAAAAACCTGCATAAAATGATTTACACCGAAAACATATTGTGTTATACTAAATACGTATGAGTCCGCCGGTGCTCAGTTTTTTGACGACTCCGACATAAACTTAGCATACGGTAAGAATAATTTTAAGGAGGAAATCACAATGATTTCAAAGGAAAAGAAAGCAGCTATTATCGAACAGTACGGAAGAAAAGCAGGCGATACAGGTTCACCGGAGGTTCAGATCGCAATTCTGACCGCTAGAATCGCTGAGCTTACAGAGCATTTAAAATCCAATCAGAAGGATCATCATTCCCGCCGCGGACTTCTGAAGATGGTAGGACAGAGACGTGGTCTTCTGGATTACTTAAAGAAATCCGATCTGGAAGGATACCGTGCACTGATCGAGAAGTTAGGCATCAGAAAGTAATTAAGATTAAAACGTATAGGGTGGAGCAATCCACCCTAGTTGTTTATGTAGAAGAAAAGTCCGAGACCGCTGCTGTACCCGTAAAGCGGAAAAACATATTTGCGGGCAGAGCAGTAGTTTCGGTATTACTTTTCACAGAAAGGCACTTTTGGAACCGAAAGCGGCGTATGAGAATGTGAAGGTTCTTCTGCAAAACAAGATGAAAGGAGATATGAGATGTACAAGAGTTTTTCGATGGAACTGGCTGGCAGAACTTTAACAGTGGATGTTGGCCGTGTGGCAGCTCAGGCAAATGGTGCTGCATTTATGCATTATGGAGATACAACCGTATTATCAACCGCGACAGCTTCTGACAAGCCGCGTGACGGTATTGATTTCTTCCCGTTAAGCGTTGAGTTTGAGGAGAAGATGTATTCGGTCGGAAAGATTCCGGGCGGATTTAACAAGAGAGAGGGAAAGGCATCTGAGAACGCAGTTCTGACAGCACGTGTTATCGACCGTCCGATGCGTCCGCTGTTCCCGAAGGATTACCGCAACGATGTTACCTTAAATAACCTCGTATTATCCGTTGACCAGGACTGCAGCCCGGAGTATACCGCGATGTTAGGCTCTGCAATCGCAACCTGCATTTCCGATATCCCGTTTGATGGTCCGTGTGCGACCACCCAGATCGGCATGATCGACGGCGAGTTTATCGTAAACCCGACCAATGCACAGAAGAAAGTATCTGATATGGCTCTGACCGTTGCTTCCACCCGCGAGAAGGTTATCATGATCGAGGCTGGCGCAAAGGAAGTTCCGGAGAACATCATGATCGACGCGATCTTCAAGGCACACGAAGTAAACCAGGAGATCATCAAATTCATCGACACTATCGTAGCTGAGTGCGGCAAGCCGAAACATTCCTACGAGAGCTGTGCAGTTCCGGAAGAGCTGTTTGCAGCGATTCGTGAGCTGGTTCCGCAGGAAGAGATGGAAGAGGCTGTATTTACAGACGAGAAACAGAAGAGAGAAGAGAATATCCGCGCAATCACCGAGCGCCTGGAAGAGGCATTCGCTGATAACGAGGAGTGGCTGGCTGTTCTGGGTGAGGCTGTATATCAGTACCAGAAGAAGACTGTCCGCAAGATGATCCTCAAAGATCACAAGCGTCCGGATGGCCGCGGTATCACCGAGATCCGTCCGCTGGCAGCAGAGATCGACATTCTGCCGCGTGTACACGGTTCCGGTATGTTCACCCGTGGACAGACACAGATTTTAAATATCTGTACACTGGCTCCGCTGTCCGAGGCACAGAAGATCGACGGACTGGATGAGAATGAGACATCCAAGAGATATATGCACCATTACAACTTCCCGTCCTACTCCGTAGGCGAAACCAAACCGTCCAGAGGACCGGGACGCCGTGAGATCGGTCATGGTGCGTTGGCGGAGCGTGCGCTTGTGCCGGTACTTCCGACTGCGGAAGAGTTCCCGTATGCAATCCGTACCGTATCTGAGACGATGGAATCCAATGGTTCTACCTCCCAGGCAAGTATCTGTGCATCCACTCTGTCCCTGATGGCAGCAGGTGTACCGATCAAAGCTCCGGTAGCTGGTATTTCCTGCGGTCTGGTAACAGGCGACACCGATGATGATTACATCGTTCTGACCGATATCCAGGGTCTGGAAGACTTCTTCGGCGATATGGACTTCAAGGTAGGCGGCACTCACAAGGGTATTACTTCCATCCAGATGGATATCAAGATCCACGGTCTGACCCGCCCGATCATCGAGGAGGCAATCGCTAAGACGAGAGAGGCAAGACTCTACATTCTGGATGAAGTTATGGCACCGGTTATCTCCGAGCCGAGAAAGACCGTCAGCCAGTACGCTCCGAAGATCGTTCAGATCTCCATCGATCCGCAGAAGATCGGCGATGTAGTCGGAAAACAGGGCAAGGTAATCAACAAGATCATCGAGCAGACCGGCGTTAAGATCGATATCGAGGACGATGGCAGCGTATCTGTATGCGGCACCGATCAGGCAATGATCGACAAGGCAGTTTCCATCATCAAGGGCATCGTGACCGACATCGAGCCGGGTCAGATTCTGACAGGTACCGTTGTCCGTATCATGAATTTTGGTGCATTCGTAGAGCTGGCTCCGAACAAAGATGGTATGGTTCATGTTTCCAAGCTTTCGGACAAGCGCGTAGCGAAGGTAGAGGATGTTGTCAACATCGGCGATGAAGTTACTGTAAAGGTAATCGAGGTCGATAAGATGGGTCGTATCAACCTGAGCATGAAACCAGGCGATCTGGCTGAAAATAAATAATAAATAGATTGCAAATGCACACGATGTGCTGCAATCATCCATCATAAAATCAATGTGCCTGCATCACTGCGGCGCAGACCAGATAAAGTAAGGAATGCTGCAAGGCAGAGAAGCGGTTCGCTTCTGCTTTGCGGTGTTCCTTTTTACTTTACAAAGAGGAAAAATATGTTAGAGGTAACAGGGATAGAAAAACGGTACCGCGGAAGGACGATCCTAAAAAATGTCTCTTTTCGGGCAAATCCAGGGGAATGCATCGGGATTGTCGGCGGAAATGGATGCGGCAAGACGACGCTGCTCTCGATCCTCGCGGGGATCCGCAAGCCGGATCGGGGGAGTATTCGGATTGACGGGCAGGAGGCGCTTGGAAGACATCGTCTATTAGAAGAAAAAATTGCCTATGTGCCTCAGGAAAATCCATTGATCCCGGAGCTGACGGCATTTGATAATTACCGTCTCTGGTTCCGGGGGAAACGGCGGGAGATGGAGCGGGATCTGGAATGCGGCGTCGGTCGTGTGCTGGGCGTGGACCGATTCTTGAAAACGCAGGCGGGACGGCTTTCCGGCGGAGAGAAAAAGAGGCTGAGCATCGCGGCGGCACTCTCCGGGCGCGCGGATATCCTGATTCTCGATGAACCGGGGGCAGCGCTTGACCTGGAGGCAAAGGAGCAGATCCTGACTTATATCAGGAGCTATGTGAAAGCAGGGGGGACAGTTCTTTTGACGTCCCATGAGATGGGAGAGATAGGGGCGTGTACAACCCTTTATGTATTAAAGGACGGTGTGCTGGTTCCAACGGAGGCAGGGCTTTCGGCGCGGGAGCTGATACAGAGGTTTTAAGGTTACTGGGCACGTATGCGTGAACAGTAACGTTTTAGGAGTGAGAAAACAGGAGGAGGTACAAGATGGAAGAGGGAAACAACACAAACAATACAAACAATGCAAACATGTCAAGCAATTCAACCCCGCTAAACCCGGCAGAGGCAGCGGCACAGGCGCTTACGGCCGCATCTGACACAGCGGATGGAACCGGTGCAGGCGGCTCCGCTGGTGCTGGCGGCGGAATCGGTGGAAATGCTGCAGGCGGCAGTGACGGTGGCAGAACGGGCGGAAATGGTTCTGGCAGGAAGAAATGGCTCATTTCAGCCGGAGCAGCCGCAGCGGTGGCCGTGGTCGGCGGCGGTGTGATGCTCAGCCATCAGGCAGACCCAAAGGACACAGTGATCGATGCGTTCAAGAGCATCACGGCGGAAGGGCAGTTAAATCCGTCTGAGGAGATCTTTGGGACGAAAGAGCTGGAAAAACTTTTACAGAAGGGATCCGCGCAGACGGGGATGGAATTAAGCATGATGGGTATTTCCGATGAATCCCTGAACCAGATGAGCGGTGCGGGCATCGGTCTGGATGTGAAGCGTGATGTGGACAGCGGACGGCAGCTGCTAAATCTTTCCTTGCAGTATGGCGGCGGAGAATTGGCGGACGCACAGCTTTACATGGATGATACACAGATCATGGCGGCGATTCCGGCACTTTCCAGCCGCATGTTTACCCTTGACTATGTCAATGATCTGGAAGGACAGCTCATTAATTCTCCGTATGCGGCGCAGAAGCTCGAAGAGCAGGGGATTGATATTGAGGGGCTGGCAAATTATCTGGGACAGTACAAGGAAGCGCTTTCGGACGAGGAGCCGATGTTGGATCTGAAAGCACTCTGGAACCGCTACAAAGAGGGAAGCAAGGCGATTGATGACCTCAAAGCGGCTATGACCGTCACTAAGAATGACAAAAAAGAGTTTACGATCGATGGACAGAGCGAGAACTGCCGCGGTTACCATGTGACTTTGCCGAAGGATGCGCTGATTCGCTTTGCAAAGACGACGAGAGAATTTTTCCTGAATGATGAGACACTCAAACAGGATGTGGTGCGCTATCTGGAACTGGCAGGCGACGCAAGCAGCATCTATGCAGCGGACGGGGACGGAGAGAGCGTGGATCCGGAGGAACAGCAGAAGGAACTCTGGGCGCAGGCGGAAGCGGTGCTGGACAATCTGGTAGAGGGAATGGAAAATACCATCGGGGATGTGACGATGGATGTCTATGTGAGAAAAGATGGCAAAATGGCTGGATTTTCCTATGAGACGGATGCAACGGTTGAGGAAGAAAATGTCCGTTTTTACGGCGATGTTTCCTTTGGCGGCGGTTACAACATGCTGTCGAATGTGAATGGGGCGTTAAATATTGAGGATTCGGACGGTCAGATTATCACGGTTTCCCTGGATAAAACAGGCGCTTACGAGGCTGGAAAGAGCTGGAGTGGTCAGGTAATTGCGACCCTGGAAGATGACGAAGAGAAATACCAGTTTATCCTGGATGGCGATTATCAGATCGCGGACGGCAGCTATGAGGTAAAGCTGGATTTGCAGAGTAACGGTGCGTCTCAGGCGTCGCTCACGGCGAATGGCGCGGTCAGCGACCTTTCAAAGGGCGAGAGCGTCCATATCGATATGGATTCCCTGCGTCTGGAAACTACATTGTTAAATGGAAGCAGTTCTTATGTTGAATTTGCCGGTTCCTATTATGTCAACCCGCTGGAGGATGAGATCGCGCAGCCGGACGGCGTTCCATTTGATGTGCTGGCTTCCTCCGAGGAGGATTATAACCAGGTCACAACGGAGATAACAGGCAACCTGTTCGCAATTCTACTGAAAGTCATGTCATAGGCGGCGGAAAATGCGAACATATATGATATATCTGCTGCTGACCGGAAAGCGCCTGCTCCGCCAGCTGCCGTATTTTCTGGCAGGGCTGGCAGTGATGGTGCTGCTCATCGGCATGGCGGCGTTTTCGGCATCTAAGGTTTTATATGGGGAAACATCTTTAAAGAAAATCGAGGTGGGTGTGGTGCTTCCGGAGGACGATGCGCTTTCGGAAAAGATAACCAAAATGATTGCCTCGCTGGACAGCGTGGAAAGTCTCTGCGATTTTTCGTATCTGGAACACGATGAAGCGTTCCAAAAGATGAAAAGCGGGGAACTTCAAGCGGTTTTCGAGGTGCCGTCCGGCATGGCGCGCGGCATTTTGGACGGTACGAACCAGCCAGCCACGATCTGGTTTCCGGATGAGAGCGGGCTGGAAGGCACCGTTTTCAGGGAGCTGGCAGAGTCGGGCAGTTCGATGCTTGGCACTTCGCAGGCGGCGATCTACGCGGCAAATGAATGTTTAAATATCCAGGGAGTGCCGGAACAGATTCCGGTGTCTGAACAGGATTTGAACCGTATCTTTTTAAAATATGCGATGAACCGGGAGGCACTTTTCCGGAAGAAAACGGTCAGCGCGGCGGGGGATGTATCGACGGCGGTCTTTTATGGAATTTCGGGGATTGTATTTTTGATGATTCTTACCGGAATCCCGGCAGCGCCGTTTCTGGCGCCCCAGACGGAGGCGCTGGAACAGGGGCTTCGGCGTATCGGGATCCGGCGGTGGTATCCGCTTTTCTGCAAATGCTTGTGCATGATGCTTCTTCTGATGGCAGTCACGGCGGGCGGCTATGGCTGGGCGGTGCAGAAGGGATATGCGCTGGCGGGGCGGGAAGAACTGGCGGCGTGGGGGCTGACCTGCGCGGCAGTTTCGGCGTGGATTCTGCTGTTTTATGAGGTGTGCAGAAGTTCGGCAGCGGCGATTTTGACGTTGTTTGCGGTCAATGTGGTATTTCTCTTTCTGGCGGGCGGCATCATCCCGTCCGTCTTTCTGCCGGAGCTGGTTCAGAAAGTCGGAAATATGACGGTGACGGCGCTCTGGATGGATGGAATCCGCTTTATTGCTTCGGGCGAGGAGACAGGGACGGTTCCGGTGCTGTGGAAACTGGCTGCGGCGGCATTGGCATGCTTTGCACTGGCGCTTGCCGCCGGAAAAAGGAGGGATTGACGGATGCGGAAGCTGGCGTGGTGGTTCTGTATGTTTGGAATGACGCTGCGGCGGGCTCTTTACCGCCCGGTGTTCCTCCTGTTTCTTCTGATCTTTCCATTGGGAATGGGCGCGCTCCATCAGGTGGAAAAACGGGATTCCGGGCGGATCGCGGTGGCGCTCTGCCCGGGAACGGATGCGTGGAATCAGGCGCTTGCAGAAAGACTGGAATCGGAAGAGAGCCGTTCATTTTTCTTTTATCCGTGCGGGACGGAGGAAGAGGCAAAGGAGGCGGTTATGACCGGACGGGCGGAGTGCGCCTACCTGTTTCCAGAGAGATTAAAAGAACGGCTGGACGAGGGGCATTATACCCGTGCGGTCCGCGTGCTGGTGTCGCCGTCCACAGTGGCAGAGAAAATTATATCAGAAAAGATATTTTCTGAACTGTTCGAGGTGTACGGGCGGGAACTGCTGGCGGACTATGGGAAAAATGGAGCGGCATTTCAGACGGTGATGGCACGCTGCCAGACGACGGAGGCGCGGGAAAAGGCGTGCGGCATGCTGCTGGAACTCTATGAAAAATACCGCAGCAACGGAAGCACCTTTACCTTTGATTATCAGACCTTACAGGGAGGAACGGCACTGCAGACAGGGGCGATAAAGGTGGTCTTTCCGGTGCGCGGGCTGACGGCGGTATTCCTTTTTATCATGGGGCTGGCGGCAGCTGTCATGGCGGGCGAGGATGCAGAGCGCGGGCTTTATGCGGCGGTCCGGAGCCGGGAGCGGTGGTTGCTGCAGACGGCGGAGATCGCGGCGTTTGTATTTTTAGCATCCATTTCGGCCTATGCGGCGCTTCTGGCGTCGGGAAATGGGGCAGAGCCGCTTTTAGAGGCGGGAAAGCTGCTTTTTTATCTCTTCTTCGTGACCATGTATGCCTTTGGATGCCTGGCAGTCTGCCGGAAGCCGGGATTTCTGGCGGCGCTGATTCCGGTGTTTATCCTTGCGAGCCTCCTGCTCTGCCCGATCTTTTTTGACGCTTCAGTCTTTTTGCCGGGAGCCGCGGGTATGCGAAAGCTGCTGCCGCCGTGGTGGTATCTGAGCGGCATTTTCGGTTCCAAAAGTGCCTACCCGTGAATAATTACTTTTTAACAACGTTTTTTTGGATAACTTCGATAAAAAGATTGCTATTTTTTCATTCAATTATTATAATAAAAAGAGACATCCGGTATCGAGCATCAATCTGCCGGATGTTTTCATGCGAGAAAATCAGGAGAGGAGTGAACACAATGGAAAGCCGGAGTCATAAGGCGGAATCAGACGGCAGCTACCCAGAACCGAAGGCAGCGTACACATGCATTTGCAGGAATGACAGCTGCAAACAGCGGATTCCTTGTGTACACTGCCGCATCTGTGGATAAGTTTCCGGCATTCTGCCTGTGTGCAGGAGCAGGAAAGGAGCAGCCTGTCCGATTTCCAAAATGACAATATTTTGGAAGGAGACGGGAATGTTAGAAGAAGAGAAGAAAGAAGAGCTGCTGGCTCTGCTGACCGGGAAGAAGTACCGGGAGCTGAAAAGCCAGCTGGTCGAGATGAATGAGGTGGATATTGCCTCATTTATCGAAGAATTGGATTCAGAAAAGACGGTCGTTGTATTCCGTATGCTGCCGAAAGAGCTGGCATCGGAGGTATTTGCCTGTCTGGAAGTCGAACAGCAGCAGCACATCATTACCAGTATCACGGATAATGAGCTGCGTGCCATCATTGACGATTTGTATGTCGATGATGCGGTCGATATGCTGGAGGAGCTGCCGGCGACGATCGTGCGGCGTGTACTTCAGAACTCCAGCCCGGATACGAGAAAACTGATCAACCAGTTCCTCAATTACCCGGAAAACAGCGCTGGAAGTGTCATGACGGCGGAGTACGTGGGACTCAAGAAAAATATGACGGTGGAGCAGGCATTTGCTTATATCCGGAAATATGGTGTGGACAAGGAGACGATCTACACCTGCTACGTCATGGATGAAAAACGCCGCTTAGAGGGCGTTGTGACGGTCAAGGATCTTCTGATGAATGATTATGCGGCGCTCATGGGCGATATCATGGATCCGCATGTGATCAAGGCATATACGACGGAAGACCAGGAGAAGGTCGTGGAGACGTTCAATGAGTACAACCTCCTGAGTTTACCGGTTGTGGACGGCGAAGACCGTCTGGTCGGCATCATCACGGTCGATGATGTCATGGATGTCATGGAGCAGGAGGCGACGGAGGACTTCGAGAAGATGGCGGCGATGCTGCCGAGTGAGAAGCCGTACCTGAAGACGGGCGTGTTCCAGCTTGCGAGAAATCGTATTCCGTGGCTGATGATCCTGATGTTGAGCAGTATGGTGACCGGCGGTATTTTGTTAAAATATGAGAATGCCTTTTCGGTGATTCCGCTTTTGGTTACGTTTATTCCGATGTTGATGGATACGGGCGGAAACTCCGGCAGCCAGGCGAGCACGATGATCATCCGTGGTATGGCGGTCGGCGAGGTAGAACCGGCGGATATTCTGAAGGTTATGTGGAAAGAGATCCGCGTGGGAATGCTCTGTGGACTTTCTCTGGCGCTTGTCAATTTCGTGCGTCTGATGATCCAGTATCCGGGGCAGGTACTCATCTGCCTGACGGTAGTTATCAGCCTGTTCTGCACGGTTATCATCGCGAAGACGATCGGATGTGTGCTTCCGATTGCGGCGAAGACGATCCATCTCGACCCGGCGATCATGGCGTCGCCGATGATCACGACGATCGTGGATGCGTGCAGCCTGATGATTTATTTCCAGCTGGCGTGCCATCTGCTGAATATGAAGGCGTGATATAAATTACCTGCCTGCTGGCCCATGTTTTCGTATGGTCAGCGCAGTAAATGCGCAGACTTACGGAACAGTTACTTTATTTTATAATTCCAATATTTTAATTATTTCTAGGAAAGGAAAAACTGTTTGGAACATAAGCTTCCAGACAGCCGTGTGAAAAGTATGACAAAGATCAGAACCAGATACGCACCGAGCCCGACAGGCAAAATGCATGTAGGAAACTTAAGAACTGCATTATACGCATACCTGATTGCAAAACATGAGGGCGGCGATTTTATCCTGCGAATCGAGGATACCGATCAGGAGCGTTTCGTTGAAGGCGCGACCGAGATCATTTACAATACGATGCGCGATACCGGACTGAAGCATGACGAAGGTCCGGACATCGGAGGTCCGGTTGGCCCGTATGTACAGAGCGACCGTCAGAAACAGGGCATCTACATGGAATATGCGAAGAAGCTGATCGATAAAGGCGAAGCTTATTACTGTTTCTGCGATCAGGAACGCTTAAACAGCTTAAAGAGAGAAGTAAACGGCGAAGAGATCATGACCTATGATAAGCACTGCCTGCACCTTTCCAAGGAAGAGGTAGAGGCAAACTTAAAGGCAGGAAAGCCGTTTGTCATCCGTCAGAACAACCCGACCGAGGGAAAGACTACCTTCCACGATGAGATTTATGGGGATATTTCCGTAGATAACTCCGAGCTGGACGATATGGTTTTAATCAAATCGGATGGATTCCCGACCTACAACTTCGCAAATGTGGTGGACGATCATTTACAGCAGATCACTCATGTAGTCCGCGGTAACGAGTACCTGTCTTCTTCACCGAAGTACAACCGTCTGTACGACGCATTCGGATGGAAGGTTCCGGTTTATGTGCACTGCCCGACCATCACGAACGAGGAGCACAAGAAGCTGAGCAAGCGAAGCGGTCATTCTTCCTATCAGGATCTGATCGATCAGGGCTTCGTTTCCGAGGCAGTTGTCAACTTCGTTGCCCTGCTTGGCTGGTCACCGGAAAATAATCAGGAGATTTTCTCCTTAGACGAGCTGGTAAAAGAGTTCAACTACAAGAATATCAGCAAATCTCCGGCTGTTTTCGATATGGTAAAACTGAAATGGATGAACGGCGAGTACATCAAGGCGATGGATTTTGATAAGTTCTATGAGATGGCAGAGCCGTACATCAAGAAAGTAATCACCAAGGATCTGGATCTGAAGAAGATCGCGGCGATGGTTAAGACGAGAATCGAGATTTTCCCGGATATCGAGGGACACATCGATTTCTTTGAGACACTGCCGGAGTATGATCCGCAGATGTATGTTCACAAGAAGATGAAGACCAATCTGGAGACATCCTTAAAGGTATTAAAAGATGTTCTGCCGATTCTGGAAGCACAGGAAGACTACTCCAACGACGCCCTGTACGCGGCGCTGTCCGAGTATGTATCCAAAGAGGGCGTTAAGACCGGCTTTGTAATGTGGCCGATCCGTACCGCTGTATCCGGCAAGCAGATGACGCCGGCAGGCGCGACCGAGATCATGGAAGTGCTTGGCAAGGAAGAGTCGATCCGCCGTATCAAGAAGGGGATTGAACTTCTGGAGGCACAGCAGTAGGCTGTCGTAACCGTCGATGTTCGACTTGAAGCAAGTTTGGCTTCGCAGATTAAATCAGTAGGTAGTAAATAAATAACTGCTTTTTCATGTATCGTAGATGCATGAAAAGCAGTGAAAAGGTGCGCTTTGTGAGAAATACATTCCAAGGCGCACTTTTCTTACATTTGTACTTGACAGATTTGCTTCAGATGCGCGGCAGAAGGATGTCTTGCACGTCAAAATGCGAATTTCGAAGCAAATATGCCGAGATATTCTTGAATTGTGGAGTAAGGAAACAGGAAATGGCATTCAGTAAAGCACAGACACAGGCAATCATGCATAAAGATGGTCCCATGATGGTTCTGGCGGGACCGGGATCAGGGAAAACAACGGTGATCACCCATCGGGTCCAGTATCTGACGAAGGAGTACGGAATCGATCCGGGGGATATTCTTGTGATTACCTTTACCCGGGCAGCAGCCGAGGAGATGCGGGAGCGGTATGAAGCATTGATCGGCGGCGGATCCAGAGTCACCTTTGGCACGTTTCATTCGATCTTTTTTAGGATCTTAAAGCTGGCATACCGATATACCGCTGACAATATTGTCCGGGAAGAGCAGCAGATGCAGTTTGTCCGGGAGCTGGCTCAGGCCGGAGGTCTGGAGCCGGAGGATGAAAATGAGTTTGCAGCCTCCATTTTAAGTGAGATAAGCTCTGTCAAGGGAGAGAGGATTGCACTGGAACATTACTATTCCAAAAACTGTCCGGATGCAGTTTTCCGTCAGCTCTATGCGGGCTATGAAGAGAAAATGCGCCGGGCCGGACTCATCGATTTCGATGACATGATGGTGCTGTGTCTGGAACTTTTTACGGAAAGAAAAGATATCCTGTCTGCCTGGCAGAGGAGGTATCGGTACATCCTGATTGATGAGTTTCAGGACATCAACCGGCTTCAATATGAGATCGTGCGGATGTTAGCCAAGCCGGAAGATAATCTTTTTATCGTGGGCGATGATGATCAGTCGATTTACCGGTTTCGTGGGGCCAAACCGGAGATTATGCTGGGGTTTGAGCGGGATTATCCGGGTGCCGGACGGATTCTTCTGGATGTGAATTACCGCAGTACCGAGGAGATCGTGGCACCGGCATTGCGGCTGATCGGAGAAAACCAGAAACGTTTTTCAAAGACCATCCATACAACGGGACGGCATGGGAAGAACGTGATCACGAAGCTCTGGCAGGATCCGGGGGAAGAAAATCTGGCCATTGCCAGGGAGATACAGCTGTATCTGCAGTCGGGAGTGCGGCCGGGGGATATCGCAGTTTTATACCGGACCAATGCTGGTCCTCGTTTTCTGATGGAAAAGCTGATGGAATACAACCTTCCCTTCCGGACAAGGGATACGGTGCCGAATCTCTATGAACACTGGATTTCGCGAAATATCCTGACCTATATCCGAATCGCCATGGGAAGCCGGGCTCGGGAAGATATTTTGCAGGTCATCAACCGTCCGAAGCGTTATATCAGCCGGGATGCGATGCCGGATGAGACGGTTTCGTTCGAGAAGATGAAGGCATTCTATGCGGAGAAAGACTGGATTGCCGAGCGGATCGAGAGTCTGGAAGGCGATCTGCGGGCGATCGCCCGGATGTCACCTCTGGCAGCCGTCAATTATATCCGCCAGGGCATGGGATACGACGAATATCTGATCGAGTATGCGGCATTCCGGCGGATGCGACCGGAGGAACTTTTAGAGACTGCCGACGAATTAAAAGAAAGTGCGGCGGGTTTCAAGACCTTTGACGAGTGGTTTGCACACATCGAGGCGTACAAGGAGGAACTGCTCCGGCAGGCGGCGCAGCGGCGGACGGAGACGGATGCGATCACACTCGCGACGATGCACAGCGCCAAGGGGCTGGAATTTCCCATTGTCTATATTCTCGATGCCAATGAGGGCATCACGCCGCACAGCCGCGCGATGCTGGACGAGGATATGGAGGAAGAACGACGTCTGTTCTATGTGGCAATGACGCGTGCAAAGACCCGGCTGCATGTATATGCGGTGCGGGAGAGGTACCATAAAAAGGCGGAAGTATCGCGGTTTGTGTGGGAGTATCTGGGGCGGGATGGAGATAGCAGGTAACGAAATTCACAATGAAAATCGGGAAATCAGGCAAAAAAGTTTGAGGACAAAGGAGAAATGTCGTTCGGTTCCAAAAGTGCCTACCCGTGAACAGTAACAATAACGGTACCAAGCATATATTGTGTATAGTTTGTTGACATTTTTTGAAAATTGTTCAATAATAACAGTATGAGAATTAAACTTCATGAGCGTCAAAAGAGATGAAAGGTAAACAGAGAGGAGATGGGAGAATGAAAGGTATACGAAGGGCGGCAGCGGTGTGTCTGACAATGACATTGGCAGTATCGACATTATTTGGAAATACGGCATGGGCGGATATGCCGCAGAAGACGGAGAGGAAAAAATGTGTCCATGTGCATACAGAGGAGTGCTACGGCGAGCCGGATGAGGAGGCAACCTCGTCCCAGATAGGAGAAGAGCCGACGGAATGTACCCACGTCTGCACTGTAGAAAGCGGATGCATACGGAATACAGCCGTGTCTTCCGGTACGGGCGCGGACGATTCTGAAAACAGTCCGGATGATGAAGAAACCAAGGATCAGAAGAATTCTGCCGACAAAGCAGAGGATGACGAGAAACAGGAGAATGCACCTTCCGTCAGTACACCATCGGATATGGAAGATACGACAGTTCCAGGCGGAACTGTGATACCGGCTGTGAAGTCCCAGATCTTCTCATGGTCCTGGTATGATCCGGAGGAGAACCTGCTGGATGGCAAATTAGAGCTTAGCGGAGTTACCGAGGAAGCCCAGCCATCCTTCGAAGAGGTCACGGAGTACTTACCACAGGCTATTATTGCCCAGGTCGGAGAAGAAAGCGAAGCGGGGGGGGGGAGAAGAGGAAAAAATTCCGATCACTGGCTGGATCTGTAGCGAGTACGTGCAGGATGAAGAAGACCGCTGGCCTCTGGAAGGCACCTATGAGTTTGCAGCAGAGCTGCCGGAGGCATATGAACTGGCGGAAGATGTAGAGGCGCTGGTGGTGGAAGTGTCTGTGACAGGAGACCAGGCGGCGATGCCTGTAGTAAGTGGAACTCCTGTGTTACATGTAAGTTTTAACTCAGGCGAAGACTCTAAAAGTCTATACTTTGATGACCACAATTTTTCTAGTGTTAATAACGATGTAATGGATTTATTGAACGATCACGGTATAAGGGTTACTAGTTCAGGAGAAAATAGCTTTCAATTAAAAATGACGAGTGCTTCCATACAGAACCTTGAGTTAAGCCGGGGAACATGGGAGATAGAGTTAAATGGAAGCAATGTATTAGAGGGAAAAGGAAAGGGTTTTAACGGATGTGGCCTCAGGATTAATGACTGGACAAGCGCGACGATTAAGGCAGAACCAGAATCGGCTTCTTTGAAAGTTCAGAATTATCCAACGAAAAAAACAAGGGATGATACATCCAGCGCAATAGTGGTCGCAGGCAGCTTGACGATAGAGAGTGGAACGATAGAAGCAGCTGCCGATGCGGAACAAAATAGCGAGCCAGTCTCAGGAGCTATTGTTGTGCAAAGCAAAGGAAATTTAAATATTAACGGAGGCTCTGTTACTGCTACGGGAACACATAAGAATGGTGTGTATGTCCTTAATAATTTTCAGATGACTGGTGGAAGTTTAACGGTAACCGGAAGTGGAAAACCCGGAATTGAGAATGTGGGGAGTTTTGAACTTTCAGGTGGAACAATTTCAACAAAATCTAATAGTGGTGGAATAGGATTTTTGCAGAGTGGTAGATCTGCAACGATCCAAGCCGGAGAACTGATTACGGATCGATTATGTATTACGAATAGTTCCTTCACTGTTGCAAGAGGCGGAAAGGTAACCTCCGAAAGTACGATAATTGATAATGGTACACTTACCAATGCAGGTGAATTTGTTTCAAATGGTCCATTTGAAAAAAGAAACGACGGAACATTCAATAATACCGGTACAATCAGCGGAACCGGAAGCCTGCCCGATGATGCAAAGCAGATTCCGGATAATATTACAGTTTATACAGCGGAAATAAGTGCAGATTATCGCGATAATATGTCGATCAATGTTCAAAACCTTGCGGCTATTCAGAAACCGGTTAACGCCGGAAACCTGCAATATGAACTTGTTGAAGATACAGGAAGTGATAAGGGAGTAGGAACGATTGACAAGGAAAGGGGCCAGTTGAGGGTGACCAAGGCTGGTGTATTTAAAATCAAGGTGAATACACAGGCAAGCGGATTCTATAAAGCCGGAGAACATCCGGTTTATATAATGTTGACGGTTAATAAAGCAGCTTTTCCTGCTTCCTGGAATTTGATCGTAACGGCTACCAGCGGTATATATAATGGATCTAAAGGGTATCCGGCAGCAGCCATTAGCGCAAGTAGTATTCCTAGTGATGCAAAATATGAATATCAGCTGAAGAGTACAAATCGTAAGGATGATTTACAAGAAGCTCAGTGGAAGTCGGAGTGTCCGAAGATTGTGAATGTAGCAGAGTCGGAGCAGTTTGTATTTGTAAGAGTGACAGTAGATAATTACGAGTCGAAGGTATTTTGCTCTGGCAATCAGACAAATATTACCCAACGGAGGTTTGCAGATACAAAAGTAACACTTGAACCAGAGAAAGTCATTTATAATGGTCAATCCCGGGATCCGGAGATCAAGGTGGTTGAGAACTGGCAGGAAGCTTCCGGGGATGTAGTGGATAGGGCGGATTATATAATCCAATATTGGACATATTGGACAGGAACTGATAATATGATAGTTACAGAGCGAAAAGATGCTGGAACATACACTGTCCATCTGTTGGGTCAGAGAAATTATACGAATGAATCGAAACAAGCTATACTTACAATCGACAAGTGTAAATTAAATGCGCGGATAACAGGACACTCTTTCGATAAAGTCTATGATGGAACGACAGATATTAGGGAGGAGCAGAATTTATCCGTTCAGCTTTACAGTGATTCTGGTACTCCTGATTCTCAGGATGTTCGTGCTGACCAGGTGAATTTGGCATATCAGAGTGCGGATGTTGGAGAGCACAATATTGAGGCGGCAAATATTACGTTAGCAGGTGATAACGCAAAGAATTATGAGCTGACAGAAAATAGCGCATCCATTAAAGGTAGCATCATAGCACGTGATTTTGCATCCATGACTGTGTCGGCAGATCCGCTTACCTACAATGGTACCGAGCAGAAACCGCAGATCCAGGCATCTGTGGAAACCGGTCTTTCAAATGTGAGTCCAGATGCAGTGGTATTTACTTATTCTAAGAATGGAGTGGATTACCAGAGTGAGATCCCGGGCTTTACAGATGCGGGAACTTATCAGGTATATGTGAAAGCTTCGATGGTCAATTTCAATGATGCTGTAAAAACAGTCAATGTGACGGTTCAGCAAGCGCCTTCAAGCTCAGGCAGTCATTCAGGCGGCCGAAAAGACAGCGGTGGAAAAGACAGCGGTGGAAAGGGCAGCAGTGGAACAAGCAGCAGCGTAAGTTCCGGCACAGTAACCAAAGATAGCCAGAAAGGCTACCGCAGCGAGGAGCAGGGGGTTATCACCGGTGCATCGAATCAGGCAGTGAATGACGGTTACAGCCATTGGATAAAGGATGCCAGAGGCTGGTGGCTCCGCTACAGTGACGGCACCTGGCCTATGGGCAATACCGGTGCATTTCATTGGGAAAAAGTCAACGGCAGATGGTGGGCATTTGGCGCTGAGGGATATCTGAGTACCGGCTGGATCTATGACACCCTGTACCAGGGATGGTTCTATATGGACGAAAACCAGGGTATGCTTACAGGATGGCAGTTCATCAATGGAAAATGGTATTATCTGAATTCGAATCAAGACGGCAGTGCCGGCATCATGTATTCAAAACGCCGGACACCGGACGGCTGGTACGTGAAAGAAGACGGCAGCTGGGATGAAGAAGCGGGAAGATAATAGGTAAAAGAGTTATTTAAAGCGGTTGATCGGGAGGTCAGCCGCTTTTCTTTGCTCATATTGAGGTCTTAAAGTTTCGCATTTCATATCCGATATATTTACAATTCCCATCCAACTGACTATAATAAAGAATGCCCGTTTGCCTGCAAAGGCGCGGAACTATATCCATCTGCATCAGGGCGATATGACAGAAAAATGAACTTAAAAGAATGGAAGAAAGAACAATGGATGTAATTGAAAAATTTGGAAATAGGGTGAGCAGCCAGGCGCTTAAGGATCCGGAAAAAGCGCGTCGGCTGCTTCTTGCGGGATACCGCCTGCAGGAAAAGAAGCTTCAGTTTTTGCCGGATCGGGGGCTGCCGTCGTCGGGACAGTATGTGGCGCGGGTGGTTATGAAAAATATCATTCAGTCGCTGTCGGAACCGGAGAATGCGGCGATGGTCAGCATATTTGTGCCGGGAGAGCTGGTGATGGCGGCAGGGCTGACGCCGTACTCAGTGGAGGCGATGTCCTGTTTTATGGCGGGAACGAAGTGTGAGCAGACGTTTCTTCGGAAAACGGAGGAAGAAGGATTTCCGGAGACGATGTGTTCGTACCACAGGGTGTTTCTGGGGGCGGCGCTGACGGGGATTCTGCCAAAACCGAACTGCATGATTTATACGAACCTTGCGTGTGATGGAAATATGATGACGTTTCCGTATTTAAAAGATAAATTTGAATGTCCAGGCTTTTATATTGATGTTCCGTATGAGAAAAACCGGGAATCGGTTCTGTATGTGGCGGATCAGCTGCGGAAATTGAAACGGTTTCTGGAGGAGACGACGGACAGACGGATTTCGGAGGAAACAGTGCGGAGTGCGGTAGATAACAGCCGGAAAGCGGCGGCGAATTATAAAAAACAGCTTGCCCTGCGGTGTGCGCATGACCCGGTGACCTCTCTGACGAATGAATTGTATGCGCTTTTTATGTGCCATCTGATGGCTGGCTCAGAGACGGCGGTTACCTATACGGAAAAACTTCTGCGCGATGTGCGGATGTCACCGAGGGGAGATGGTCTTTCGGTAATCTGGATGCACATCATGCCATTTTTACAGGAGCCGGTTAAGGATATTTTTAATTATAGTAAGAAAATGCACATCCGCGCTTGTGATTTCATCGCAGATGGTTTTCAGGAGATGCATGCGGAAGACCCGTATGAGTCGATGGCAGAGAAAATGGTCTATTGCATTTACAATGGCAGTGTGAAACAGAGAATTGAGGAAGCGGAACGGCTTGCCAGAATCACGGAAGCGGATGGTGCTGTTTTATTTGCCCACTGGGGCTGTAAGGGAACGATCGGTGCATCCAGCCTGATTAAGCAGTCCTTAGAAAAGACAGGACTTCCGACGATGATTCTCGACGGTGACGGCTGCAACCCTGCCAATACCAGCGACGGTCAGGTATCGACGCGGCTTCAGGCGTTTGTGGAAATGCTGGAAAAGGGCAAGGAGGAGAAACACGCATGATTTATTACGTCTGTAAGTACACCCCGATCGAGCTGTTCCGGGGGTTTGGAGAAGAATGTTCTGTTTTGGAGGAAATGCCGGAAAATTTCGAACAGTCGGATCAGATTGCACATGCAAATCTGTGCGGCTTTGGAAAATCGGTCATTCAGGCAGTGCTGGAAGGAAAGGTTGAACAGCTGGTGCTGGTAAACTGCTGCGATTCGATGCGACGCGTTTACGATATCGTGGAGAGCACGGGAAAATGTAAGTTTTTATATATGCTGGATCTGCCGCATGATGATAATGAATGTGAAAAAGTGAAATTTGCGGGCACGATCCGGAGGCTTAAAAAGGCGTATGAGGCATATTCCGGGAAAGTGTTTGATAAACGCGCTTTTATCAAGTCCTTTATTACGTCGGAAATGAACACGGAGCCATACATTGGTGTGCTGGGCGTGCGGGTCAGCGGCATTCTGGAGGATATGATCCGGGACAATATCCAGATGGATGTGGAAAATCTGACCTGTACGGGTGGTCGGAAACTGTCGGTCGTACAGGATGAAATGTGGAATATGGAGGAAGAGGAGCTGTTTCTTTCTTACGCGGACGTCCTGCTGGGACAGATGCCGTGTTTCCGCATGAACCGTTCGATCCGCAGAAACCGTCTGTATCTGGATCCGAATTTAAAGGGAATTATTTATCACACGATCAAGTTCTGTGATTATTATGGATTTGAGTATGCGAGTATCAAGCGGGATATCAAGGTTCCGCTCCTTAAGATTGAGACTGATTTTACGAGCCAGAGCGCGGGGCAGCTTTTGACGCGCATTCAGGCATTTGAGGAGACGATCGAGGGATCAGAGGATATGGATCCGGGAAAAGGTATCAGTGAGGAGGCAAGAAAGAAGATGGAGTCGGGCATTTTTTATGTAGCGGGAATCGACAGCGGTTCGACAAGTACGGATGTGGTCATACTGGATCAGGATGGAAAAATTAAATCGACGATGATTATTCCGACCGGCGGCGGTGCGATGATGAGCGCCGAGAAGAGTCTGGATCTGGCGATTGAGAAAGCGGGAATTAAGAAAGAGGAGATCGTGCGGATCGATACGACCGGATATGGACGATCCTACATTGACAGCGGGGATGACAGCATCACGGAGATTACCTGCCATGCCAAGGGCGCAAATTATCTGAATCCGAATGTCCGCACTATCATCGACATTGGCGGGCAGGATATCAAGGCGATCAGCATCGACGGACAGGGAGCCGTGAAAAATTTCCTGATGAATGACAAATGTGCCGCCGGAACGGGGCGTTTTCTGGAAATGATGGCGAAAACGCTGGGACTTTCCCTGGAGGAAATGAGTGTGAAAGGGCTGGAATGGAAGCATAATATCGTGATTTCCAGCATGTGTACGGTGTTTGCAGAGTCGGAGGTCGTGTCGCTGGTGGCACAGAATAAGGATGTGGCAGATATTATCCACGGTTTAAATGTGTCAGTTGCCTCAAAAGTCGGCGCGTTGGCAGCCCGCCTTGGAAAGGATCATCCAGGCGAATATATGATGACCGGCGGTGTGGCGAAGAACCAGGGTATCATCCAGGCATTGGAAGAGAAGCTTGGTGCTAAACTTTATATCTGTGATGAGGCGCAGCTCTGCGGTGCGCTGGGAGCGGCGCTATTTGCTTATGAGAAATGTAAAGGCAGTGCGGAGGAAACGCGATGAAGCGGCAGGGTTAAAACACTTGTATCGATATTTTCGTCAGATATTCACTGGGAGAGGCTGTGGCCAATTCGTCGATCACAGCCTCTTTATAAGAGTATTTGCCGGTTTTAAACTTGTGTTCATCGGTCCAATCAAAGAGTTTTTCGTAGGTGGCTTTCGAGTCATAGTAATTTCCCATTAAGTAAGCAACTGCGTAGGTTCCGGCCGGTTTTAAGTGATAGGGGTGATTTTTCGGTTTTGTTATAACTTTTGTGAAAAAATAAGCATAGGTATCCAGATGATTTTTTCGTAAATCTGCCACATCAAGCATGGCCCCATAAGGATGACCGGCATTTAGAGCGTGGGCATTGCAGTAACCGATGTGGCGGCAAAGAGCCTGGATGATTTTCTGATGGTCATCTGTATGAATCGGATCGCTGAGAATCAGATATTCTTCCGGTGTCGTCTCGAGAAAAATACGACCATTTTTATTTTCTGTATGGAAGAATAATTCATCTTCTGTACGTTCTGCCTGTTTCTGATTCAGTGATTCCTGGAGTGATACCAGGGATAATTTTATATGATTGGACTGTAAAGTGAATAAAAATCCAAGAATGCATCTACATTCTGAAATCAGAAATCAAATTAAAACATTATAATCTTCGATGCCTCGTTGGGAAGCCAACGGGGTATTTTTTTACCCAATCAGGCTGTATAGGACACCTCATTTTTGATGTCTTTGGACGGTGCGGGAAGCATTACTGATTGGAATCCTTATATCTATGATATAGCTTTTTGCAATACAAAAAGACTTTACATATGGCTATAAAAATCAACTGTATTCCAAGCGGAACCTTCCCCCATTTTCTGGAACACGAAAAAGAAGAAACGCTTTCGGTCTATCTGGAGGTCGTCAAATGGGCGCTTCTGGAAGAATGAATATGTCCGAAAAAATGTTGGAATTATAATAATATTAACCGAAAAAACGTGATTTATAATAAAATAATGTCCGCAAAAATGCTGTTTAGCAATGGAAATATGCCCTAAAAAGTGTTAAGATAGAATACAGATGCTTTTGGATGTATATGTTGCGCAGGAGGTTTCTTAATGGAAAGAGAGCTGTTTACGAAACTGGAACGATGGATGAATAAAAAGAACAGAAAGCCGCTGATCATACAAGGAGCGCGCCAGGTCGGAAAAACCTGGATTATGAAGGAATTTGGAGCCAGGTTCTATGAAAATACAGTCTATATCAATTTTGATAATAATAAAGCAATGAAGGATGTATTTGACCTAGACTTTGACTTAAAGCGGATCCTTTCTGCAATCAAAATTGAGTACGGAAAGAGTTTTCAGGCTGAAAATACATTGATTATTTTTGATGAGATCCAGGAAGCACCAAAGGCGCTGGCATCTTTAAAATATTTCTATGAGAATGCACCGCAGTATTCTATCATTGCAGCTGGTTCCCTGCTCGGTGTTGCATTACATCAGGGAACATCCTTTCCTGTTGGGAAAGTTGATTTTTTAAAATTATGCCCTATGAGCTTCAATGAATTCATTTTGGCAGTTGGTGAAAAGGGGTTGCATGAAGCGTTGAGGTCCCAAGATTATGAACTGATCAATGCATATGCCGGGAAATATACGGATTTGTTAAAAAAGTATTATTATGTGGGCGGAATGCCAGAAGTAGTCCAGACATATATTGATTCCGATGATCTATTTGAGGTACGTGAGATCCAAAACAATCTTCTGCAGTACTATGAAGAGGATTTTAGCAAACATGCGCCAAAGGAAGTTGTTCCGCGCATCATGATGGTCTGGAATTCGATTCCTTCCCAATTGGCTAAGGAAAATCGTAAGTTTATGTATGGAGCACTACGAGAGGGTGCACGGGCAAAAGATTTTGAACTTGCAATTCAGTGGTTGGAAGATGCAGGGTTAATCCTGAAAAGCTATAGAGTATCAAAGCCAGATATTCCACTGATTGCGTACATGGAAATGAACAGTTTTAAAATGTTCATGTTCGATGTGGGATTGTTAACAGCAAAGGCCGGACTATCAGCAAGACTTCTATTGGAGGGAAGCCGGATCTTTGAAGAATTCAAGGGGGCACTTACGGAACAGTATGTTGCACAGGAGTTACACGCTGCAGGATATCCGCTTTATTATTTTGCAACAGCACGATCAACTGGGGAGATAGATTTTATGTTGCAGGGAGATTTAGACTGCGTTCCGATTGAGGTGAAGGCAGAACAGAATCTCCGTGCCAGGAGTTTGAGGGCATTTTGCGATAAATATAAGCCGGGCATGGCGATTCGTAGCAGTATGTCAAATTATAAGCAGGAAGACTGGCTGACAAATGTTCCGTTATATATGCTTGCGGAATATTTGAAAAGAACAATATATGTGGTAAGCTGATAACAATTTACCTCAAAACCAACGGGGGATTTTTTGTTCTGAATCAGACAATACAGAAGTTCGCGCTAAGCGAACTAATAAAATGGAGGTTCTGGAGTCCCTTCACGGCAATGTAGTATGTGCATTAGCTGCCGGAATCGGTGACTATGTGCGATGTACTCTCTTGGAATATAGCTATCATGATGACCAGTTTTGGATTTTTACAGAAGGCGGCGAGAAGTTCATAGGACTTGAGAGGAATAAAAATGTCAGTCTTGCTGTCTTTGAAAAGCCCCCGGACTTTGGTGCGCTGAAAAGCGTACTGGTCATGGGAACGGCAAAGCTCATCGAGCCGATGTTATTTGAGGTTCCTGGATTTGATGAATATTCGGAAAACTTGATAAAAAGTTCGATGATAGGAGTTCGAAAAATTTCTTTCGGGAAAGAATCTGTTGCGGAAACGCGGGAAATACCGTATAATAATGCGGTCTGATCTGCACATATGCAACAGATTTGTCCGTAAAAAAATGAAAAATCAGAATTGTGCGTATTTCAGAAACAATTTCTTGCTGTAAGAGTGAAAAAAAGTTATGTAAACTGTCTGCAAAAAAATACTTGACAAGAATTTGTGTTTTTACGCTTACGGAGAAGAACAAAAAAGAACTAAAAAACAGCGATGAACACATCGCAAAAAATGAGAAATGTAGGTAAAAATAATTTTATGAGAAAATTAGCATTAAGTGATGAAATCCTTCTCAAGATCTCCCAGCCGGCGCGTTATATTGGCGGCGAGGTGAATATGGTGAAGAAGGATCCGTCGAAGGTAGCAGTCCGGTTTGCCATGTGCTTTCCGGACGTGTATGAGATCGGTATGTCCCATCTGGGCATCCAGATTCTTTATGATATGTTCAACCGCCGGGATGACGTTTACTGTGAGCGCGTTTATTCCCCGTGGATGGACTTAGATCCGATCATGCGGGAGCAGAAGATCCCGCTGTTTGCTGTTGAAAGCCAGGATCCGATCAAAAAATTTGACTTCCTTGGAATTACAATCCAGTACGAAATGTGCTACACCAATATTTTGCAGGTGCTGGAATTATCACAGATTCCGCTCCATGCAGAAGATCGTACCGAGGAGGATCCGATCGTTATCGGCGGCGGTCCGTGTACCTACAATCCGGAGCCGATTGCACCATTTTTCGATCTCTTCTACATGGGTGAGGGAGAGGTGGTTTATTTTGACCTGATCGACCGCTACAAGGAGATCAAGGCGCGCGGCGGCAGCCGGAAGGAATTTCTGGAGCAGGCGGCGCAGATTCCGGGTATCTATGTGCCGGGATTTTATGATGTGACGTACAAAGAGGATGGCACGATCGAGGCGATGACGCCGAACAACCCGCACGCGCCGCAGACCGTTTCCAAGCAGCTTGTCATGGATATGAGCGATACCTGGTATCCGGAGAAGCCGGTGGTTCCGTATCTGCGCGCGACGCAGGACCGTGTGGTTCTCGAGATCATGCGCGGCTGTATCCGTGGATGCCGTTTCTGCCAGGCGGGCATGGTATACCGCCCGGTGCGCGAGCGCAGCCTGGAGGAACTGAAACGTCTGGCGCGGACGATGCTAAAGAGCACCGGACATGAGGAAATTTCGCTGAGTTCGCTGAGCTCTAGTGATTACACGAAGCTGGAGGGAATCGTCAATTTTCTGATCGACGAGTTTGACGGAAAGGGTGTCAATGTGTCCCTGCCGTCCCTGCGTATTGACGCATTTTCCCTCGATGTCATGAGCAAGGTGCAGGACGTGAAGAAGAGCAGCCTGACCTTTGCACCGGAGGCGGGATCCCAGCGTCTGCGTAACGTTATCAACAAGGGTCTGACCGAGGAAAACATTTTAAATGGTTCTGCCGAGGCGTTCAAGGGCGGATGGAACCGCGTAAAGCTCTACTTCATGCTGGGACTTCCGACTGAGACCGTGGAAGATATGCAGGGCATTGCCGAGCTTTCGGAGAAGGTGGCGGAAGTGTACTATGACACGGTTCCGAAGGAACAGCGCCACGGCAAGGTGCAGGTAACCGCCAGCACCTCGTTCTTTGTGCCGAAGCCATTTACCCCGTTCCAGTGGGCGCCGATGTGCACGAAAGAGCAGTTCTTGGAGCGCGCGAGCATCGTCAATCACCGCATGAAAGAGATGTTAAATAAGAAGAGTCTCCGCTATAACTGGCATGAGGCGGATGTGACCGTGCTGGAAGGTGTTCTGGCGCGCGGCGACCGCAAGGTGGCAGCTGTGATTGAGGAGGCGTATCGCAAAGGTGCAATCTACGATTCCTGGTCAGAGTATTTCAACAATGATATCTGGATGAAGGCGTTTGAGACCTGCGGCGTGGACATTGATTTCTATACGACGCGTGAGCGAAGCCTTGATGAAGTGTTCCCGTGGGATTTCATCGACGCGGGTGTGACGAAGGATTTCCTGAAACGCGAGTGGGCGAACGCACAGGCGGAAACGGTAACGCCGAACTGCCGGATGCGCTGTTCGGGATGTGGTGTCCGTAAGTACGGCGGCGGAGTCTGTTTCGAAGAACGGGCATGAGGAAGGAGCGGTCATGAAAATACGAATTAAATTTCAAAAACAGGGAACGGTGCGTTTTATCGGTCATCTGGACGTGATGCGTTACTTCCAGAAGGTGATGCGCCGGGCGGAAGTGGATATCCGTTATAGCGAAGGATTCAGCCCGCACCAGATCATGTCGTTTGCGTCTCCGCTCAGCGTGGGGCTTATCAGCCATGCGGAGTATGTGGATATTGATGTCAATTCCAGCGGAAATTCGACCGGGATGGTGCGCCGCTTAAATGAGGTCAGCGCCGAGGGGCTGGAGGTGCTCAGCTACCGCGAGCTTCCGGAGACGGCAAAGAATGCGATGTCGCTGGTGGCAGCTGCTGATTACACATTCTGGTTTAAAGAGGGATTTGAACCGGAGGACGGCAGCAGTGTAGAAGAATTTTTCGGGAAATTCCTGACATTCTGCAAAAGCGAGACAATTCCGTTTGTGAAGCAGACGAAAAAGGGCGAGAGAACCGTGGATCTGCGTCCGCTGATCTGTGAGGCGCGAATCGCGGAGCGGAAAGAGTATGTTCCGGCGATGGTCGCAGACTGGTATCCGGATCTGGAAAATGAGACGGTTGAGGAGGAAAAACAGGCAGAAGGAATCTGTGTATTCCTGCGCCTCTTATCGGGCAGTGCGGCAAACGGAAAGCCGGAGCAGGTATTGCAGGCATTCTATGAGAGTCTGGGGCTGACCTACCGCCCGTTTGCCATTCAGGTCGAGCGCGAGGAGCTGTATGCGGACGAGGGCGCCGAGGGCGCACCGGAGTATGTGCCGCTTGAGGCGTATGGAAGCGAGATTGTGTAAATGCTTCAATGTTCATTAAGAGATGAAATGCGAAGCGCCAGCAAAATCCGGCTGCAGTTAGCGCGAAGTGTGAACGGCAGCAAAAAATGAGAGGAGACGAAGAGTTTGGATCAGTTAATAGTGACAAAATGGAAGGATCGAAGCCTGACGGCGCTCCTCTCGGACGGGCACTGCCGGTCGCTGACGCTGGAATCTGGCGATGAAAGCCTGTTGGGGAATATTTACATCGGCAAGGTGAAAAATGTGGTAAAAAACATCAACGCCGCGTTTATTGACCTCGGCGGTGGAAAAACCGGGTATTTCAACCTGGCGGAAAATCCGGTTCCGCTTTATACAGACGAGCTGAACCAGCTATGTTCATTCGGATATTCTGGAAATTCTGAGAAAAAAGTAAGTCCACGGAAACTAAAAGCTGGAGACGAGCTTCTTGTCCAGGTGTCCCGCGACGCCCTGAAAACCAAGGATCCGTCCGTGACCTGCTGTCTGAATTTTCCGGGTACCTATATGGTTCTGACGGTTGGAAAACCGCAGATCGGATTTTCGGCAAAAATCAAGGATAATGCCTGGAAAGAGAAGGTGCGGGAGGAACTTCTGACACATAAGGATGAGCGTTTTGGACTGATTGTCCGGACGAACGGGGCGTCGGCTTCCATCGAAACACTCTGTGCAGAAACAGAGAAGCTGAAACAGCAGATGGAAGAACTTTTTGCCCGGGCAGCCTGCCGCACCTGTTACAGCCTTTTAGAGCAGGGTACGCCGCCCTATATCCAGAGTCTTAGGGATGCGAAGAAAGGAACCCTTTCGGAGATCATCACAGATGTGCCGGAGTATGCGAAGAAGATTGAGGCATGGCTGGAGGAAGAGAAGGAAGAGGACAAGGAACAAAAAGAAAATCAGACCCAGGCAGATAAAAATGAAAGCATAAAACAGGCGGTTCCGAAATTGTCCCTATATACAGATGAGAACCTTCCATTAATGAAGCTGTACCGCCTGGAATCGGTGCTTAAAAGTGCGTCGGATCGCCGTGTCTGGATGAAATCCGGTGGATATCTTGTGATTGAACCTACGGAAGCGTTGACAGTTATCGATGTCAATACGGGGAAATACACCGGCAAGAAGACACCGGCGGAGACCATTCTTAAGATTAATCTGGAGGCGGCGCATGAGGTGGTGCGCCAGCTTTCCCTGCGGAATCTTTCCGGTATTATTATTGTGGATTTTATCGATATGGAATCGAAAGAAGATCAGGAGACGCTGATGCGGACGCTCGGGGAAGAGCTTTCCCGTGACCCGGTCAAAACGATCCTGGTGGATATGACGCGGCTTGGGCTGGTGGAGATCACCCGCAAGAAGGTGCGCCGTCCGCTTCATGAGATTTTGTAGCGGTTGAATCATAGAATGAAAAACACAAGGAGAAGAAAAGATGTTTGAAAAAGTATTTAAGCTATCCGAGCATCAGACGACCGTAAAGACGGAAGTCATGGCTGGAATTACGACCTTTATGACGATGGCGTACATTCTGGCAGTTAATCCGAGCATCCTCGGATCGACCGGCATGGATCCGACTGCGGTGCTTCTGGCTACGGCTCTGGCATCATTCATCGGTACTGCCTGCATGGCATTTATGGCGAACCTGCCGTTCGTTCTGTCCGCAGGCATGGGGCTCAACGCGTATATGGCGTATACGGTGTGCGCGGGCTATGGCTATAGCTGGCATGTTGCACTGCTGGCTGTATTTGCAGAGGGTCTGATCTTCATCGTGCTGTCTCTGACAAACGTGCGCGAGGCGATCTTCAATGCGATTCCGTTGACTTTAAAGCGCGGTGTGTCCGTCGGTATCGGTCTGTTCATCGCATTTATCGGTCTTCAGAATGCGGGACTTTCAGTAGACTCTTCCACACTGGTAACGATCATCAGCTTCCCGGAAAATTTCCATACCGCAGGTATCTGCGCGCTGCTGGCGCTGATCGGTCTGTTTATCATGGCGGTTTTATACACCTACCGTGTGAAGGGCGCGATTCTGTACGGCATTCTGGGAACCTGGATTCTCGGTATGCTGTGCCAGGTAACCGGCATTTACACACCGGACGTAGAGAATGGTTTCTACACCCTGTTCCCGACCCTGGGAATCACCGATTTCTCCAAACTGGGAGAGACATTTGGTAAATGCTTTACCGTTGACTTCGATGCAGTTGGAATTATCAATTTTATCGTAGTTATTTTCTCATTCCTGTTTGTAGATATTTTTGATACACTTGGTACATTAATTGGTGTAGCAACCAAGGCAGACATGCTGGATGAGGAAGGACGTCTTCCGGGTATCCGTCCGGCGCTGATGGCAGATGCGATCGCAACTTCCTTTGGTGCGGTATTAGGTACTTCCACAACGACTACCTTCGTTGAGTCTGCATCGGGTGTTGCAGTCGGAGGACGTACCGGTCTGACTGCCCTGGTATCGGCACTCCTGTTCCTGCTTTCCACCCTGTTTGCACCGATTTTTACGGCGATCCCGTCCTTTGCGACGGCTCCGGCATTAATCATGGTTGGCTTCCTGATGGTGGGAACTGTAACCGAAATTCGTTTCGATGAGGACAATATCACCGAGGCAATCCCGGCATATCTGGCAATCATCGCCATGCCGTTGTTCTACAGCATTTCCGAGGGTATTTCCATGGGAATTATCTCTTATGTGCTTTTGAATGTGGCAGCAGGAAAAGCAAAGAAGATCACTCCGCTTATGTATGTGCTGGCGGTACTCTTCGTTCTCAAATACATTTTCCTGTAACAACTTGTAATAATTTAACCCCTGAAAACTTGACGAAAACAGGTTTTCATAATAAAATAGTCTATATCAAAAAAAGTTTTTAAAATTTTTTTGATTAACGTGCAATAAAATGCGTATGCAGCGCATTAACTTATTGAACGGATGAAAATCATTCCCGCGCGGAAGAACGCGGACAGAGACGAACAAAAACAAATCAAGTTACTCGAAATTCCTTGATGCATTACACTCCGTTACGAACTGTCCAAGATTTTCTGCTGGGATCTTTTCGGTATCGGTTGACAACCAGCAACCGATATTGGGTAAAAAGCGCCGGACCTGCTTGCAGTGCCGGCGCTTTTTACTGTACAAAAAAGGGGTAATTTTTATCAGGAATATCTCATTGACATTTTGGCGGGCAGACGGTATAAAGGACAGAGGGTAACTGTTCACAGGTAGGAATTTTCTGAACGGAAAATTCCGTACGATACAGTTCTGGCAGAAGATTTTGCCGATTTGGAATGCGTAGCATCGGCAAAATCCCGTTGCTGGGCACACGTGTGTGAACAGTAACGACAGAAGAGAGAGTAGACTCTGGCGATAGAAACACGCATGGAACCAGTTCTGGGAGGAAAAGTTAAGAAAATAAAACAGCAGGGCGGGTTTCATACGGAGGTGGGATACATATGAAGATAGAAAATGATTTGGGGCGGGACGATATCCGGCGGCTGGTGCTCCGTCTGGCGATTCCTTCGATGCTGGCGCAGTTTATCAATGTGCTCTACAGCGTGGTCGATCGAATCTATATTGGAAATATCCCGGTGATCGGGGAGACGGCGCTTGCGGGCGTCGGCGTCAGCGGACCGATTGTGACGCTGATCTCCGCGTTTGCCTATCTGGTCGGTCTGGGCGGCTCGCCGCTCATGAGCATCCGTATGGGCGAGGGGCAGGATGAGAAAGCGAAAAAGATTCTGGCAAACAGCTTCTGGATGATTGTCGGGCTGTCGTCGGTTCTGACGTTGGTTCTGTTTGTATTTAAACGAGAAATTTTGACGCGGTTTGGTGCGAGTGAGGCGATTCTGCCGTATGCGGAATCGTACTTTACGATCTATCTGCTGGGAACGGTCTTTGCGCTGCTTTCCATCGGAATGAACCAGTTTATTATCTGCCAGGGATTTGCGCGGATCGGAATGATTTCGGTGGCGCTCGGTGCGGTAACGAATATTGTGCTGGATCCAGTGTTTATTTTTGTGTTTGACATGGGCGTGGCGGGGGCGGCGTTTGCCACGGTTCTGTCACAGTTTGCGTCGGCGGCCTTTGTCCTTCGTTTCCTGCGAGGAAATCGCGTGCTTCTGCGGCTTGAATTTGAATGTCCGCAGGTGAAGACAGTCTGTAAGATTGCGCTGATGGGACTGTCGCCATTTCTGATTATCGCATTTGACAATGTGCTGATCATTTCGCTCAATACGGTAATTCAGATGTATGGCGGCGCGGAGGCGGACATGCTTTTGACCTGTACGACAATCGTGCAGAGCTTTATGCTGATTGTGACGATGCCGCTCGGAGGCATTACATCGGGAACGGGGGCGATCCTGGGCTTCAATTTCGGCGCGGGACGCCCGGATCGGATCCGGAGCGCACAGAAGTATATCACATTGCTGGCGGTGGTGCAGTGCAGCATCATGTTCCTGTTTTCCCGGACGCTGGCGCAGTATTTTGTGTATCTCTTTACGCGCAATGAGTCCTATGTGGAACTGACTGTCTGGGCGATCCGGGTCTACACGATGGGGATTATTCCGCTGGCAGTCCAGTATGAGGTCGTAGATGGATTTACCGGAATGGGTGTGCCGTCGGTGGCGATCTCGCTGTCAATGTTCCGGAAGCTGCTGTACCTGGTCAGCGTGTTCCTGATTCCGGTGTTTGCGGGAGTTGAAAATGTTTTCTATGCAGAAGTGGTATCGGATTTCGGCGGAACGACGATGTCAGTGATCGTGTATCTTCTTTTGATTGGGCGCATTATGGGGCGCTGTGTAGAGCGCGCTAAATTGAACGGGAAAGCAGTGGAAGCAGACACTTGAAGCGGCGCTTAAAATGGCTGAAAATGTGTGTCAGATAACGTTGTCATCAATCAATAAATGAAAAAAATAATGGATTGACAAACGGATTCTCTGGATCTATAATGCAATACAGATAATGAATGACAACAAAATAACGATATCTTCAGGGCAGGGTGTAATTCCCGACCGGCGGTAAAGTCCGCGAGCGCATGGCGCATGATTTGGTGCAATTCCAAAACCGACTGTATAGTCTGGATGAAAGAAGAAAAAACGTAAATAAAAACGGCGGTGCCGAAGAGCTTCCAGATACGAGGTCCCCGGATGATGGATATGGCGGATATATACCGCTATGGCAAAAGAGGGAGAAAAGTCATCGAGAAAGGATGCATAAAAAATATTTACGATAATTAATATCATAAAAGATGTTATGGAATAAAAATTATAAGCCCTGAGATGTGAAAATAAAAGTGTTTCACATTTCAGGGCTTTTTGCATGGAAAGGTGGGGAAAAAGATGGAACGAATCCATGTAAAGGTTCCCGGTGAGCAGCCACAGGATCGGGAATATATGAAGCAGGCGTTAGTACTGGCAGAAAAAGGGCACGGATGGGTCAATCCGAATCCGATGGTCGGCGCGGTGCTGGTAAAGGATGGACACATCATCGGCGAGGGATATCATACACGATATGGACAGCTTCATGCAGAACGGGAGGCATTTAAGAATGCGGCAGAGCGGGGCGAAGAGACGGCGGGAGCAGATTTGTATGTGACGCTGGAACCCTGCTGTCACACCGGAAAACAGCCGCCGTGTACGGAAGCGGTGCTGGCATCCGGGGTGAAGCGCGTGATTGTCGGCTGCACGGATCCGAATCCGGTGGTGGCAGGGCGCGGCATCCGGCTTCTGAGGGAAAAAGGGCTGGAAGTGGTGGCCGGAGTTTTACGCGGGGAGTGTGAACGGCGGAATGAGGTGTTCTTCCATTTTATGCGGACGAAACTTCCGTTTACGGTGCTGAAATACGCGATGACACTCGACGGAAAGACAGCGACGGTGTCGGGTAAATCCCAGTGGATCACGGGCGAGGCGGCGCGGAAGCGGGTGCATGAGGACCGCGGGCGTTATATGGCGATTCTGACTGGCGTTTCGACGGTGCTGGCGGACAATCCGCAGCTGACCTGCCGGATTCCGGGAGGAAAAAATCCGATCCGGGTGATTGCAGATACGAAGCTTCGGACACCGCTTTCATCGACCGTGGTACAGACCGCGCGGGAGACACCGACCTGGATTGTGACGGCGGTATCGGATGCCGGAAGGAAGAAAGCATATGAGGACGCCGGCTGTCGTGTTTTAAGTGTCCCGGCAAAAGAGGGAGAACTGGATTTGCAGGCGATGATGCAGCGGCTGGGCGAGGAGAAAGTGGACAGCGTGATGGTCGAGAGCGGCGGGACGCTGGCATGGTCGTTTTTAAAGGCAGGGCTTGTGAACCGGGTGCAGGCGTACATTGCTCCGAAGATTTTCGGAGGTGCAGGCGCCCCGACCCCGGTGAGGGGAACCGGCGTGGATGCGCCGCCGGAGGCATTTCTTCTTAAAAAGCCGGAGGCAGTGTGGCTGGGAGAGGATCTGCTGCTGGAATATGAAGTGTCCGGTCGAGATGCATGAGGCGGTGTTAGAACGGGAAAAAATCGCTGATTTGAAAAGGAGAAAAGATGTTCACAGGAATCATAGAGGAAGTGGGAAGGATCCGCGCGATTGAGCGTCAGGCGGTATCGGCACGGCTGACGGTTGCGGCGTCCAAGGTGCTCTCGGATGTCCATCTGGGTGACAGCATTGCGGTCAACGGTGTGTGTCTGACGGTCACGTCATTTGGGAGAGATTATTTCTGTGCGGATGTGATGCATGAGACGCTGAACCGTTCGTCCCTGGGGGCGCTGGGCGTCAAAAGCCCGGTCAATCTGGAGCGGGCGATGCTGGCGGGCGGACGGTTTGGCGGACATATCGTCTCCGGTCACATCGACGGAACCGGAACCATCCGGGATGTGCGCCGGGATGGAAATGCCGTCTGGTATACGATTCAGGCCCCAGAACCGATTCTGCGGCTGATTGTGGAAAAAGGATCGATCGCGATCGACGGAATCAGCCTGACGGTCGCACGGGTGGATCACGTATCATTTTCCGTTTCCATCATCCCGCATACGCTGCAGGAGACAGCGCTAGCGTTTAAGCGGGCAGGCGATATCGTCAATCTGGAAAATGACTGCATTGGAAAGTATGTGGCGAAGCTGATAGGAGTGGAAGAAGAGGATAAGGCAGGAAAGGGCATGACAAGAGAATTTCTGCAGCGGTATGGATTTTAATAGAGGAGGAGAACAATGAAGCAGTTTGATACAGTTGAAAAGGCTCTGGACGAGCTGAAACAGGGACATTTAATCCTGGTTACGGATGACGAGGATCGCGAAAACGAAGGCGATCTTATCTGCGCGGCAAGTTTTGCCACGACAGAAAATGTCAATTTCATGGCGACGCATGCGAAGGGCTTAATCTGTATGCCGATGAGCGCAGAAATCTGCCGGAAGCTGCAATTCCCACAGATGGTGATGGATAACACGGATAACCATGAGACGGCGTTTACCGTATCGATCGACCATAAAACGACGACCACCGGCATTTCCGCTGAGGAGCGCGGTATTACGGCGCGTGCGTGTGTCGATCCGGACACAAAGCCGGAGGATTTCCGCCGCCCGGGACATATGTTTCCGCTGATGGCGAAGAAAAACGGCATTCTGGAGCGCAACGGCCACACAGAGGCGACGGTAGATCTGATGCGGCTTGCAGGGCTGCCGGAATGCGGTCTGTGCTGCGAGATTATGCGCGAGGATGGAACGATGATGCGGTCGGAAGAATTATTTGCGATGGCAGAACAATGGGGGCTGGCGATGATTTCCATTAAACAGCTGCAGGAGTACCGCAAGAGACATGAAAAACTGGTCGAGTGTGTGGCAGAGACGCGGATGCCGACGAAATATGGCGAATTCCGCGCGTATGGCTACCTGAATCTCTTAAATGGAGAACACCATGTGGCACTCGTCAAGGGCGATATCGGAGATGGGAAAGATGTACTCTGCCGCGTGCATTCGGAGTGCCTGACCGGCGATGCATTTGGTTCCCTGCGGTGCGACTGTGGACAGCAGCTTGCGTCGGCGATGACCCAGATTGAGAAAGAGGGACGAGGCGTTCTCCTTTATATGCGGCAGGAGGGACGCGGCATCGGGCTTTTAAATAAGTTGCGCGCCTACAAGCTGCAGGATGGCGGCATGGATACGCTGGATGCGAACCTGGCGCTGGGATTTAAAGGCGATCTGCGGGAATACTACATTGGGGCGCAGATTTTAAAGGATCTGGGAATCAAGACGCTTCGTCTTTTGACCAATAACCCTGATAAGGTATATCAGCTTTCGGATTTTGGCATGGAAATCAAAGAGCGCGTGCCGATTCAGATGGAGGCGACGCCGTATGATGGATTTTACCTGAAAACGAAGCAGGCGCGGATGGGACATATTTTGAATTTTAAATAGAAAAAGTGACAGGCGAAAATAGATCGTCGGAAAGGATGGTACTTATGCGTACATTTGAAGGAAACGTAGTAGCGGAAAATAATATGAGGATCGGAATTGTGGCGGCACGATTCAATGAGTTTATCACCTCGAAACTGGTTGCAGGCGCGCAGGATGCGCTGCGCCGTCACAATGTCTCGGAGGAGGATGTAGATGTTGCGTGGGTTCCAGGTGCTTTTGAGATTCCGCTGATTGCGTCGGAGATGGCGAAGTGCGGAAAGTATGATGCGGTGATCTGCGTGGGTGCAGTTATCCGTGGAAGCACAAGCCATTATGATTATGTGTGCAGCGAGGTTTCGAAAGGAATCGCACAGGTTTCTCTGGCAAGCAGCGTGCCGGTTATGTTCGGTGTGCTGACGACGGATACGATCGAGCAGGCGATCGAGAGAGCGGGAACAAAGAGCGGAAATAAGGGATTTGACTGCGCGACGGGAGCAATCGAGATGGTGAATTTGCTGCGGGAGATCCGGAAGTAAAAATAATCAGGTAATCGGGCATCGAAAAAGCCAGGACTGCGGAATGCTGCAGCCCTGGCTTTTTTGTCTTAGGAAAATTTGTCCATGCGCCAGGTTTTGGGTGTTATCTGTTTTTGTTTGCTATCATGTTACTCTGTTTTCAACAGCCCCTGTTCCGTATAATATTTCTCAGCTCCCGGATGCAGCGGAATAGGAAGCTGGCTGCATATATATTCCGGATCAGATAAGTTACTTAAGGAGGGGTGGGCGCTGATCAGTTCTTCACGGGATTCGTCGAGAATCTTGGTGATGGTGTAGACCAGCTTTTCGTCCATGGATGCGTCCACGCAGAGAAGGCATTTGATTCCGAAGGTTTTCAGTGTCTCGGTTTGTCCCGGATAGGTACCGGCTGGGACGGTGGCGCGGACGTAGAAGGGGCTGGCTGCAAGAATTTTTTGCAGTTCTTCGTCAGTGTACTCCAGCAGGCGGCAGGGCGTCTGGCTGGCCAGGTCGGTCAGGCTGTGGACTGGGATTCCGGCGAAGCTGTGGACGGCGTCGAGTTTACCGTTTAAGACAGAGTCCACGCTGGCGGAGAAGCTGTAGTTTTCAAGGGCAGTGTTGGCAATATTGAGCCCGGCTGCCTTGAGAGCGGTGCGGGCGGAAAGCTCCGTGGTGGATCCTTCTGGTCCGACGGCAATGTGGTGTCCGGCGAGTTCATGAACGTAGGAGATATGCTCGGATTCCGGCGCCATCCAGGTGGACAGGCTTGAATAGACGGCCCCGATCGCCCGCAGGGATTCGACCGGATGACCGGAAAATTCGTCCGTTCCCTGATAGGCGGAAAATGCCACATCGCCGCTGACCAGTCCCATATCAAATTGTCCGTTTTTGATATTTTCCACGTTCGTGTAGGAACCGTTGGAGGCGCTTAAATTGACCTTGAGCTGTTCATCATGTCCGCTTAAAACAGAGGCGATGGCACTGCCAACCGGGTACATGGTTCCGCCGCTGTCGGCAGTTCCGATGGTCAGAACGTGCAGCTCTTCGTCTGCTTCGTTGGGATGGTCGTTGACCCGCGCATCTGCGGAGGTGCTGCCGGAACAGCCGGAAAGTCCGAGCAGGAAGGTAAGAAGCATCATTGGTGCCAATTTTACTAGTTTTTTTATTTTCATAGATCTCACCTTTTCGTAGTTTATCAGTATATAAAAAAACGCAGCGGTTCTGTCGAATGCTGCCTTAGCGATTAAAAGAATATTAAAACTCTATAAAAGTATAACATAAAAAACAGTGATAAGACAAGACCAAGGAAGAGGAAAATATAAATGTAACTGTTCACAGGTAGGCACTTTTGGAACCGAAAGTGCCGTAAGAAAACGTGGTGGCAGCAGGAATTTGCCGTATTTAAATGCGAAGCCACGGCAAATTCCGTTACTGGGCACGTATGCGTGAACAGTAACAAAAAAGAGCGTCCGGTTTATGTGGGGGAACCGGACGCTCTTCTTTCAGGTTACATTTTCAATTGAGCTTTAGGTATGTTGTTATATAAAAGATGTCTTATATGAAGTGTTCCTATCTCGTCTCAGTGATTATTTTGTAATCAGGCTGGAGAAGATGGAAAGGAAAATCGGGTTGTAAATATCGTCGATGATAACTGCGAAGGACGGATACAGAACCCAAGCAACGGTGTGCCATCCATACTGATCCATAACGGCTTTCTCGTTTGCTACTGCGTTCGGACCTGAACCACAGCCCCATCCACAGTTACCAGCTGCCATAACAGCTGCACCGTAATCGCGGCCAAATACGTTGAAGGATACGAAGATTGCAAAGAGTGCCATCAGGATAGCCTGCGCAAGGAGGATGATACCCATCTGACCAGCTACCGGAGCTAGCTTTGTGATATCGATGGTCATCAGAACCAGTGCCAGGTAGAGTTCCAGGAACATATGCTCGATAGCGTCGATCTCCGGAACCGGGAATTCGATACCAGCTGCATCCATGATGTTTCTTGCGATAGCACCTGCGAACAGACAGCCGATGAATTTCGGCATCTCGATCATCGGGATGTTGTCTAACAGGCAGTAGATCGGCATACCAAGTGCTGCTACAAGCAGAGACAGGGCAAATGCTTTGATCATACGGGTGTTGTTAAGAACAGCTGCTGAACCTGCTTTTGCGGATTCCGGTCTGTCGTTCGGGTCAGATTTCAGACCGTGACGGGAAATCAGGAAAGCTGCAACCGGACCACCGATTAAGGAACCCATGATGTTGCCCATAGTACCGGCTGCTACACCGACTGTGGTTGCATCCGGAGCACCCATGTTCTCGAAGATAGGACCAAATGCAGAAGCAGTACCAACACCGCCGGACATAGCTGAGGAAGAACACTGCAGAGCCAGAAGCGGATGAAGACCGATGGCGCTGCCTACCAGGTAACCAACGACATCCTGTAAGGTAATCAGGACACAGGCTGCAACTGCGATTGCGATACAAAGCTTTCCGCCTGCGTGCTTTAACATCTTGTAGCTGAAGCCGAAACCTACGCACAGGAAGAATAAGTTCTGGCATAAGTCTTTTACGATTTTTGCATCAAAGGAAAAACCGATGATTCCGGAACCCTTGATGATAGATACAACAACAGAAAAGATGATACCGGAAATAACCGGAGCCGGTATAGCATATTTTCTGAGCAGGGCGCTGTGAGCGACAATCGCGCGTCCTAAGAAGATAACGATGGCTGCGAAACCAAGTGTGGTCAGATACTCAAACTGGAATGTTGCGATGGCACCGTCCGCTGCCGGTGTGTAAGTTCCAAAGTATCCCATAATGTGTTCTAACATAGAACTTCCCTCCATTCTTTTTTAAGAATTTGTTTATTTCTTTTATAAACAGTTTATAAGATTGAAAAAGGGAAGTCAATTTATGTAATTTTAAATACAGTTTTGTAAGTATTGTAAATAAAAATGACTATAAGAAAGCGACTGCAGTATAGATACGGTTCTATGATGAATCTGTACAGCTGCAGCCGCGAACAGGCAGGAAAAACCTGAAGATTGCTGGAAAACGAAGTGGCTCTTATTTTCCGGAATATCGTAACTGTTCAGTACCTTCACAGTCACGCGCAAAAATCCATTAAAAATTGCCTGCGGCAATGGGATTTTTGCCTGCTGGCCCATGTTTTCGTACGGTCAGCGCAGTAAATGCGCAGACCTACTGAACAGTTACGGAATATCTATACTTAATAGAAGGGCGTCCACCGGTCTGGTAATCGATCATGCTGACCAGTTCGTTGGTTTCAACCAGGTAATTTAAGTACCGCCGGACTGTAATACGGGACAAATGAACCTGTTCCGAAATCTGTTCGCTGGACCAGACCTCCTCCGGATGTTCGGAGAGAAAGAGACGGATCAGTCCAAGGGTGCGTTCATTTAGGCCCTTTGTCAGCGGAGCGCTCTGGGAGGAGACATCCGGGACGGAGAAGAGGCGGTCGATCTCCGCCTGTCCCAGGTCAGAAGCGGACGCCGATGTTTTCAATTCCTCCTGACGTTTCACAAATCGTTCCAGGGCAGCTTTGAAACGGTCATATTCAAATGGTTTGACGAGATAATCGGTGACGCCGCGGGATATAAGCCGGCGGACGGTCTCTGCGTCGTTGGCAGAGGTTACCATGATGATCGCAGGGGTCATGCCAGCCGCGTGGAGCTGGTCGATAAATTCGTCACCGTTCATCTGAGGCGTGTAGTAGTCGAGAATAATCAGGTCAACCGTGCAGTTCTGCAGATACTGCAGGGCAAGGATGCCGTTTTTGAAAGTTGCCTCCACGTGAAAAGAGGAGGTCAGCTCGACATACTGTTTATTGATGGATGCAACCATCGGATCATCTTCTATAATAATGACTTTATACATTAGATTCTGTCTCCTTTCGGGTAAATGTCAGGGTGAAGCAGGTGCCCTCGCCAGGCTCTGTGTCAATATCGATGGTTCCGCCGTACTCCTCCATCAGCTCATGAACCAGGAAAAGCCCGGTTCCGCGGTTCTCGCCCTTGGAGGAAACACCTTTTTCGAAAATATGATCGAGCAGCTCCGGCTGTATGCCGTGCCCGGTGTCCTCGCAGGTGATGATGTTGACGTCTGGGCGGCAGTAGATGCCGATGTGGATCTCGCGCGGGCTTTCAGATGCGTTAATGACATCCGGACTGGCGGTGTGATCGTGGCTTAGCTCTTCAATGGCATTTTCCATCAGATTGCCGAGAATGGTGACAAATCCTTCCACCGGGATCAGCAGATCATGGTCGCGGCAGGTGCTGTCGGCGCTGACCTGCAGGCGGATGCCAAGCTCGGCGGCGTGCATCATTTTCCCGATCACAAGCGCACAGATTTTCGGAACGCGGATGCAGTTGGCTGTCTCACGGACGGACTGGCTGGAGACAAGGCTGCTGTTGGTGATAAAATTCATCGCCTGCTGAATCTCCCCGGTCTGTAGGTAGCCGAGAATGATGTGCAGCTTATTTAAAAATTCATGGTTGAACGCGCGCAGCGTGTCCAACATATTGTGGGCGCCGGAAAGCTCGTCGGAGAGACGCAGGAGGTCGGTGCGGTCAAATAAAACGATCAGGACACCTCGGCGCGCCTGTTTACCGCGTCCATGGATCGGCACCTCCTTGACGATGAGCTGGCGTCCGGCGAAGCTGATGCTCTCGTGCGTTACACTTTCGCCGGTTTTTATGACCTGATCGAATGAGGTCTGTGGAAACAATTCCTGAATCGTTAAGTGGGTGAGCGGAGGTTCGTTTGCAGGACGACCGAGTATCGTGGAAACTTTCTGGTTGGCAAAGAGAATTCTGCCGTCCAGATCGGTTGCGGCAAGTCCCTCGTCGATCATATTCATGACCTCATCCTGGCGGGTATAAATATTGACGAGTTCTTCCGGGTCATATCCCAACAGGGAGTCGCGCAGCAGGGAGAACATTGTGTGCGTCAGGGAAATGCTGACGATCATCATGATCAGGAATATAATTATATAAAAGAACAGCAGACTGCGGTGCTGGGCTGACAGAGTAGCGGTGAACAGGGAAACCATCACAAAACCGACGATCTCTCCGTCGCTGTTTTTTACTGCGTGAAAGGCGCGCCGCTGCATGCCGTGCGTGCCGTAGCCGGTTGTGATATATGGATCGCTTCCTGCCAGAATAGCGTCCTCGTCACCTGCCACGTAGGAATCGCCGGTTTTCAGACGGTTCGTGTGGTAAAAGCGCAGTCCGTTTTTATCACTGATGAGGATGACATTGATATCTGGTATATTCAAAGAAAGAGAATCCAGGTCGCGGGTCACGGTGGAATCAGGATAGCCGTTTTCCAGCATGGCGGCGACATCCGGAATTGCAGCAATATAAGAAGCAGTACCGCTGATCAGCTTGTCCATATCCTTTCGCTGCCTGGAAATATCAAAAAACAGAGTAAAACCAAGTGAGATGAGCACCAGGGTAGCGGAAAGGAGCAGAAAGGATCGGTACAGATTCTGTTCCAGCGCTGATTTTCCTTCCTTTATCTTCATATATAAAACCTCCGGAATTTATTTGATGTAGGAAATGAGTTGATCCGGTCTGCAAAATGTGTAAACCAAAACGATGATTAAAGTTATTATAGTAAAAAAAGAAACGATCTGCAAGAAAGTGTGGAGGTTTACAAGGCGCCGGATGGCGAATTGCAAAGTGGACGGGTTATTGTTCACGGGTAGGCACTTTTGGAACCGAAAGTGCCGTAAGAAAGCGTGGTGTCAGCAGGAATTTGCCGTATTCAAATGCGAAGCCACGGAAAAAGGTTGAAAAACAAGAAGAGATCGATTAAAATGAAAATAGTTCGAATTAGAGCATTTGGTTAAAAAATTATGCAAAATTAAGGCTGCCAGCACAAAATTCCATTTAAGATATGACAATCCGTCGAAGTTGTGCGCAGCAAGAGAGAGAATACTGAATATTTGCTGCAAAATTTACAAAAAACCACTTGCTATTTTAGGAAAAGTTGGGTACAATACAAGCAGGGTTGATTAATATTTAACAATCATGAAGATGAATTTCTAGGAGGAATGAGATCATGGCAGTAAAAGTTGCAATTAATGGTTTTGGTCGTATTGGTCGTCTGGCTTTCAGACAGATGTTTGGCGCTGAGGGTTACGAAGTCGTAGCTATCAACGATCTGACAAATCCGAAAATGTTAGCTCACCTGTTAAAGTATGATTCTGCTCAGGGCAGATACGATGGACATACGGTAGAAGCTGGCGAAGATTATATTGTAGTAGATGGCAAGAAGATTACTATCTACGCAAAGGCAAACGCTGCTGAACTTCCGTGGGGCGAGATTGGTGTAGACGTAGTTCTGGAGTGTACCGGATTCTATACATCCAAGGCAAAAGCACAGGCACATATCGATGCAGGCGCTAAGAAAGTCGTTATCTCCGCACCGGCAGGCAATGACCTTCCGACTATCGTATACAATGTAAACCACAAGACACTGAAACCGGAAGATAAGATTATCTCCGCAGCATCCTGTACAACTAACTGCCTGGCTCCGATGGCTAAGGCATTAAACGATTATGCTCCGATTCAGTCCGGTATCATGTCCACCATCCACGCTTACACAGGCGATCAGATGATTCTGGACGGACCGCACAGAAAAGGCGATTTAAGAAGAGCAAGAGCAGGCGCTGTCAACATCGTTCCGAACTCCACCGGTGCTGCAAAAGCGATCGGTCTGGTTATTCCGGAATTAAACGGCAAGCTCATCGGTTCTGCACAGCGTGTTCCGGTTCCGACTGGTTCCACTACCATTCTGACAGCCGTTGTTAAGAAAGCTGACGTTACCAAGGAAGCTATCAACGAGGCTATGAAGGCAGCTCAGACTGAGTCCTTCGGCTACAACGAGGATGAGATCGTTTCTTCCGATATCGTAGGTATCCGCTATGGTTCCCTGTTTGATTCTACACAGACTATGGTATCTCCGATCGGTGATGACTTATATCAGGTACAGGTTGTTTCCTGGTATGACAACGAGAACTCCTACACAAGCCAGATGGTTCGTACAATCAAATACTTCGCAGAGCTGGCATAATTTTATCGATTCGATAGAAAATCATAAGGATTCAAGATGGGTCCGGTCCTCGGTCGGGACCGGACCTGTTTTTTATTCTTTTATAATGTAAAGGAGACAGGATATGCTGAATAAAAAATCCGTGGATGATATCAATGTAAAGGGCAAACGCGTTCTGGTACGCTGTGATTTCAACGTACCGTTAAAAGAAGGAAAGATCACCGATGAAAACCGTCTGGTGGCAGCGCTTCCGACGATCAAAAAACTGATTGCGGACGGCGGAAAGGTAATTCTCTGCTCCCACCTTGGCAAACCGAAGGGAGAGCCGAAGCCGGAGCTGTCTCTGGCACCGGTAGCCGTTCGTCTGTCTGAACTTCTGGGACAGGAAGTGAAATTTGCAGCCGATCCGGAAGTGGTTGGACCGAACGCAAAGGCAGCCGTTGAGGCGATGAAGGATGGCGAGGTTGTTCTGCTTGAGAACACCCGTTACCGTGCCGAGGAAACCAAGAACGGTGAGGCGTTCAGCAAGGATCTGGCATCCCTGTGTGATGTCTATGTGGACGATGCATTTGGTACTGCACACCGCGCACACTGCTCAAACGTAGGTGTGACCCAGTATGTGGACACCGCAGTAGTTGGTTACCTGATGCAGAAAGAGATCGATTTCCTTGGAAATGCAGTAGATAACCCGGTCCGCCCGTTCGTTGCCATTTTAGGCGGCGCGAAGGTAGCCGATAAATTAAACGTTATCTCCAACCTGCTGGAGAAGTGCGACACGCTGATCATCGGCGGCGGCATGGCATTTACATTCTTAAAAGCACAGGGCAAGGAGATTGGTAAATCCTTAGTCGATGATACAAAGTTAGATTATTGCCGTGAGATGGTAGAGAAGGCGGCGAAGCTTGGCAAGAAACTGCTTCTTCCGGTTGATGCAGCTGTAGCAGCATCCTTCCCGGATCCGATCGATGCACCGATCGAGGTACAGAATGTATCGGTTGACGCTATCCCGGCTGATACGATGGGACTTGACATAGGACCGGAAACTGCAAAGCTGTATGCAGACACCGTAAAATCTGCTAAGACAGTTGTATGGAACGGACCGATGGGTGTATTTGAGAACCCGACTCTGGCACAGGGTACAATCGCAGTTGCAAAAGCACTGGCAGACACCGAAGCGACCACGATCATCGGCGGCGGCGATTCTGCAGCAGCGGTCAACCAGCTTGGATTTGGCGACAAGATGACCCATATTTCTACCGGCGGCGGCGCTTCTCTGGAATTCTTAGAGGGAAAAGAGCTTCCGGGCGTAGCGGCAGCGAATAATAAATAAATAGAAAAGAGGAATAGAATAGTCATGGCTAGAAGAAAGATCGTAGCAGGCAACTGGAAAATGAACATGACGCCGTCGGAGGCAGTAGCTCTGGTAGAGCTTCTGAAGCCGCTCGTTGTTTCGGAAGATGTAGACGTTGTATTCTGCGTACCGGCGATTGATATTATCCCGGTTGTAAAAGCGTGCGAGGGAACCAACATCGCAGTCGGCGCTGAAAATATGTATTTCGAGGAGAAAGGTGCTTACACCGGCGAGATTTCCCCGAATATGCTGACCGATGCAGGCGTTAAATACGTGATTATCGGACATTCCGAGCGCAGAGAATATTTTGCAGAGACCGATGAGACGGTCAATAAGAAGGTACTGAAAGCATTTGAGCACGGTCTGACCCCGATCATTTGCTGCGGCGAGACTCTGACCCAGAGAGAGCAGGGCATCACGCTTGACTGGATCCGCCAGCAGATCAAGATCGCATTCCAGAATGTGACCGCAGAGCAGGCAAAGACAGCTGTGATTGCATACGAGCCAATCTGGGCGATCGGTACCGGCAAGGTAGCGACCACCGAGCAGGCTGAGGAAGTGTGCGGCGCGATCCGTGCGTGCATCAAGGAAGTGTACGATGAGGCGACCGCAGAGGCGATCCGCATTCAGTACGGCGGTTCCGTATCTGCAGCATCGGCTCCGGAGCTGTTTGCACAGCCGGATATCGATGGCGGTCTGGTAGGCGGCGCATCCTTAAAGGCAGATTTTGGAAAGATTGTAAATTATAAATAAGAGATGAGCAAAAGGGGGCTGTCGCACGTGTGAGGCGTGGCAGTCCCCTTTTTGCCAGTAAAAAAAGAAGGTGAAGGTTTTGAACTGAAACAATCAAAATTGTTGGTTCATCCGGTTGTTTCAGAAAAAACGGTTCATTTCATGGAAGGAAAGGAAGAAGAAAGAGATGAAAAAAAAGCCAACCGTATTAATGATTCTCGATGGATACGGCATGAGAGATACCTGTGAGCACAATGCCGTGTGTGAGGCGAAGACACCGATCATGGATCAGCTGATGAGCCAGTGCCCGTTTGTGCGTGGCAATGCCAGCGGTCTGGCGGTCGGTCTGCCGGACGGACAGATGGGTAACTCGGAGGTTGGACATTTAAATATGGGTGCCGGACGTATCGTATACCAGGAGCTGACCCGTATCACGAAATCAATCGAGGATGGCGATTTCTTTGAAAATCCGGAATTTCTGGCAGCCGCAGACACCTGCAAGAAAAATGATTCCGCTCTGCATCTGTTCGGACTGGTATCAGACGGCGGCGTTCACAGCCATCTGACTCATTTATTCGGACTTCTGGAGTTTGCAAAACGTCAGGGACTAAAAAAAGTGTATGTGCACTGCTTCCTGGACGGACGCGATACACCGCCGACCTCCGGCAAGGAGTTTGTAGCAGAATTAGAGAAGAAGATGCAGCAGCTTGGCGTCGGCGAGGTGGCTTCCGTGATGGGACGCTACTATGCGATGGACCGTGATAAAAACTGGGATCGTGTCCAGAAGGCTTACAATGTGCTGACAAAGGCAGAGGGCGAGAAGGCAGAAAGTGCGTGTGCAGGCATTCAGGCATCCTATGATAAAGAGGTAAACGATGAGTTCGTCGTACCGTTCTATGTAGAGAAGGACGGAAAGCCGGTTGCCACGATTCAGGATGGCGATTCCGTCATTTTCTTCAACTTCCGTCCGGACCGTGCAAGAGAGATCACCCGCGCATTCTGCGATGAGGGATTTACCGGATTTGCGAGAGAGAAGAAGCTTGACCTGACGTTTGTATGCTTTACCGATTACGATGAGACGATCGGGAACAAGATGATTGCGTTCAAGAAGGAAGAGATTAAGAACACGTTTGGAGAGTTCCTGGCGGCGCACCATATGACGCAGGCACGTATCGCCGAGACCGAGAAATATGCACACGTAACATTTTTCTTCAACGGCGGCGTGGAAGAGCCGAACGAGGGCGAGGACCGCATTCTGGTTCCGTCTCCGAAGGAGGTTCCGACCTACGACCTGAAACCGGAGATGAGCGCACCGATCGTGTGCGATAAGCTGGTGGAGGCGATTGAGTCCGGCAAATATGATGTCATCATCATCAATTTTGCAAACCCGGATATGGTAGGTCACACGGGCGTGGAGTCGGCTGCGATCAAGGCGATTGAGACCGTCGATGCCTGCGTAGGACGTGCAGTTGAAGCCATCAAGGCAGCCGGAGGTGTTCTCTTTATCTGCGCCGATCACGGTAATGCAGAGGTGATGGTTGATGAGGCAACCGGCGAGCCGTGGACCGCTCATACGACCAATCAGGTACCGTTTGTCCTGGTCGGCGCTGACCCGGCGTACAAGCTGCGCGAGGGCGGACGCCTCTGCGATATTGTGCCGACGCTGATTGAACTGATGGGACTTGAGAAGCCGAAGGAGATGACGGGAGAGTCGCTGTTGGTGAAATAGGGAGAATTTTCGAATATATTAGGAAAGTATAAATATAACCGTCAATAAGAATCGGGAAAACTGCCATAAAGCAAGAAAAGATCATGAACAGAGAAATGGTCGGGGCTTGTTTTGTGGCAGTTTTTGGTTACTTCTCTCTTCCATTTCATAAGAAAATAGGATAAAATAAAATCATCTATGTGAACCGCTCGGAGGCTGTTCCAGGGCAGACATTTTTAGAAAAGAAAGTGTTATGCGGAAAGGAAAATGGGATGGCAGCAGATTCACAGGGAAAACAGGAGGAAACAAGCATGAAGGTAGCGGTTGTTACAGACAGCAACAGCGGAATTACACAGGCACAGGCGAAAGAGATGGGCGTATATGTCCTGCCGATGCCGTTTATGATTGATGGAACCGAGTATCTGGAAGATATAAATTTGACACAGAAGGAATTTTACGAGCATCTGAGCGGGGATCACGATGTGAGCACATCCCAGCCGTCCCCGGAGACGATCTTAAATCTCTGGGAAAAACTTTTGGAGGAATACGATGCAGTTGTGCACATCCCGATGTCCAGCGGGCTTTCGAGCTCCTGCCAGACGGCAAAGATGCTGGCAGATGATTTCGACGGAAAAGTACAGGTGGCGGATAATCACAGGATTTCCGTGACCCAGCGCCGTTCGGTGCAGGATGCGCTTGACATGGCGGCAGCCGGCATGGACGCGGAGGCGATCTGCAAAAAGCTGGAAGAGACAGGTTTGGATTCAACTATTTATGTCACGGTTGACACATTAAAATACCTGAAAAAGGGCGGTAGAATCACACCAGCGGCAGCAGCGCTCGGAACACTTCTCCGTTTAAAACCGGTTCTGACGATACAGGGCGAGAAGCTGGACGCATTTGCGAAGGCGCGGACGATGAAACAGGCGCGTTCCATGATGATCACGGCGATCACCCGCGATCTGGAAAATCGGTTTGATGATATGACGGGAGAAAAAACGTATATTGATGTAGCGCATACCGACAATGATGAGATGGCGCAGGAGCTGGCAGCCGAGCTTCGGGAACTTTTCCCGGAGACGGAAGTCCGTGTAGAGCCGCTGTCCTTAAGTGTAGCCTGCCATATCGGACCGGGAGCGCTGGCGATTGCGGCAACGAAGAAGCTTGAAATCGGATCGTTGTTGTGAAAAACGCAGTTACAGAGCAGCATTTCGGGGTTACAGTTTACAGCCAATGTCAGGAAGTTAAGCAACCCAAGTAAGAGCGCGTGAATTGTAATCGTTCAGGACAGGAACATGAGAAGAATAGCAGAACATAAAAGAAAGATATGGAAAGCGATGGAGCACACGATCGGGATGAGAATCCCTCTGTTCCTCGCCTTTCTGATTCTGACGCTGGTTCCGCTTCTGGTACAGGTTCGTTTTACATCGGGGTATTTTTACCAGAGCCACGTGGAAGAACGGATGGCGGAAGCGCAGAACCGGTGTCTGATTTTAGCAAACAAGATACGCAGCAGTGATTATATCAATGTACTGCTGTCGGGAAATCCAAATCCGGCGCTGGATGCGGAACTTAGTACAACGGCGGATCTGATGAACGGAAGAATCGTGCTGGCGGACGACAGCTTTAAGATTTTGAAAGACACATTTGGTATTTCCAGAGGGAAAACGCTGGTTGTATCGGATGTGTTAAAGGCATTTGACGGGGAAACTTCCAGCTATCTGAACCAGAAGAAAAAGTATTTCTATGTAGCGCAGCCGATTCAGGCAAAAAGCACGGATGCAGCGCCGATCGATTCGGATGTGGCAGCCGGAAATGGGAAAAATACGGCAGGCGTGCAGGGAGTCCTTCTTCTGATGGCGTCCACGGAAAATTCGGCGCTTTTGCAGGAGAAAATTGTGCAGAAGACGGGATTTTTGCAGCTCGTTATGTTCTGTTTTATTCTGATCGCAGATTTATTGGCGGCGGCTTGCCTGCTGAAACCATTCCGCCGCCTGCAGCAGCAGCTCGATATGGTGGCAGAGGGAAATCTGGATCAGGATATTGATGTAAAAACATATCGGGAGACGCGGGACATTTCGGAGGCAGTCATGCAGACCATCCGGAAACTAAAAAACCTGGATCGGTCGCGTCAGGAGTTTGTTTCCAACGTGTCGCATGAGCTGAAAACACCGCTGACTTCGATAAGAGTGCTGGCGGATTCTCTGATGGGGATGGAGAGCGCTCCGGCGGAGCTATATCAGGAGTTTATGCAGGATATTTCGGCGGAGATTGACCGCGAGGGCAAGATTATCGATGATCTGCTGACGTTAGTCAAAATGGATAAATCATCGCCGGATCTGAATATTGCCCAGACTTCGATCAATGGTCTTCTGGAACAGATTTTAAAACGTCTGACCCCGATCGCGAAGCGGCGGAACATTGAGATCACGTATGAGAGCAAGCGGGAAGTATCGGCGGATGTGGACGAGGTAAAATTGAGCCTGGCACTTTCGAACCTGGTGGAAAATGCGATCAAGTATAACCGCGAAGAGGGAAAAGTCTGGGTGACGCTGGATGCTGACCACAAGTTCTTTTATGTGAAGGTAGAGGATAATGGCGTGGGAATCCCGAAAGAATTCCAGGAGCGCGTATTTGAGCGTTTTTACCGTGTAGATAAGGCGCGCTCACGCGAGACAGGCGGTACCGGGCTGGGGCTTGCGATCACGAAGAATATTATTCTTCTTCATCAGGGCGCGATCCGCCTAAAGAGTGAAGAAGGCAAGGGAGCAACCTTTACGGTGCGGATTCCGTTGAATTATATTCCGTAGACAGCGTGGTTCTGGGCGGTTTAGAGGTTCGAGAGGGTTGCTGGTGCTGCGGTGTTCGAATATTTCGGTGTTTGAATGCTGCAGTGTTCGGATGTTTCAGTGTTTGAATGTTGCAGTATTTGAGGGTTGCAGTGTTCGAATGTGCGGTCAGGGCAATGTCTATTGTGAGATAGATTGCAAAATAACAACAGGAAATAATAAATGGAGAAAATAAGAAAAAAAAGCTCTGGAAAATGGGCAGGAAGCGTAAGTTTGTGGCTGATCCTTTGCCTGGCATGTCTGCTTCTTCTGAGCGGATGCCGAAAAAAAGAAGAGGTGCATCCGACGGCGGGTGAGGACGGCGTCTATCAGATTTATTATCTCAATTCGACGCGCACGGGGCTGGCGAGTGTTTCCTATCAGACGGAGACGGCGGACGCTGAGATCCTGATCGGGGAGCTGGCGGGGCAGATCCTTGCGGCACCGGAAAACCCGGAGTATCAGGCAGTTTTAAGCGATAAGGTTGAATTCCTGGATATTAACCGGGACAATAACGTGCTGACGTTGAATTTTAATCAGGAATATATGAATACGAAAGCGTCGCGGGAGATTCTGTGCCGGGCGGCGCTGGCAAAGACCTTTACACAGGTTAAGGGAGTCGATTATATCAGCATTAATTGCGAGGGACAGCCGCTCCTGGACACACATGGAAACCCGGTGGGCGCGATCGCAGGAAGTGATTTTGTAGACAGTATTTCGGATGTCAATTCGTATGAAAAAGTAGAGCTGACCCTGTATTTTGCCAATGAAGAAAAAGATGGTCTGGTGGCAGAAAAACGGGAAGTATTTCACAGTATGAACACGTCGCTGGAACGCCTGGTAGTGGAACAGCTGCTGGCAGGTTCCCAGAATGGAGGGCTTTCAGTGATGCCGAAAAATACAAAGGTATTAAACGTATCACTGACAGATAATACCTGCTATGTCAACCTGGATAGCAGTTTTATTTCCGGGGATATCGATGTGGCGGAGTATATTCCGATTTACGCGATCGTCGATTCGCTGACAGAGCTTCAGACGGTAAATAAAGTACAGATCACGGTCAATGGCTCGGCAGATGTGACGTACCGGAATGTGATTTCGCTGGTGCAGCCTCTGGAGAGAGAGGAGAAGTATATTGTGAAGTAACTGTCAGACAGAATCTATATTCCGTGTTTGGAAGAGAGCAGCAATGGGATTTTGTTGATGTTTTGTAGAATACAGGAAAAGAGGAATTGAATATCAAACGACCGGTAATGTGGATGATGGTGGCTTTCGTACTTGGAGAGGTCGCAGCGTACCAGATGGGCATGACGGTGTGGTTTATAATTGCAGCAGCGCTTTTTTTGTTTCATAGGAAATTGTGTCCTATGAAACACAAGGCACATTCTTTTTCACCTGCAGTCATAAAAACAGCAGAAGGACGGGTAGATTCGGACTTTCAGACAGACGCAGAACGCGTCTGGAATTGGAAAGATCCGATGATGTGCCGTGTCTTTCTGCTGTTTTTCTGTTTCCTGGCAGGATGGGGACGGATGACGGTGGAAATGCGCCCGGATGCGCTGGAACGGATGGTAACGCAGAAGGGTGGTTCGGCAGAGGTGGCGATATCTGGAACACTGGATTCTATTTCGGAAAAAAATGGGTGGTGTACGATGATTTTGACGGGGGTGGAGGTAGAGGATGAAAGTGTAAGAAAGGTACTGATATCGTGTAAAAGCGATTTACTGGAGATGTGTGAAGAGAAAATTCTGCCACCCTGCGGAAGTCAGATTCATCTGACGGGAACTGCTGAGTTTCTGGAAGAAGCGCGCAATCCGGGGCAGTTTTCGTATCGGATGTATTATCGGGGACTAGGAATCAGAAACCGGGTGACGGCGGATCGGATTTTTATTTCAGAAGGAAAAAGTTCCCCTCTCCGAAGTCAGGCAGAATGCTTCCGGGCGTACACGACGGCTGTTTTTCAGGAAATCTGTGATCCAGAAGATGCAGGGATTTTCCAGGCAATTTTGCTGGGGGATAAATCCGGGTTATCGGAAGAACTGCGCGAACGGTTTCAGGATAATGGGATTGCACATATTCTGGCAGTCAGCGGGCTTCATGTCTCTTTGATTGGCATGAGCGTTTACAGCGCACTGCGTTTTTGGGGCATATCGTATGGATGGGCGGGACTGGGTGCTTCAGCGCTTCTTACCTTTTATGGTTTTGTAACCGGATTTGGAGCATCGGTATTCCGGGCGGTATTTATGCTAGAGGTGTCCTGTCTGGCGGCATATCTGGGGCGGAGTTACGATCTGCTGAGTGCGCTGTCGCTGTCTTTGATTTTGCAAGCGTGGCAGTCGCCGTATCTGCTCTTTTCGGCAGGATTGCAGCTTTCCTATGGCGCGGTTGCCGCGATTGGGCTGGAGACGGAGCGGCTGCGGAAAGTGGGAAAAAGGAGAAAAGAGCGGGAAGAGGAGGAACAAGAGAAAGAGAAAAAGAAAGGATATGAAACATTCATGCTCAGCTCGGCAATTCAGCTTTATACGATGCCGATTCAGCTGTATCACTATTTTACATTTCCAATGTTGGGAATTTTTCTGAATCTGATCGTGATACCGCTTCTCACGTATGCAGCCGGAAGCGGTCTGCTGGCGCTTGGAATTTACAGTATAGCGTTTGTGGGAGGAAAAATGGGGGGAATGGGCGGAGGCAGCAGCATTGCGGGAGTACTTTCGGATTTTGGAGGTGCGGCATCGGGAATATCAGAAATACCAGAAATATTCAGAATAGCGGCAAGTGCATGTACGGGTCCGGGGCATTATATTTTTCAGTTGTATGAATGGCTTTGCATCCAGGTGGAACGCGTGCCGTTTCATTCCATCGTGGCAGGACGCCCGGAAATGTGGAAAATAGGGGTGTTTTATGTGGCGCTGGGGATTCGATATGTGTGGAGTGTGGGAGAAGCAAGAGAGAATTTAGGGAGAAAAGGGATTTTTCGGTTTCCAAAAGACTGGAATGCACAGGGAAAAAATAGTGTATTTATTGCTGTGGCGGTAGTCTTTTTAGTGGTTAAGCCTGTTCATGGCTTTCAGAGCTGGTTCCTCGATGTAGGACAGGGCGACGGCGTCTTTCTGCGGACGCGGGATGAGGCAATTCTTTCGGACTGTGGCAGCAGCCAGGATAAAAAAATCGGGAAAAATGTGCTGGGACCATTTTTGAAAAGTCAGGGAATCCGCACGCTGGACTGGATTCTGGTCAGCCATGCGGATGCGGATCACACGAACGGGATCGAGTGGCTTTTGAAGGAGGAGGCAGATATCCGGGTGCGGAATCTGGCACTTCCGGCGGCGGGAAAAGGGCAGGAGGCATATAAAAAACTGGAAACTCTTGCCAGAAAACGGGGTGCGGAAGTCTATTATCTGTATCGGGGAGAAACGGTGCGGGGGAAAAGCCTGGCGCTTCGGTGCCTGTACCCGGAGGCGGGGGAAAAGCCAGTCGAGGAGCGAAATAGTCATTCACTGGTGTTTGATGTCACGTATGGAAAGTTTCGTATGCTTCTGACTGGAGATATTGGAGTGGAGGAAGAAAGAGAAATTCTGGGAATGGAAGAGGACAAAAAGGGGGAAAAAGTGACACTGTTAAAAGCTGCACACCATGGTTCGAACGGTTCCTCCTCAGAGGAGTTTTTGGAGTGCTTTTCCCCAGCTTTCACGGTGCTCTCTTATGGAGAGGGAAATACTTACGGGCATCCGGCACCGGAGGCGGTGGAACGTCTGGAACAGACGGGAACGGAGATCTGGAGAACGGCGGATTCAGGGGCAGTGAATGTGTGGACGGACGGGAAACGTATGTATATCAAGGGATATAAGAAACAAGATTATGGGAAGGAAAGAGATAAAAACAGATAAAAAACTAATTGTTAACTATATAAAAATAATAGGTTGACAATAGAAAAAGGCTATGTTATGCTTGCAATCAGTTCTGCATCTGTTTCGACTACCCGGGATCTGGAACGGCCGCTGCTGTTTTAGATGGTTGGAACAGGGGTTGCGGAGAGAAATTTATGTACATGTGCGAGAATAGAATGGCTTCGGATGCCTGAAATCATTCAGATAACCAAGGAGGAAAAAGGTTTGAAACACATGAAGACAAAGGATTTAGTTTTGTGCGCGATGTTTGTCGCACTGATTGCAGTGGGAGCATTTATCAAGATACCGGTTCCGGTGGTTCCATTTACATTGCAGTTTTTATTTACGATGCTGGCAGGTCTGCTTTTAGGTCCGGTCAACGGGGCGCTGGCGGTTGTGGTTTATATCGTATTAGGTTTAATTGGACTTCCGATTTTCACTCAGGGCGGCGGACCGGGATATATTTTCCAGCCGAGTTTTGGATATATCATCGGATTTGCGGTTGCGGCGTATGTGAATGGTAAGATTGCCAATGCCAAGACGCATCCGAGTTACCGGCGCCTGCTGGGAGCTAATTTTCTGGGACTTTTTATTGTCTATGCATTTGGAATGATTTATTACTACGTGATCAGTAATTTCTATCTGAATTCGCCGATCGGCGTAGGAGCGCTGTTTTTATATTGCTTTGTTCTGGCAGTTCCGGGCGATATCGTGCTCTGTATTGTGGCTGCCATCATAGGAAAACGGATGATTCCGCTGATTCAGGGAGGGAGACTTGGATAAAAGATGAGCAAGGGGATTTTTATAACAGGTACGGGAACGGATATTGGAAAAACGTATGTGACAGGCTTGATTGTTAAAAAACTGCGGGAGAGCGGCGCGGATGCGGCGTATTATAAAGCGGCAATGAGCGGCAATGAGCGGCGTGTGGATGGAAGCCTGATTCCAGGAGATGCCCTGCAGGTAAAAACAATGTCGGGAATCGGGCAGCCGCTTGAGGAAATGTGTCCGTATGTGTACGAGACGGCGGTATCGCCGCATCTGGCATCCCGTCTGGAGGGCAACCCGGTCCAGATGGAACGAGTGCTGGAAGATTTTCACAAAGTCTGTGAAAAATATGAGTATGTGACGATGGAAGGAAGCGGCGGAATTCTCTGTCCACTCTGCATAGACGAGGCGGATATCCGTCTTCCAGAAGTAGTAAAAGCGTGCGGGCTTGGCTGCCTGCTGATTGCAGATGCGGGGCTTGGGACGATCAATGGCGTGGGGCTTACTGCCTATTATCTGAAACAACAGGGAATTGCCCTGAAAGGAATTATTTTCAACCATTATGAGACGGGGAATCTGCTTCATGAGGATAACCGGAAAATGTGTGAATATTACACGGGCGTTCCGGTGGTTGCCTGTGTGGCGGATGGGGATACGGAGCTTTCCATGGATGCGGAGACGCTGAAAGGGCTGTATGCGTAAGACAGAAGATAAAGGAGAAGAAAAATGATCTGGTATCCATATGAACAGTTAAAAACAATGAAAGCACCTTATGAGATCGTGGATGCGAACGGGGTATATCTTTACACGAAGGATCAGAAGCTGATTGATTCGGTTTCATCCTGGTGGAGCGTGATTCATGGATATAAACATCCGGTGATCAATCAGGCAATTATTTCACAGGTAGAAAAATTTTCTCATGTGATGCTGGGCGGGCTGACGCATGAGCCGGCGCGCAGACTTTCAGAAAAACTGGCGTCCTGGCTGCCGGGCGATCTGGACTACTGCTTTTTTTCAGATTCCGGCAGCGTGGCGGTTGAGGTAGCGCTGAAAATGGCGCTGCAGTATTATATGAACCGCGGTGATGAGAAGCGAACGATGATTCTGGCGCTGGAACACGCGTACCACGGCGATACCTTTAAGACGATGGAGGCAGGCGATGATGAGGACTACCATTTTGTGCTGAAAGCGTATGGTGCAAGCCCGTATGTGGTTCACATTCCGACTGAGATCCCGGCGCTGGAGAAAGCATTTGAACAGTATCATGACAAGTTGAACTGCGTGCTGGTGGAACCGCTTTTACAGGGTGCTGGCGGAATGCGGATGTACGACATTTCATTTTTGGAGAAGGCAAGGGAACTCTGTGATAAGTACGGCGTGCTGCTGGTTTTTGATGAGGTGGCAACCGGATTTGGCAGAACCGGAAACCGCTTTGTGGCAGATCGGGTGCTTCCGGATATTCTGGTCCTCGGAAAGGCATTGACCGGCGGTTACATTGGTCATGCGGCGACTGTGGCAAATAAAAAGGTATTTGATGGATTTTTCGATGATAACCCGGAACATGCGCTGATGCACGGACCGACCTTTATGGGAAATGCCCTCGCGTGCAGCGCGGCGCTTGCCTCGATTGAGCTGTTTGAGACGCAGAACTATATGGAAAAGATTCAGAAGATCGAAGCTATCACCCGCCGGGAGATGGAAGGATTTACCGATCCGAGAATCAGGGAGGTCCGCATGATGGGCGGATGTGTCTGTGTCGAGGTATATGATCCGGCAGTCCTGAAAGGGTATCAGGAATATGCGTACAAACGCGGCGTGTTCAGCCGTCCGTTCTTAAATTATCTGTACGCGATGGTTCCGTATATTATCAAGGAAGAAGAGCTGGTGCAGGTGCTTCAGTGCATGAAAGACTGGTTTGCGCGGAGATAGGTAACGAAGAAACGTAACCGTTCACAGGCAGGAATTTTCTGAACTGAAAATCCCGTATGCGTGAACAGTCATAGACATCTATCTTAGAATAAAAAATAATTTAAGTATTTCTTTCTGAATGAATTTCATTTATGATAGAAGATATGGAGTATTGTTTTAAGAAACGATACATGGATTGTGCTGTCTGCGATTGTGAATGGATAGGACAGAAGCAATCAGAATTCTAGTATAAAACTTACATTCGGGGAGAAACCAATATGAAAGAACAAATGAAGAAAATAGCGCTGCTATCGCTGTCATTGATACTGACATCGGCGTATTCTGTTTCGATCGTGCTGCCATCGCTGCTGCAGCATTTCAGTGAATATACAACCGCACAGGTGGAGATGTTGATCTCAGCACCGTCGTTTGCGATCACTGTCATGATCGTGCTGAATGCATGGCTGTCGCGTTATATGAAAGACCGTCCAATGATTGTGGGCGGTCTGCTTCTTTTATCGGTCAGCGGCATGGTACCGGTGTTTGTACAGGAATATCCGGTGATGTTCGCGTCCAGGATTTTCCTGGGGATCGGGATTGGGCTCATTAATGCGAAAGCAATCAGCATTTTCAGTGAATATTATGAAGGCAGGGAAAAAGCGGCGTTGCTCGGATACCGCGGATCGGCGGAGGTGCTGGGAAGCGCGGTTATGACGCTGGTTGCTGGAAAATTGGTGTTGATCCGGTGGAATCTGGCATTTTGGGTGTACGCGCTCGGATTTGTGATTGTACTTCTGTATCTTGTATGGGTTCCGGGGAATATGGAGCCGGGACAGAGTGCGGGCTCACAGAGTGCAGGGGGAGAGAAAGAAAGTCTGGAAGCGGAGGAAGATGGAAAGAGAAAATGCTGGAAAAAAGAAGTCCTGCCCATTGCTTATGCACTGTTTGCAGGATTTGTCATCTGCATCTACTGTTCCAATTCCCTGCGTGTCCCGATGTTGATTTTAGAGAAGAAACTTGGAACGGAGTCGGAAGCCAGCATCATTCTCACGCTCATGATGCTGATGGGAATAGCTGCCGGTGTTTATTTTGGAAAACTGACGATGTGGTGGAAGGAAAAATTACCGGGGGTTGGATGCCTGATGCTTGGAGCGGGGATGCTTCTGACCGCATATGCGGGCAATCTGCCGCTGATTGGAATTGGCATCAGTATCGTTGGATTTTTCTATACCGTTCTGGTTACCTATTCCTTCCACCAGATTTCCGAGCAGATTCCGCAGTCTTCTATCAATACAGCCACATCAATCGTGCTGGTCGGCTGCAATCTGGGAGCGGCGTGTTCGCCGTTTGTGCTGAAATGGATGGGAAGATTCAGTGAGGGCGTGAGTGTGCCGTTTGTGGGGTATGCGGGGATGATGGGAGTATTAGGAATCGTTCTGATAGTAGTCACGGGAAGAAAGAAATAATACAGTAAACCAATAATAGGAATGACGGCAAAATCTGCAACCAGAACTGTATCGTACGGAATCTTCAGTTTAGAAAATTCAGAAAATTCCTACCTGTGAACAGTTATCTGAAATCGAACGTTTGTACTGATTTGTTTTGCTTTTATGTATACATTCATGGGTGGATTTGGTATAATAGAAATACTTAATGGGATTTTTTGTGTACTAGGAAATTCCTTGGAATCCCCTATTACACAAAAAGGCACATTCTTTATTTGTGAATTATATCAAATCAGGAGAAAGCAATGGATCATTTTGAGTTGGTATCAGAATACAGCCCGACCGGCGACCAGCCGCAGGCGATTGAAAAGCTGGTGGAGGGCTTCAAGGAAGGAAATCAGTTCCAGACATTACTGGGTGTAACGGGCTCTGGCAAGACGTTTACGATGGCAAATGTGATTCAGAAGCTGAATAAGCCGACGTTAATTATTGCACATAATAAGACGCTGGCAGCCCAGCTTTATTTAGAAATGAAGGAATTTTTTCCCAATAATGCGGTGGAATACTTTGTCAGCTACTATGACTACTACCAGCCGGAGGCTTACGTCCCGTCCACGGACACATATATCGAGAAGGATTCCTCCATCAACGACGAGATCGATAAGCTGCGGCATTCAGCGACGGCGGCGCTGTCGGAGCGGCAGGATGTGATTATTGTGGCATCGGTTTCCTGTATCTATGGTCTGGGAAGCCCGATCGATTATAAAAACATGGTTATTTCCCTGCGCCCGGGCATGGAGAAGGACCGCGACGAGGTCATTCACAAGCTGATCGACATTCAGTACAGCCGGAATGACATGGATTTCAAGCGAGGTTCGTTCCGGGTGCGCGGCGATGTGCTGGAGGTATACCCGGCGTATTCGGGCGGCGATGCGTACCGGATTGAGTTTTTCGGGGATGAGGTAGACCGGATCACAGAGATTGACACGCTGACGGGCGAGATCAAGGCGCAGCTGGGACATATCGCGATTTTCCCGGCATCGCATTATGTCATCCCGAAAGAGCGGATGGAGATTGCGGCAAACAATATTTTAGAGGAAATGAAGGAGCAGGTCGCTTACTTTAAGAGTGAGGATAAGCTTCTGGAGGCACAGAGAATCGCGGAGCGGACGAATTTTGATGTGGAAATGATGCGGGAAACAGGCTTCTGTTCTGGTATCGAGAATTATTCACGCCATCTGATTGGTTCGAAACCGGGAGAACCGCCGTGTACGCTGATGGATTATTTCCCGGATGAATTTCTGGTAATTGTGGACGAGTCGCACATCACGCTGCCGCAGGTGCGCGGGATGTACGCGGGCGACCAGTCGCGCAAGAAAACGCTGGTGGAATATGGCTTCCGCCTGCCGTCGGCGCTGGATAACCGACCGTTAAATTTTGAAGAATTTGAGAGCAAACTGGATCAGATTCTCTGCGTTTCAGCAACACCGGGCGAGTATGAGGCGGATCATGAGCTTCTGCGGGCAGAGCAGGTGATCCGTCCAACGGGACTTCTTGATCCGCCGATTGAGGTGAGACCGGTCGAGGGACAGATCGACGATCTGATTTCGGAGGTCAACCGGGAGGTGGATCGAGGGTTTAAGGTGCTTGTTACGACGCTGACAAAGCGGATGGCAGAAGACCTGACCGACTATATGCGCGATGCGGGAATCCGCGTCAAATATCTGCATTCGGATATTGACACGTTGGAACGCGCCCAGATTATCCGGGATATGCGTCTGAATGTCTTCGATGTGCTGGTCGGCATCAACCTGCTTCGTGAGGGTCTGGATATCCCGGAGATTGCGCTGGTGGCGATTCTGGATGCGGATAAAGAGGGATTCCTGCGTTCGGAAACGTCTCTGATTCAGACGATCGGCCGAGCAGCGCGAAATTCCGAGGGGCATGTTATCATGTATGCAGATTCGATCACGGATTCGATGCGTGCGGCGATCGAGGAGACGGAGCGAAGACGCGCGATTCAGCAGGCGTACAATGAGGAACATCACATTACGCCGACGACGATCAAGAAAGCTGTCCGGGATCTGATCACGATCTCGCAGGCAGCCGAATCGGTTACGAATAAGGTAACGAAGGATCTGGAATCGATGGATCGCCAGGAATTAGAAAAACTCGTAAAGGAACTGACGAAGAAGATGAATCAGGCGGCAGCCGAGCTGAATTTCGAGGAAGCGGTCGTGTTGCGTGACCGTATGGTAGAGGTCAAGAAAATGTTGCTGGATTTGGAAAATTCGTAAATCAGAGGGTGGTTGGTATGGAATATGGCGCGCTGATGGAGATGGCGGTCCGGGCGGGGGAGATCATGCTGGCGAGCGGAGCGGAGGTCTACCGTGTGGAGGACACGATTCACCGTATTTTAAAGCATTCAGGGATTGCACGGGCAGATGTGTTTGTCGTGACGACGGGGATCGTGGCGACGATTGCGGATGCATCACTTCCGCCGCTTACCTTGGTAAAAAGGGTGGAAAACCGGGCAACGAATTTGAACCGCATCTATCAGGTAAACAATGTTTCAAGGGAATTTTGCAGCGGAAAATTGTCCGTCGGGGAGGCGCAGGAACGACTGGATCGGATTGCTAATACGACATTATACGGATTCTGGAAGAAATGCATTGGCTATGCGGCAACGACGGGATTTTTTGCGGTGATGTTTGGAGGCGGTCCGGGCGAATGCCTGGTGGCGGCTGTCGTGGGAGTCGTTCTTGCGTTTGTCCTGCGGGCGGCGTCCAACCTTATGCTGAATGATTTCTGTCAAAATGCACTTGGCTCGTTTGCACTGGCGGTTGCGGCGTATCTGCTGCGCCGTGGGGCATTTCTGGGAATGAGCCTGGATGTAGTGATTATCAGCGCAATCATGCCGCTGGTGCCTGGGGTCACATTTACGGCAGCAATCCGCGATACGCTGAATGGAGATTACAGTTCGGGAGTCGCGCGGATGGCGGAGGCAGTCGTGGTGGCGCTGGCGGTTGCGTCGGGCGTCGGTTTGGCGATCGTGGCAGTCCGGCTGGCGGGAGGATCGGTATGACAGAGATGATAAGAGAATTGATGATCCAGAGCGTGGGGGCATTTCTGGCGGTTTTTGGTTTTTCCCTGCTGGTCGATATGCCGCGGAAATATCTGGTTTATGCGGGCATTACCGGAGGTGCCGGATGGCTGGCGTACCTGGTATCAATGCAGGTGGGAACCTCGCAGGTGGCGGCGGCATTTTTTTCCAGTCTGGCAGCGGCTCTGCTGAGCCAGGTATTTGCACGCGTGTTAAAAGCGCCCGTCACGATCTTTCTGGTGGCAGGAATCCTGCCGACGGTGCCGGGCGCATCGATCTACCGGAGCGTCTATTTTCTGATACAGGGACAGACAAAATGGTACAATTTTTATCTGATCCAGACGATCCAGATAGCGGGGGCGATGGCGGTTGCCATCTTTATTGTGGATTCACTGTTCCGTCTGCTCCGGAATAAAGCGTCGTAGTGGAACTGGGCGGCAGGTAGAGACAGCCCTGAATCCTGCTAAAATAATAAATATGATCTGACAGGCGGTCTTCAGCGGGCACATCCGACTGATTGATCGCCTGAACCATTTCATTGAGTTCTTCCGGCGGAAGGGAGACGCTGCTGGGAGTGAGAAGCACTTCATGGATGCTGGATGGAAGGATAATCAGATCTTCGCCCAGGCTTTCGGCAAACTCTTTTAAGACGCGGGGATAGAGCATGCAGGCAGCGCCGTTGATGCCGCGCGAATTTGTCAGAACGTAGAGAGCGACCGATGGAAGAGCTTCCGTTTCAACGATGTCCTCCATTTCGAGCTGATTGAGGGTGGATTCGATGGAGCTGATGTGGTACGGCAGTATGCGAGGTGTATTTTCTTCCGCCAGTATGCCGAGCTCTTCCAGAGAAATATCCCACAGGGCAAGATGGTCGCTGTGTACCAGGGTCGTCATCTGCCCCTCATCATTGTCAGTGAGGATCAGATAGAAAACGATCGCCAGATCGAGATACGGAATATGTGGGACGTGGGAGAGAAGCACCTTATTTTTAGCGGCGTGGATCAATTTGTAGGCAATCCGGCCGCGTACGGCATCAAAATCGCGCAGTTCCTCGCAGATATCCTCCGAAAATCCTGGATTTGTCTCATACACCATCAGGATCTGATCAGTAATAATGGAGAGCGGCATCCCTTCCTCCGCTTCATTATAGTAGGCGTTCAGATAGACAGTCGGTGATAACCGTGAGCCGGGTTTCGTAAAGCTCAGCCCGTCGAGCATCAGTCCATTATTTTTCAGAACCCGCCGCAGGGAGACGTTGGCTTTTTTATTGAGGCGCGTCTGCACCATCGACTGGATTGTTTTCAAAAAAGTTTCATAGACCATAAAGTACCTCCTGAAATAAAATTGCAGATAGGGGATGTCCGCTTGCTCATGTAGGTTATGAATTTCAGCAAGATGAGAAACAGTTTCCCCGTGTGAATAAGTTTTAAGGAATCAAATCAAGAAGCAGTCATGAAGTTTGAGATGTGAAGAAAGATTGCTTAGTGATTAAAAAATAAATAAAAAGTTCAGAGATTTAGCGTTTACCTTTTGAGTGCGTAAGTATGAAAATAGTCATGGAAATCATCGAAAAAACTGAACATGAGAATCGCAGGAACCAGTAAGATGTGAAAAAATTGCCTGCATATAAAGAAGCAGGTGCCAAATGCACCGATATCATGATTATACTGGAAAATGGGAAGATTGGCAAGAAAAATAACAGGGAAAAAAGTGAAGTTCTGGTTGCGGATTGTTACTGTACACGGGTAGGCACTTTTGGAACCGAAAGTGCCGTAAGAAAACGTGGTGGCAGCAGGAATTTGCCGTATTTAAATGCGAAGCCACGGCAAATTTCGTTACTGGACACGTATGCGTGTACAGTAACTGCGGATTTGTTGCTGTTCACGCATACGTTCCCAGTAACAGTTTGCATGATGCTCATAATGTGTGAACGATGGTAAATAAAGAGATAAGATGGCGCGACTGCGAGACGAAAACTAATAGCTGGCATTCGTGATGAAGATAAAACTGAAAAATAACAAGAAAATACAAAATTAGTATTGACAAAATGCGACATATGTATTAGAATAAAACCATCAAAAGAAACAAGAAATAAAACAAAAAAAGAAGGGAGCTGATTCCACCGAAAACATAAAACTGGTTCAATTTTTTAATAAAAAAATTGAACAAAGGAAAACCAAAATCAACAAGTAAAAATCAGTCAATCATCTATCATACATATTTAGAAACAGGATTCGGTTTAGTGATATGACGAGAAAGTATCATTAAAAAGAAGCGTTTTTTAAAAGAGAGATAGATAAGTGGAAAAAGAAAAAATAAGATTGAACGATTCAGAAATTGTTGAAAAAGGAATCAAAATTGAATAAAGGAAAAGTTCAAAGAAAGAGGTATCATCCAATGGACGAGATAGTTTAAAGGGTATCGATAAAATGTCAATTTATCGATACCCTTTTTTCTGGTTCATGGAAAAGTATCAAGAAGGATTTTTTCTTATATAAATATCAAATCCCCTGCAACTCAAACGGCGGCGTGTATTCTTCTTTCGCGCTGCTTTTTTCCTGCATAAAGCCCTGTGTGAGTCCCAGCTCAATCGCGGCATCGACGACTTTCTGGTATTCGTAGCTTGTGATGCGACGGTTGATTTCCGGATATTTGTTGCTCTGGTAGAAGGGGGTGTACTGGCTCATAAGGCTTACCAGAAAATGCCCCTCCGGGAGGTTGTCGTGAATCCAGTGGAGCAGGCGGATGGAATCGTCTTTGTGTTTTGGAAGAACCATATGCCGCAGGATCACGCCGCGCTTCATGAGCTGGCAGGCCTGGCCATTTTCGGAGAAATCTTCCAATACCAGCGGACCGGTGTGCTTGATCATCCGTTTGACTGCTGCGGAGGCGACCGGAAAATAGTCCGGGGCGGCGGAATAGCGGGCGGACAGTTCGGAAGAGTAATATTTTAAATCCGGCAGCCAGATATCGATATAGGGAGCCAGCGCATCAACCGCCTCCAGCGTCTCATAACCGCCGCAGTTGTAGACGATCGGGATGAAAAGCTGCGGTTTGACCCGTTTTAAGACGGGCAGTAGCGACGGAAGGTACTGCGTCGGCGTCACCAGATTGATATTGTGCGCGCCCTGTGCCTGCAGTTCCAGAAAAATTTCCTCCAGGCGCGTTCCGGAAATATCTTTTCCAAAGCCTTCGCTGCTGATCTGGTAGTTCTGGCAGAAACAGCAGCGCAGCGTGCAGCCGGAAAAAAAGATGGTACCGCTTCCGTGCAGACCGCTGATACACGGTTCCTCCCACGGATGAAGCGCCGCGCGTGCCGCCCGGATACCGGCAGGGCTGTGACACCAGCCCTGTTTTTTGGTGCGGTTGATCTGACAATTTCGCGGACAGCAATGGCAGCTTTCGTAGGAATAGGCGGCTGGTTCAGAGAACTGGACAGGCGAGCCGGCACTTGAATTGGGGAGGGGAATATATGTGTTCATAGGTTTTGCTTCCTTTTTTTATAAGATTTTTTGTAAAGGTAATTCCTTCAAAGCTTTTTACATAGTTCAAATCTGTGTTGAATCCGAAAAATCGATCGTTATAATGTATTTATTCTACTAAGAAAGATGAGCAGTGTCAAATGTGATTACATTTAATACGAAAGGGCTGGACTTTGCACTGACGGCACTGTTTGTAATGATTTTTACGGAACAGTGGATCGGACAGAAGCGTCATTGGCCGGCAGGAACTGTATTTTATATGATTCTGGTGCAGATGGTGTTTGTTTAGATGATGCGTGTTTTTGCTTCGCGTGCGTTGCCATCGGAAACAGTGTTTTTTGTTTCAGATCCGGGTTCCCCCAGGATCTGGTTGATACATTTCCAGGCATCTGTCAGCCGGTCGAGGTTCCAGGCGGCATTGGCAGGGCTGGTGGATGGCAGTTTGATTGCCTCAATGCCAGTCTGTTTACGGCAGAAGCGGTCGTACATTTTTCCGGACAGCCCGCCGTTTGTGTAAATCGCCTGGATGGAAGCGTGATCCAGGATAGAGGCGAGGTCGTTTGGAACAACATCGCGGATGGAACTGTCGCTGGATCCTTCGATGGAACAGCTATGGATGGTGTCCCAGACGGCGATGTGGTTCCGCAGCAGAAATTCCTTCTTTTCCTCGATGGAGGATGGAACGTCTTCCTTTCGCAGGCGTGCTAAGAGCTTCCAGAAACGATTCTGCGGGTGCCCGTAGAAAAAACAGCTTTCTCGGGATTTGACCGACGGAAAGGAACCGAGGATCAGGATGCGGGAGTCGGCGTCAAAAACAGGTGGGATTGGGTGGATGATGTGGGATGGCATGGTGGAATCTCCTTTTTGCGGATTATTGTTGTCAATTATAATAAATACGAAATCAATTTTCGACTTTGATCTGGCTTCATTTGGTACATGGACATGATACTCACGAACCCGCGCTATCGCGCTCTACCGCCCTGCTTCGCAGGGCGGTTCGTTCGTTAATGGCGCAAGAAAAGAATATGTCTGCTTTACAGCCGCATTCTTTTCTTCTGGGCTCATTATACCATGACCACTAAATTCGTGAAACACCTCATTAAGTGGTCAGGTATATGTTCTCACTAGACTCGAAAATATCTCGTCAAGTGTTCACATTATATCATAGATCAAAAATGATAGAATGTTTTTTTGAAACTCCCTTTTTACAAAAGTGTGTCTGATGCATACTAACTCATAATTATACGAAACACCACACTTTTATTCGTTTTCTATTCATTTCCGGCTAATGGGTATTCATTTTTACTCTAAGTTATCATGCAATTTATTAGAATGGAATTTTTGAAAGAGCCAGCACCTTGAATGGGCTGACTCTTTCAATGTCACCTGTAATTGACAAACTGGAATTGTTCTACTTCTTTATCTTTTTAATATCCTGATACAGCCCATATCCCAGAAACAGGATTCCAATAATAAACGCAATACCAGCCGCTATTGCTAAAAAAGGACCTACATATTCAAGACCTGCTGCAAATAAAGTGGCATTCCACGAAGCTACTCCACTCATAAATATCGCAGCAGAAATTAAAACTGCTGACATGAAACAGAAAATAGCACCTACAATTTTGTTTTCCATTTAAATCACCTCCAAATTCCGATTTTTCGTTCTCTGTGACTTCCCAATAAACGGGAATTTATCGTTTTATTCTGGTATAAAACTCTTTTTCATCTTGGTGATGAATATAGGCCCCATTTTTAATCTGCACACGCAAAGATGCCATATTATCCCTATGAACAGACATATATATTTCGTCTTCTTTAATAATGTGCCAGGCTTTTTCGATTGTCAATCTCAACCCTTCCGAGGCGTATCCCTTGCCTCTGAATTCTTTCTTTATTCCATATCCTATATGGCCTCCTCCGTTTGCAAGTGCAGGAGTAAGGTAATGACGCACGCGAAATAAGCCTACTATTTTCTCATCATCCCATAAGAAAAAATCCGTTTCTGGAACCCATCCATCAGCCAGATCAATTCCCTTTTCAGCATTAATATAACCAGGTAATATTTTTATTTCAAATTCCTTTCTTGAACATCCAGACGCAAAATTCGTAAATCCATTTTCATTGGAAGGGGTATTAGTAATAAATTCGTATTCCTTTTCAATATCTTCCAAATTGGCTGATTTTAAGTACAACATAAAAAGCTGCTTCCTCCTATTTTTCTCAAAGAGTTCGGTCAATTCCGATTGAGATTTCACCTGTTTTAAGAAATTTAATAACTGTTATATTTTAT
>OGXP01000107.1_pt1 | contig 97428 bp, 94 predicted proteins | sample 1576351 | NCBI WGS metagenome assembly OGXP01 (sample SAMEA3541517, study PRJEB24748) | human gut metagenome | biome: human gut; feature: human-associated habitat; material: faeces | place: China | collected 2012
CGGACATGCATCTGCATCTACAAATATCTGCACTAGTGCCTCTCCATTTCTTTTTATATCTAAAATCTACTACAATAGAATTATACCACTATTCCCTCTTTTCACCAAACACTATTCTAGCACCACATCCCGCCGCTGACACTCTCATGGCAGAACCATTCCCATAACTTCCGTATGGCTTAGGATTTCTTTCTCTAAACCAATACCTGAATCTTCCACCATAACCTGCATATGGATATCTTTTTCCCCAATCCTGCATGTTAGTTACTACCGCTTCTTCTATTTTCTTTACTGTAGCTTCCGTTCCGACTGCAAGAAGAGCTTCTCCAACTGCTATTGTCATAACAGAATCATCTGTAAAGCTACAGCCTTTACTAAACAAATCAAACTTTTTTGTAATTAACTAAAATTAGTCAATTCTTACACGTTTTCTATTTTTCAAAAAAACCTCTATTTTCCTTATAAAACGGTTGCTTTTTCTATAAACTATAGTATAATAAACCTTGTCGTGTGTATAGAAATACTAAACTCTAGGTTTATTTTTATTTTTACAAACAATTTACAGAAAGGAGCTATTTATGAACATCGGACAGAAAGTAAGGGAGCTCCGTATTGCGAAAAATCTTACCCAGGAAGAACTTGCAGACCGGAGTGAGCTTTCGAAGGGATTCATTTCCCAGCTGGAACGGGATCTTACTTCTCCTTCTATCGCCACACTGGTTGATATTTTGCAGTGTCTCGGCACCAATCTGAATGAATTTTTCAGCGATGACGAGGAAGAACAGGTTGTCTTCGGTGATGAGGATTATTTTGAAAAAAAGGATACTGATCTGAAGAATACGATTGAATGGATCATTCCAAATGCCCAGCGCAATATGATGGAACCGATCCGTCTTACCCTGGCTCCGGGCGGTGCAACCTACCCGGATCTTCCACACGAAGGTGAGGAATTCGGATACGTGCTTCAGGGTTCCGTCAAAATCCACGTAGGCAATAAGGTCTACAAAGCTAAAAAGGGAGAATCCTTTTATTTTACTCCCCACGCAAAGCATTATATAGAAGCATCGTCTTCTTCCGGGGCACGCCTGATCTGGGTCAGCACTCCCCCAAGTTTTTAAGTACACAGGAGGATTATACATATGCCAAACAAACTGATTGACATTGTTGGTGTTTCCAAATCATATGGAGACAATCTGGTTCTGGACGACCTGAACCTTTATATCAGAGAAAATGAATTTCTCACACTTTTAGGACCTAGCGGCTGCGGAAAGACAACGCTTCTGCGTATCCTCGGCGGATTCGAAAATCCGGACTCCGGAAAAGTAATTTTCGATGGAAAGGACATTACATCCCTTGCACCGAATAAACGACAGCTCAACACTGTTTTCCAGAAATATGCGCTTTTCACCCATATGACCATTGCTGAAAATATTGCTTTTGGTCTGAAGATCAAAGGGAAATCAAAATCTTACATCGATGATAAGATTCATTATGCATTAAAACTGGTCAATCTGGAAGGTTACCAGAACCGTTATCCGGATTCTTTAAGTGGGGGGCAGCAGCAGCGTATTGCCATCGCCCGCGCCATTGTAAATGAACCAAAAGTTCTTCTTTTGGATGAACCTCTCGGTGCCCTGGATTTAAAGCTCCGCCAGGACATGCAGTATGAACTGATCCGTTTAAAAAATGAGCTGGGAATTACATTTATCTACGTTACCCACGATCAGGAAGAAGCCCTCACCATGTCTGACACGATTGTTGTCATGAATCAGGGATACATCCAGCAGATCGGTACACCGGAAGATATCTACAACGAGCCGGAAAATGCTTTCGTAGCCGACTTCATTGGCGATAGCAACATTTTCAATGCCATCATGGTACGCGATAAGCTGGTCAATATTGTCGGTGCCGAATTCCCGTGTGTGGATACCGGATTCGGAACCAACAAACCGGTCGATGCGGTCATCCGTCCGGAGGACATCGATCTTGTAAAACCAGAAGAAGGCACATTAAAGGGTGTCGTTACCCATCTGATTTTCAAAGGAGTCCACTATGAAATGGAAGTCCTTGCCAACAACTATGAATGGCTGGTACACAGCACCGATATGTTCCCGGTTGGCACTGAGGTTGGAATCCATGTTGACCCGTTTGATATTCAGATCATGAAAAAACCGGAATCTGAAGATGAGGAGGCTGTAGGAATTGAAGAATAGCAAACGCCTCCTGGCAGGGCCATACCTTTTCTGGGCAGTTTCTTTCATTATCATTCCTCTGATCATGATCTTCTATTATGGTCTGACTGACAATGACGGAAAATTCACTTGGATGAACCTTGCCAAAATCACAACACCTGAGAATTTAAAGGCTCTGGGGCTTGCACTTCTGCTTGCATTTGTCAGCACAGTGATCTGCCTGATCCTTGCCTATCCTCTGGCAATGATCCTCGTCGGAAGAAATGTAAACCAGTCCAGCTTCGTAGTACTTGTTTTCATCCTTCCGATGTGGATGAACTTTCTGCTCAGAACTCTTGCATGGCAGAACCTCCTGGAGAAAAACGGTGTCATCAACTCCGTTCTCCATTTCTTCGGGCTGCCTTCATGGAACATTATCAACACACCGACAGCGATCATCCTCGGTATGGTCTACAACTTCCTGCCGTTCATGGTGCTGCCGATTTACAATGTACTTGTAAAGATTGACAAAGATGTTATTTCCGCAGCCAGAGATCTCGGTGCCGGAAATATCCAGACATTTACCAAGATCATCCTTCCGCTTAGTGTTCCGGGTATCATCAGTGGAATCACTATGGTATTTGTACCTGCACTTACAACCTTCGTCATTTCCAATCTCCTCGGTGGAAGCAAGATCCTTCTGATCGGAAATGTCATCGAACAGGAATTCCAACAGGGAAGCAACTGGCATGTAGGAAGTGGACTTTCACTTGTCCTGATGATCTTCATCATTGCAAGTATGGCTCTGATCGCCAAATACGATAAAGACGGGGAGGGCACAGCATTCTAATGAAAAAGAAATTACAGAATTTATATTTACTGCTGATCGTGATCTTCCTCTATGCTCCGATCATAACACTGATGGTTCTGTCCTTTAACAGTTCCAGAACCCGTGCCAAATGGGGCGGATTTACCGGAAAATGGTATGTATCCCTTTTCCAGGATGAAGCGATCATGAGCACCTTATACAACACCCTGATCATCGCACTTCTTTCTGCGCTGATTGCAACCGTGATTGGAACTTTGGCTTCCATTGGAATCCAGAGTATGAACCGCAAGTTTCGTACCTTTATGCTGGGTGTCACCAACATTCCGATGCTGAACGCAGACATTGTGACTGGTGTATCTATGATGCTGTTGTTTATCGCATTCCGTATGAACATGGGATTTTCGACAATCCTGATTGCACATATAACCTTTAATATCCCGTATGTCATCCTAAGTGTCATGCCAAAACTAAAGCAGACCAACCGGCGGACCTATGAAGCCGCACTGGATCTGGGTGCTTCCCCGATCTACGCTTTTTTCAAAGTCGTATTTCCGGATATCCTTCCAGGAATTCTTTCCGGTTTCCTGCTTGCATTTACCATGTCGTTGGATGATTTTGTGATCACCCACTTTACCAAAGGACCTGGAATCGATACCCTGTCTACCAAAATTTACAGTGAAGTACGAAAAGGAATCCGTCCGGAAATTTACGCACTCTCAACGATCATGTTTGTAACGGTGCTCTTCCTTCTCTTCCTGGTCAATTTAAAACCGGAAAAAGAAGTTCACGAAAAAGACGGCACGATCCGCAAGCCATCCCGTGCACGCCACACGATGCGTCTCGTCGTAACACGTGTCGTACCGGCACTGCTCGTGATCATCATTACAGCCGGAGGATTTTTCTACAATTCAAAGACAAAGATTTCCGGCTCCGAAAAGGTAATTGTCTACAACTGGGGCGAATATCTGGATCCGGATGTCCTGGATATCTTTGAAGAAGAAACCGGTATCCAGGTAGTCTATGAAGAATACGAAACCAATGAGATCATGTACCCGAAGGTGCAATCCGGCGCTATTTCCTATGATGTGGTCTGCCCTTCTGACTATATGATCCAGCGTATGATCGAGAACGATCTTCTTGACGAGATCAACCGGGATAATATTCCGAATATCAAAAATATCGGACAGACCTATATGGATCAGTCCAAGGCATTTGACCCGGAAAATAAATACTCTGTTCCTTATTGCTGGGGAACTGTCGGAATCCTTTACAACAAAACCATGGTAGACGAACCAATTGATTCCTGGTCTGTTCTCTGGGATCCAAAGTACAAGGACAGCATTCTGATGCAGGACAGCGTCCGCGATGCATTCGGTGTTACCTTAAAATATCTTGGATATTCCCTGAACTCAACCGACCTGGATGAGCTGAACGAAGCGAAGAATCTTCTGATCAAGCAGAAACCTCTGGTTCAGGCATACGTCGTTGACCAGGTGCGTGACAAGATGATTGGAAATGAAGCAGCCATCGGTGTTATTTACTCTGGTGAAGCCATTTACACACAGAAAGAAAATCCAAATTTGAAATATGTAATTCCGAAAGAAGGATCCAATATCTGGATCGACTCCTGGGTAATTCCGAAGAATGCAGAGCATAAGGAAAATGCTGAAAAGTTCATCAACTTCCTCTGCCGTCCGGACATCGCACTGAAGAACTTTGAGTACATCACCTACTCGACTCCAAATGAAGCAGCGCGGGAACTGATCGAAGACGAGTCCATCCGCAACAGCAAGATTGCATTCCCGGATGCAAGCGAGCTCTCCATCTGTGAGACCTTCAAATTCCGTGGAGATAAAAACGATGCTGTCTACAATGAATTATGGCGGGAAGTGAAATCAAAGTAATGTGGGAAAGAATTCTGAATTATACAATAACCGAACAGAAAACTTCCAATATCCATGAGTTTCTAAAAGCTCATGGATATTCTTCTTCTCTGATCCGGGCAATCAAAGAAGATCCGGAAGGAATCCGTCTGAACGGGGACCCGGTACTGGCACGCACCCTTCTTACTCCCGGCGACCAGCTTGCCATCCGGATTACCGAAACAAAATTCTCCGAAAATATTGTTCCGTCAGATCTGCCTCTTTCGATCGTATATGAAGATCCGGACCTGCTGGTCATCAATAAACCTGCCGGAATGCCAATTCACCCTTCCCAGGGAAATTATGACAACACACTTGCCAATGCCTGCGCATGGTATTTCAAAGAGAAAGGCGAGCCTTTTGTATACCGTTGCATTAACCGGCTTGACCGGGACACCACCGGTCTTCTGATCATTGCCCGGCATCTTTACAGTGCCTCTCTCCTCTCTGCCATGATGGCACGCCGGGAAATCCACCGGGAATATCTGGCACTTGCCACGGGAATCATCCCGGAAGACGGAACCATCACTGCTCCAATTGCCAGAAAAGAGGGTTCTACCATCGAGCGCATAGTAGATTTTAAACATGGTGAATACGCCTGCACCCATTACCGCAGGCTTTCCATTACAGATACAGATCCGGTCTACTCTCTGGTTGCCTTAAAGCTGGATACCGGACGCACTCATCAGATCCGGGTGCACATGAATTACATCGGCCATCCGCTTCCGGGAGATTTTCTCTATAATCCGGATTACAGCCATATCAGCCGTCAGGCACTTCACTCACATCATCTGCGTTTCCGGCATCCAATCACAGGAGAAGAAATGCATTTCACAGCGCCTGTGCCTGAAGATATGTTACTCTGATAAATATAGGTAAGTGATCCTATACCCCGACACATAATGCTCTCTTTATGGAAGAATTTTCCATGTATATTTTCCGGTCAAACCCAAAAGAGCTTCTGAGAGAACAAAGTTATTCATTCTCCCAGGAGCTCTTCTTTTATTTATTTCTTATTTCTGACGATGGATCACACTAAAAAACAGCGGAACGGATTCAAACTGCCTCTATAATCTATATCGTTCTCTCACCATGTGGCCAGCTTCAACATTCTACAAATCGAAACATCCGCCTCCAATAAATTCCCTCAAAATCGAATTCTGCGGAACATACTCACTTCCGATTCCCACGAAATAATCCAGGAATTTGAGCAGTCTCTTCGCCTCCTGATATTCGGCACAGTCCTTCTCAATTCCAAACAGGATCGGTTCTGCATAAGCTTTCAGAACTGCCAGCTCATAAAGAAGAGCTGAATTGAACATCACATCCGCGTCTTCCTGATACGGGAAAATATTGTTCTCTTCCCCTCTTCGCACCGACTGCCACATAGCGATCGTCTGCTTTGCCGAAGTACCTCTGGTTCTTGCATCACGCACCATCCGGCGGATCAGACGTCCATCTGTTGATGCGATCCGGTTATGCTCATCGATATTCAGCTGGGTCAGTGCACTGATATAGATCTTGAATTTATTTTCTTTTGGCAGATCATGAGTCAGCGCGTCATTCAGACAGTGAATGCCTTCGATCACCAGAATATCCTGCTCGCCAAGCTGCATATGATGTCCGTTATATTCCCGTTTTCCGGTCTTGAAATTGAACGTCGGAAGTTCAATCCGTTCGCCTGCAAGCAGCTTTTTCAGATCGTGGTTAAAAAGTTCCACATCCAGCGCTTCCAGACACTCATAATTCGGCTTTCCTTCTGCGTCCAGCGGTGTATCCACACGGTTCTTAAAGTAATCATCCACCGAAATCGGATGCGGGACCAGACCGCTTACCCGGAGCTGGATGGAAAGCCGTCTGGAAAATGTAGTCTTTCCTGACGAAGAAGGACCGGCGATCAAAACAAACTTCTTCTGCGGATTTCCTGCAATCTGCTCTGCGATCTGCGCAATTTTCTTCTCCTGCATTGCCTCCTGTACCAGAAGCAGTTCCTTTGGATTGGCGCTGCCGCCTGTCACATAATCATTCAGTGCCCCTACCGTCTCAATTCCAAGCATATCACCGCCACGCGTAGACTCTTTCAGCACATGGAACAGCTTATTCTGAGGCTGAAACGGAGGTATCTTTTCCGGTTCAGCTGCCTCCGGCATCTGCACTACAAATCCCTCATCATATAAATATAATTTAAAATATTTTAGATAGCCGGTTGACGGAACCATATAGCCGTAATAGTAGTCCTCAAATTCATTGATACTGTAAATATTGACCGTAGACACTCTGCGATACCGGAACAAACGCTCTTTATCCTTCATACCGTACTTGCGGAACATTTCAACCGCTTCATCGGTATGAACCGATCTCTTCCGGATTGAAAGATCCATATCTGCCATTTCATGCATCCGTTCTTCAATCCTTGCAAGCAGTTCCTGATCCAGCTTCTGATCTCCTTTTATTGTACAATAATACCCTTTATCTACAGAAAAATGGATTCTCACCTGTTCTATCTTATCGTGTCCGATTGTATCATATACTGCCTTCACCAGCAGAAAACTTACACCACGGCGATAGGTAAGATTTCCAATTGTCTCGCCTGTCGTCACAAAATGGAGCGTACAGTCCTTTTTCAGCTTCTTTCCAAGCTCCTGAAGCTTTCCATTTACATATACAAGAACAATATCATGTGGATATCTTTCCTGATATTCCCCGGCAATCTGCAGATATGTGGTTCCTGCCGGAAAACTTCTCTCTTCCCCGTCAATCTGTACTTTGTACATCTGCTGTTCCATATTTACCGCCTTCTTTCTGCCTTACGGCGCTTTGACAAATCTGTCTGTTTTCTCCCCGCTCCCAAACACCTTACGTCAAAACCCAGAATGGCTGCCGGATCTTTGCTGTCCGGATCTCTGCCTCTGGAAATTTCTCCCGGCAAAAATGTTCCATATCTGCAATAAAGATATGCTCCACGCCATAGTGTCCGGCATCAATTACTGCCATTTTTTGCGCAACCGCATCAATCCCCTCATGGTGATCAATGTCACCTGTCACCAGTACATCCACACCTTTTTCCAAAGATACGGAAATTGCGCTCTTCCCGGAGCCCGGAAAAACACCAAGGCGATGTACCTGCATATCCGGCTCTCCAAAAATTTTCACATTCGGAAGATCAAATGCTTTTTTTACCATTTCCGCACAGGATTTTAAATCCATCGGCTGTGCCAGATCAGCAACTCTTCCGATTCCAACCGGAACTTCGCCGGATTCTGACTGCATGCTTCCCGTCACTTCCAGAACCTCCGGTTCACTCAGTTCAAGTACCTTCCCAGCAAGCTCTGCCATTCCCATTACATCATAATTGGTATGCATCGCATAGTAAGAAATGTCATCCCGGATCAACTTCAGTACTCTTCTGCCAATAAAATCCTCGTCATTGATCTTTTTCATTGCTTTAAAGATCATCGGATGATGTGTGATCAGCATATCTGCGCCCCAGTCTGTTGCTTCTTCGATCACTTCATCCGTCGCATCCAGTGCAAGATAGATCCGCTTTACTTCTTTATCGCTTCTTCCGACCTGCAGTCCTACATTATCCCACTCCATAGCATAGTGCTTTGGAAAACGTGCTTCTATTTCTTTTATAATTTCTCTGCAAATCATCATTTTCCTCCTAAAAATACCGGTCAAGCAGGTCTTCTGCTCTCTTTATCATATGCAGAACCTCTGCACTTCTCTCCTTCGTGCGTTCACTCACCTGCACCCGAAGCTTTTCATACACGCCCTGATTCACAGACAGTTCCTTTTTCAGATATTCTCCCATCACCGGGTGACCCTTCTCTAATAAATATTTTCCATATTCAAGCTCTTCTTCTGCTGCCGGAACACCTTCCGCATAAAGACCTTTCTGCTCTGTCGGGATCACCTTCATCATCGGATAGTATTTGCCATCCTCTTCCACCATGTCCTCTGCAACGATACGAAATCTATGTTCTTCCAGATAACGGCGGACTTTCGCAAGCTCTGACTGCGGCTGCAGGACCAGTTCCTTTAAGCTTCTGGTTTTTGCCGGATCCTCATTCAAAATGTGTATGACAAGACCGCCGCCCATTCCGGCGGCGATCATTGTGTCAGCTTCTTCCATTTTCAAATTCACCAGACCATCAGAAAGACGGGTAACGATCTTCCCATCCAGTCCATGTTCAAGGATATGTGTATCCGCTCTCTCTAATGGTCCTTTGTTAATATCCATGGCAATTGCGGATGGAACCAACCCGTTCTGTGTCAGATAGATTGGGATGTAAGCGTGGTCTGTTCCCACATCCGCAAGACGCATTCCCGGTGTGACAAGATCCGCCACTGCCTGTAATCTTTTTGATAATTCAGCCATCTTCTTAATCCAAATAATCTCTTAATTTTCTGCTGCGGCTTGGATGACGAAGCTTGCGGAGTGCTTTTGCTTCGATCTGACGGATACGCTCACGGGTGACATCGAACTCTTTTCCGACCTCTTCCAGTGTACGTGCTCTTCCATCACTCATACCAAAACGCAGGCGGAGAACCTTCTGCTCTCTCTCTGTCAGTGTACTTAAAACTTCATCCAGCTGTTCTTTCAGAAGTGTCTGCGCTGCTGCTTCTGCCGGAACAGGTACATTGTCATCCTGGATAAAGTCGCCCAGGTGGCTGTCCTCTTCCTCACCGATCGGAGTCTCAAGAGAAACCGGTTCCTGGGAAATCTTTAAGATTTCACGCACACGGTCTACCGGCATGTCCAACTCTGCAGCGATCTCTTCCGGCGTAGGTTCACGTCCAAGCTCCTGCAGTAACTGTCTGGATACACGGATCAGTTTGTTGATCGTCTCTACCATATGAACCGGTATACGGATGGTTCTCGCCTGGTCAGCAATCGCACGTGTGATTGCCTGACGGATCCACCATGTTGCATAGGTACTGAACTTAAATCCCTTCTGGTAATCAAACTTCTCTACCGCTTTGATAAGTCCAAGGTTTCCTTCCTGTATAAGATCCAGAAACAGCATACCACGTCCCACGTAACGCTTTGCAATGCTGACTACCAGTCGCAGGTTGGCTTCTGCAAGACGCTTTTTCGCTTCTTCATCACCATCTGCCATTCTCTTTGCCAGATCAATCTCTTCTTCTGCTGAAAGAAGCGGAACCTTACCGATCTCCTTCAGATACATACGGACCGGATCTTCGATGCTGATTCCGTCCGGAACAGACAGGTCGATCTTCTCCATATCCACTTCGTCTTCATCCGAAAGCATGATCTCCAGATCATCATCATCCACATTGGAGTCATCATTCATCTGAAGCACATCGATCCCATTGGCCTCCAGGTACTCAAATACCTTGTCCATCTGTGTCGGTTCCAGCTCCATATCCCGGAATACATCATTGATTTCCTGGATTTCAAGAATGTTCTTCTTTTTCTTCGCAAGGGCAACCAGATTTTTTAATTTTTCCTGAAACTTTACTACGTTCTCTTCCATGTAGTGTCCTTCCTCTCATCGCTTGTTTATATTCTATCCCTAATTAATGGAAATATGCAGTTTATGAAGGTCCTGCACTGCCTTCTTCGCATTCATAAGCCTTTGCAGCCCCTGAATGTCTGTCGGATCCAGATTCCGGGTTGCAGTTTCGATACTGTACTCCTTTACCCGGAGAATCGTCTCCTTGATCGCTTTTTCCTGCTCTCCCGCAGTCGTCAGCTCTTTGATTCTCGTATTGAAAAGTGCTGCCACCGCGCGATGTTCCTCTTCCTCTGTAAAATAATTCATGATCTGCGCAGGATTCAGTTCTCCTTTTGCATGCTGTTCATACAGAAGTTCAGCAACTTTCCGGTACAGCTCCACCGTAAAATCCTCCGGCGTAACATAACGGCTTACCTGATCAAACAGCTCTTCCCTGTCGATCAGCCAGGTAAGCAGAATCTTCTGTGACCGGATATGACCATCCTCTTTTGACGTTTCCTGGCGGATCGTCTGTCTCGGCTTTGTGGCCGGAGCTGCCATTCCGCTCTGGACTGCTACCTTGACAACCAGCTTCTTAAGTTCTTCGTAGCCAACGTGATAAGTCTTTGCCACCGCTTCTATGTAATTGTCACGTTCAATTTCTTCTTCAAAACGTGCCAGCCTTCTCGCCGCCTCTCTGAGGAATTCCGTCTTTCCTTCCGGTGCATTCAGATCATAACTTTTTTCCAGCATCTCAAGACCGAACATAAAGCTGTTCCTTGCTTTCCTGATCCGCTCTTCAAATGCCTCAGCTCCAAGATTCTTGATGAATTCATCCGGATCCTTATACGGTTCCATCCGGATCACGCGGGTCGTCACACCGGCCTCCCGAAGAATCGGAGCTGCCCGGAGTGCCGCTTTAGTTCCGGCTTCATCACTATCATAGGTCAGATAGACTTCATTCACATACCGTTTGATCAATGCTGCATGTCCTGCTGTGAGTGCAGTTCCAAGTGACGCAACTGCATTGGTAAATCCCGCCTGATGGAGCGAAATTACATCCATATAGCCTTCACACACAATAAAATACGGCTTTCTCGATGTTCTCGCCCGGTGAAGTCCGTACAGATTCCGGCTCTTATCAAAAATCAGAGTCTCCGGTGAGTTCAGGTACTTTGGCTTCCCGTCGCCCATCACACGCCCGCCAAATCCGATCACACGGTTATTCACATCCATAATCGGAAACATAACACGGTTCCAGAATTTGTCGTAAACTCCGTGCTTTTCATCGACATTTACCAGACCGGCTTTGATGATCATCTCTTCACTATAACCCTTCATCTTCAGGTATCGAAACAAATCGTCACTGTATTTGCTGGAATATCCAAGTCCAAATGCGGTGATCGTCTCCTGGCTCAACTGACGGTTCTGCAGGTATTCTCTTGCCTGCCTTCCGCCCTCCGTCTTCAACTGCGCATAATAATACTTGGCCGCCAGCTTGTTCATCTCAAGCAGCGCACTTCTCGTATCCGCTCTTTCTTTCGCTTCTTTTGAATATTCCTCCTGCGGAAGCTCCACACCGGCACGCTGTGCCAGAAACTTGAGTGCTTCTACAAAAGAATAATTCTCATACTCCATAATGAAGGTAAATACATTTCCTCCCGCTCCGCAACCAAAGCAGTAATACATCTGCTTATCCCTGCTCACAGAAAAAGAAGGAGATTTCTCACTGTGAAACGGGCAAAGTCCGAAATACGAACTCCCCTGCTTCTTCAGCTTCACATATCCGGAAATCACATCTACGATATCATTTTTCGATCTTACTTCTTCTATAATCTCATCTGAATAATACATTATGTCCTACACCTTCCTGGCAGGGTTCGCGCACCTTGCGCAACCCCTACATAATATATATTCGACAAAACTTTTTTATTTCCTTTAAAATTTCCAAGATTGTGGAATAAAAATTTCTTCAAACTTTTTTACGGCAAAATTATCCGTCATTCCTGCTATGTAATCACACACTGCGATCTCCGGCATTTCCCCCTTCTGCAGCTGTTTCAGATACTGCTCCGGCATCTTTTCCATGTGCGTTTCATAATAAGAATACAGATCTTCGACCATTCGGATTGCTTTGTCCTCTTCGCCCTTTGCAAGTGGATTCTCATAAACATGGGTAAACATATATGTCCGCAGCTCCATCAATGCTTCACGGACTTCCTCTGACATGCAGATCTTCGGTTTGTCCATGCTGTTTACGATCACATCATGGGTAAGTGTGTTCAGACGCTCTCTTTTACTGTTTCCCAGAACCTTTCGCAGCTCTTTGGGCAGTTCCTCTTCATTCATGATCCCCGCCCTTACTGCGTCATCAATATCATGGTTCACATAAGCAATCTTATCAGACAGTCTGACGATCTGCCCTTCCAGTGTCGCAGGCATGCCCGCACTTTTGTGGTTGCGGATTCCATCGAGCACTTCCCAGGTCAGGTTCAGTCCCTCCCCATGTTTCTCCAGCACCTCTACTACACGGACACTTTGTTCATTGTGTTTAAATCCACACGGACACACGTTGTTCAGAGCTCTCTCTCCTGCATGCCCAAACGGAGTATGCCCAAGATCATGCCCCAGTGCAATTGCCTCCACCAGATCTTCGTTCAGCCTGAGCGCCTTTCCGATCGTCCGGGCGTTTTGCGATACTTCCAGCGTATGCGTCAGCCGTGTCCTGTAATGGTCTCCGATTGGTAGGAGAAACACCTGCGTCTTCTGCTTCATGCGCCGGAATGCCTTACTGTGCAGGATCCGATCTCTGTCCCTCTGAAAAACCGGTCGGATATCACACTGTGGCTCATTTCTCTTTCTCCCCCGGGAAGCCATGCTTAACGTGGCACAGGGGCTTAGATATTCCTTTTCTCTTTCTTCCATCTGTTCCCTGATCGTCATTTTTTATTTTCTCTCTTCTTTCAGTCGTTTCTCGATTGCTTCTGTCACGCATTCCAGAACTTTAATACGTGCATAGTATTTATCATTTCCTTCCACTACGATCCACGGTGCATGTGGCATAGAAGTCTTTTCCAGCATTTCTTCTACCGCCACCTCATACTGATCCCATTTTTCCCGGTTTCTCCAGTCTTCATCGGTGATCTTCCACTGTTTTTTCGGATTTTCCTGTCTGGCTTTAAACCTTCTCGCCTGCTCATCCTTGTCAATCTGCATCCAGAATTTCAGCACGATTGCTCCTGCATTTACCAGATCCTGCTCCATGGCATTGATTTCCCCATAAGCTCTCTCCCATTCTTTTTCGGTGCAAAATCCTTCAATCCTCTCTACCATCACTCTTCCGTACCAGGTTCTGTCAAATATCGCAATATGGCCGGCTTTCGGCATTGCACGCCAGAAACGCCACAGATAATGATGTGCTTTCTCTGTATCACTCGGTGACGCTGTCGGATTCACCACATATCCTCTCGGATCCATATGTGAAGTCAGACGTTTGATCGCACCGCCTTTTCCTCCGGCATCCCATCCCTCAAAGCCAAGGACAACCGGAATTCTCCTGCGATAAAGCTCTCCATGCAAATGTTCCATCTTTTTCTGAAGCTCTTTTAAGCGTTCCTCATAAACCTTTTTTGGCATGGATTTGGAAAGATCCGCCTTTGCCAGAATGGATTCTGCTGTTTTCCTTTTCACTTCCGTTTTCTTTTCCAGACTACCTTTTTCTTCCAGTTCCTTTCTTGCGACTGCTTCTTCCATTGCCTGGATCACCGCCTGATAAACAGCCACTTTAGCTTCTTTCTTCTTTGTAGCATCGATCACTGTCCACGGTGCGTAATCTGCATCCGTTTTCCGCAGCATCTCTTCATTGATTGCTTTATACTCTTTAAAATCATGGTTCCGCTTCAGATCGCCTTTGCTTACCCGCCATGCAGTATCCTTGGAAACAAGCAGTTTCTCAAAGCGCTTTTTCTGTTCTTTCCGGTCAATCTTTAAAAACAGTTTGATGATCACCATTCCATCATCCGTCAGCTGTTTTTCAAACGCACGGATCGATGCAAAATCCTTTTCCAGCTCTTTTTCCGGTGTTTTTCCTTCAAAACGTTCAATCATAACTCTCCGGTACCAGCTGGTATCAAAAATCGCAATTCTTCCCTTTTCCGGGATCTTCGTCCAGAAACGCCACATAAAAGGATGCATCCATTCCTCTTCCGTTTCATTTTTTACCGCATATACTTTAAAGCCTCTTGGATCGAGTGCCTGGATCAGATTACCAATCTGAAGCCCTTTTCCTGCTGCTCCATAACCCTCAAACGCGATCATCACCGGGATTTTTTTCTCCCGGCACACTCTTTGCAGTTCTCCAAGCTGCTCTCCCAGTTCTTTTATATCCTTCATTTTTATATTTTTATCCATAAAATGCCTCCATTTCACCAGTTTCTGCTCTTATTATTCCCAAATCCATTGATAAAACGCGCAATTAACGCATACAATTATATATCATATTACTATATTTTCTCATAATAAGAAAGTAGATTTGTAAAATTATTGAATTATTTATCTTTTCGATATTTTTCGTAATATATTGCGAATTAAAATTTCTTTTAAATTTTTGTTGACTTTGTGTTTGGAATATAGTATTATAGCTTTTGTCAGCGGCGAGCAGTTAAAAAATAAAGCTCACTGAGTGATATGCGGAAGTGTCGGAACTGGCAGACGAGCAAGACTAAGGATCTTGTAGGCATTGCGCCTGTGTGGGTTCAAGTCCCATCTTCCGCATTCGGATTTATCCGAATCCGGTAATTAAATATTTTTGTGCGGAAGTGTCGGAACTGGCAGACGAGCAAGACTAAGGATCTTGTAAGCATTGCGCTTGTGTGGGTTCAAGTCCCATCTTCCGCATTATAAAAAGGAACCTCTGATTTTATCAGAGGTTTCTTTTTATAGTACCGAAGCGTGACCTGAACCATGGGTTCAGGTCTTCGCTTCGCTACGGTCGGCGCAGGGCATTCGTCCACTGGACGAACCTGGCTCCATCTTCTGCTTCCTTACCTTTTATGCCTTTTTTTATTTACCAGATACAATACAATTCCACCTGCTACGATCACCATGGAGATCCACTGGGAGGTTGAGAACATTCCGACTCCCCCTCTGTTATCATTTCTTAAAAACTCAACAAGGAATCTTCCTACACCATACAGCAGCATATACAGAAAACCTACACTTCCCGGTGTACCGTCTTTTTTATTCTTCCTATAATATAGAAGTAACACGATCATGATCAGGAAATCGCCTGCCGACGAAATAAGCTGTGTAGGGATCAGTTTTACACCTGCCGGAGCAAGCCCACCTTCCGGAAAAACCACACCAAATCTGGAGGTTGTCTCCCTTCCATAGCAGCATCCTGCAAGAAAACATCCGATTCTTCCAAATCCCTGTGCCATCGAAATACTTGCCACAGCGAGATCAAAATATTCCAGAAAATAAAGCTTCTTGATTCTGCAATATACAATCGCTGTCAGAAAACCGGCAATAATTCCACCATATACGACAAACCCTTCTGAACCGAGTACCGTCTTCGGATTCTTGATAAACGTCTTAAACTCCACGATCACATATAGAATTTTTGCACCCAAAAAACCGCCGATTACACCGTAAATTCCAATATCCACAATTGCTTCCTGATCCAGGCCATTCTTTTTTGCCCGATAAGAAGCCATTGCCACACAACAAAGGATACCGATTGCGATCATCAGTCCATATCCATGTATCGTAAACTTTCCTATTGAAAACAGATCAATTTTCACGCTTTTTATTCCTCCCTTTTATCAATCTATTTATCATTGTATGGATTATCCCTTCATTTGTCAATCTTATCCTTTTGGATACTATCTGCTATTTTGTTACTGTTCACAGTACCTGCGACCAGCAACGCATCTCGCCATTTTAAATCGCCTTTGGCGATGGGCGAGATGCCATTCAAGATAAAACGTGCATCCTCCGTGCCAATCAGCGTAGTGATTGACACGGGAGTGAACAGTAACGCTATTTTGCCTCTTAATCCAGCAATGGGGCATGATTCAGAGAATCACCCCCCACGTTTAGAGCTATCATTAAATTGTTCTGCCTTACAGAAGATTCTTCATACTCTTCAGCCCAATTGCCAGAGTTGAAGTATTGTGTAAAAGTGCTGATGTCGTTGGCTGGATCACACCGGTTACTCCGAGTACGATCAGACCGGAATTAAATCCAACGATAAAGCGGTAATTACTTTGAATCCTCTTCATCAGCCTATTACTGAGACGTCTTAAGGTCACGATCTGTCCAAGATCATCTGCACCTACCGTAATATCTGCAATCTCACGTGCGATCTCTGCGCCATTGCTGATCGCAATTCCCACATCTGCTGCAGAAAGCGCCGGAGAATCATTGATACCATCGCCGATCATAATAACTTTTCTTCCGGCTGCTTTTTCTTTTTCTACAAATGCAGCCTTATCTTCCGGCAGTACTTCTGAATAATATTCATCCACACCGACACGCTTTGCGATCGCCGAAGCTGTACGGTCGCTGTCACCTGTCATCATAACAATCTTTCCAAATCCTGTTTTCTTGAGCTCGGCAACTACTGTCTTCGCCTCTTCTCTCAATGGATCTTCAATACAGATCACTCCTGCAAGCTGATTCTCGATTGCAAGATACAGATGTGAATATTCTTCCGGAAGACTGTCAAATAACTCCTGTTTTCCTTCCGGAATTGTACATTTTTCATCTTCAAATACAAAATGAGAGCTTCCGATAATTACATTTCTATCATCAATCGTTGTAGAAATGCCATGTGCAACCACATACTCTACCTTGGAATGCATTTCCTCATGATCCAGATTTTTCTCTTTTGCTGCATTTACTACTGCTTTTGCCATAGAATGTGGAAAATGTTCTTCCAGACACGCTGCAATACGGAGCAGTTCATCCGGTGTTCTTCCATCAAAGGGAACCACATCCACCACGGTAGGTGTTGCTTTTGTAAGTGTACCAGTCTTGTCAAATACGATCGTATCTGCCTCTGCCACGGCTTCCAGATACTTTCCGCCCTTTACGGTAATATTGTAAAGGTTTGCTTCACGGATTGCAGACAGCACCGAAATCGGCATTGAAAGCTTAAGGGCACACGAAAAATCTACCATCAGGATTGAAAGGGCCTTTGTGACATTTCTCGTCAGCAGATAGGTAAGAGCTGTTCCACCAAGTGAATACGGTACAAGCCTGTCTGCAAGATGTTCTGCCTTGCTTTCTACTCCTGATTTTAACTTCTCAGATTCTTCAATCATCGTAACGATCTTATCAAAGCGGCTGTTTCCGCTTACCTGTTTGACTCCGACTGTGATCTCACCTTCTTCGACCACCGTTCCTGCATATGCATAGCTTCCAACCGTCTTGCGGACAGACACTGACTCTCCGGTAAGAGATGCCTGATTGATCATCGCTTCACCATCCACGATATCGCCGTCAAACGGAATCACAGTTCCCATACGAATCACAATTCGGTCTCCTGCTTTTATCTTGGATGCAGGAACCAGAACTTCCTGATCTTCTGTCTTCAGCCATACCTTACTTACGTTCAGAGACATGGTCCTTGCCAGGTCATCTACGGATTTCTTATGTGTCCACTCTTCCAGAATCTCACCGATTCCAAGCAGGAACATGACGGATCCGGCTGTACTGAAATCCCCACGTGCAACGGATACACCGATTGCAGTCGCATCCAGCACCGGAACCTCAATTTTGCGTGCCCACAGACACTTGATTCCCTTCCAGATATACTTCAGTGACATGACCGATGTATAGCATGCATTCAGTGGATACGGAAGGAACCATTTTCTTGCATAATGAAATACTACTTTATTGAACAGCTTTTCCTGATACTGCGCATTCACTTCACGACCGGAAGTTGCAAGTACGTCTGCCGGAACTTCCACTGTCTGATAGTGAAATTCCTGCAGAAGACGGATTACCTCTTTTTTGTCGCCGGTATAATTAATGACTGCATCACAGGTTCTGTCATATACCTTTGCTAATTTGACTGATTCATTGCAGAGCAGATAATACTGTAATATATCAGCCTGTTCATATGTCATTCTTTTTTGAGAAAGCCGGACTCTCATCCGGCCTTTCATTTCATGTTTAATTGTAAACTTCACGTTCAGTGCGCCTCTTACTCTGTTACTTCGTTGAACTCTGTATTTTCAGCTTCTTCAGCCTCTGCTGCTGTATCTGCATCAGAAAATTCTTCCATTTCAGCAGCTCTTTCTTCGTTGATGTTCTTAGCTTCAGCGTAAATATCCTCTGCATTTTCCTGGATATTTGTAGCTGTTTTCATAACACAGTCTTTTGCGCGAAGAACTGCTGCTGTACAATTTGTGTACACGTTCTTAGCATCCTTGCTTGAAAGCGCTTTGATTCCAGCTGTTCCAAAAAGAACTCCTGATGCAAAAATTCCAACCTTTTTCCAATTTACTTTAGTAATATCAAACATATCTATGTACCTCCTGTTTTTTCATTAACGCCTATTATATGACACGAATCTGAAAATTTCCAGTCTTTTTTTGCTTCTGATAAATTTTCTCACTTTTGCGTAAAATCAGTTTTGTCAAACTTTTTTTCATTATATCTGACACGAATTCGCTATTTTCACCTTAATTTTTACACAACTTTTCACAGTTATCTATATCCATATTTATATAGAAGAAACTCATTTCCCGGTATCTTAAAGAGACAGATACAACCACGGTACCTGCCTCCATATCCGAACCGTTCCGTTTCAGAACGTTTTTTTACAATATTATGCTTCTTTGAGTGTGATGTTTCTCACATTCTGTCCACCCGAAAATCCACAGGCATCCAGACCAGATTTGATCACTGCCGTCCATTTATCCTCCGGAAGATCAAGAACTGTTCCGTCCTCCAGCTCGATCATGTATTCCATTTTACAGCCCTTATCCGAAATACGGTACATATTCTTGCGACTGATTGCTCCGATCTGTTCCAGCGTATTGACCATACGGTATACCGTCGCCGGTCCGATACTCGGATCCTTCTGAGACGCCTGATAATAAATTTCCTTGCAGCAATTACATTTTCCTTCCAAAATAATATCGATCAGCATGAGCCGCTGCTTCGTAACCCTGCAGCCACTTCTTTTCAGCTGCTCGATTATTCTTTCTTTCGCGTCCATGATAGCCCCTTTCCATGCTGTCACCTGTTAGGCTCTGATATCAACTACCTTAAATCCTGCTTCCTCGACAGCTTTTTTCAGATCATCATCATCGATTTCTCTGTCATAGCTTACAACCGCTTCTTCTTTTTTGAGATTCACCTTTGCAGATGCACCTTCGATTTTGTTGATCGCTTCCGTTACACATTTTACACAATGCTCACAATGCATACCGGAAATCTTCACTGTCTTTTTACCGATTGCCGGGTTATCCAGCATCTTATCTTCAATGTCTGTCACGATCGTTTCGGATCCGCCACCACAGCAAGGACTTTCCCCTTTAAAATGTTTCAGCGTACCCTTTAATGCAAAAATAAGAAGTACGATCACGATCAGAATAATAATTGCATCAACCATGTTATTCCTCATCCTTCCGGCGTTCACGCCATTTCTTTATCCACAAGACCAATTGATAAATACTGACTCCTACGAGATAAATGATCAGGATTGCACCGAAAGCATAGAACATAGAGCCTGATGAATTTCCCATATTCTTCCCGCCTTTCAGTCTTCCTTCTTCGGTGCGGTCTTACTGCTGCATCCGCTGCAGGAACTGCAATTTCCGCTACAGCCCGCGCATCCGACAGGTTTCCCTTCTTTATGGTTTTTATATCCTTTACGGATCAGAAAAATACAATATCCTGCAATCAGTGCGAGTATCACAATATTAGCGATCATAAACCTTCACCTGTTCTTTCTTTTACACTGGAAGCCGGACACAGGCTTCTGCATCCGGCTTCCGCCTTAAAGTTCTTATAAATCTTATGCGTTTACAGAACGTTTTGAATAAACTTTCTGATTTTTATACGGATCTGGTCTGAACAGCATGAAAAGGATTGCGATAAGGAAAAGGAATCCAACTGCTGTACCAACTCCGAATGCTCCGCCTGTTACGAATGAACCGATCTGATATACACAGAGGCATACGATGTAAGCGAAGATGTTCTGGAAGAGAATTGCGAACCAGAACCATTTTCTTGACTGCATCTGCTGTGCCATTGTAGCAATTGCTGCAAGGCAAGGAGAATCAAGAAGGTTGAACATCAGGAATGTAAATGCTGCAATTGAGCTTGGGAACCAAGATGCAACACCAGCTGCTACGTTGACTGCATCTTCTGTATCACCAGATACATTTGCAAGTACACCCATTGTTGAAACAATTGCTTCTTTTGCTGTAAATCCAGAGATAGAAGCTGCTACCGGCTGCCACTCGCCAAATCCAAGTGGTGCAAAGAGCGGTGCGATCACGCCACCAATCATTGCCATAAGACTGTCTGCGCTGTCTTCTACCATGCCAAAGCTTCCGTCTACAAATCCGAATCCGCCAAGGAACCACATTACGACGCAGGCAAGGAACAGGATTGTTCCGGCTTTGATGATGAAGCCTTTCAGTCTTTCCCATACATGAAGGAGAACTGTCTTAGCCTGTGGAATATGGTACTGTGGAAGTTCCATTACGAACGGTGCCGGTTTTCCTGAGAACGGTTTTGTCTTCTTCAGAATGATCGCAGCCACAAGTACTGCAACAATTCCAATGAAATACATAAGCGGTGCGATAAATGAACTTTCCTGATATCCTGCTACTTCACCGGAAATAACACCACCCATCAAAGCGATAACCGGAAGCTTAGCTCCACACGGGATAAAAGTTGCTGTCATAATTGTAAGACGTCTGTCATTATCCTGTTCAATAGTCTTAGAAGCCATGATTCCAGGAATACCGCAGCCTGATGAAATCAGAAGCGGGATAAAGCTCTTTCCCGAAAGTCCGAAATGTCTGAACACACGGTCCATGACGAATGCGATACGAACCATGTATCCACAGTCTTCAAGGATAGACAAGAAAAGGAACAGAATCGCCATCTGTGGAACGAAACCAAGAACGGCTCCAAGGCCACCGATGATACCATCAACAACAAGTCCCATAACCATGTCACCGGCACCAATCGCTGAAAGTGCGCTTGTTGCTGCATCCTGAATTGCTACTACAAATACATCATTTGTCCAATCTGTTACAAAGGTACCGACTGTCGTTACAGAAACATAATATACGATCCACATTACCAGCATAAAGATCGGGATTCCGAGGAACCGGTTGGTAACGATACGGTCGATCTTGTCAGAAGTTGTAAGTTTTTCTTTTCCCTTCTGAACAGTTGTTGAAACAATCTTCTGGATGAATTTGTAACGTTCGTCTGTTACAATACTTTCCATATCATCGTCATGTTTCTTTTCAAGAGCTTTTCTCTGTGCTTCCACCGTCTGGGCTGCCGCACCGGAAAGTTTCATGCTCTCTACTACCTTGCTGTCGTTCTCAAGGAATTTAACAGCGTACCATCTCTTCTTCTCTTCTGAAACAGAATCCGGAAGAACACTCTTAACTTCTGCCACAGCACCTTCCAGTTCTGCCGAGAAGATATCTTTCGGAAGATCGATTTCTGACTTCTTAGCAACTTTTACTGCTTCATCAATCAGTTTGTCAAGTCCTTCACCTTTCAGCGCAGATGTCTCGATGATCGGACAGTCGAGTAACATTGAAAGTCTCTTCACATCAATCTTGATTCCTCTCTTCGCAAGAAGATCTGCCATGTTCAGTGCAATAACAACCGGAACACCTGTCTCGATCAGCTGAGTTGTCAGATACAGGTTACGTTCAATATTGGTTGCATCCACCAGATCAATGATCACATCCGGATTTTCTTTCAGCACATAGTCACGGCTGACAACCTCTTCCAGTGTATATGGAGACATTGAATAGATACCCGGAAGGTCAGTTACGATAACTTCTTCCTTTGTCTTTTTACTTTTTAATTTACCCTCTTTTTTCTCTACAGTAACCCCTGGCCAGTTACCAACATACTGGTTGGCTCCTGTGAGCGCGTTAAACATGGTAGTTTTACCGCAGTTCGGGTTTCCGGCAAGTGCAATTTTAATTGCCATTCCTTTTTACCTCCTTGTTGTACTACTCTCATGCATAATTATGTATATGCTATTTTACCTGCACACACTGTGCATCATCTTTTCTTACTGTAAGTTCATATCCTCTTACAGTAATCTCAACAGGATCACCGAGAGGCGCAACTTTTCTGATGTACAGCTCGCTTCCTTTTGTTATGCCCATGTCCATAATACGGCGTTTGTAAGCTCCGTCTCCTTCAATCTTGGTCACAACAACAGTGCTTCCAACCTTTGCATCACCTAAAGTCATTGTCGTATCTCCTTTCCTTTAAGCTTCGTAATACAGAATATATATGCAGCGGACCCATCGACCAGCCAGAGGCTAGATCATGATATGCCGCGCCATATCAGAATTAACCGCAACACGTGAATCCTTGATGTTCACGATCACATTACCACCGATTGCAGAAACAACTGTAATTTCTGCACCTGCTACAAATCCGAGATTCGCAAGGAATCGCCTTGTTTCTTCATTTCCACCAATTCTCTTGATCTCATTTACTTCACCAATATTCGCCATCGTTAAAGGCATAATCCCTACCTCCTGTTCTTTTGCGTATTTGGAATTTTGAATGATAATTTTTTTCATTACCAACTTTTGTTCACTAGTTAGTATATGCTAACATTTGTGTGTTGTCAAGCATTTTTTTAAGTTTTATTAAACCATTGTTTTCTGTTACTCATTTTTGCCCTTTAAAACTTACTTCTAATAGTTATAGCTTCTACTTTTTGCACAAAAAGAGCATTTACAGAACAATATTATTTGAAAAAAAATACAATCCATGGTATCCTATTAGATATAAGAATAAATAGTGAGGTGACCGGAATAAATGGCTAAAAATGAATCTTCCGAAAATTATCTTGAAGCAATATTGATGTTAAGTAAAAAATTACCTGTCGTACGTTCCGTAGATATTGCCAACGAACTTGGTTTCAAAAAATCAAGCGTCAGCATCGCCATGAAGAAACTTCGTCAGGAGAATCATATTACCGTAACAGATGCAGGTTTTATCTATCTTACCGATTCAGGAAAAGAGATCGCGAACATGATCTATGAACGGCATGAATTTATTTCAAAATGGCTGATCGAACTCGGTGTCCCAGAAGAAATCGCTACAGATGATGCCTGCCAGATGGAGCACGTGATCAGCAGAGAAAGCTTTAACGCAATCAAAGAATATGTACGAACACATTAGTAAATGCGTCAGAAAAGGCCGAAAAGTTTATAACTTTTCAGCCTTTTTCTTTGCCCTTTTGCAGACTCTACAAATTTACCGCAACATATTTCATATGCTGTTTTCCGTAATGAAATTACTTTACTGATATTATTCATCTAGGATCTGTCCGTCAAGCGATAAGGTTACGACCTGCCACGGAATAAATTTACCGCTTTCCTGAAGCGCTTTCTTAGCCGCCAGCTCAAGTCCGCCACAACAAGGTACTTCCATCCGCACAATCGTCACACTCTTAATATTATTGTTCTTAATAATCTCCGTCAGCTTCTCCGAATAATCCACATTATCCAGCTTTGGACATCCGATCAAAGTCACATGCCCTTTAATAAAACGATTATGAAAATCTCCATAAGCATAGGCACTGCAGTCTGCGGCGATCAGAAGCTTCGCTCCATCAAAATACGGTGCATTTACCGGTGCAAGCTTAATCTGTACCGGCCACTGGGAAAGCATACTCTTATTCACACTTTTCGCCGTCTCCCTGCCTTCCTCTTCGCTCTCCGCATTCTGCGTACTCCCCCCTCTGTTCATCATACGCATACGGGATCCAGGACATCCCCCTGCAAATGGTTTTACCGGTGCTTTCGGTCCTTCTCCCGCATTCTGCTTTGCAGCCTCTTCCTGCTGCTTTTTAAGCATATTCTGCTTCACAGCCTCCGCATCATAAGCCGCCGCCTCACGCTCTACAAAATGAATGGCATCCACCGGACAATTCGGCAAACAGTCTCCCAGCCCGTCGCAATAATCATCTCTCATCAGCTTTGCTTTCCCATTTACCATAGAAATAGCCCCCTCATGGCAGGCCTTTGCACAAGCTCCACACCCGTTACACTTCTCCTCATCTATCTGAATAATTCTACGAATCATATTCCTTTATATCCTCCTATTCGAAAAATTTGTATTCCTTTAACTTTACCAACTTATTTTAGCTTACAACCGCATTCTATTCTGTTGTTATAACAACAATCCACGTAAAAAAACCTTGCGGATTCTCTCCACAAGGTTTTCCCTCTTCTCTCAAACTCTATACGAAATCGTCTGATTTAATTATGCAAGTGCCTTTTTAGCAACTTCAGCTACAGCTGCGAATCCAGCTGCATCATTAACTGCCATTTCAGCGAGCATCTTTCTGTTCATATCTACACCGGCAACTTTAAGTCCGTGCATAAGCTTGCTGTAAGAAAGACCATTCATTCTTGCAGCTGCGTTGATACGAGCGATCCAAAGCTGACGCATCTGACGTTTTTTCTGCTTTCTTCCTGCGTATGCTGATGTAAGGGCTCTCATTACAGACTGTTTTGCAACTCTGTACTGTTTAGAGCGAGCTCCTCTGTATCCTTTAGCCAGTTTTAAAGTTCTATTGTGTTTCTTCTTAGCGTTCATTCCGCCTTTAATTCTTGCCATTACTTAATCCTCCTTCTATCTTTCCTGCCAAATCTTAGAGATATGGTAAAACTTTCTTCATGTTCTTTACATTTGTAGAATCTGTGATAGTTGACTGTCTAAGATTTCTTTTTCTCTTAGTAGACTTCTTTGTTAAGATATGGCTCTTGTAAGCTTTGTTTCTTTTAAGTTTACCTGTAGCTGTTGTTTTGAAGCGCTTTGCAGCAGCTCTATTTGTTTTAATTTTTGGCATGATGTTTTCCTCCTTAATATAGATAATTTATTTTTAACGTTTTTCAGTTAAAACCATGCTCAGGCTTCTGCCTTCAAGTTTTGCCGGCTTTTCAATGACAGCAACATCTTTCATCTTCTCAGCAAAATCGTCAAGAATATGTTTACTCTGCTGCATATGAGCCATCTCTCTACCACGGAAACGAAGTGTAACCTTTACTTTATTTCCTTTTGAGATAAATTTTCTAGCATTATTCATCTTCGTGTTCAGGTCGTTGGTGTCAATATTTGGTGAAAGACGCACTTCCTTAACCTCGACAGTTCTCTGTTTTTTCTTTGCTTCTTTTTCTTTTCTTGCCTGTTCGTATCTGTACTTACCATAATCGATAATCTTACAAACCGGCGGTTTCGCTGTCGGAGCGATTTTAACCAGATCCAGTTCCGCTTCCTGTGCCAGCTTCATAGCCTCTCTTGCTGACATTATTCCTAACTGTTCCCCACTCTCGCTAACCACGCGTACCTCTCTGTCGCGGATTTGTTCGTTAATCATTAAATCGCTAATTGTTGTGCACCTCCAATAAATAAAAAAATAGTGAATAGCTGCAGACTATCCACTATCTATTGCATACAATACTTATATCCGGTATTATAAATTCAATATCAAACCGTTAGTCGCCCGATTGCGCTAAGGTGAGAGTGGATACTCTTCTTTGTTGTTCGCTTTACGCAAGTTATAATTTACCACAGATTTTATATGGTGTCAACACTTTTTTTATTTTTTTATGAACCATTATTTTGATTGTTTTTTTCATAATAAATCAATCAAAATAATGGTTTTCTCCATGTTTTTCTTCTTTATAGTATTGTAATTTCTAACAATCTTTATTTTTCAGACTTAAACCTACTCAATCCCTGTCACCTTGTAATCTTTGTCTTCAACAGCTTTTTTCAGTACCTCATCGGCTACTTCTGCCGCAAGTGTTACTACCGCTGTTCCATTTTCATGGCTTACTTCTGCCGCCTCTACTCCTTCGATTGCTTCCAGAGTTTTCTTTACGGTTGCCTCACAGTGTCCACACATCATACCTTCGATTTTCATTGTTTTTGTCATTGTCTTTTCCTCCTCTATTTCTTTGACTTTTGACTTTATCTTCTTATCTTTGCTGGCATCATACATTTTAAACCAGTTCAGACGAAGTGCATTGGTTACGACACAGAAGCTTGAAAGACTCATAGCTGCTGCGCCAAACATCGGATTTAATTTCCATCCGAAGATTGGATACCAGATACCTGCTGCAAGCGGGATTCCGATCACATTGTAGAAGAATGCCCAGAACAGGTTCTCATGGATATTTCTTAAAGTTGCTTTACTCATACGGATGGCTGCCGGTACATCACTTAAACAGCTTTTCATCAAAACAACGTCTGCTGCATCGATCGCGATATCGGTTCCTGCACCAATCGCAATTCCCATATCGGCTCTGGTAAGTGCCGGCGCGTCATTGATTCCGTCACCGACCATGGCAACTTTTCCTTTTTTCTTTAATTTCCGGATAACGGCTTCTTTTCCGTCCGGAAGAACGTCTGCGATGACTTCATCTACACCCGCCTGACGTCCGATCCCTTTTGCGGTTCTCTCATTGTCACCGGTCAGCATTACCACATGGATTCCCATATTCTGCAGTTCTTTGACTGCCTTTGGACTGTCCTCTTTGATGACGTCTGCTACCGCAATGATTCCGATCAGCTGATCTTCTTTCGCAAAGAACAACGGCGTCTTTCCTTCTGCCGCCAGATCTTCTGCCTTTTTCAGCGTTCCTGCATCCACAGAAGTCTTTGTCTGGATAAATTTCTTATTTCCACCATAAATCGTCTTTCCTGCAAGAACTGCGGAAAGTCCGTTTCCAGGTACTGCCTGGAAGTCTTCTACTTCCTCCGCATCCAGTCTGCGCTCTTGGGCTTCCTGCAAAATTGCATGTGCCAGTGGGTGCTCGCTCTTTCTTTCCAGTGCATAAGCAAATCCCAAAAGTTCTTCCTCCGAGATACCCTCTGCCGGTATCATATCCGTTACTTTCGGTTCCCCGCTTGTGATGGTTCCGGTCTTGTCCAAAGCTACGATCTGCATTTTACCGGTCTCTTCCAGAGATACCGCCGTCTTGAACATGATTCCGTTCTTTGCGCCCATTCCGTTACCAACCATAATGGCAACCGGTGTGGCAAGTCCCAGTGCGCAAGGGCAACTGATAACGAGTACGGAAATACCTCTTGCCAGTGCGAATCCAACACTCTGACCTGCGATCAACCATACGATAATTGTAATCACCGCAATCGTAATAACCGCCGGCACAAATATCCCGGATACACGGTCTGCAATCTTTGCGATCGGTGCTTTGGTTGCCGCCGCATCACTGACCATCTGAATGATCTGTGAAAGTGTGGTATCTTCCCCAACTCTGGTTGCCTCGCATTTGAGGAAACCGGACTGGTTCATGGTTGCAGCAGATACCTTATCACCTTCTGCTTTATCAACCGGAATACTCTCTCCGGTAAGTGCTGCTTCATTGACTGCACTGGTTCCTTCCAGCACGATACCGTCTACCGGTATATTTTCACCCGGTCTTACTACAAAGATATCGCCTTTTTTCACCTGATCGATGGAAACCTCTGTCTCCACACCATTTTTCAGGACAACAGCTGTCTTCGGAGCCAGCTTCATCAGACTCTTTAATGCATCTGTTGTCTTTCCTTTGGAATGCGCTTCCAGCATCTTTCCGACTGTGATAAGCGTCAAGATCATGGCTGCTGATTCAAAATAGAACTCATGCATATAAGACATGACGCCTTCCATATCCATCTTCATCTGTGCATCGGTCATTGCAAACAATGCATAGGTGCTGTATACAAAGGATGCCCCTGATCCCAGTGCAACCAGAGTATCCATGTTCGGTGCACCATGAAGGAGTCCCTTAAATCCATTGATGAAGAACTTCTGGTTGATCACCATGATAATTCCGGTAAATAACAGCTGGATCAGTCCCATTGCTACATGATTGCCAGCCAGAAATCCCGGCAGTGGCCAGTTCCACATCATATGACCCATGGAAATGTACATCAGTGGAATCAGAAAACACAGTGATGCGATCAGACGACGCTTCATAATCGGTGTCTCCCTGTCTTTCAGGGCATCCTCATCCATTGCTGCGCCTTTTTTGGCTCCTGCATCTGCTCCTTTTACCGAAGCACCGTATCCTGCTGCCTCAACAGCCGCAATGATCTCCGACTGGGATGCGGTTCCTTCTACTCCCATGGAATTCGTCAGAAGACTGACCGAACAGCTGGTAACTCCCGATACCTTCGATACTGCCTTTTCCACTCTGCTGCTGCATGCCGCACAGCTCATTCCTGTTACTGTATATTGTTCCACAAAAATCCACCTCACTTTTTGGCTTTATCTGCCATTTTTATATTGTAAAAATTTTCCTGCGCTTTTCACCTGAAAATCTATAACAATCCTGTTATTTCATCAGTTTCTGAAGCGTTACAACCAGCTCATCGATCGTCTCATCTTTTCCCTCGCGGATATCCTCTGCCACACAGGTACGGATATGATTCGCCAGAAGGACTTTATTAAAACTGTTGAGTGCCGCATTGATCGCCGATACCTGAATCAGAATATCCGGACAGTACGCATCTTCTTCTACCATACGCTTCACACCTCTGACCTGCCCTTCAATCCGGTTCAGACGGTTGATCATGTCCTTGTATTCCTTTTCAGAACGCTCTTTCGTCTTATGACAGTGACAACATTCTTTCTTTTCTTCCATGCGTCTCACCTCTTATCTTTCCTCTTTACGAGGTCATTATATACCCCATCAGGGTATATTGCAAGAAGAATTTTTCTCATTTTAAAATTTTATATATACAACAATGAATGCATCCTGGCACGTAGTATCTTTTACTTAACAGAAATTTTCTCAAGATTTCCTATGAAAGCCAAAAGAGAACCTGCAAGCTTTTCATCCACAGGTTCTCTCGTATTGTTTCTATTTTAATATTTTTGAAGTGTATAATAGGTGCTTCTCGCTTTTCCATTCCGTTTCAGGAAATTCTTTTCCACAAGTCCTCTTATCACTCTTGCTGCAGTTGATGCACTTACTTTAAGCAGACTCACAACATCATTCTTTGTAAAATCCTCACAATTTTCGGCATACTCCAGAACTTTTTCTTCCTCATCGCTTAATTTCTGTGTATCCTCCTCATCCGTTTCTGGATTCTTTTCATCCTTCACTTCCGACTCCGGCGTATCTGTTTTTTCACATAGCACATTGATATTCGGTAATACAATTTTAAAAGTATTTCTCGTCGTCTCAATAACAGGTTTTTCTGCCATATCAGCGTAAGTCCCTATAATCTTACTGATTCCAGTACCATATGCTTCGATTAAATACAACCGGTAAAAGACATTTGCAAGATCCGGATTTCTGCATATAGAAATACCTGCCATCACATCCTCCAGCTCAATTCCAGGCATCAATCCTCCGATTGATATAAATTCCATCCGGTCTTCATAAATACTGATCAATGCACTTGCACTAAACGCATAATCCCTGTGAACCAGCAAATTTAACAATGCTTCTCTGATAGCGATTTCAGGATAATCCCTGACATCTATCCGCAGCAACTTTTCAATTGTTGCATGTGTCTGATTATGAAAATCAATATAATCGTAGACATCATTCATCTGTTTCATCAATGCCCCTGAAAATTCTCTACGGTCTTTAAATACCGTCTGATCCTTTCCCTGAAAAACAGCTACTTTAATCGTGTGTACACACTGATCCGATAAAAGCATTGCAAGATTACTGTAAAGTCCATCCTTATCAATCAGTTTCAATGTCCGCATCTGCTGTATCCCAAACTCAACCTTACGAAGCTGAAATTCTTTCTCTGCCACTTCAAAAGTCAGTTCCTGATTCATGCTACGCATAGCTTCAAAACGATCTCCATCTGTTTCTTTAATCATCTGCCGGATTGCTGCATCTGTAGCAGGAACAGCTGAATACCCCTGTCTGACATAAACACCTTCTGGTCGCATTCCTTTTTTTGCAATATAATAAGGGCGATCCGTTCCACGTTGAATATCTACAACAACAATCTTTTTCCCATCTTCTTCTAATGTCTCATAATGTAAAAACATCGTGATATCCGGTTTGATCGCATCTCTGACCATATTACTGATCTGCAATGCAGTGCCATCTGGATTATCAAGACCAACTACCGTACCATCATCCTGTACACCAATATATAACTTGCCACCATTACAATTTGCAAAGGCAATAATTTCTTTTTTTATGTCATCAACAAATACTTCTTTTAGCTCTACAGTTTCACTCTCCCGAAAAATCATTTTATGCCCTCCTCAAATCATATAATATATTTATATTATATACAATCGTGTCAATTGTGTCAATCGTGTCATTTTTTAATGCAAGCAATCATATTTTGACACGATTCCGCCACATTATACATAAAACTCTTTTCTCCTAAGCCGAGTATAAGGTCTTTTCTCCCGCACTTTCCCGGATTTCTCCAAGTTAATATCCACATACACAATCTGCTCTGTGTCATCTGCCCGGGCAAGAATCTCTCCATTTGCATCGACAGCCATAGACTCCCCAGCAAAATCCATCTCCCCTTCCACCCCAACACGGTTACACATTGCGATCGCCACACTGTTCTGAAATGCCTGTACACGTACCTCCCATTCAAACATTTCCGAAGGCTCTGCTTTGGTATTCACCGTCGGGATCAAGATCAAATCTGCCTCCTACAGGCTTTCCGTCCGGATGCTTTCCGGGTAATGTCTGTCAAAACATACCACAATCCCGATCTTTCCGAATTCCGTGTTAAAGACATGAAATCCATCATCTGACGGGGTATAATAATCCTGCTCATAAAACTGCTCTACCTGCGCAACATGCACCATTTTCTGTATTCCTATGACTTCTCCACTGCGGTCGATCAGAATACTCGCATCGTATGTACCATTTGCTTCCCGCAGATATAAGTTTGGCACTGCCATAATCTGATGCTTTTTGCAGGCATCACAGAATTTTTTTACAATCTCATCTTCTATAGATACGGAATAACTGCTTACATCCCTTCCCAGATATTGCGGAAAAAATTCCGTAAGCTGCACTTCCGGGAACAGCACAAGCTCTGCTCCCTTTTCTGCTGCTTCTGCAATCGCATGCAGACTTTTTTCCATATTCTTTTCTACACTTCCCGAATTTGACATTTGTATCATCGCAAGCCTCATGTTAAATATCCTCCTTACCTCCTTTTACTCCAAAATCAGATATTTCTTCTTATCTGCTGAAGTAAGATTTTTTCCGTTAAGCAAAAAACGAACAGCGAGTTACCTCTTCACGATTTTTGTCGTTACAAGCGGCAACTCCCTGTCTTTTATCTTCTTACTGTTTATTTAAAAGAAACATTCTCAATAATCACCTGATCAAACATCCTATGAAGTACTCTGCCCTGTTCATCTTCTCCGTTTCCATTCTGATAAACATTTGCTGCATAAACATCATACAAAACTTCTGCTCGCTCCGCATCATCCAGTCCATTCAAGAATTCTGCGATTCCTTCATAAATGGCTCCTGCCAGATCTCCTTCCTGCGGATTATTTTCAACATACCACTCATAGTTTGTCTCGTTTTGTTCCTTCGCACTTTCTTTCTCTTCATCTCTTTTTCTCCCTGTTCATTACACTTCACCTTTAAATAAAAGCGTAAGCTTATTATACCCCCGGTAATTTTCGTCAATTTCTTATTATTTACAAGGCAAAAAGATTTACCACGGAATATTCTTCCATTGTAAAAGAATCCCGATTTCCTATATCGTAAGACAGGATCGCATATCTGCATGCAGCTACATTATCAAACGTGCCCTCTTCTTGCCGCTTCTTCAATGGTCTCTCCTGCTTCTCTGTGTCCTCCAGGCACTTCGTAGGTATCCCTTTCTTTGTGTTTGCAAAATACCCATTTTTCGCCAGTTCTGGCAATGATTACAGCAAAATCTAATTGCGAATCTTCTATTTTGTCATAAAATCTGACCTCTAGCATATTTCTTCCTCACAATTCCATTCAAGCACAAATTCTTCTATGTATGTCGTCATGAATTTTTCTCTTCTTTCTGCAATTTTTCTGGCACTATCCGTATTCATTAAATCTTTCAGTAAAAATAATTTTTCATAAAAATGATTGATCGAAGTCGTAGTTCCATTTTGATATTGTACTTTATTCATCCCAATCCTTGGAAGAATATCAGGATTATACATTTCCCGGTTATGATTTCCTCCATACGCAAATGCTCTCGCAATACCGATTGCTCCAAGCGCATCAAGTCGATCTGCATCCTGAACTCATTTCCATGCATCTATCTCTTCCCGCGATTTGAATATAATAATATTTTTATTCTTATATTTTCTTAACATCTCATTGATTTCCGGTATTTCATCCCTTGAAAAATTGATAATAAAATCTCTGAATTCTGCTGACAGTTCTTCTTCCTGCCATGGCATATCTTCTCTTTCACTTCCAATACGCCCTTCCGCGCCCGCAAGACACACATTTGTTGGCAGATCTAAAAAGAATACCGTATCACATTCTTCAAAACGCATTTCAAGTGTTCTTCCATAATTACCATCGATAATCCATTCTTCCTGCTTTATAATCTCAGATAATTTTGCATCGAATTCCTGCTTTGTTATCGTTGTCCCGTCCGGCTTATGCCAGATCATATCAAGATAATACAATGGAAGTCCTGTTTTGTCTCTGAGTTTTCTTGCAAATGTACTTTTCCCCGCACCGGGACACCCAAGTATCAAAACTTTTTTCATATTTATCTCCTAATCCTTTTCCTAATTAAATGTTAGACTCGTTGATTCATTTTTTATTTTTGAAGTTTATAGTCATCATACACCGTTAAAGAAGCCAACCTCAGTATATCACACCCCCCCAGCGGCATTCCCCCACATATCTACTCTGGACATATGAACCATTTCCTTCATTCCGTACATATATCCACCACTATACCATAAAATAAGCGAGCAAAACGAAATATTATAGCAATCTGATACATGAATAATTTTAGAATCCTGTAATAAAACTGCACTTTTTTTAGAGTTGTTCAATCTTACATTCATGTTCCTTTGTCTTGCTGTTATAACTGATTCCAACAGCAAGAATGTGTCCTGTATATTCCTTTCTTTCTGCTGTTTTTCCCTGAAACCGCAAAGCGTACTCTTTTTCTTTTATCTGCGCAATTGCCTCTTCCGGCTTATGATCTACTTTCAGTTCCAGTATCATACAATCCTGATCATATCTGATTGGATAAAAAATATTTTGAATCTGATTCACATTATATCGGATATAAGTAAACACCGTCTTTCTTTTTTCTAACATTACGCCGTCTTTTAATTAGTCTTAACTAATTTCATTATATATAACCTCTTTATTCTGGCTTTTCAGCTCAATTCTTCGACATAAAATGTCACCTTCGCATGGGGACCATTTGCGGAAGGACGCAACGATATATTCACCAATCCGGTTCTGACAAAGATTGATGAAAAATACGGAAAAACTGCTGCACAGACAGCCCTTCGTTTCCTCCTTCAAAATGATGTGGTTATCATTCCGAAATCTGTTCACAAAGATCGTATGCAGCAGAACTTTGACCTCTTCGATTTCACACTGACCGCAGAAGAAATGGCAGAAATTGAAGTTCTGGATGGTGGCGAAAACTTCCATTAATAATTACAGTTTTCATATATCCTCCAACTATCGAATTATATACCCTTTTTATTTCACCAAATCTGTCCGATTTAATTAAAAATTTATAACACCATTATCAATGTACCTGCTCCTATCAAAATACAGCCAATGAGTGATTTTGTAGTAAACTGTTCATGTAAAAACACAAATGCCAATATAAGTGTGATTACCACACTCAGTTTATCTATTGGTACAACCTTTGATGCATCCCCCATTTGTAAAGCTTTATAATAGCACAGCCACGAAGCTCCTGTTGCTAATCCAGATAAGATTAAAAAAATCCAGCTTTTCTTACTGATTTCTGCCAGTCCATTCTGCGCATGAGTAAGAAAGACCATGCCCCATGCCATGATTACTACAACAATGGTTCGGATTGCAGTTGCCAGGTTGGAATTCACTCCTTCTATACCTATCTTGGCAAGAATTGAGGTTAACGCAGCAAATACCGCTGATAAAACAGCAAATATCATCCACATAATAACACCTTCTTTTCACATAAAAAAATAAGAACTGATCATTTCACCAATCTGTTCTCTTCTCCCCAAATGCAAAGTTGATCCAGTACAGTCATCAATGACTTCCCTCTTTCTGAAAGGCTGTACTCCACCTTCGGCGGGATCTGCGGATATTCCGTCCTGATAATCAGGTGGTCTTTCTCCAGCTCTTTGAGATTGGTACTGAGCGTTTTGTCGGAAATAGTTTTCAGATACCGTTTTAATTCATTGAACCGTACCGTTTCAAACTCCATCAGACAATATAGAATAACCATCTTATGTTTGCCGGAAATCAGGGACAATGTATAGGCAAAGCCTGTATCTTCAAAATTTGCATTTTCGATATAGTTCTTTATCATAACACTTTCTCCTTAGATAGTACCTGTCTTTTTTGTTAGTACTTGAATTTACAAATTGCCTGTATATAATTATAAGCAGGATAAATCATACTGTCAAATAAATTTCAAGGAGAATTTATTATGAGAGCAAAACTAGTTACTGTTCACAGTAAATGACATTTACTTAGGAAAATTTCTTATCAGAAAAGGAATTTCCCTTTTTTTACCAGTAACTCAAAAATCTCTTGACATTACATCAATTCACCTTCCAATAATCAGCATGAGTCAAACAATCGTCCAGTCCAAATTCGAATCCTTTAAATTAATATTGCTTTCATTCGTATTGCCGTATATAATATTTATTATATGATACTTATTGACACGCCGAACACTGAAAACGAAATAAAATGATATGAATACGCCATTTTATGGGAGTTTGAGGTGTTCGAAGATTGCGGGAATTGCTTCGCAATGGAGCAATCCGATTACACCAGTGAGCGGCAAAATTTACTTTTGACACTCACATCATTATTATACGAAAAAAGGAGTCTGCTCGACTATGGATTATATTTCTGTAAAAGAAACTTCGAAGAAATTCCATTTATCTGAACGCCGCATACAAAAACTCTGCGAAACCAACCGGATTGAGGGTTGCAAAATGGTCAGCGGCATCTGGTTGATCCCTGCCACGGCCATCAAACCTTCCGATGAGCGAATGACGAATTCCCCGAAAGATTCCGATTATCTCTCTTTAAAAGAATTATGTGATATACTTTCCATTTCGACCGCAACCGGGCGCAACTGGATCAAGCTTGGCAAACTTATTCCTGAATATACGGATAAAAGAAAGCCTTATTTTACAAAACAATATACCGAAAAGTTGAAAGCCGAACTGCAATCAGGCAAAAATCAATCACTGAAAAGCAGACGTAACAAGAAATTTGTCTGTGGAAATTCTCTTTACAGCGCCTATGTTTCTGAAAATTGTCAGAATATCGAACCACTGCAGCAGATTCTCCGAATTGTAACCAATGAATCCATTGCTCTTTCATCGGATGTGATTCAATATTTCATTGCTGACTGTGCCCTGCATTTGCTCGCCCAAAAATATGATCTTTCTTTCAAGCATGAAAAAGCGTTGCTGAGCAGATTTTTAAAAAAAGAAATCACCCTGTCTCTATACGACGAACTGATCTATGCTTTGATTGCAGATTCCGAGCATGCTCTGCTTTTCTGTGAAAAATATTCTCCGCTTTTTGATTTTGATTATGTATACGAACCTGCTGAAGATATTCTTGGTCTCATTTACATTTCCTGTAAAAATATCGGCAGCCGCAAGGCAACCGGCTCCTACTATACGCCTACCAAAATCGTCAAAAAGCTGATTGAGAAGCTGGATATTGCATCAGATGCCAGAATTCTGGATCCCTGCTGTGGAACTGGAAATTTTTTATTGCAGCTTCCAGCACATGTTCGTTTTGACCAGATTTATGGCAATGACACCGATACAATCAGTGTAAAAATCACCCGGTTGAACATGGTTTTAAAATATGACATTCTCTCTATCAAAAATCTGTACGAGCATATAACCGAAGCCGATTATCTTGCATCTGATTTAAAAGCTTCTTATCAGTATATCATCGGCAATCCGCCATGGGGATATGAATTTTCCGAGTCGGAAAAGGAAAAGCTTCGCAAAAACTATCGGACTGCTTCCGGGAAAAATATAGAGTCTTATGATTTGTTTATTGAAAAAGCACTACGTAATTTGTCCATAAACGGACAACTCTCTTTTATTCTTCCAGAGGCAATACTTAATGTAAAGGCACATACACCAGTCCGTACTGCCATTATGGAAAGTAATTCCATCCGATATCTTAATTTTTTGGGAAATGCCTTTGATAAGGTTCAGTGTCCCTGCATTATATTGCAGCTCATTCACACCGGAAAGCCACTTTCGACAGTCGGAATGGAAGTATCCGACTGTAGTCACTGTACAACCATTCTGACAAACCGTAAAATTTCAGCCGAATATTTCAGCTTTCATACAACGGATGCTGAATATCAGCTGCTTGAAAAAATTCGGCATATTCCTAAAACAAAATTCCTTGCCGGAAACGCCGATTTTGCTTTAGGAATCGTAACCGGAAATAATAAAAAATATATTTCTTCCGTGAAAAACAAAGATAACGAAGTTATTTTAAAAGGCTCCGATATCTTTAAGTACCATACTAATCCGAACTCAAACTATATCGTGTTTAACCCACAGAATTTTCAGCAGGTAGCACCTATAGAAATGTACCGTGCGCCAGAAAAGCTTTTGTATCGTTTTATCAGCAGCCAGCTTGTCTTTGCTTATGATGATAAACAAACACTTTCTTTGAATAGCTGCAACGTGGTCATCCCCAAGCTTGAAGGACTGCATATAAAATATATTCTTGCCATCCTTAATTCCAGAATTGCACAGTTTATTTACAAAATGGAGTTTCACTCCGTGAAGGTATTACGTTCTCATATTGAAAATATTCCGATTCCGGATGTTAATGCCGGCATGCAAAACAGTATCATCCAAGCTGTCGAACCACTAATTAACGGACTGCCTCCTGAGGAAGCACAAATTGCCTACGAGCAACTTGACCAATTGATTTTTAAATTATTTAATCTTACCTCTAAAGAGCAGGATATCATTAAGCATGCAGTAGATGGAGAAAACAAATTTCTGTTCTGACAAACATAAAACCAGAGATATTCCTGGCTTCCCCTATTCAACAATAGGATTGCCAGGTCTGCTCTGGTTTTTTCTTATCTTCCTTTCTTCTTAACGACATTAAGGACATCTTTTTCAGCAACCCAAAATGGTCTTAGCTCCTCTTCTGTCATAAAAACCTGGCCTTCAAATACATCTGCTCCCGCAATTCCTGTATTTTCATTCCTATGCTGAGATCCAAGCTTTCCTGTTCTTTGAAGTTCCTCACTTGTAAGTACCCAATAAATCAGCTCATCACGGCAAACACCAATCCAGATAAACACATCACAGCATGATGGCTTCAACTGCTGATAATGATACTTAAACCCATTTGCAATTGCTTCTGAATGCAAATACGCTCTGCTGACAAGACTTCCACCCGCTTTTGTATCATTTGCCCTACACGCTTTAACTTCTACTCTTATTTCAGGAATCCACAGATCAAATTCTCCATCAAAATCAGGATAAACCGAAACCATATTCTCTTTTGTCGCTTTTACAAAAGCCGGAAACAATTTTAAAATATGCTGCTCACCCCAGGTTTCTCCGAATGTTCTTGGTACCATCTCAAACAAATACAGATATTGGTTTCTTTTCATATAACTTTCATATATTTCCTGATACTGTTCATATGTAATTGCCTGAGCATTCATCAGATACATCAAAATTCTGCTTTCCGCACTAAATGGAAACACTGCATTTTCCTGACTAAAAGCTTCTAAAACTTCAGCATCTGCTCCCGCCTGTTGCAGTAGCTCTTTCAATTGTCTCCGTAATTCTTTCATTTGTATGCCTCGTCTTCACAAAGTCTTATCTCTTATTCCCCATACAGAACACAGCCACAACCCCCGGACCTGTATGTGACCCAATCACCGTTCCAATGCAGTTAATCAAAATATTGTGGACTCCCATCTTCTTCTCCACCTGTCTTGCCACAAATTCCGCATCTTCTTTGCAGTCACCGTGTGTGATCATCACAATATCATTATCCCAACCTTCGGACTGCTTCACTGCCATATCCACGATATGCGTCAGTGCTTTTTTCCTTCCACGCTCTTTTCCGATAACCTTCAATTCGCCGTGATCGTCCATGTGGATGATCGGCTTGATCTGGATCATCGTTCCAACGATCGCAGAAGCCTTTGATACTCTTCCACCTCTATGTAAATGGAATAAATCATCAATCGTAACGTTATGCATGATATGAAGCTTGTTCTCCTCCACCCAGGCAGCCACTTCTTCCAGACTCTTTCCTGCACGCTTCATCTGAACAGCTTTGTACACAAGAAGCCCCTCTCCCATGCAGGCGCAGAGTGAATCAATCACAATCAATTTCCGCTCCGGATACTCTTCCTGCAGCTCTTCTGCTGCCATCCGCACACTGTTGTACGTTCCGCTAAGTCCGGATGAAAAGGCAATATATAAAATATCTTTTCCTTCCTTCAGATATGGCTCCAATGCCTCTCTTGCCTGCTCCGGATTGATCTGAGAAGTTGTCGGCATCGACCCTGCCCTGACTTTTGCAAAAAATTCTTCCCCGGTAAGTCCAATCATATCCTCATAAGACTGTCCATCGATCAGATAAGTAAGAGGAATATATGGAACCCCAAGCTCCTCGGTCAGGTATTCCTTCGGTAAATCCACTGTGCTGTCTGTCATGATCATATATTCACTCATAAGTGTGTCCTCCTTCATCCCTTTAGGGATTTATATATTACTTATAATTATGTACAGTATACCCTCTTTTCCGCAAGATAGCAAAATCTTTTTCCCATGCTAAAAAAATCTTAAGTTTCTTAATAACTTTTGTCATAATCCGGTATATTTTCCTTTTTTTGTGAAATGCTAAATCTATGCAGAATCCAGGCAGTAAAATATTTCCGGGATTCCAGATTTTCTTAACTTTAAATTATCTCTGAATGGAGGATTCAATATGGAAAAACATACTGTCAGTGCTTCCCTCACCGACAATACAAAATATATGAACCGGGCTCTTCCCGTAAAAAAAAGCTTTGATATTATCGAACGAACTCTGATCATCGGCGGACAAAATAGTGCCTTTTATTTTATTGATGGTTTCACCAAAGATGAAATCATACTGAAACTTATGGACTCCTTCCTCAATATTTCTGCCGATGATATGCCAGAGGATGCAACTTCCTTTTCTACAAGCTGCATCCCCTATGTAGAAGTTGATATTCTCGGTGACTTTGACAGCATTTTCAAAAATCTTCTGTCCGGTGTCACCTGTCTTTTTATTGACGGCTATGAAGCCGCTATTGCCATCGACTGCCGTACTTACCCGTCCCGCAGCATCGAGGAACCCGATAAAGACAAATCCCTGCGCGGTTCCCGTGATGGCTTTGTGGAAACAATCGTATTCAATACTGCCTTGATGCGCCGCCGGATCCGCGATCCGCATCTGATCATGGAAATGTATGAAGCCGGCACTTCCACACGCACCGACGTAGCTCTCTGCTATATGTCCGACCGTGTAGACCGCGAACTTCTGACCACGATCCAGAACAAACTGGAAGAAAGCAAATCCCAGGATCTGAAAATGAGCCAGCAATCTCTTGCGGAAGCTCTCTTTCAGCGCAAATGGTACAATCCATTTCCAAAATATAAATTTACCGAACGTCCAGACACAGCCTGCGCCTGCCTGATGGAAGGAAAAGTGATCATCCTTACTGATACCTCCCCATCTGCACTGATCCTGCCAACCTCCATCTTTGATATGATCGAAGAGGCAAATGATTACTATTTTCCACCGATCACCGGAATCTACCTGAAAATTTCCCGTGTGCTGATCACACTGCTGACAGTCTTCATGGTTCCGCTCTTTCTGCTCTTTATGCAGAACCCGGCATGGATCCCGGACATCTTCCGCTTTGTACTGATCGAAGATACCGTCAACATCCCCCTGATCTTCCAGATCCTGATTCTGGAGCTTGCCATCGACGGACTCCGCCTCGCCGCCCTCAACACTCCGAGTATGCTCAGCACCCCTCTCAGCGTCATCGCCGGTATCGTCATGGGTGAATTCTCCGTCGAATCCGGCTGGTTCAACAGCGAAATCATGCTCTACATGGCATTCGTCTCCATCGCCAACTACACCCAGCCAAACTTCGAACTAGGCTACGCATTAAAATTCATGCGCCTCCTGCTCCTCATCCTCACCGCCATCTTCAACCTCCCAGGATTCCTCACAGGCTGCCTCATCGTCATCCTCTGCATCACCTTCAACAAAACCCTATCCGGCCATAGTTACATGAACGTAAAATTAAACTAATCCCCTGTAGCCTGCAACAAAATTGCAGGCTACACCTACATAACCTTCACCTTCCCACAACTCCCCTTCCCACCACTACCTAAATCTCCTCAACCGGTTATCAGTCCAGCCTTGTAAAAAAACGCCTCTCTAATACAGTAAATCCGGCGACCGGGATCAAAAAAATAGTGTTCAATTCACTTATTGTGCAATGGAGATGAAACTCAAAAATTGTGGAAGCCTTTGCTGACACAATTTTCGCTCTCAGAGGTTCATCGTAATGCCCTTGCACAATGGAATTGAACACTATTTTTTTGATCCCGGTCGCCAACACAACCTATATTTTAACGCCTCTTTTTTACAACCCTACTTCGTCGTACTTCCAAATCCCCCGTTTCTGACTGCTGTCGCATCGTCATCCACAGTAATTCCATACTCAACAAAAATCCCCTGCATAAAGCCTGTCCCTTTTCCAAGCTCTACCGTTTTATTCTCATTGGTATCATTCGTCAGTTTCGCAAAGATATGACCTTCATTATCAGAATAGAAATAATCGCTGTCAATAATTCCTACCGTATTATTCAGCTGCAGACGGAACTTGAATCCAAGTCCGCTTCTCGGATAGCATTTGAGCACCCAGTTTTCTTCCATTTCCACACGGATCCCTGTCGGGATCTTGATCGTCTTTCCCGGCTCGATCACAAAATCATCCGGTGCATAGAAATCATATCCTGCACTTCCTGCCGTTGCACGCTTCGGCAATTTGATTTCTTCATATAAAGCCTTGATCTGATCCTCTGTATACTGCTCACCAAAGGTATCCTTCCATCCTTCCATAAACTGTTCCAGACTTACTTTGTGAAATTTAGCAATTCTCTTCATGTAATACAATTTCTCCTTTTCCTAATGTCTCCGGTACGTTAATGACCATCTGGTTCGCGCTGCCTTTCCAGTGCAGATCCAGTTCTTTCTTCTCAACCTCGAATTCTCCGTCCACCAGAACGTCCAGATAATTTACAATATCCATATTCTTGATATCTTTCCATTCATAACCGGTGTAAAGCCAGATCGTCTTTGACGGAAATTTTTCTTTAATCTCTTTTGCCAGCATCATGACCTCATAGGCATTTGCCGAATGCAGCGGGTCGCCTCCACTGAATGTGATCCCACTGATATAATCCTTCTCCAGTTCTTCAAAAATCTCTGCCTTCGCCTTTTCATCGAAGAAAAGCCCACCATTCGGATCCCAGGTCACCGGATTGTGGCATTCCTTACAGCAATGGTCACATCCTGCAACCCAGAGGACAACCCGCAGGCCATCCCCGTTGAGCATATCATCTTTTGTTATATTATGGTAACGCATTTACATACTTTTCCTTTCCGCAATTTCTGCCATCTTGGCATCATTGAGTCTGGTATCTCCCTTGACTCTCGAATAAGACAGATATCCGTTCATACGATCAATCTTCGTCAGATTCTTGCTTCCACATACCGGACACACATCCATAGACAGCTCTTCATGACCACAGTCATCACAGTAGGCAAGCGACAGATTAACACCCTCATAAAATCCCATATCCATTGCACGGCGTACCAGTGATTTGATAGCCTCTTTGTTATAATTGATCGGGTATTTTACATACTGGATCTTTCCACCGTTACACAGATCCCAGAAACGGTTTTCCAGATCCTGCTTTTCGATCGGTGTAATATCCTCGGTTACATGGCAGTGAAAACTGTTGCTCACATACGCCCTGTCCGATACATTTTCCACGATTCCATATTTTTTACGGAACTGCTGCACCTGCACACCACACAAATTCTCAGCCGGTGTTCCATAAATCGCATACAGATAGCCGTCTTCTTTTTTAAATTCATTGACCTTCATGTTGATATATTCCATGGTCTTGATGGCAAATGCTCCATCCTCTACCAGGGACTTTTTATTATAAAGCTGCTGGAATTCATTGAGCGCTGTAATTCCAAAGGAAGCGGTTGCCGATTTCAGCACCGGTTTAATCTTGTCATGGATCTTCAGATGTCCGCCATAGAAACCACCCTCACAGTAGGCAAGCGGATTCGTAGAAGCACGCAGCTCTCCGAGGTATTCGTAAGTACGGATATGAAGCTTCCGGATCAGTTCCAGGTAATAATCCAGTACTTCAAAGAAATCTCGGTTCTCCTGTCTGGATTTGGCAAGGATCATCGGAAGATGGAGACTGACCGCACCGATGTTGAACCTTCCGACAAATACCGGCTCATCCTTTTCGTCCACCGGATTCATACCGCCTCTTTCATACCATGGAGATAAGAATGCACGGCATCCCATCGGACTGATGACTTTTCCGTAGCGCTTGTAAATACTCGGCACATAGCCTTTTCCGGTAAGGCTGAGCCAGTCCGGATACATAGTCTTTCTGGAGCACTCAATTCCGGCTTCAAAAAGATCTTCTCCCGGCTTTCCAGATCCATGTAAATTTTCATCATAAAGGAACACGATTTTCGGGAAAAGTACCGGTTTTTTATGTCCCGGCTTTCCCTGTCCTCCTGCTCTTACTTCCAGCATCGTCTTTGTGACAAGCTTTCCGTATTCGCTGATATTGGTTCCGCTGGTCATGGTAATAAATGGATAGTCTCCACGGCTTGAGGATACGGAGTTGAACTTATACTCCCATCCCTGGAATCCCTGCTCCATCTCTTTTTCCAGATCCTTCCAGGCAACCTCCTGTGCTACTTCTTCCGAAAGTCCGAGGCTTCTGTATTTGTTCAGATGATTTTCATGGGAACGCTTCGCATAAGGCTCCAGGATCTCATCTACGCTCGGCACGGTAAATCCTCCGTACTGCTGGCTTGCCGCACTCAGTACGATATCTCCGATCACATCAAATGCCGTATCCAGTGTCTTTGGCTCATTGTACCAGAGATTTCCCATCTCAAATCCACCGGTCAGTACGCTTTTCACATCAAAGAGACAACAATTCATCGTATCTCTTCGGGCTGACATATCATGGATATAAATATATCCTTCCCGGATTGCCTGTAATTCTTCCACCGTCAGGAAAAATTTCTTATATAATTCTTTGTTCAGCTCATTGAAGATCAGGCTTCGCTTGGTCGATACCAGTGCACTGTCTGTATTACTGTTCTCTTTGTCCCCGATATACATGATCGACTGGCTTTTCTTATAAACCTCGTCAAGCATCTGCACAAAATCCTGCTTGTAATTCCGATAGTCCCGGTAACTTTTTGCCACGATCGGATTCACTTTCTCAAGCGCTCCCTCTACAATATTGTGCATCTCCGGAATCCGGATCTCATGCACTCCGAGTTCTTCTACCTTTTCTTCTACAAAATGACAGATAAAATCAATATCTTTCTGTGAAAATTTGATCAGTGCACGATATGCAGACTTATTGACTGCCACAACGACTTTTTGCACGTTAAATTCTTCTTTTGTCCCGTCTTTTTTTACAACTTTCACATTGTTTAAGCTCATCTTGTTCTCCTTTCTGATAACTACAATATATTGTATTCTATTTAAAATGTATACTATATCTTGACCGTTTTCCTCTATTTTAGCACTATCACAGCGAGAGCGTCAATCTGTGAAAATAACCAATTTTCCGACAGCCAGACAACCAAATCTTCTACAGGCATATTCCTGAAAATCCATTGACATTTTATACCGGACAGGCTTCTCCTTCTGTATTCAGACAATAGCCTTTCATTTTGAAAATCCTCGAATAATTTTTCCAAAACCTTTGGAGATACAAAAAAAGATAAGCCGAAACTGTTTCCTTTTCTGCTTATCTCTTTAATTCATAATCTTGTATTTTTTTAGTTTCCACACTCAATACTGATTTCATTAAACATCGTCAGGATTTCATCGATCGAGGTATCCTCTTTATCTTTTCCTGCCTTATCCATCACACAATGTCCCTGATGCATCATGATCAGACGATTACCGTATTCTACTGCATAGCGGAGATTGTGTGTAACCATAACCGTTGTCAGATTTTTTTCTTTTACAATCTTATCGGTCAGCTCCATAATCAGTTCTGCTGTCTTTGGATCCAGCGCAGCAGTATGCTCATCCAGGATCAAAAACTCGATTGGTGTCATTGTAGACATCAGCAGTGCCATCGCCTGGCGCTGTCCTCCGGAAAGTGATCCGACTTTGACATGAAGCTTATCTTCCAGTCCAAGACCAAGCTGGGCGAGCTGTTCTCTGTAATAATCAATACGTGCCTTATTCGTTCCCCGTCCAAGTCCGTAGAACCTTCCTTTATTGTCCGCAAGAGACATATTTTCCAAGATCGTCATGGACGGACAGGTTCCCATAGATGGATTCTGGTACACGCGTCCGATCTTCTGGTTTCTCTTGTATTCTTTTACCCTTGTGATATCTTTTCCATCGATCAGGATCTGTCCGGATTCTACCGGAATACTTCCGCAGATGATATTCAGCATCGAAGTTTTACCGGAACCGTTACTTCCTACTACGGATACAAATTCGCCCTGATTGATCGTCAGATTGAAGTCCTCAAAAAGACACATCTCATTGACTGTACCCGGATTATAATATTTGTGGATATTTCTAAGCTCCAGCATTCTTCTTCACCTTCTTCTTTCTCTCCATACTAAGCACCAGAATTACCAGGAATAATACGGCTGTGATCAACTTCATATCCTGCGGTTCGAAGTTCTTCAGTGCGATTGCCACACAGGCCTTGTAAATGATAGAACCGATCAGTACAGCTGTCGTTGTTTTTACAAAACTGATTTTTTTGAAAATACTGGTTCCGATGATAACACTTGCAAGACCGATTACCATCGCCCCTGTACCACTGGAAATTTCAAATACACGTTCTTCCTGACAGAAAATACATCCCGCAAGCGAACACAGCCCGTTTGCGATCGCAAGTCCCAGGATTTTCACATTTCCTTCATCCTTTGCCATTGCAGTTACCAGTTTATCGTTATCTCCGACTGCGCGGAGCAGGTATCCGGACTTGGTATTCAGATAAAGGTCGAGAATGATTTTCACAATTAACGCAATGATCAGAATGATGAGCAATGTAGAGTAAGCGGAAAATCCTGACGGAAGCAGCTTATCCAGTGTATCATTTTTAAAGATTGTCTTCTGGGAAAACAATGGTACATTGGCTGTTCCTGCCACACGAAGGTTGATCGTCCAGAGCGCTGTCATCATAATGATACCTGAAAGCAGATCTCTTACCTTGCATTTGACATGGATCAGTCCGGTACAGATACCGGCTGCCACACCTGCTGCAAATGCAGCCGGAAGGGTCAGATACGGGTTCGCTCCTTTTGTGATCATAAGCGCCGTTACGGCAGCTCCTAATGGAAAGCTGCCATCTACGGTCAAATCTGGAAAATCCAGAATTTTGTATGTTATATAAATTCCCAATGCAAGGATTCCGTAAATCAGTCCCTGCTCCAAAATCGATACTGCAAAGCTCATTGCATTGCTCCTCACTTTTCTAATTCAAATTTAGTTTTCGCTGATAGAATCGTATGTCTCTACTGCGCTGTTTTTCAGATTGTCTTCCACTGTGATTCCAAGATTTTCTGCTACTTTTGTATTCAGGTAAAGTCCTGCTTCTGTGATCGTCTCAAATGGCATTTCAGATGCTTTCTTTTCTCCTTTGAGAACCTTTGCTGCCATCTTACCTGTCTGTTTGCCAAGTGCTACATAATCAAGGCCTTCTGCTGCCAGGCATCCAAGCTTCACCTGTTCGATCTCACTTCCGAATACCGGGATATTTGCTGCATTTGCCTTATCCAGAATGGTTGCAAGTGAGCTTACTACCGTGTTATCTGTCAGGTTGCTGATGCAGTCTACCTGTGACAGAAGATCGTCTGTTGCAAGTGCGATTTCTGATGTATTTGTAATTCCCTTTTCTACAAGTTCAAATCCATAGTCACCGACTTTTTCTTTGTATTCAGCAATTGCAGATACGCTGTTTGCCTCACTTGTTGTATAGAGGATACCAATCTTCTTTGCATCCGGAAGAAGTTCACGGATCATTTTCAGCTGTGCTTCAATCGGAAGTTTATCACTGGTTCCTGTGACTTCTCCAACCGGGTTCCCTTTATCATCTGCAAGCTCTGCTGCTTTCGGGTCTGTAACTGCAGTATAGATAACCGAAATATCCGTATCCATCGCAGCATTGTATGCTGTCTGTGCACTTGGTGTTGCGATTCCGCAGATCAGATCTACTTTATCGGATACAAAGCTGCTTGCGATCTGTGATGCAGTTCCCATATCTGCTGCCGAGTTCTTGTATTCAACATTCAGATTCTTTCCTTCCTCGATACCTTCTTCTTTCAGTCCCTCTAAAAATCCTTCACGGCAGTTATCTAAAGATCCGTGCTCTGCAAACTGGGAAATACCGATTGTATAGCTCTTTTCTCCATCTGCTGTCTTGGAATCCGACTTGCTTCCACATCCTGCCATCATTGTTGCTGCCATTGCCATTGTTAATAATACTGCGATTGTTCTCTTTTTCATAATTTTGTTCTCCTCTTCTTGATAAATAATTTTCTTTGTTAGCTTTCAAGAGAAGGTGTTTCTTGATTCCGCGCCGTACCACAACAGGAATACATATGTAACATCCTGCCGGAGACTTTTTATTTATTAGGAAGTCCCTTCGGAATTTCCTATGAAATAAAAAACGCCTCAATCCTTCTACGGATTGAGGCGACTAATATCTTCTACTAACGCGGTACCACTCAACTTTAACAGTTTCCTGTCCTCTTTTATGTACTAACATACATCCCTTATTGATAACGGGTTTGGTTCCCGACAAACCATACTCTCAATTATCTGATTTCAGGCTGCCCTCGAAAGTCCATTCAATTATCAACTCCATACAGCAATCCCACCGCCTGCTGCTCTCTGTGATATCGTTCGATAACCTACTCCTCTTTCTCAACGGTTTTACAATTTATGGTTAATATATTACCTCTTTATTCTCTGTTTGTCAACCTGATTTTTGGAATTTTTCAGATTTTTCTACTCTATTTCCTCCGCTCCCTGAAAAATATCCTGATAACATACTCCATAATTATCTAAAATCAATGAAAAGATTTTACGGTTCTTTTCATATTCCATCCCCAGTTCAAGATAGGCCTTAAGATGCAATAATGCCCCCAGAAGATAGACTCTGTCGTCTTCTGTTTTATAAAATTCATACAGACGGTAAATACTGATTATGAGGAGTTCTTCTTTATCCACTCCAAGTCTTTCACATTCATTCACCGCAAGCTTTATCGCCTCAATATCTGTTCTGTACGATTCCCAATCCATCTCTCTCCCCCCTTTTTTTTAATCATATCTTATCACGGCGTTTTTGTAAAGTTAACTTGCATATAATATCATTCTTTTTTCAAATTGAAATGCTACACTACTTTTATGAAGGAGAGATACAGCATGGAAAAGAATTTCGGTACACGCGTTCGGCAGGCACGTCACAAAGCCGGTCTTACACAGGCAGCACTAGCAGAAAAACTAAATCTTGATGAGACAACGATAAGCCGGATTGAAAATGGCAGCCAGGCAACATCCTTTGCAACCATGCTTAATTTTTCAGAAGCATTAGATGTCAAATTTGATTATCTGATCTGTGACTACCTGGATGATTCAATTCATTCAAAGGATCCGATCAATGCCGAGATCCTGGATATGATCACACCGCTTCCTGATAATTATAAACGATTGATCCGTGATAATATCCGACAGTTGTTAGAAAAGATTCCACCAGAGATGGGCGAAAAATAAATGTAGTCTATGCCACCACGGAGGAGAAAAAAATCCTATAGATTCAAGTTGAATCTATAGGATTTTTTCTCTTCCGGGGCGCTCTGGGTTACTGGTTGTAACTGTTCTTCGCCCATTTGTATCGTGTTCGACAGAGAGGCGGTGTTACCCTCTGCGTTGTTCGGGTTCGTTCTGACCTGTACGGGCGGCACGCAGCACGTGAGAGGCGAGTACAGAGGTTGTGACGTTTCCTACTCCTCCCGGAACCGGTGTGATATGGGATACTTTTTCCCAGACATTTTCGTAGTCCACATCTCCACAGAGGGTTCCATCTTCCAGTACGTTGATTCCGACATCCGCTACCACCGCTCCTTCGGCGATCATATCGGCGGTGATATGGTTTGCCCGTCCGATCGCAGCTACTATTATCTCTGCTTCGCGACATCTGTCCGCCAGATCTTTTGTGCGTGAATGGCAGATAGTTACAGTTGCATTCTGTCCAAGCATCAGCATGGAAAGCGGTTTTCCAACAACCATGCTTCTTCCGATGACGGTCACTCTTTTCCCCTGGAGTTCAATTCCATAGTGATTCATAATGTGCATCACTGCCTCAGAAGTACAAGGCGCATAAGCAGTTCTGTCACCTTCGAATATTTTTGCAAGATTTACAGGACTCATTCCATCCATATCCTTTGCCGGGTCGATCATCTGTCTGATCTTCTCTACATCGAGCTGCTCCGGAAGCGGCTGGAACAAAAGGATCCCGTGAACCTCCGGATCTTTATTGATCTTACAGAAAGCATCCTCAAATTCTTCCTGTGAAATATCTTCTGGCAGTTCTACAATGCGGCACTCGATTCCGATCATTTCCATTCTCTTTTTTGCTCCACGTTCGTAGGCAAGATCATTTTCTTTCGCTCCTACCCGAATGATCGTAAGGCATGGATTTACTCCCGCCGCATTCAACTCTTCTCTTTCTCTGATCAGCTTTTCTTTCATGGCTTTTGCCACTTCAGCCCCTCGCATCTGTATGCTCATGTCTTCCTCCTGTCTGTCTTATCTGTTATGGTCTGATACCCTTAAGTACAGCATCATAAGTTGTCTCTTTCAGTTCTTTGCCTGTCGCAATCAGTTGATCAGCCAGATAATTCAGTCTTTCAGCTTCTTCCTGATCCTTCATCATCTTTGTATTGATAAAAATATTAAGAGAAGCTCCTTCAAGGGCTGCCTGTGCAAAGAGGATTGCAACTCCTGCATCGCTGACAGCAAGCCTGCTTCCTTTTTCCCCCAGCACCCGGATCATCTCCATAGTATCTACAATTGTTTTCATGATACACAGTGGTGCTTCCGCCGCATTTTTAAGTGCGGCCTCCATAACTTTTTCCTTCTCTGCCTGTTCTTCCTCTGTCTCTTTTGGCATTCTGTAAGCCTTTGCCAGTGGTTCAAAAGCCTCGGCATCTTCATCTACCATCCGAACCAGATCCTGCTTCTTCTGCTCAAGTTTTTCTCTTATCTCTAGAATTTCTTCTTCAACATCCGCATATTTCTTTTTTCCGACAGTCAGATTTGTAACCATAAGTCCCAAAGCTGATGCGAACGCTCCGACTGCTGCCGATGCACCGCCACCTCCCGGAATCGGTGCTGACGATGAGAGCTGTTCCAAAAAATCAGTTGTTTTCTGCTCCAATAACATATTTTTCCTCCCGCTTATTTTTGCTTTCCTATTATAGCAAAGGATTTCTCTTCTGAAACATAGTACTTTCTAATATGCCTTTCAGGATATCGGTATATGAAATTCTATCTGAATCCTAATGAAAATCCGGTGTCCCCACCATATCATACGGGGTTGCCTGGTAAACATAGTAATTCAGCCAGTTTGCATACATACAGTTACCATGTGCTCTCCATGTAAGAAGCGGCTTCTGTGTGCTGTCATTGTCTGGATAATAATTCTCCGGCATTTCAATCGGAAGTCCTTTGCTCAGATCCCGCTTATACTCCTGATCCAGTGTCACCCGGTCGTACTCCGGATGTCCCATCACAAAAATCTGTCTTCCATTCTGTGCCATGATAAGGTATGCTCCTGCCTTTTCCGACTCTGCCAGAATCATCAGTCTCTCATCTGCACGGATCTTCTCAATCGGCACATCTGTATGTCTCGAATGCGGTGCATAAAATACATCATCAAATCCACGTACCAGAGGAATCTTACGGTTCATAACCTTATGTTCAAAGATACCGAAAAGCTTTTTGTCCAGCTGTACTTTATTAATCCCATAATGATAATAAAGTGCTGCCTGTGCTCCCCAGCAGAGATGGATCGTTGAAGTAACATGCGTCTTTGTCCACTCCATGATCTCTACAAGCTCTTCCCAGTAATCCACCTCTTCAAAAGGCATCTGCTCTACCGGTGCTCCGGTTATGATAAATCCGTCAAATTTCTGATCTTTTACATTTTCAAAATTCTCATAAAACCGGTTCAGGTGATTCGCTGAAGTATTCTTTGAAACATGATTTTTCACTGCCAAAAACACAATGTCAACCTGCAGCGGTGTATTGGAAAGGGAGCGCAGAAGCTGAAGTTCTGTATCCTCTTTCAGTGGCATAAGATTCAGAAGTCCGATCTTGATCGGACGAATGTCCTGATGAACCGCACGGTTCTCATCCATTACAAATATATTTTCTTTTTCCAGTATTTCTTTTACCGGAAGGTCATTCTGTACACGAATTGGCATTTCTGCTTACTTCCTCTCTTTTTTATTTTCCCCGTTTTTTACCGCTGTATCATTTTCTTCCGGATTTTCTCTGACAAATCTTCCGCTATCATCCACATAACTCTTTTCCCCATACTCCGAAGTCTGAAGCGGAAGCTTTTTCTTCTCCAGCAAATGATTGATCAGCATTGTAATAATATAATAAACTACTGCAAATGTAGGCACGCCCATGATCATTCCTACAAATCCAAACAGACCGCCTCCGAGCAGGATTGAAAATACAACCCAGAATGCAGATAATCCGGTCGAATTGCCCAAAATCTTCGGTCCGATCACATTTCCATCAAGCTGCTGCAGCACAAGAATGAAGATCAGGAAATACAAGCCCTTGATCGGATCATTCAGCAAAATCAGAACAGCACTCGGAATAGCACCGATATACGGTCCGAAGAAAGGAATGACATTGGTCACACCAACGATTACACTGATCAAAAGTATGTACGGCATCTTCAGGAGCGTAAGTCCAAAGAAGCAAAGCACTCCGATAATCATAGAATCAATGATCTTTCCAATAATAAATCCACCGAAAATCTCATTGCTTTTCTTTGTCAGATGCAGGATCATATTGGCATGATCTGTACGGAACACTGCATAGACGATCTTTTTACTCTGTGCGGAAAATGTTTCCTTACTGAACAGAATATAGACTGATACAATAAGACCAATCAGAAAATTCAGGATCTCACTGACAAAATTGATGATCCCAACCGTCAGGTTTGACATCACTTCATTAACCTTGGTTAAAAGATCCTGTTTGATCCAGTTCTGTAATGCATCCGATCCCTTTTCTAACAGGTTACGTGCCATGACTCCGGCAGGACTGGTATCTTTCTGGATACTTATGATCTTCGTAACCATATCACTGATCTGTCCCGGCAGAGTCTGAACCATGTCACGGATACTTTTATAAAGTTCCGGAATCAGCATATTGCACAGTGCCAGGATCAAAGCAAGCAGCATAACCAGCGCTGCAAAAACACCGACACTACGCGAAACCTTCTTTGCCTTTTCCTGAGACATTTTCTTTTTTAATTGTGGAATCAGCCACCGGTCAATCTGCTTTACGATCGGATTCAGCAAATATGCGATCACCATTCCGTATAGGATCGGCTTTAACACATCAATTACTTTACTGACACCTACTGATATATCATCTATTCGGAGTAACAGAAAATAAAAGATCACACAAGCTGCAATTACAAGAAAAAAGGTAAGCCCCTTCCTGAAATGAAGCAAAATCTTTGATGGTCCTCTGTTACCAAATTCCGGACGCTTCTCATAATACGCTGCTGATTTCTTCTCTTCCGGCTTCTCTGAAACCCCTTCCTCTACATTTTCTTTTTTTTCCATTTAATTTCCCTGTCTTTCTTCAAAAGTCCGATTTTTATTATACCTTCTTTCTAACACCCCCGTCAACCTCCCCAACCATCCTTTTCGCACCTTTTCTCTCATTCCTTGCACACAAACAAACAGGTGCAGGAGAAACTCTCCCACACCCATCAATCTCATCTACGCACATCCACAACTGAAAGTTGCACATTCCGTCTCATCACAGCTGCATGCCTGGCTGCCCTCCACACTGATCTTTCCTGCATGGCACTGGCATTCCTTATTATACTGGCACTCCGTGGCCTTGCAGTCGATCTTGCTTGTCGGACCCGCCTCACCTGTCACATTGCTGTAGGTTCCGCTTTTTCTTTCTTCAAAGCTGTCACAACTTGTCTCTGCAGCTTTCCGTGCAGATTTTCCTCCCACCGTAATTGCGTTCAGATCACAATAAAAATCTTTGTTGTGCATACATGTCTGTACTGTACATTTTAATTCAGGCATAATGTTACCTCCTTTTTGAAAATCAGTATCATTATGCCCGAAAATTTTATTTCTTATTCAGATTTTATTTAAATCTCTATTTGTCGTCTTCTTTTTTTACTTCTCTTGCTGTCTTGGCCTGGATCTCCATCTTGATTGCCGCAAGGAAGTCAGCCAGTGTCTTCTGTCCTTCATCCCCTTCAAAACGGCTTCTTACAGATACCAGTCCGTCCTCTTCTTCTTTTGCTCCGACAACCAGCATGTACGGGATCTTCTTCATCTGTGCTTCACGGATCTTGTATCCGATCTTCTCTGCACGTGTATCAATCTCTGCACGAACACCTGAATTGTTCAGTTCATCCAGAACCTTCTGTGCATAATCCATATATTTGTCTGAAATCGGAAGTACCTTAACCTGTACCGGTGCAAGCCATGTCGGGAATGCTCCCGCAAAATGCTCGATCAGGATACCGATAAATCTTTCGATCGATCCGAAGATTACACGGTGGATCATGATCGGACGATGCTTCTCACCATCTGCTCCTGTGTATTCAAGGTTAAATCTGAGCGGAAGCTGGAAATCAAGCTGGATGGTTCCACACTGCCATGTTCTTCCGATAGAGTCTTCCAGATGGAAGTCGATCTTCGGTCCGTAGAACGCTCCATCTCCTTCATTTACTACATATGGAAGTCCCAGATCGTCCAATGCGCCGCGAAGGGCTTCTGTAGCCATATCCCAGTCTTCATCGCTTCCCATGCTGTCTTCCGGTCTTGTAGAAAGTTCTACATGGTATTTAAATCCAAACAGGCTGTAAACTTCATTGATCAGTTTTACAACGCCTTTGATCTCATCACGTACCTGCTCTGGTGTCATGAAGATATGTGCATCATCCTGCGTAAAGCATCTTACACGCATCAGTCCATGAAGCTGTCCTGATTTTTCATGACGGTGGACCAGTCCGAGTTCTCCCATACGAAGCGGAAGGTCACGGTATGAACGTGGTTCAGATTCATATACAAGAATTCCTCCCGGGCAGTTCATCGGTTTGATGGCGAAATCTTCATCATCGATCACAGTTGTATACATGTTGTCTTTGTAGTGATCCCAGTGTCCTGATGTTTCCCAGAGATGGCGGCTTAACATGATTGGTGTTGAAATTTCAACATATCCGGCTTTTTTGTGGATCTCTCTCCAGTAATCAAGCAGCTGGTTCTTCAGTTCCATTCCTTTTGGAAGGAAGAATGGGAATCCTGGTCCTTCTTCTCTCATCATGAAAAGTCCAAGTTCTTTTCCAAGTTTTCTATGATCACGCTTCTTTGCTTCTTCCATCATATGCAGATATTCTTCAAGTTCTGCTTTCTTCGGATAAGAAGTACCATAAACTCTCTGAAGCATCTTATTTTTTTCACTTCCGCGCCAGTAAGCTCCTGCAAGGCTTGTAAGTTTGAATGCTTTTACCGGTTTTGTGCTCATCAGGTGCGGTCCTGCACAAAGATCTGTAAATTCTCCCTGTGAATAGAAACTGATCACAGCATCTTCCGGAAGATCTTCAATCAGTTCTACTTTATATGGTTCATCTTTTTCTTTGAAATATGCAATTGCCTCAGATCTTGGCATTGTATACTGCTTGATTGGAAGATCTTCCTTCACGATCTTCTTCATCTCAGCTTCGATTTTTTCCAGATCTTCTGCTACAAGTGGAGTCTCACGATCGATATCGTAATAGAATCCATCCTCAATAGAAGGTCCGATTGCAAGCTTTGTATCCGGGTACAGTCTCTTGATCGCCTGTGCCATAATGTGGGATGTTGTGTGACGGAATGCACCTTTTCCTTTTTCATCATTGAATGTAAGAATGTTCAGCTCACAGTCTTTGTCGATCACAGTTCTTAAATCAACAACTTCTCCGTCAATTTCTCCTGCTGTTGCAACCCTTGCAAGTCCTTCACTGATATCTTTTGCAATATCAATTACAGACATGCTCTGTGCATATTCTTTGCTTGATCCATCTTTTAATGTGATTTTCATAGTCTTTTTGTTCCTCTCTTTATTTTATAATTTCTGATTATACAACATTTTTCTGTGCAAGCTCCGGATCCGGATGTTCTCCTGACCATCCTGCCTGTGGCATAGTTGCCAGTCTCGATACATCCTCTTCGCTGATCTCAAAATGGAACAGATCCATATTCTGTTTCATCCGCTCCATCGAAGATGATTTCGGAAGCGGAATGATATCATTCTGAAGCAGGAATCTCAGACACAGCTGCGCCGGTGAAACCTGATACTTTCCGGCAAGTTCAAGGATCAGTCCATCTTCCAGAATCCGCCGTCTTCCGATCGGGCTCCATGCCTGCATCTGAATACCATGCTCTTTACAATACTGCACAGCTGCCTGCTGCATATAACCCGGATGCAGTTCCAGCTGATTGACAACTGGTTTTACAGTTCCATTCTCCAGAATGTTCTTAATATGGTGCGGAAGGAAGTTGCTGAGTCCAAGTCCCCGGATCTTCCCTTCTTTCTGAAGTTCTTCCATCGCCCTCCAGGTCTCAAGATCCAGTTCTTTCCAGTTCTCACAGTCAGCCGACGGTCTTGGCCAGTGGATCAGATAGATGTCCAGATAATCGGTACCAAGTCTTTTCAGACTCTTTTCTAATGCATCCTTTGTCTGCTGATATCCCATTTCATCTTTCCACATTTTGGATACAAGGAAGAAATCCTCTCTTGGAAGATTGCTTTCACGGATCGCCTGACCTACAAACTCTTCGGTCTGATAAAAGGATGCAGTATCAAAATAGCGATATCCCGCTTCTATGGCAGTCTTTAAAACCTCTACGTTATTCCCTTCTGCTGCTTTGTAAGTTCCAAAACCAACGCATGGGATTTTCATATCATTGTTCAGCTTGAAACAATCGTAAATACTTTCCATTAGATCATCCTTTCTGTAAAAGCTACTGTCTGTAATTCAAGACCGCATATTGCACAAAAGAATTTCATCCAATTCCATTGCGCAAGGGCATTCCGATGAACCTCTTAGAACGAAAATCGTGTTCAGCAATGGCTTCCACGATTTTTGAGTTTCATCTCCATTGCGCAAAAAGTGAATTGGCTGAATTTCTTTTGTGCAATATGCTCCTTCAAATTTTCTAGTACATCTTTTCCAGACAACTTAACTTTTAAAATAAAAAACCTCTGCAACAGAAATATCTGCTGCAGAGGACGAGTTACTTTGTATACCCGCGGTTCCACCCCGCTTGTCCTGATTTCCAGGACCTCTTTGTGGATGATAACGGTATCCAGCCGGACTGTTTTACAGCCGCTCGGAGGTGGTCTTCAAACGCTTCTGTAATAAGAGGCTCTCAGCCTAAGACCTCTCTCTCTGGGATTTTTCTGCGTTCTACTCTTCTCTTCATCGCATTTGCTAACATTATACCATGGGATTTTCATTTGTCAACACGTTTAAAAAATGTATTGAAAATTTCTATCAGAACTTATTTGTTCTTACCACAGCATTTTTTATATTTTTTACCACTTCCGCACGGACATGGATCGTTTGGATAAACTTTCTTTTCCACGTGGATTGTACGTGCGTTTTTCTGTTCTTTGTAAAGGACTTTTTTCTTTTCTTCTGTAAAGATCTTATCCCACTGTGGCAGTTCATACAGCCAGTCAGCTTTTGCATCTACCATATTCTTGTAAAGCAGTTCTTTATCAAAAGCAAGACTTACCTCAGTGTCCTCATCCATTGTCTCAATTGGATTAGCCACTTTCAGGCTGTCGTTGATTCCATCAAGGAATCCTGTCATTGTAAATACATTAATGCCATATTTTTCAGCAAGTTCCTTTACAGTTCCTTTTACTTCTTCGTCTGGATTCTCAAGCAGCTTTTCATAGATCTCTTTTTCAGTCTGGAAATAGGTTCCCCAGAACTTCTGCAGAGAAGCTTTATCCATCTCTTTCGAGTAAGCGGTATCTCTCCACTGTTCTAATAATGTACTCATACTGTAAATTCTCCTTTTTATTCTTTATCACTCCATATATCATACAGCATTTTTCGACTGTTTGCAAAACATTTTCTTGTAGAAATTGTTTTTTATCTATATAATAGAGATAAAGTATAGTACGAAGGTGGTTGTTATGAAAAAATTCAAGCGTTTTGCAGCTCTTATCTGTGCAATTCTTCTGTTCCTGATGTACGTCAGCACTCTGGTATTTGCATTTATCGACAAATCCAGATCATTAGGACTTCTGAAAGCATCTGTTGCCTGCACGATTCTTGTGCCGGTTATGAGTTACGCCTATATCCTGGTTTATCGTCTGATCCACAGGAATGATGACGACTTTCACAGTGAATATTAACGTCTCATACATAAAGCTCTGCCATCATCCAGGCAGGGCTTTTTTCTTCGCCGAATCTGCCACCGAATCGTTTTTTCTCCTGTTCTCTGATCTTCTGTCTCTTATTTAGATATTCTTCCATGGAAATGACTTCCTGTGTGCTGATATTCTTCTCTTTCTGCATATCTTGTTACCTCCTGTCTACAGTTTTTTCGTCTGTCTGCCTTCTGGTATAAGCCTCATCCGGCATTTCCCCGACATTTTTAATATATGTTCTTATTTTCTGATTTATGACTTTTTCTTTTTTATTTTAAGAGTATAGCCGTGTTCTGTGACCTTACTATGGAGATTCTCTAAAAAAAACATAAGTTGTTTCTTAAGAAAATAAGTCGTTTCTTAAGGAAATATGATTGACAACACCACGTCAATTCACTAAACTAGACATAGTGAGTAGTAAGAAAGGAAGAACATCATGAACAATTTGCAGATACCGGAGAATTACCATTCTCCACTTACGATCCGCGAGACTGAAGTGGCTATCAAAGAAGTAAAAGACCACTTTGAACGCGCACTTGCCAAATCTCTGCATCTGACGCGTGTATCCGCTCCTCTTTTCGTCCGCCCGGAATCCGGACTGAACGATAACCTGAACGGAGTAGAACGCCCGGTTGCATTTGGCATCAAAGAACAGGAAGACCGCGAAGTTGAGATCGTCCACTCTCTTGCAAAATGGAAACGTTACGCCTTAAAGCGCTACGGCTTTCATTCAGGAGAAGGACTTTATACTGATATGAGCGCTATCCGCCGAGATGAAGATACTGACAACATCCATTCCATCTATGTTGACCAGTGGGACTGGGAAAAAGTAATTTCCAAAGAAGAACGCAACATGGAGACACTGGAATACACCGTAGGAAAAGTATACAGTGCACTCAAAGAAACCGAAGCCTACATGGCACGCCGTTACAATTATATTGAAGAATTCCTTCCGGATGAAATCAGCTTCATCACATCCCAGGAACTGGAAACCATGTATCCTGACAAGACACCAAAGGAACGTGAATACCACTTTGCCAAAGCCAAAGGTGCCGTATTCATCAAACAGATCGGTAAGACCCTTGCCTCCGGACAGCGTCATGACGGACGTGCACCGGACTACGATGACTGGGAACTGAACGGTGATATCATCGTCTACTATCCGGTACTCGATATCGCACTGGAGCTTTCTTCCATGGGTATCCGTGTCGATGAAGATGCACTCCGCCGTCAGTTAAAGGAAGCCGGCTGCGAAGAACGCGCCGAGATGGATTTCCAGAAAGCATTACTGAACGGAAAACTTCCGTACACAGTCGGAGGCGGAATCGGACAGTCCCGAATCTGTATGTTCTATCTCCGCAAAGCCCACATCGGAGAAGTCCAGTCCTCCATCTGGCCGGACGACGTCCTCGAAGAAGCCGCATCCCGCGGAGTGTACTTACTGTAATACATAACCAACCATTATCACAATTTGATAATTCGCCATAAAAAAATGAGGCAGGACTAAAAAAGTCCTGCCCTATTTTTACATTCCTATTTATTTCTGAAGATGATATCATGTCTTCCCGGTCCATTAGAAACCATTGTGATCGGATATCCGATCTCTTTCTCGATAAATTCGATGTAGTTTCTGCAGTTCTCCGGAAGATCTTCGTATTTCTTGATTCCTCTGATGTCGCATTTCCATCCCGGAAGTGTCTTGAGTACTGGTTTTGCTTTCTCAAGAAGATGTGTTGTCGGGAATTCTGTTGTAACTTCTCCGTCAATCTCGTATCCTACACATACCGGAATTTCATCCAGGTATCCAAGTACGTCGACAACAGTAAATGCTACATCTGTAGTTCCCTGCATACGGCATCCATATTTGGATGCTACACAGTCAAACCATCCCATACGTCTCGGACGACCGGTTGTTGCGCCGAATTCTCCGCCGTCTCCACCACGTCTTCTGAGTTCATCTGCTTCTTCGCCAAAGATCTCACTTACAAAGGCACCTGCTCCTACTGCACTTGAGTAGGCTTTACATACTGTAACGATCTGTTTGATCTCATACGGCGGGATTCCGGCACCGATTGCACCGTAAGCTGCCAGTGTAGAAGAAGAAGTTACCATTGGGTAAATTCCATGATCCGGATCCTTTAATGTTCCAAGCTGTCCTTCAAGAAGAATTTCTTTACCTTCCTTGAGTGCTTCGTTAAGATACAGAGAAACGTTACATACATACGGTGCTACCATTTCTTTGTATTCCATCAGTTCCTTATATAAATCATCAGGATTGATTAACGGTTTGTGATACAGATGTTCCAACATGACGTTCTTCTGTTCTGCTATGCGGTTTACCTTTTCTCTAAGTTCAGCTTCATCCTCGAAAAGCTCACTGATCTGGAAACCAATCTTTGCATACTTGTCTGAATAAAACGGTGCAATACCAGACTTTGTAGATCCGAACGACTTTCCGCCCAGTCTCTCTTCCTCATATGCATCAAAATTCTTGTGATAAGACATCACCATCTGTGCACGGTCTGACACCAGAATCTTCGGCATCGGAACATCTCTGTCAATGATTGACTGGATTTCCTTGAAAAGAACCGGGATATCTACAGCGACACCATTGCCGATGATACTGGTTGTATGTCCGTAGAAAACTCCTGACGGTAATGTATGAAGAGCGAATTTGCCGTAATCATTGATAATTGTATGTCCGGCATTTGCTCCACCCTGGAAACGAATGATAATATCTGCTTTTTCGGCAAGCATATCTGTGATCTTACCTTTTCCTTCGTCTCCCCAGTTCGCACCTACTACTGCTTTAACCATAATAAATCCTCCTGCGTGTTCTTGGCTATCTGTGAAATATCTCCACAGTGTCATCCCTCTTTTCATCGGGATAACTCCTACTTATAAATATAATCAATGTCCCTTATAAAGACACCGATTGAATTATACTACATTTCAAATAAAAAGTACACTCTTATTTTCAGCTACTTCCCGAAAATTCCGTATTTTTCTTGATTTTATGCTCCGTAACAGTCTTGCTACATCAGCGGTGCCACAAGTCTTAAAACCTGACCGTATATTTTCACAAAAGTACTCCGGTTTCTGACCTCCGTCATCGTCACCTTCTGACATTTTGCCAGTGTATCCTGGAAGTCCTTTTCAATATCACGCACAACCGGATTGCGGTAAATGAAAACACCGCATTCAAAATGCAGATAAAGACTGCGGTAATCCAGATTGATACTGCCTACTGTCGCCGTATCATCGTCTGAAGTAAATACTTTTGCATGAACAAATCCAGGCGTATATTCATAGATCTCTACCCCACCTGCGATCAGTTCCTCATAATAAGTCTTCGCAAGATAAAATGCATACGGCTTATCCGGAATATGTGGCATAATAATCTGCACTTCTATTCCACCTTTTGCAGCTCTTGTCAGCGCATCAATCATCTCATTGTCCAGGATCAGATACGGTGTCATAATATGCACATACTTCTTCGCATGATTCAGAATGTGGAAATACACTTCTTCTCCTACATTTTCATGATCGAACGGACTGTCTCCGTATGGGATGATATAACCATCTTTGCGGCTGAATCCCGGCTGCTTTTCTGTCAGATACTTTGCATAATCCTCCGGCTGTCTCTCCGTAATATTCCACATCTGCAGGAACATCATGGTAAAACTCTGCACGGCATCACCTTCGATTTTGATCGCTGTATCTTTCCAGTGTCCGAACCGGACTTTCTTGTTGATATATTCATCTGCCAGATTGACACCTCCGGTAAATGCAACCTTTCCGTCAATCACACAAATTTTCCGGTGATCCCGATTATTCTGGCTGGTAGAAAGGATGGGTACGATCGGTCCAAATTCCTTGCACTGGATTCCATATTCCCGGAGCTGCTTCGGATACTCATACGGCAAAAGGCTGATACTGCAGGTTCCGTCATACATCAGGCGTACTTCCACACCCTCTTTCACCTTTTTACGCAGAACCTCCAGAACAGTGTCCCACACATATCCTTCTCCGATAATAAAATATTCCATGAAAATAAATTTTTCTGCCTTATTCAGTTCTTCGATCAGAACCGGAAATTTGTCATCTCCCAGTGGAAAATACTGTGCCTGTGAGTTCCCATAAGTCGGAAATCCCACCTGGTTATAAAGGAAATGTGACAGATTGGCGTTTGCAACCCTTCCACCTTTCATCGCATGGACGACATATTCATTCTGCTGCATATAAGGTTCAGTCTCCACTCGAAGCTTCTCCAGTCTGGCACCCAGATATTTGGTTCCGATTCCTGCTTTTGTAAACAGATAAAATCCAACTCCGACCACCGGGACAAGGAACACAAACAGGATCCACGTCATCTTAAACGCCGGATTCCCTTTTTCATTGAAAATATAAATCGCTGTGATAAAAGAAAGAAGCGATATCACTCCGTTCATATAGGTACTGTAATTTCCCAGATATGTAAAAGTGAGAACCATAATGCCAATCTGAAGAAGAATCAGCAGAAGAATAATCGCGGTATGGCTGTACACTGCACCAAATACTTTTGTCTTGGCACGTTCTTTGACTGTCTTACTGGTATCATGGTATTTTGTAATTTCTCTCATGCGCGGTCTTCCTCTCTTTAGATACTATTTTATATCGTAACACAATTTTTATTCTTTCACAACATTCCAGCTGCTTATAATCGTACAACACTTCCTTATTTTTGTTATTTTTCTGGTTCTTTTATAAATATTTTACTTTCCCTTTTCAAATAAAAGTATTACAATAAAATTATTCATGTATACTATATTTCATGACGAACTATCTCATCTGCCATATTTCTGACAGGACGAGATCAAGAAAGGAGCAGCAACATGGCTAAAAATTTTGGTAAAATCCTGCTCGGACTGACTGCCGCAGGCGCAGCTGGTGCCGGTGCATATTACTGGTTAAAGAACCGACATAATGAAGAACCGGAAGACGAGTTCGATGATACTTTTGAAGAGGATGATTTTGAACTGGATGATGATCTTGGCGAAGTGCCTGAGCGTGGTTACACAACTCTTACTCCATCTTCTGCAAAGGAAGAAACCTCTGAAGAGTCTGAAGAAAAAACTGACGATGCAGAAGCCGGACCAGTAGCCGCTTCCCAGACACCGGAAACTGATTCCGAAGAATCCGATCCGGCTTCAGAAGAAGTTTAAGAAAGAACTTTTCTTACAGCTTATCATTTTCTGCATAAAACCAAAACCCGGAAGAATTTTTCATTCTTACCGGGTTTTTCATTGCCATTTCTTTTCAAAAACTGTCGACTAACACATTATTTACAATTAAATTCTGAGCAAGACTGCTTTCTTTATTTTGGCAGCTTGAATGAACTCTTCAGCGAAACGATTCTGTTAAATACCAGATGTTCTTTAGACGAATCATGAGAATCCACGCAAAAATATCCCTGACGTACAAACTGGAAGCTATCATATGCTTTTGCATCTGCAAAATTTGATTCTACAAAGATTTCTTTCTCTGCAAGAGAATTCGGATTCAGGTTCAGGGAACCGTCTTCTTTATTGTAGACACCCTTTTCTTCGTCGATCAGGTTCTCATACAGTCTTACGGTTGCCGGAAGTGCTGTACTTGCCTCTACCCAGTGGATCGTTCCTTTTACTTTTCTTCCTGTGAATCCGGAACCACTCTTTGTCTCTGGATCATAAGTACAATGTACAACAGTTACATTACCGTCTTCATCCTTTTCAAATCCTGTACAGGTTACAAAGTAAGCATTCATCAGACGTACTTCGTTGCCTGGGAACAGACGGAAATATTTCTTCGGAGGCTCTTCCATAAAGTCTTCTCTCTCAATATAAAGCTCTCTTCCAAATGGAAGCTGACGGCTTCCAAGTTCTTCATTCTCAAGATTATTCGGTGCATCCAGATATTCAATCTGTCCTTCTGGATAATTGTCGATCACAAGCTTGATCGGATCAAGAACTGCCATCATACGTGCTCTCTTAAGCTTCAGATCCTCACGGATGCAGTACTCGAGCATTGCATAATCTACAGAGCTCTGTGCTTTGGAAACTCCACACAGGTCAACGAACATCTTGATAGATTCCGGTGTGAATCCACGGCGCCGAAGTGCTGCGATGGAAACCAGTCTCGGATCATCCCATCCGTCTACGATCTTATCTTCTACAAGTTTCTTGATGTAACGCTTTCCTGTAACTACGTTCGTCAGGTATAATTTTGCAAATTCGATCTGACGCGGTGGATTTGCAAATTCACATTCTCTTACTACCCAGTCATAAAGTGGTCTGTGATCTTCAAATTCCAGTGTACAGATAGAATGTGTAATTCCTTCGATTGCATCCTCGATCGGATGTGCAAAATCGTACATCGGGTAGATGCACCACTTATCACCCGTATTGTGATGTGTCATACGGGCTACACGGTAGAGGATCGGATCTCTCATATTGATATTCGGTGATGCCATATCAATCTTCGCACGGAGAACCTTCTCTCCGTCTGCATACTTGCCTGCACGCATATTTTCAAAAAGCTCCAGGTTCTCTTCCACACTTCTGTCACGGTACGGGCTGTCCTTTCCCGGCTCTGTCAGAGTTCCTCTGTACTCTCGGATCTGATCCGCTGTCAGGTCACAGACATAAGCTTTTCCTTTCTTGATCAGTTTGATCGCATACTCATACATCTGGTCAAAATAATCAGATGCAAAGTAAAGGTGATCTCCCCAGTCAGCACCTAGCCACTTGATATCCGCTTTGATAGACTCAACGAACTCAGTCTTTTCCTTTGTCGGGTTAGTATCATCAAAACGCATATGGAAAGTTCCGTTATACTTCTGTGCAAGTCCGTAGTTTAAAAGGATGGACTTTGCATGTCCGATGTGAAGATATCCGTTCGGTTCCGGTGGGAAACGGGTACATACATGATCGTATACGCCTTCTGCAAGATCTTTTTCAATTTCCTGTTCTATAAAATTCTTTGATACAGCTTCTTCTGCCATTGAAGTTCCTCCTCGCATCTCTCTATTACTTCGTAATCTGCCATTATATGGCAGTCTTTTTTTTCATGCATCTCAATCATTGTCCTGTGGACAGTTTTGATTCATGTCCTTTAGTTTATCACACTTTCTACACACGGACAAGTGAAAAAAAAGCAGACATTGTACCTTCCAACCGGAAATACAACTCTGCTTCTTAAATATATAAGCTGCCTAGCGGAATCGAACCGCCGACCTCCGCCTTACCAAGGCGACGCTCTACCGACTGAGCCAAGGCAGCCTGCGCATTTTCGCGACTCATTTAATATAGCACATCACTGCTTTGCTTGTCAATATTTTTAAATTTTTATTTTTACTTTTTTTCAGACCGGCGTTTTTCTTCCAGAAGCTGGCGTGCTTTCGCTTTGATCCGCTGCAGGGCATTGTCGATCGTCTTCGGACTTTTGTCCATAAATTCTGCAATCTTCAGATATTCCATTCCCTGCAAATGAAGATACAGCACCTTTCGCTCCAGCTTACTTAATTTTTCTTTCAGTTCCTCTTCAAATGCATTCGTATACTCTTCTCCAAGAATCATCAGCTCCGGATTACTCTCTTTCCCTGCTTCGATCGTATCTACTATGGAAAGCCCGTTCTCCTCCGGATTGTCACTGGCAGATGCGTAAATCGACACATAGGAATTGAGCGGCAGATGTTTTTTCCGCTGTGAAGCCTTAATCGCCGTATACATCTGGCGTGACACACAAAGTCCGGCAAAACTTGAAAAGCTTGCACCTTCTTTCGGATCATAATCCTGCACCGCTTTAAAAAGACCGATCATCCCCTCCTGGATCAGATCGTCATTTTCTCCGCCCCACAGATACATGGCACGCGCTTGTTTGCGTACCATGTCTTTGTATTTTTCCATCAGATAATCCGTGATCTCGGTCTTACCTTCCCGAAGCAGTTCAATCAGCTGCTCATCCGTCATTTTCCCCAGATCCATTTTCATTCTCCGATTTTCCTAACTCATGCGCTGACGCACGATCTCATAGGCAAGGACACCTGCTGCCACAGACGCATTCAGGGAGTCAATATTTCCCTTCATCGGAATGGCTGCCGTCATATCACAGGTTTCTTTTACCAGACGTCCAACACCTTCGCCTTCGTTTCCGATCACCAGACCAATCGGTCCTTTCAGATTCACGCGGTACATCACATCCCCATCCATATCTGCACAGACGAACCAGAGTCCCTTTTCTTTCAGTTCTTCCATGGTTTTCACCAGATTGGTGACTTTTGCTACCGGTGTGTAATTCAGCGCACCTGCTGATGTCTTTGCAACGATTGCAGTAAGACCTGCTGCGCGGTGCTTCGGAATGATCACACCATGCGCACCTGCAAGATTGGCAGTACGGATGATCGCGCCGAGATTATGTGGATCCTCAATATTGTCCAGAAGGATCAGGAAAGGATCTTCCCCTTTCTGTTTTGCAAGCTCCAGCATATCTTCCACCTGCGCATACTCGTAAGCCGCTGCCTGTGCAATGACCCCCTGATGTCTTCCGGTCTCTGAAATTTGGTTCAGACGTTCTTTGGTTACAAAATTCAGGATCGTATCATGCTTTTTTGCTTCTCTTACGATACTTCTGATCGGTCCGTCCTGACATCCGTCAAGAATATATACTTTGTCAATCGGTTTCCCGGAGCGAAATGCTTCCATTACTGCATTTCTTCCCTCGATCTGCTGACTGTTTATCTTTTTTTCTTCCATTCTATTTCTCCTGCTTCTTTTCTTCTTCGCATTCGCTTAAGTGATCCAGACCGATCTTGATCAGATCTGCCATTCTTTTCCATTCTCTTTTCAGGTAAAGCCATCCCATCAACGCTTCAAATCCGGTTGCACGTCGGTAATCGGTCAGTGACTGGTTCTTTGCCGGCGATACTGATTTAGCATTTCGGCCTCTTCTGTAAACAGCATGCTCTTCTTCAGTAAGCAATGGCTGAAGGACACGCATCATCTCTGACTGGGCAGACGCCTGCACCATACTGCTTGTCTCCTGATGTAATTTTTTTACCTGTTTATTGCCTTCGCTGATCACCTTTGTCTTGATGACCAGATCATAAATGCTGTCCCCTATATAAGCCAGGGTAAGAGGTGAATAGCCTTCCGGCTCCACCTCTTTCATCTCAAGCACTTCTTTTATATAGTCAGCAATTTCAAATTCTACGCTTTTTTCCATTGTACTCCTTCTCTGGTATCCTTCAGGATAATTCCCTTTTCCAGAAGCTCGTCACGGATCGCATCGGCTCTTGCAAAATCTTTTGCTTTTCTTGCTGCCTGACGCTCTTCGATCAGTTTCTCAATATCTGCATCCAGAAGTTCTTCCTTCTTATCCAGGATCAGTCCCAGGACATCACCGAGTTTTACGATTCTGTCCAGTAATCCCCGGAGATATTCCTTTGAGCTTTCTGCTGTCGCAGTGGTATTTGCATATTTTACAAGTTCAAAGATTGCAGCGATTGCGTCTGCTGTATTGAAATCATCATCCATTGCTTTTTCAAATTCTTCTACATATGCATCAGTTTTTGAAAATGCTTCTTTTTCTTCGGCACTCATCTCTTCTGCTGCCACTGAAGCGATAAGATGTTTCAGATTATCGGTTGCATTGAGAATTCTCTCCAGACCGTTCTTGGATGCTTCCATCAGCTCTGCACTGAAGTTCAGCGGGCTTCTGTAATGTGCGCTCAGCATGAAGAAACGAAGCACCTGGAGGTCATACTGCTCGCTGATCTCTCTTACCGTACGGAAGTTTCCGAGTGATTTTGACATCTTGCGGTTGTCAATGTTCAGGAATGCATTGTGCATCCAGTATCTTGCAAATTCTTTACCGTTAGCGGCTTCACTCTGTGCGATTTCATTTTCATGATGTGGGAATATCAGATCTTCTCCACCTGCATGGATATCAATCTGTTCACCAAGATATTTCCTCGACATCACAGAACACTCAATATGCCATCCCGGACGTCCATCTGACCAAGGTGACTTCCAGAAAGGTTCTCCTTCTTTTTTCGGCTTCCAGAGTACGAAATCCAGCGGATCTTCTTTTTCATCCTCACCGCTTACCAGAAGAGAACGTCCACCGGAACGGAGATCATCCAGATTCTTGTGGGATAATTTTCCATAGTCTTTAAACTTTCTTGTGCTGAAATAAACGGTTCCGTTTTTCTCGTAAGCATAACCTTTTTCAATCAGCTCGGAAATCATCTCCACCATGCCGCAGATTTCTTCTGTTGCAAGCGGATGCTTGGTTGCAGGCTTTACATTCATTCCTGCCATATCCTTTTTGCACTCTGCAATATAGCGCTGTGAAATTTCCTGCGCGGATACCTGCTCTTCGATTGCCTTTTTGATGATCTTGTCATCAACATCCGTGAAGTTCGATACATAATTGACATCGTATCCTTTGTATTCAAAATAACGGCGGACGGTATCAAATACGATCATCGGTCTTGCATTACCGATATGGATGTAATTGTATACGGTTGGTCCGCAGACATACATTCTTACCTTTCCTTCTTCCAGAGGGACGAATTCTTCTTTCTTTTTCGTAAGTGTGTTAAATACTTTCATAAAGCTACTCCTTCTTTTTTCTATGCTTCCTCGATTATTTTTTCTTTCGCGAGTTTTTCTTTTAATGCTTTCAGTTCTTTCTTCAGACGGATATTGTCAGTCTGAAGCTGACGGATATCATTCAATACCGGATCTGGCAGATGGATCTGATCCAGGTCAGCGCTCGGAACTTTCTGGTCACCCATGCGTACAATTCTTCCCGGGACACCAACAACGGTACAGTTCGGAGGTACTTCCTCAATAACAACAGATCCTGCTCCGATCTTGGAATTCTTTCCAATCGTAAAGGAACCGATGACTTTCGCACCGGCACTGACCATGACGTTGTCTTCCAGCGTTGGATGGCGCTTGCCCTGCTCTTTTCCTGTACCACCCAGGGTTACTCCCTGATACAGTGTAATATTATCGCCCAGGATTGCAGTCTCGCCGATAATAACGCCACTTCCATGGTCGATAAAAAGCCCTTTTCCAATGGTTGCTCCCGGATGGATCTCAATTCCTGTCTTTCTGACACCACGCTGTGACACCCACCGTGCCAGAAAATAATGTTTTTTCAGATACAACTTATGTGCGATCCTGTAATGAAGCATTACCTTAAAGCTTGGATACAGAAATACTTCTATATCCGATTTGATTGCCGGATCTCGTTCTTTTACTACTTTGATTTCTTCTTTGATATAGGAAATAACTCCCATTTCATTCACCTCTGATTTGGAATTTCCTGTGAAACTATGAGAAACACGCTCCGCGAGTTTCTCAAGTTATCGCGGCAGTCGCCAAGGTCTCGTGCAAGCACGGACTTTGGCTCGTTGCTCGCGTAAATAAAAAACTCCGTCTCATAAAGAGACGAAGTTTCCGCGGTTCCACCCTAAATTAAAAGCAGCACTCCTGCTTTTCTCTCACGGCCTGTAACGTCTGCCACACGTACCCGGCTACTTGTAAAATCTTCACTTTCACGTTCGCCTGGTCAACTCCCGAATGCACTTCATCATCCCTGCTCCTGGATCTGCTTTCAGCCGATGACAGATCCTCTCTGATGGAACTCTGAGGATAACTACTCTTTTCGTTCTCCGTCTTTTCAGTTTTATTCATATCTAGTACATATAGTATGCGATTTTTTCTTTTTTGTCAACCGCTTATCAGACAATCTCGTTGATAAAAACAGGAGAAAACGGCATCAGTTTACTGATTTCTTCTTTGAATTCTGCTGAAAAAATCTCCTTTTCTTCCTCTTCAATCTTTTCCAGCTCTTTATAGCCAAATACGATCGATGTAAGCGCATCAACACTAATCTTCTGCACAGCATCATCTTTGCCGGTGTGCGCTGTCCTTGTCCGAACTACAAGATGTTCTTCATTGCCTTTTAGCATAAACAGACGGTTATTCTCCCGGATAACCGGATCATACAGAACAAACTCCAGATCCATCTCTTCTCTGCACACCATTGAAGACAGAAGACTTTCTATATTCAAAAGCCGTGCCATGATCAACGGTTTTTTCTTTTCTTCTTTTTTGAGGATGACTCCTGCCTTATCAAAAACATCTTCATATCCTTTTCGGATCAATGGCTCTCTTACTGCAAGCCCATCTTCTTCATCAAAAACAAGGATTCCTCGCATCTCTCCATCCTGCTCTGCGATCAGGATTCCGCCTTTTTCACTTTCCTGTTCCTTCAAAAGGCGCATATAATAAGCTGCATCCCGTTTGGTATATACCTGTATTTTCTGTTTTTCCAGAACTTCTTCCGCAAAATCCCCCAGCTTTTTACAGTCTTTTCCCTCTGCCTTTCTGAGTGTCACGCCGGAATCGTTCTGTAATTCCACGATCTTCTGTATTGTCAGTTCTTCCCCGTCTGTTCCTTTTACACTCCACACATCGGCTGCATAGATAAACCGGTAATTATATGGATAATAAATTTTCTCACTTGCGGGCATCAGGAAAAAGAATGGCATTTTTTGCTGATACAGATCTCTTGCTGTCTTGCTTAATAATTCCGCCATATAACCTCTGTGCCGGTAAAGCGGCTCTGTTGCAACTGCAACAATGTATCTGCTCTCTATTGCCTTTTTCCCCATCTGTATTACATAAGGATTCAGCTGCATCATCGCCCGGATATCGTGATCCGTCTCGATCACATAGATTTCGTTATTCTTCGTCTTTTCTGTGTAATAATAGTCCAGAAATTCTTTTGTATCTTCTGTAAATACTTGTTCCCACAGTGTTCTTGTAAGCCCACGCTCTTCCGGCTTCAGTTTTTTCAGTATCTTCATTTTACTTTTTCGCCGTACCTTTCCATTCAGACTTGATCTACATCTGTCTTGCTGCACAACCTCCACAGCCTGCGCAGCCACCTGCAGGTACTGCTACGTCTACACTGCTGAAATTAGTCAGCTTTTCGATTGCACAGATTGACTGGGAAGAAATTCCTTCCCCACTTCCAGTAAATCCAAGACCTTCTTCCGTCGTCGCCTTGACATTTACCTGATCCTTTTCAATATGCAGTGCTTCTGCAATATTCTTTTCCATCTGCTCGATGTGCGGGCGCATCTTCGGTTTCTGCGCAATGATCGTCGCATCAATATTTTCAATCACATACATATGATCATCCAGAAGCTTTCCTACATGCTCCAGAAGCTTAATACTGGAAATTCCTTTGTATGCTGGATCTGTATCCGGGAAGTGCTTTCCGATATCTCCAAGTGATGCCGCTCCAAGCAGGGCATCCATGATCGCATGCAGAAGTACGTCTGCATCCGAATGTCCAAGAAGCCCCTTTTCGTATGGTATCTCCACTCCGCCAAGAATCAATTTTCTTCCTTCCGTCAGTTTATGAACATCATATCCCATTCCAACTCGCATTTTCTATTCTTTTTCCTCCTGTTTTTCATCTGATGAATCAGTTTCTTCTGATATTTTCTCTTCACCAGACTTTTCTTCATCCTCATTTTCTTCCTGTTTTTCATCTGATAATAGTTCTGATTCAGACTCTGCATTTTTTTCTTCTGAACTCTGTGCTTTTCCAAGATCAACTTCTACTTTTTTCTCTGTCTTATCAGATTCCTTTGTACCTGCTCCCACCTGAACATCTACAACACCTTTTCCTGTCACAGATTCCTTTTCTGTTTCTTCGCTTTCCTCGGCATCCGTATCGGAATTCTCCTCTGTTTCTGCTTCCGTAGCTTGGATCTCTGCCTTTGTCGCCTTTACGATAATTCTGATATTATGAACAATCGTAGCCAGTCCGAATATTGCAAAAAATACTCCCGCCAGAATAAACAAAATCTGGTTCTTCGGTTCCCCGGCTATCGTCTCACGCACCAGAGATACGCCGGTATACACCAGATACGCTCCAACCGCCGCCATGATCACCTGCTTTGATTTTGATGTCATATGATAGTCCTCCATTTTGTCGTAATTTAGTTGTATTTTATCACATATTGGAGAAATTGACTACTTATCAGAAAGCGCAAGTTTTCATTTTCTCCGCAATATTTTATTTTCGATTCTCCGTTCCCCAAATACAAAGCTGGTCCAAAACCACCATCAGAGATTTTCCACGCTCTGTCAGAGAATACTCCACCTTCGGCGGAATCTGCGGATACGCTTCCCTGTGGATCAATTCATCTTTCTCTAATTCCTTCAGATTCTGACTTAACGTCTTATCCGAAATCTTCCCCAGATAACGCTGCAGCTCGTTAAACCTGACCGGCTGATATTCCATCAGACAGTAGAGAATGATCATCTTATATTTACCAGAAATCAAAGACAAGGTATAACTAAACCCCGTCTCTTCAAAATCTGCATTTTCAATATAATCTCTCATTTTACACTCTTTCATTCTTTATCTACACTTCCTTTCAGGTAAGTACCTAACCTAAAAGATGGTACTTGTTATTTCTTCACATCTTTATATAATTATAAATAGGAGCTCTTAAAAAAGCAAGCGAATCATAGTACGGAGGTATGAAAATGAAAAAAGATTTAGGTGTCGTTCCTGCAGTTTATCCTATGCCGGTGCTGATGGTAGCTGCATATGACGCAAATGAAAAAGTAAACGTAATGAATGTTGCCTGGGGACAGATCTGCGATATGGATAAGATCATCCTTTTCATCGGAGAAGGCAAAAAGACCTGGTTAAATATCAAGGAAAGCAAGGCATTCACTGTAGCACTTGCTGACGAAGCGCATGTAGACGTGGCAGATTTCTTCGGAATCGCTTCCGGCAATAAAATCGATGACAAATTTGAGCGTACCGGATATCACGCTGTAAAAAGTGATAAGGTACATGCTCCGATCATCGAAGAATTTCCTGTTGTAATGGAGTGTGAGCTTTTGGAATTCGTCGATACGGAGCACATCTCAGGAATCGTTGGCAAAATCGTCAATGTAAAAGCTGAGGAATCTGTTCTCTCCGAAAATGGAAAGGTAGATCCGAAAAAACTGCAGGCTCTGATGTTTGATCAGTTCCAAAGTGGATACTATTCTACCGGAGAGCGCGTTGCTACCGCCTGGAAAGCCGGAGCGGGATTGATGAATAAATAATTTCACCTAAAAAGAGGACATCTCACTTTTTCTCAAAGTGATGTCCTCTTTTCTTATTTCATCTATACATACAAACAGGTATTTATACCACTTCAATCACAGCTTCTCCGCGGGAATGTTCTCCTTCTGCTTCCACACGGATTGTTCCGGTTTCTGGCGCATAGACGACCGCCTGTGCCCTTCCATAATATGTCTTAAATTTTCCTGTATCATATGCCTCTGTGGTACATGGATCTGCACTTCCAAATCCCAGAAGCACGCCTCCCTTTACCCTGCAGTTCAGCTGCTCATCAGCTGCTGACTCTACTATGCCATTTGCGCCTTTGACAGAGATATCCACATAGACAATATCTCCTGCTTTCACCTGCTTCTCTTCCGGACAAACCGAAATCCGCTTTTCCCCCTCTGCCGAAAGGAGTCTGCTTCTTCCGATTTCTTTTTCCTGCGCGTCGTATTGGATGGCACATAAGCTTCCGGACTTATATTTTACAGAGAACAATGCCTTACACTGCTTCAGCTTCTTTTTGCCGATCAGTTTGTTATTCAGATACAATTTTACCGTCGCACCGTTTCCGTAAACCTCTACGATCGTCTTATTCCCTTCACAGCCTGACCAGGACCAGCTTTCTATCGCATTCGTCCCTCTCCAGACTGACTTGCTGACACGTACTCCCGGATGATTTGCCGGTCTGACTCCGATGACTGGTTTACTATTTTTCTCCCAGATGACTGCCGCATACCGACATGAAGCATCTGGATTTCCAAGAATATCGATCACCCCGGCACCTCCGAGCAGCCACGGATATGGACGGTTAAACGGCATACCTCCGGTATAGCTCCACGCTCCGATTCCTGCTTCACCAAGATAATCCCATGCTGTCCACATAAAATCACCGATCAGATACGGATATTCTTTTACCATTTTCCAGTTTTTCCAGATATCCTGTGGAAAAGTCTCGCTTCCAAACACAATTCTCTCCGGATGTGCTTTCCCTTCCAGCGGATATCTTCCGGAGCCGTAATTATAACCTGCTATATCCAGACGATCCAGGAACGGACTGGAGATCGCATCCACCTTTTTTGAATTTCCGCCCTTATTCATGCCGCTTCCGATAAACGAAGCCATAATATTAAACGCCAGGCTGTTATTGCTTTCTTTCTTTTGTTCTTTGGATGAGGATGTCGTATTTGTCTCGCCATCCTGATAAATCCCCTGCCCCTTTGCAGCTCTGCCCATCACCATCAGATTGGTTCCACAGGTAACCCGAGTATGGTCATGACTGTGTATGCATTCTATCATAGCACTTCCAACCTGAAGTCCCTTCTTTTCACAAGGTTCTGCAACCTCATTTCCGATCGAATATAGAATGACCGAAGGATGATTATAATCTCTCTCGACCATGGCAGTCGTATCCGCTTCCCACCATGCTTCAAAATCACATCCATAATCATATTTATTTTTTCGATTGTACCAGGTATCAAAGGTTTCATCCATAACATACATTCCCAGTTCATCACACGCTCTCAGCATTGCTTCACTGGCAGGATTATGAGAGCTTCGGATGGCATTAAATCCGACTTCTTTCATGATCTTCACACGTCTTCTCTCACTTTTTTCCCAGCTTGCCGCTCCCAGGATCCCATTGTCATGATGGACACAGCCGCCTCTCAGAAGCGTCGCTTTTCCATTTACAAAAAATCCCTTCGTACTCCAGGAAAGCTTACGGATACCAAACCTCTCTTCTGCTGTATCCAGTATTTTTTCGCCCTCTTCAAGTATGATCTTAGCAAGATAAAGATTCGGAGATTCCTCATCCCAGAGCCTTGCCTCTGGCAGCTCGATCTCTGCTACAGCAGTCGCTTTTTCATTCCCTGATTGCGCAGCATTTACCTTTACAAACTTTTCTGCTATGGTAGTTTCTCCGTCCTGTATCTGCATACGGACACCATATTCTTTCGCACTGTCAATTCCTTCCAGCTTTCCTTCTATCCTTATCTTTGCCGGTTTGCAGGACAACGTCGTGATTTTTACCCCTTGATAACTAATATGTGTCCTCTCAGACAGATACAGATTCACCGGACGGTAAATTCCGCTTCCTGTATACCACCGGCTGTTCGGAAGCTTCGAGTTATCTGCAATTACAGTCAGAAGATTCTCCTCCCCATAGTTTGCATTCTCATCTAATCGTACCAGAAACGGAACATAACCATACGGTCTTTCATAAAGCTTTTTCCCATTCAGAAAGACCTCTGCGTTTTTGTATACGCCCTCAAACTCTACCGCCAGATATTTCTCCTTCCACTCTGCCGGAATAAAGAATTTTTTCTCATAGGTATATATCCCTCCCGGAAAATATCCGTGCGCACTGCCCCCTGCTGCATCTGCAGTTCTCTTTTCATGGATCATCGCATCATGCGGCACGATCACAGACGTCCCATTACATGTCCAGTTTTCAGTAAATGCTGCTTTTTTCATTATTTCACCCCGTTTGTTAATCTACGATATTACTCTTGGCATAAAAGCCTCTTGTTTTTCCATCAATCACTGCAGTATCTGTGATCACAAATTTTCCGGTGAGCTGTATCTCTTCCGATGAACCACCCACTCCAACCGTGATTTCTCCGGCTTCCACGATCCACTGCATATGCGAATCTAAAAATGCCGTCTGATCGGTATTCATATCTTTTATTCTGCTCTGCCATACCCTTCAAACTCTCATCTGACATTATTTTTCATTTACCAGCTTCTGGTTTTCTTCCACAACTTTCTGTAGCCAGCACATCACAACCAGAAGAACAGTGACGATCAACGGTAGCACGCCATAAATAAATTTAATTGCTGAGATTACACCTGCACTCATAATATCTGAAGTTCCCACATAACCTGCAGCGGCAAGAATCCAGCCAACTGCCGCAGAACCAATTCCGCTTCCCAGCTTCATACCGAGGGACGAACAGCTGAACATCATACCTTCGATCTGTACATTCTTTTTCAGATATACATTTTTTGCGACCTCTGCTACCAGGGCATTCAGACTTCCCATAAGCGGCGCCATCGTAACTGCTTTTAAAAACATAAGTACAACAATTCCGGTAAAATTAACCATATAAGAAGCAATCATTACTCCGACTGACAAAACCGCAGTTATGATGTAGGAAACCAGGTTCACCTTATACATTCCGTATTTTTTCACAAGAGACGGATTAAAGATCAGTCCTACGATCATTACCATAGAAGACATAGAAACCACTCCCAAAAGCGCCGGATTTTCCATAATATATTTAACGTAATAGGTTCCGGATGTCGTTCCGATTCCTGTATTAATATAAGACAGAATATAAATAGCAAGCATGATCAGATAATATTTATTCGTGATAATAATTTTAAGCAGTTCCAAAAATGATTTCTTTTCTGCTCTCTTTATTTCCCCATTCGAAGACATCTTTACCTCAAATTCTTCCTCCGGAATTTCTTTACAGACCAGACTTGCAATTGAACTGAAAGCAAACATGATAATCATGTAAATAATAGCAACCATTCTCCATCCTGCTGCACCGCCTCCAAAGTTATCCACCAGAATTACCGTCATAGCAGAAACTATGATAGAAGCTACTACTGCAAACGCATAACGGAATGATCCAAGCGATACTCTTTCTGCATCATTTTTTGTGATTCTGGCAGACATTGTTGCATATGCAATATTATTTGCCGTATAAAATACTGCATTTGACAAAGTATAAAATACAAAGAAATATGCATATTGTGCTGTTATTCCAAGGCTCTCCGGAATGCAGAACAATAAAATCGTTGAAATTGCAAGCGGTATTGCCGAAAAGAACATCCACGGTCTTGCCTTTCCCATTTTGCTGTGTGTCTTATCGATCAGACTGCCGAAAAAGACATCAGTAACCCCATCCAGCAGTTTACTCACCATCATAAGCGTTCCTACAACGCCTGCATTTAATCCGACAGAATCTGTCAGATACAGCATCATAAACGATGAAACCAGCATATAAAAGAAATTCGATCCAAAGTCCCCCGAACCATATGCTATTTTCTTTAGAACTGATAAATATTTTTTGTTTGCTTCATTCTCCATCCGTATCTCTCTCCTTTTTTTCATGATCATTTCAGTTTTCTCTTCTACAAAAGGTTTCCGGAATACACTTTTATAGTTATGCAATCAAAATTGATTCACTGAACCAATTATTGATATGCTTGGCAATAAAAAACATCCATTGGATACGATTATCATAACCGTATCCAATGGATGTTTCTGTCATATATGTTGTTTTTTTATCATTTATGTCTGTTTGCTTAAAAAATGTATATTTTTATTCTGTTTCCGATATTCGGACGGAGAAATCCCGTTTTTCTTTTTAAACTCTCTGCCAAAATGACTCTGTGATGAAAAACACAGATAATCTGCAATGTAAGAAATCGAAGCCTCAGAATATTTCAGCATATTCTCAGCCGCTCGGATTCGTATCAGAATGCTATACTGTGAAATGCTCATCCCAACCTGTTCGGAAAATTTTCCGGACAAATAGGTTCTGTTTACCCCTATCTGTTTTGCCAGTTCTTCCACCGTGATTCTTTTATGGAAATTTTGTGTCAGATAATCCTTGCACTGTTCGACATAATTTGAATTTTTCTTCTCTTTTTTCCGTTCCTGAACCATTTTCACATAGGTTCGCTGTATCTCAGAAGAGAGCTGATACATCTCTTTCTGTGTTTTACACTTTTCCAGCCTTTGATAAAACACATCGCTCACCGCATAAGCTTCTGTCGGCGATACGCCTCCTTCCATTGCTGCCCGTGAGATCAACGCAAGTCCTGCCGCAACCATATACTCCGCCTGCTTAAGGCCTCCCTCAGCCAGCTTTCCAATTTCATCATACAGATGCAGCTTGTCATACATCGGACCTTTGAAATAATCACTATCTCCTCTTTTTATCGCATCGTAGTATTTTTTTTCATATTCATATGTTACATGCTTTCGTTCATTTTCTGAAGAATCAAATTTATAGTTAACCAGTTCCCCTTCTATTTCGCTTTTCTTACCTGTTTCAATCCGACTTAATTCCATCAGCTCTGCTTCACTTATTTCAAGACCACACAGAGAAAAAAGAGACATAGATAAAATACCGGCAAGTTTCATGATCGACATTCTGGGGATATTCAATTTACGCTGCGAAAGCTGATGTCTGCGCCTGTAATGATACAGTCCGCTTTTTTCTTCCTTATCCGTCGCCAGACTCACCGGTCCTCCGATATAAAAATTGTTCTCTGCATCAGAAAATGCCATGTAAGCCACCCAGCCGTCTTCTATCGTAAGGACAGGCGCCCTTTTTTCTTCATACATCTTACGCAGATTTTCTTCTAAATACGGATCTGTCAAGAACGGATCCTCTTCATTTTCTCCGATGCCGATAACTTCCGGTATATCTTTCTCGGCATAATAAATGTGCGAGGAAATCTTACTATTTACATAGAGTCTCTCCGCCCAGAATCGTGTCTTATCCATCTTCCTTACTCCATCACTTCATTTCTCATATAGTAAAAAAGAAGCCCCACACAAGGACTCCTTCTTCAAGTAGCGGGAACTGGATTTGAACCAGCGACACCGCGGGTATGAACCGCGTGCTCTAGCCAACTGAGCTATCCCGCCATATTCAATTATGCAACTTTCATTGCAATGGGACCAATAGGGCTCGAACCTATGACCCTCTGCTTGTAAGGCAGATGCTCTCCCAGCTGAGCTATGATCCCATATGTTTGTCCGTCTCACAACCGACTTTGTTATTATACAATTATAATCACTGAAATGTCAACTGTTTTTTTACTTTTTTTGATACTTTTTTTAACAGATTTTCACCCTTCCTAAGCAAAAGCCCCCGGAATTTACTTCCGGGGACTTTTGGTTTATATTTTTACATAGAGGATATGTCTTATACAATTCCCTGAGCCTGCATTGCGTCTACAACTTTTTCAAATCCGGCAATGTTAGCACCTACTACATAGTTTCCTTCTGCTCCGTAACGTTTTGCTGCGTCTGCTGCGTTGTGGCAGATATTTACCATGATGTTCTGAAGTTTTGCATCAACTTCTTCGAATGTCCAGCTGAGACGTTCGCTGTTCTGTGACATCTCAAGTGCTGATGTGGCAACACCACCTGCATTAGAAGCTTTACCAGGTGCAAATAATACACCGTTCTCCTGCAGATACTGTGTAGCTTCCAGTGTGGTAGGCATGTTAGCTCCTTCTGCTACTGCGAAGCATCCGTTTGCAACAAGCTGTTTTGCATCTTCCAGATGAAGTTCGTTCTGTGTTGCACAAGGAAGAGCAATATCAACTTTTACTGACCATACACCACGTCCTTCATGATATTCTGAATTTGGACGGTAGTTCTTGTATTCTGTAAGTCTTGCTCTCTTCACTTCTTTGATTTCTTTCAGTGCTGCAACATCGATTCCTTCCGGATCATAAACCCATCCAGTAGAATCGCTGCATGTTACAACTTTGGCACCCATCTGCTGTGCTTTTTCGATTGCGTAGATTGCAACGTTACCTGCTCCAGAAACAGCAACTGTCTTGCCAGCGATGTCTTTTCCTGCAAGTTTGAGCATCTCGCGTGTGAAATACAGAAGTCCGTATCCTGTAGCTTCTGTACGTGCAAGGGATCCACCGTAGCTGAGTCCTTTACCTGTCAGAACACCTTCTGATAATCCACGGATTCTCTTGTACTGTCCGTACATATATCCGATCTCTCTTGCACCTGTTCCGATATCTCCGGCTGGTACATCTGTGTCTGCTCCGATATATTTGCAAAGCTCTGTCATAAAGCTCTGGCAGAATGCCATAACTTCACGATCTGATTTTCCTTTCGGATCGAAGTCTGATCCACCTTTTCCTCCACCGATTGGAAGTCCTGTCAGAGAGTTTTTGAAGATCTGTTCAAATCCAAGGAATTTGATAATTCCGATATTTACTGAAGGATGGAGACGTAATCCTCCTTTGTATGGTCCAATTGCACTGTTAAACTGTACACGGTATCCTGTATTAACCTGAACCTGACCTTTATCATCTACCCACGGTACGCGGAATTTGATCTGTCTTTCCGGCTCAACGAGTCTTTCAAGAAGAGCGTCTCTTCTGTATTCTTCTTCATGAGCTTCTACAACTGCACGAAGAGATTCCAGAACCTCTTTTACTGCCTGATGAAATTCTGGTTCATCTGGGTTTTTCTTTACTACAAGTTCAATTACTTCATCAACATAAGACATACTACTCAATACCTCCTGAATGTTCTTTTACAAAAATGTGACTTTGCACACTTCTTTGCTAAAAAAAAGAGGGACAAACAAATGTCTGTCCCTCCGGAACACCTTTGTTCTTTAACAGAGTAAAGCATTCAGGCGCCTGTGTCAAGATTTTTTTTGCATATTTTTCAATTTTTATGAATTTCCACTACATTTTTGTTTCAAATACAGCTGATTTTCATTTTTTTTCTTGATACTTCTTCTCTTTTTTGCAAGTTTGTGTCGACAATCTTGCATTTTCGTCTCATTCGAAGCATTTTATTCCAGATTTCCCGTCTTATTTGAAATATTTCACACCGGATTCAAAGATCTTCATATCCTGCTCACCATAAATATTGATTGCCACGGAATCTGCACGACGTTCTGAATGTGCCATCTTACCAAGCACACGGCCATCCGGACTTGTGATACCTTCAATTGCGCGATAAGAGCCATTGACGTTCCATTCTTCGTCCATAGATACATTTCCGTCAAGGTCACAGTACTGTGTTGCAACCTGTCCGTTTGCAAAGAGCTTGTCAAGCCATTCTTCACTTGCAACAAAACGTCCCTCTCCGTGGGATGCCGGATTGGTATAAACTCCGCCAAGCTCTGCTCCCTGCAGCCATGGTGACTTGTTGGTAACAACTTTCGTGTAAACCATCTTGGAAATATGGCGTCCGATGGTATTGTAGGTCAGTGTCGGAGAATCCGGTGTCTGTCCCACAACTTCTCCGTAAGGAACCAGACCAAGTTTAACCAGTGTCTGAAATCCGTTACAAATACCAAGTACAAGACCATCTCTTTCGTTCAGAAGTTTTTCTACTGCTTCTTTGAGTTTTGCATTCTGGAATGCAGTTGCAAAGAATTTTGCTGAACCATCTGGTTCGTCACCAGCTGAGAATCCGCCCGGGAACATAATGATCTGGGATTTTGCAATTTCTTTTTCAAATGTATTCACAGAATCTACGATATCTGCTGCATCCATGTTACGGAATACTTTTGTGATGACCTTTGCACCTGCTCTTTCAAATGCTTTTGCACTGTCATACTCGCAGTTTGTTCCCGGGAATACCGGGATAAATACAGTCGGCTGTGCAATCTTGTGTTCGCAGATTACAATGTCTTTTGTATCATACAGCGGAGATTCTACCTTTTCGTCAGAAGCTTCGTCAGATACCGTACGGAATACCTGTTCCAGAGTTCCTGTCCATGCATCTTCTGCTTCTTTCAGTGTGATTTCTGTATCTCCAAATGCGAATTTTGCATCATCTGTCACTTCACCGATCACAGTGTAAGAGATGGAGAGTTCTCCTACCTTGTCTGCCGGAACTTCTGCTACGATGTCACCGAATGCAGGTGCAAAAAGTTCTCTTGCATCCATGCTGTGTTCGATCTTCACACCCATTCCGTTACCGAATGCCATCTTGCTGACAGCTGCGATCACTCCATGGCGGTCAAGTGCGTAAGCCGATACAATCTTTCCGTTGTGGATATCATCAGCGAACTTACCGTACTGATCCATTACCTGTTCATATACCGGAAGCTCATATTCATCTTTTTCAATCTTCATCCATACAAGTTTATTACCTGCTTTTTTCAGTTCCGGAGTAATGATATCTCCTTCTTTGGCAATGTCAACTGCAAAGGATACCAGTGTCGGCGGTACATCGATATGTTCAAATGTTCCGGACATGCTGTCCTTTCCTCCGATTGACGGAAGTCCGTAAGCAATCTGTGCCTTATATGCACCAAGCAGTGCTGCAAATGGCTGACTCCATCTTTCCGGATCCTCTGTCATTCTGCGGAAATATTCCTGGAATGTAAAACGGATCTTGCTGTAATCTCCACCACAAGCCACGATCTTAGCCATAGACTCTGTGACAGCATAGACAGCTCCGTGATACGGACTCCAGCTTGACAGATACGGATCAAATCCATAACTCATCATCGTAACGGTATCGCATTTACCATGCATAACCGGAAGCTTTGCAACCATACTCTGCGTCTCTGTCATCTGGTATTTTCCACCGTGAGGCATGAAAACCGAACCTGCTCCGATGGATCCGTCGAACATCTCAACCAGACCTTTCTGCGAGCATACATTCAGATCTTTCAGAGTATCCAGCCATTTTTCTTTTACATCGCCAACCTCAACCTGTTTCTTAAGGATGGTATCTTCTCTTGAAGGAATATCAACTTTAACCGTTGTCTCCTGGTGTGCACCGTTGGTGTTCAGGAAGGCACGGGAAATATTTACAATCTCTTTTCCTCTCCATGAAAGAACAAGTCTCGGATCTTCGGTAACAACTGCAACCTTTACCGCCTCCAGATTCTCTTCTTTTGCATAGCCAAGGAATTCATCTACATCCTTCGGATCTACCACAACAGCCATACGCTCCTGGGATTCAGAAATTGCAATCTCTGTTCCGTCAAGACCTGCATATTTTTTCGGTACTTTGTCCAGATTGATCTGAAGACCATCTGCAAGTTCTCCGATTGCAACAGATACTCCGCCTGCTCCGAAGTCATTACACTTCTTGATCAGCTTGCTGACTTCTTCTCTGCGGAACATTCTCTGGATTTTACGTTCGGTCGGCGCATTACCCTTCTGAACCTCAGCTCCACATGTCTCGATGGATTCTTCGGTATGAACTTTGGAAGAACCGGTTGCTCCACCACAGCCATCACGTCCGGTACGTCCGCCAAGAAGAATGATGATATCTCCCGGATCCGAATTTTCACGGATAACTGCACGTCTCGGAGCAGCACCCATAACCGCACCGATCTCCATTCTCTTTGCCACATAATCCGGATGATAGATCTCTTTTACCAGTCCGGTTGCAAGTCCGATCTGATTACCATATGAGCTGTATCCATGTGCTGCACTACGCACCAGTTTCTTCTGCGGCAGTTTTCCTTTCATCGTCTCTTTTACAGATACGGTCGGATCTGCTGCACCTGTTACACGCATTGCCTGGTATACATAAGTACGTCCTGACAGCGGGTCACGGATTGCTCCACCAAGGCAGGTAGCTGCACCACCAAATGGTTCGATCTCGGTCGGATGGTTGTGCGTCTCGTTCTTGAAGTTGACAAGCCACTCTTCTTCCACACCATCTACTTCAACCGGGACAACGATACTGCAGGCATTGATCTCATCGGATTCTTCCTGATCCTGAAGTTTGCCTTCTTTTTTCAGCTTCCGCATTGCCATCAATGCAAGATCCATCAGGCATACAAATTTGTCTTCGCGTCCTTTAAAGATCTCACTGTGTGTCTGAAGGTATTCTTTATAAGTATCTTCCATCGGCTTTCTGTAATCGCCATCACCGAAGGATACTTCTGTAAGTTCTGTTGAGAATGTAGTATGACGGCAGTGGTCAGACCAGTAAGTATCCAGAACACGGATCTCTGTCATAGATGGATCTCTGTGTTCCTCCCCTTTGAAATAATTCTGGATGTGCTGGAAATCCTTGAATGTCATAGCAAGTCCAAGCGAACTGTATAACTCTTTCAGTTCCTCTTCCGGCATATCTTTGAATCCGTCAAAAATCTTTACATCTGCAGGTTCCTCGAATTTCGTAACCAGTGTCTCCGGTTTTTCAAGTCCTGTCTCTCTGGAATCCACCGGGTTGATGCAGTGTGCCTTGATAGCTTCCATCTCTTCTTCGCTGATCTCACCTTCGATCACATAAGTGGTCGCTGTCTTGATAACCGGCAGCTCATCCTCTTTGATAAACTGTACGCACTGAACAGCAGAATCTGCTCTCTGGTCAAACTGTCCAGGAAGAAATTCTACAGAAAAAATGTGGTCACTTTCTTCGCGCGGGAAGTCCTCTCTGTAAAGCACATCTACCGGTGGTTCTGCAAACACACCGTTGCATGCTCTTTCAAATGTTGCATCAGAAAGATTTTCCACATCATAGCGGATCAGTACACGTACATTCTTCACCGTCTTAATTCCAAGATAACTCTTCACCTCATGGCGAAGTTCTTTAGCCTGTACTGCAAATTCTGGTTTTTTCTCCACATATACACGTTTTACGCCCATAATTTCCTCCATTAGCTTTGGTAGTAATATTGAAACCGCATGCCTTGATCCGGCATAACGGCAGTTTCCTCGATTTTTATTTTACCACATCACCTTTTATAAGTACAATAAATATAACTAAATCTTTTTATAAGTATATCTTATTTATTACAATTACCGTGAACCGCATCTCTTATTTATCTTTTTCTGAACAATACTGCAGACAAAAGATACGATTAAAAACACAGCAAAAATACTTCCGATCCTCATCACCATATCATAAAAAAAACCCTCCGGTAGCATCCGGATCATATAGTCTTCTGCCGGATCAAGGATCCATAAGTTATTGTTAAAGAAAATATGATGAAAGATCACGAAATATTTGTTAAAGTCTCTTGAGAACAGAAATCCTGCCACCGCGGTAAGTGCCAGAAATACCGCCAGCACCCGCTGATACATCTGCGGGATCAGTCTCTTCCAGTCTGCTTTCATAAGCACAAGTGCCGCCATTGAAAAAAGCAGTACAAGGATCGCTCCCCGCCGGATTGCAAGTCCGCCAAGAAAAAGCCCCTGCACATCTGCCATATGAAGCCGGTCCTTCTCATTGAAAAAATCCTGTATATTTCCTTCCACTTCCGTCTCAATACTCAGTTTCTTCTCGTTGCCCCGCAAATAAGACATCATGAATTTTGTCACCTTCATAATATCCGGCATCTCCATATAAAGTTCATCCGCTACCTTATATTTTTCATATTCTTTTTCATAAAAATTCCAGTCTCCGTATGCACCGATCTCAAAACTGCTGATCAGCAGGATCACGATCAGTGAAATACTCGGCAAAATCGCCAGGATTTTATGCAGCCATTTCTTTTTTGCCATCCTTTTTCTCCTTCTCTTTTTTGTCTATAGTTTAGCAACCCTGTCTTCATTTGTCAAAAATGGTTTTCTCTTGAAATTTTATTTTTTATCACTTATAATACTAATAGGTTTTATAAGGAGGACTAATAATGGATATCAACTATGAATTATATAAAGTATTTTATTATGTTGCAGACACACTCAGCTTTTCTGAGGCTTCCAAGCAGCTCTTTATTTCACAGTCCGCTGTCAGCCAGTCCATTAAAGCACTGGAAAAGAAACTGGATCAGGTTCTTTTCATCCGAAGCACAAAAAAAGTTCAGCTCACCCCGGAAGGTGAGATCCTTCTGCGTCATATCGAACCGGCGATCAATCTGATCAAGCGCGGGGAATCCCAGATCATGGAAACAGCCTCTACCGGCGGTCAGATCCGCATCGGTGCCAGCGACACCATCTGCCGGTATTTTCTGGTCCCTTATCTGGAACGTTTCCACAAAGCTTTCCCTAACGCACATATAAAAGTGACCAATGCCACTTCGATCAAGTGTACGGAACTTCTGGAGAACGGTCAGGTAGATCTCATTGTCGCTAACTATCCGAACGTTTACCTTGGCAGTCTTGCCTCCTTCCGAAAGATCCGTGATTTTCACGATGTCTTTATCGCAAACCAGTCCTTTGCGGAACTGCAGGGGAAAAAGCTTTCCCTCAAAGAACTGCAGCGTTATCCGATCATCATGCTGGACAGAAAAAGTACAACCAGTGAATTTCTGCATTCTCTCTTCCAGCAGCATCAGTTGGATCTGGTTCCTGAAATCGAGCTGAGCAGCAACGATCTTCTGATCGATCTCGCACGGATCGGACTTGGCATCGCTTTTATTCCGGACTACTGTGTACCAAAGAATTCCGACCAACTCTTTGTCGTCCAGACCGAAGAACAACTTCCAAAGCGTCAGCTGGTTGCCGCATGGAACGGACATGTTCCGGTTTCCCGCGCGACACAGGCATTTCTGGATTACTTTAATGCATAAAAAGTTTCTTAATTATCCGTCTGTTTTTCCCAGAACAGACGGATTTTTTCTTCCACAATGTCTAACCGGCATCTTTCACAGTCCGCCCATTCTTTCGGGAAAATCTCTTTCCCCTTCTCCCTCTGAAAACGCTCATCCAGAAGAAGTATCACTCCGCGGTCATCCTCTGTGCGGATCACCCTTCCTGCCGCCTGCAAAACCTTGTTCATCCCCGGATACCGGTAAGCATAGTCAAACCCGTAAAGTCCCTTCTGGTCAAAATAGCTTTTCAGGATTTCCCGCTCATTGCACACCTGCGGCAGCCCTGTTCCGATGATCAGTGTCCCGATCAGCTTCTCATTTGTCAGATCGATTCCTTCTGAGAAAATCCCGCCAAGAACTCCAAAACCGATCAGACTTTTCTCTCTTCCCATTTCAAATGCACGCAGGAAATTTTCCCGTTCTTCTTCATCCATGTGCTTCTGCTGAATAACCAGTTCCATCTCTTCTTCATCTGATGCTAGAAGCTGTGTAAATTCCTGATACACATCTTCCATAAACCGGTAAGACGGGAAAAAGATCAGATAATTCCCCATTTTTGCTTTCACTACCCGGAAAATGTATGTCGCATATCGTTGATACATTTCCCTGGAACGCATGGTGTAACGGGTACTCACATCCACACCATTCATAAGCAGTCTCTTCTTTGTATCAAACGAAGAATCAATGTAGACCGCATAGTTGTCTTTTTCCGTACTCAGAAGTCTTTTGTAATACTGGATTGGCAGAAGTGTTGCCGAAAAGAATACAGCACTGTTCCCCTTATCCAGACATTTCTGCAGATTTGCCGCCGGGTTAACACAAAACAACTTCAGAACAAATCTTCCATTCTCCTGATACTCCGTATAGACGACATAGTTCTCATCCAACCCATCATATATATTCAGGAAAGACCTCACTTGAAAATAAAAATCCAATACGGTTTCCCGGACTTCTTTATCCACACATTCCTCGAGATACCGGTCTGTCTCAGATAGTACATTCATAAGCTGGATTCCAAAATGCGAAATATTTTCCAGCACCTTATAGTTTTCACACTCTTTTTTCATTGCCAGAAGAATCTTATTGCATGCCTCCAGTCTTTTTGCAAACCGCGGTGCTTCTCCCTTTACCAGTTTCTTCACCGCAAGAAAGTCCTCCTTGCATAACTCTGCACTGTACATCTGCCGTCCACGTTCTACCAGATTGTGTGCCTCATCGATCAGAAACAAATATCCTCCAGCGCCACCTTCTGCAAAGAAACGCCTAAGCCGGGCATCCGGGTCAAACACATAATTATAATCGCAGATCACACCATCCACCCAGGTCGACACATCCAGTGCCATTTCAAATGGACAGACCTTATGCTTTCTTGCCTGCGCTTCCAACACTTCCCGGCTCATCACATCTTCCTGCATCAAAAGCTCATAGACCGCGTCATTTACCCGGTCAAAATGCCCTTTGGCATATGGGCAGTCATCCGGATTGCAGCTTGTCTCCTCACAGAAACAAATTTTTTCTTTTGCCGTTAAAGTGATCACCTTGAACTTCAGATTCTGTTCCCGTAAGGTTTCGAATGCCTGCTCCGCCACCGTCCGGGTGATTGTCTTTGCCGTCAGATAAAAAATCTTCTCACCCAGTTCTTCTCCAACCGCTTTCACTGCCGGAAATACCGTTGAAATCGTCTTCCCCACTCCGGTTGGTGCCTGGATGAACAACTTTTTCTTCCGAAGAATCGTCCGGTAAACAGATACCGCAAGATCTCTCTGCCCTTTACGATATGGAAACGGAAATTCAATCCCTTTAACAGATGCATTTCTTGCCTTTCTCCATTCAATCTGGAACTTTGCCCATTTTTCATACTGTCGGATCACTTCATCGAACCAGACTTTCAGTTCATTACTCCGATAAGAATACTGAAACCTTTTCACCTCTTCCGTCTCCATCTGGCAATAGGTCATCTGTACCCCGATCTCATCCACCCCTTCCTGTTCTGCTACCATGCTGGCATAACATTTTGCCTGTGCCAGATGAATGCCTGCCGGCTCCTGCACCCGGTCAAGTTCCCGCAGAACACCCTTGATCTCATCTACCATGACCTGCTCTTTTGTATGAATCAGTCCGTCGGCACGTCCTTCTATTTTCAAAGTAAACCCATCACAGACGATCTCTGTCTTAAGAGGTACCTCCGCCTGATAATCCGATCCCATCTGTCTCTGGATCTTCCGGTGAATCCGGCTTCCCATCTGCATATTCTCCGGATCTTGTCCGCCTCCTGTTCGATTGTCAATATCCCCTTCTCTTAAAATAAACTCCACAAGGTTTCGCACCGAAATCCGGATCACCGGGAGATTCTCGTCCATGTTCTTTCTGCCTCCGCTTTTTGCTACCTGTTATCATACCATAAACACATGTTCCTTGCCAATTGTATCCGTCCTGTCATGATATGGCTTTTCACATTTTCCGTGCCTCTATAGCTAAAAAGCCCCGGCGATCATCACCTCGCCGGAGCTTTCTTCTTAATTGAACTTGTCAATGATGTTTTTAAGATACTGGTTGTCTGCCTCATAGAACTTCTCCTGTTCTACAATTTCGGCAAGTTTCGGATCGATCGGCATCTTTCCGAGTACTTCTACCCCAAGTTTTTCTGCAATCTCGTCAATGTGGCTTTCCCCAAATACAGATATTTTCTTTCCACAGTCCGGACATTCCAGATAACTGTAGTTTTCCACCAGTCCGAGAACCGGTATGTTCATCTTCTTTGCCATATTGTAAGCTTTCTCTACGATCATCTGTACCAGATCCTGTGGCGAAGTCACGATCACAACGCCGTCTACCGGAAGTGACTGAAATACCGTAAGAGGAACATCCCCTGTTCCCGGTGGCATATCAACAAATAAGAAATCCAGATCTCCCCACATTACATCAGTCCAGAACTGGGTTACTACTCCTGCGATCACCGGTCCTCTCCAGATGACAGGATCTGATTCGTGTTCCAGAAGCAGATTGACCGACATGATCTTCGTGCCGTCTTTTGCAACGCACGGGAACATTCCCGCCTCGCTTCCGACTGCACTTCCATGCACTCCATACATCTTCGGGATAGATGGTCCTGTGATATCCGCATCCAGAATACCAACTGAATATCCCTGCTGTACCATCATACGTGCAAGAGATGCTGTCACCATTGATTTGCCGACTCCACCTTTACCGCTGACTACTCCAATTACTTTTTTTACCTGTGAATACGGATTTGCCGGTGCTTTCAGATCTTTCTTCGCACTGCTGCATGAACCCGCATGCGCACAGGAAGAACACGATTCCGGCGAACATCCGCTGTTCTGCTCTTCTGCCATAACGCCATCCTCCTAATTTTCAGGATTTATAAATCCTATTCTTCTACTGCTGCTATCACTTCAATTTCGCAAAGAAGGTTCTTTGGAAGTGTCTTAACAGCAACACAGCTTCTGGCTGGTTTTGATGTGAAATATTTCGCATAAACTTCGTTAAATGCGGCAAAATCTCCCATATCAGCAAGGAAACAGGTTGTCTTTAATACTTTGTCAAAAGAAGTTCCTGCTTCTTCAAGGATTGCTCCGATGTTCTTACATACCTGGTCAGCCTGTCCTTCGATGGTATCAGCTTCTACAGTATCTGTAGCCGGATTGATCGCAATCTGTCCTGCTGAATAAAGGATTCCCCCATGTACATATCCCTGGGAATACGGTCCAAGTGCTTTTGGTGCTTTTTCTGTTGATACTAATTTCATGTTGCAAATCTCCTTTTCAAATATATTCTTTCTATATCATATCACATCTGCCTCAAAATTCCAAATTTATTTTCGCATACAATGTTATGCCAGCTCTGCTTTTTCTCTCGTCACATTCTGAATCCATTTATAGCTTCGGTAGCGCATGACTGTGATCGGTACTTTGATCACCTCATCACTCATCAGAAGGATATAAACAACCTGCACCGGCGCATGAAAGACAAAGGCAGCGATCATACCCAGCAGAATAGAGCATCCCCACATGGTAGACACATCCAGGATCAGACCAAACCTGGTATCTCCTCCTGCCCGGAATACACCCACCACAAGGGTCGTATTGATCGCCTGGCAGAGTGTAAAGTAAGACATAACAAAAAACATAAAATAAAGATACCCCTGCGCTTCCTGTGAGAGTGTCATCACATGATTTGCAATCGGAGCAGCTATCAGAATGATGCCGCCTCCTACCGCACCAGTAATAATACTCAGCCACAAAAATCTTTTTCCATACTCTTTTGCCAGATGAAACTCTTTTGCACCGATGGTCTTACCAAGATAAATGGCAGTCGCATTGGATACACCAAAGGCAACCACCGTTGCCAGCTGTCTTGCAACCTGAGCAACAGAATTTGCTGCCACCGCAGCACTTCCCAGATGACCGATCACTGCTGTATTCGCTGTAGAACCAAGTCCCCACATCATTTCATTCAAGATCACCGGACTCGCATAAATCAGAAAGTCTTTTAGAAGCACCTTGTCGATCTTACGCATATAGACCGGGTGAAATCTAACGTCATGGTTTTTTACTTTTGCATACCAGATTACAATGATAAGTTCTACGATCCTTGCTGTCAGAGTTCCGATTGCCGCACCCATAATTCCCATCTTCGGTAAACCAAATAAGCCAAAAATAAGAAGCGCATTTACCAGGACATTACAAATTAGTGACGCGCTGTAAACAACCGTTGCGATCACAACCTGCTCGATACTCCGCATAATGTAAAGATAGACCTGCGTTGCCGCCATCAGAACATAGGAAAGCGCCACGATCCGCAAATATTTCACACCTTCTGCGATCACGGCCGGGTCACTGGTATAGATATGAAGCAGCACTTCCGGAATGATTTCCGCAACAATGGTAAAAAGAGCTGCACAGCTAACACCGATGGTCATTCCCATTCCAAGGATTTTTTCAATCGTCTGTGTATCTTTCTTTCCCCAGTACTGTGCAGTCAAAACCGTTGCACCTGATGTTGTACCAAAAAGGATCAGTGTCATGACAAACTGTATCTGCCCTGCAAGGGATGCACCAGAAAGAACTTTTTCGCTGACTCTTCCAAGCATCAGCACGTCTGCCGCCGTCACTCCCACATTGATCAGATTCTGAAGTGCCATTGGGATTACAAGTGCGAACACTTGTCTGTAAAATTTTCTCTTATTTATTTCCATCTTATTTTTCTGCCGCTTTCCGGAAAATCTGGTATACATCTTCGGCAGTAAGTTCTTTGATTTTTGAAAGTTTTACGGTATCATTTAATGTCGCAGCCATAGAAAGTTCCCGCAGATCTTCCTCTGATACTTCTCCGATCTCCAGTTCCTTTAAATTTGTCGGCATATGAATCTCACGGAAATATTCTACAGTCCGGCGAATTCCCTCTTTTGCGGCTTTCGCCACATCTTCTTCCTCTACGCCCCATACTTTTTTTGCGTAATGCGCAAATCTTTCTTCATCGTTTTTATAGACATATTCTGCCCAGGATCCCCAGACAGCTGAAAGGGTTGCACCATGCGCCTTATCATATTTTGCACCAAGTGCATGTCCGAGCTTATGTACAGAAAAATCTTTTGCTCTTCCGAGACCTGTCAGACCATTATGGGAAAGGCTTCCTGCCCACATGATTTCACTCATGGCATCGTAGTCTGTCGGATTCTCCAGACCTTTCTTTCCATTTTCAATCACAACCCGCAGAACTCCCTCTGCAATTTCATCTGTTATCTGATTTCTCGTATTTGGAATAAAATATCGCTCTAGTGTATGCATCATGATATCCACGATTCCGCACGCAATCTGATATTTTGGAAGCGTATAGGTAAGAACCGGATTCATAATCGCAAACTTCGGGCGGTTCAGGCTAGTGCTGATTCCTCCCTTTTTCCTTGTTTCTTCGTTTGTCAGAACTGCGGAATCGCTTGTTTCACTTCCTGCTGCCGCAATCGTAAGTACGCATCCTACCGGTGTCGATCTGGTAAGTATGATTTCACCTCCCCAGATTTCCTCCAGAGACCAGTCCGGGTTTGCCACACCATGGGCGATTGCCTTTGCTGTATCAATAGAACTTCCACCGCCTACTGCAAGAAGAAAATCCGCACCGAACTCAATTGCTTTCTCAACGCCTTCCTGTGCATATGCCATCCGGGGATTTGGCTTTACTCCGCCAAATTCCTCATAAGCAAGTCCTTCTTTTTCCAGTGCTTCTTCTACCTGCGCAAGAAGTCCGCTTTTCTTTACACTTCCACCGCCATATACGATAAACACACGGCTTCCGCCCCATTTCTTAACTTCTTTCCCAACTTCTTCCTGTGTGTTTTCTCCAAACAGGATTTCTGTCGGGGTATACTGTATAAACTTTTGCATTTTACCTCTCTCCTTAAAAAAATCCGAACCGTTCAATAAAGATTGCGGTTCGGACTAAATCTTTCAGTCTTATCTTATAACCATACTTTTCCGGTATGTTCGCCATTGATTACATAGTATACTGCATAATCTTCCGGTTTTACATAAAGCTCAATACTCTTGATCTCGGAAATTTTATGTTTCTGTTTTGTCCAGTCTTTTTTTACTGAAGCAATCATATCTTTTGTGTTTACTTCTTTTTCACCATACTGAAGAACAACTTCTGTTTTGATTTCTTTCTTTGCCGCAGATTTTTTTGCTGTTGTTTTTGGTGCTGCTTTCTTTACTTCTTTTGTAACTTTCTCTGCAGTTTTCTTCACTTCTTTTGCAGCTTTTTCAGCTGTTTCTTCTACTGTTTTTTTCACTTCTCCTGCAGCTTTTTTTACCTCCTGTGCTTTCTTTTCAACAGTAGCCTTTACTTCTTTCGGCTGTGCTTCTTTTTTAGCAGTTTCTTTTACTTCTTCTACTTTTTCGCTGACTTTATCTTCTGCTGCTTTAACTGCTGTTTTTACTTCTTCTTTAGTTTCTGCCGCTGTCTTTACCTCTGCTGCCTTTGTTTCTTTTATCTGTTTTTTCAGTGCCATATTGGTTTGCCCTCCTTAACCGTTAAGCCTTACTATTTTAAATCCGCAAAACTGACAATACGCTGTGTTATCATTTGCTCTTTGACATTATAGCATACTAAATGAAAAAAGTCACATTTTTTCATTTAATTTTACTTGCCTCCGTGTTATACTATAAAAAGACGAGAAAAGGAGGTACGTGTTATGGGTATTTTAGTAGCACTAATCGGTGTAGCAATCATCGCCGCTGTCGTTGTTGCTTCTTTCACTGCCGTTCTCGGAGGTGTCATCGGAGGAGAACTGGAAGACGAAGAAGAATAAAAAAAGGTGGCTGTGAAAAATTCAATCGAGTTTTTCACAGCCACCTTTTTATTATTCTTCAAATGTTTCTTTTAACTTATCCATGAACCCTTTTTTCTTAGCTTTACCCTTCGATTCAGAAGCCGGCTCTTCCTGGTTCAGTGTATTTCCTGTCAACTGATCAAAATGTCTAAGCACTTCTTTGGCTTCCGGACTTAATTTTTCCGGAGTCTGAATAACCAGCGTCACGTAATGATCACCTCTGACCTGAGGATTTCTCAAAGAAGGTACCCCTTTTCCTTTCAGTCGTACTTTTGTATCAGTCTTAGTTCCCGGTTTTACGGTATAGATCACATCACCATCAACCGTCTTGATTCGCACATCACCACCAAGTGCTGCCTGCGCAAACGAAATTGGTGCAGTTGAGAAAATATGAACATCCTGTCTCTGGAAGATTGGATGTCTGGAAACCGTAACTTCTACCAGAAGGTCTCCCCTCGGTCCGCCATTCACACCCGGTTCACCTTTCTCACGGATTCTTACGCTCTGACCATTGTCAATACCTGCCGGGATTGTGACTTTGATCTTCTTGCGGCTTGAAGTATAGCCTGTTCCACCACAGTCCGGACATTTCTCACGAATGATCTTACCCGTTCCATGACAGTCCGGACAGGTCTGCACATTCTGCACCGTTCCGAAGAACGACTGTGATGTATAAACAACCTGACCTTTTCCACCACATTTTGAACAGGTCTCCGGACTTGTTCCCGGTTTTGCTCCTGTTCCGTTACACTTTGTACATGGATCTTTCAGAACGATATCCAGTTCCTTCTCGCATCCAAAAATTGCTTCCTCAAATGTAATCCGGACACCTTTACGGATATTGGCGCCTTTCATCGGACCATTGTTCGCACGTCCGCCTCTTCTGCCACCGCCAAACAGATCACCGAAGATATCACCAAAAATATCACCAAAGTCTGCCCCGTTAAAATCAAAACCGCCATATCCACCGGCTCCGCCTGCACCGCCTTCAAACGCTGCATGACCAAACTGATCGTACTGACGCCGTTTGTCTGCATCACTCAGAACAGCATAGGCTTCAGAAGCCTCCTTGAACTTCTTTTCGGCTTCTGCATCTCCTGGATTCATATCCGGGTGATATTTTTTCGCCAAAGCTCTGTATGCTTTTTTCAGAGTCGCATCATCCGCATCTCGTGATACGCCCAGGATCTCATAATAATCCCTTTTTGCCTCTGCCATAATCCTACCTCACTTAGATATTTCTCAAAGTATTTTAATACAGAATGTACCCTGGCACATTCTCATGCCCGCGCCGGCTCTCTGCAACATCTTCTTTGCACATGCAGTTCACCTAACCGGAGGCTTTTTATGTCATAAAAAACTATTTTTATTTATGATACATGAAATCTGCAAGACGGTATAATGCCGCCTTGCAGTTTCTCATCTTATCTTACGGATTAAACTTCTTTGTAATCTCCGTCAACTACGTCATCTCCGTTAAATCCTTCCGGAGCCGGTCCTGCTTCTGGTGCAGGTCCAGCCTGTGGTCCTGCCTGACCAGCCTGTGCGCCTGCCTGTTCGTAAACCTTTGTGAACAGTTTCTGAGCGCTTTCCATCAGTTTTTCTTTTCCTGCTTTGATTTCTGCAACCTGAGCATCTGTAAGTTCTTCTGTATTCGCTTTCGCAAGCAGATCTTTCAGAGCCTGTACGTCAGCTTCTACTGCTGCTTTGTCTGCTGCATCGATCTTATCTCCAACTTCGCCAAGTGCTTTTTCTGTCTGGAATACCATAGCGTCGGCATCGTTCTTAGCATCGATTGCTTCTTTACGTTTCTTATCCTGAGCTTCAAATTCAGCAGCTTCTTTTACAGCTTTGTCGATATCTGCATCAGACATATTAGATCCTGCTGTAATTGTGATGTGCTGTTCTTTTCCTGTTCCCAGATCTTTTGCAGATACATTTACGATACCGTTTGCATCAATATCGAATGTAACTTCGATCTGTGGGATTCCACGTGGAGCCGGCGGAATTCCATCCAGTCTGAACTGTCCGAGGGACTTGTTATCTCTTGCAAACTGTCTTTCACCCTGTACAACATTGATATCAACGGCTGTCTGGTTATCAGCTGCTGTAGAGAAGATCTGGCTCTTCTTTGTAGGGATTGTTGTATTTCTCTCGATCAGACGAGTAGCTACACCACCCATTGTCTCGATAGACAGTGACAGTGGAGTTACATCCAGAAGAAGGATGTCGCCGGCGCCTGTATCTCCTGCAAGTTTACCACCCTGAACAGATGCTCCGAGTGCTACACACTCATCCGGGTTCAGAGATTTGCTTGGCTCTTTACCTGTCAGACGTTTTACTTCTTCCTGTACTGCCGGGATACGTGTAGATCCACCAACTAACAGTACCTGACCAAGTTCAGAAGCTGTGATGCCAGCGTCTGATAATGCTCTCTGTACCGGCTCAGATGTCTTCAGTACAAGATCATGTGTCAGTTCATCGAATTTTGCTCTTGTAAGGTTCATATCAAAATGTTTTGGACCTTCAGCTGTAGCTGTGATAAATGGAAGGTTGATATTTGTTGTTGTTGCAGATGAAAGTTCTTTCTTAGCTTTCTCAGCTGCTTCTTTTAATCTCTGAAGTGCCATCTTATCTGTAGATAAGTCAACACCCTCCTGTTTCTTGAATTCAGCGATCATGTAATCTGTGATCTTCTGGTCGAAGTCATCTCCACCAAGTCTGTTGTTACCGGCTGTAGATAATACTTCGATAACTCCGTCACCAATCTCGATAACTGATACATCGAATGTACCACCACCAAGGTCATATACCATGATCTTCTGTTCTTTCTCGTTGTCAAGTCCATATGCAAGTGCTGCTGCTGTTGGCTCGTTGATGATACGTTTTACATCAAGACCGGCGATCTTACCAGCATCCTTTGTTGCCTGACGCTGAGCATCGTTGAAGTAAGCAGGTACTGTGATAACAGCCTCTGTTACTTTCTCTCCAAGATATCCTTCTGCATCTGCTTTCAGTTTCTGAAGTACCATTGCAGAAATCTCCTGTGGAGAATATTTCTTATCATCGATCGTTACTCTGTAATCAGTACCCATGTGTCTCTTAATAGAAGAGATTGTCTTATCAGCATTTGTCACTGCCTGACGTTTTGCGGGTTCTCCAACGAGACGTTCTCCTGTCTTTGTAAAAGCAACAACCGATGGTGTTGTTCTTGCTCCTTCTGTATTTGCGATGACTGTCGGCTGTCCACCTTCCATAACAGCTACACAGCTGTTTGTTGTTCCTAAGTCAATTCCAATGATTTTTCCCATGATGAAATCCTCCTATATTTTATACTAAGTTTACTTACTCTATCTATTGTTGATAAAATTCAAAATGCTTTATGCATCTTAAATGAATTTTTAATTTGCTACTTTTACCATACTATGTCTTACTACCGTATCTCTGTATGTGTAACCCTTCTGGAACTCTTCTACAACGATATTCTCCCCGACTTCCTCATCTTCTACATGCATCACTGCATTGTGGAAATCCGGATCAAATTCATTTCCAACTGCCTCAATCGCTCCGACAGAATCCAGTGTGGTCATAATCTGTTTGTAGATCATCTCCATACCGGAAACGAAGGAATCTTCTTTCTGCTCTTCTGTAACAGCTCCGAGTCCTCTCTCAAAATTGTCTACAACCGGAAGAATCTTCTCGATGATATCTTTTGCCCCGATCTCGTACATCGCTGATTTTTCTTTCTCCGTACGCTTGCGGAAGTTATCAAACTCTGCCAT